>ERZ777011.1101-NODE-1101-length-32590-cov-3.136899_pt1 | contig 32590 bp, 24 predicted proteins | sample MGYA00374964_ERZ777011 | MGnify/ENA primary metagenome ERZ777011 (study PRJEB29310, sample SAMD00008975) | mouse gut metagenome | study: EMG produced TPA metagenomics assembly of the Metagenome analysis of fecal microbiota from mouse which was promoted...
TACAAATATTACATACGGAAAAAATTTACCAAATTCAGAGTCAGGTTATCGTATTATTTCAATCAGAAAATGTACAGAAGACTATCATCTCATGTATATGTATTCAAAAGGTGTATGGCATCATAAGCCGGGAGCAATGTCACCACTTCAATATAAATATTTTTCTCTTACAGAAGGAAAGTGGATTAGCGAAGGTCTGATTCGTGAGCAGTACAAGAATGGAAATTGCGAATATAATAGTGAAATTATATATATAAAGTATAAGGAATAAAGCAGAAATGAAATATTAACAAAGAAAGGAAGTGATGACTATGAAAGCAAAAAAAACAGGAATAGCTATAGGTATTGCTTTTGCAGCAGCGTTGGTGACAGTATTAATATTTGTTATCGTAATAGGCTTAAAGAAGGAACAGGGGGAGGTATTTGCGGAAAAAATAAATAGCGCAGGGGAGGAAACTACAGTAAAGAGAAAAAGTATGTATGAAATGACAGCAGAGGAGACTTATCAGACACTTTTAGACAATGGATTTGTACTTCCGGATAGTTGGAAACACAGCGATAAGGAATATATTATAGAAAAGGCCAAGGAGGCTGTTGACTATATTATAGAAAATGACGGATATCAGCCTTTAGGAGTGAGCTTTACAGAGCTTATAAGGTTTTATGCAAGAATACAGAAAGTAGTAGTTGAATATGAGGGAATTGAGGATCCGTTTCCGGATTATGATTTCGAGGAGAATCTGCCGGAATGGGGGAGGTGATTAAAATAGTTGACAGTTTTAAAGTAAGGTGTTAAACTATAGCAGAATAAAAAACAAAGGCTGTGATTGTGTACAGTAGATACATGTTTTCATTCAGAGAGGAAGGGTCGCCGGCTGAAAGCCTTTCCATGTTCAGGCTTGTATTGAATTTCTCACAGGAGCTGCATTTTTGAAGCAATATTTTATTGTGTGTAGGAGATGACGTTATTGCACGTTACGCAAAACCAAGTGTCTGATTTTAAATAAATCAGAAATCAGGGTGGTACCGCGGAACTTTCAAGCTTCGTCCCTTTAGGGGCGAAGCTTTTTTGTCCCTTTAGGGGCGTTTTTAATATAATAGGAAAGTTCTTCCTGCAAGCTGCGGATTCAGCGGAGCTGAATTTGCAAGTCCCTGCTTTAGACGGGACTTTGATATTACAAAAAGAAAGGAAAAATATTATGAAGGACAGGTTGCAAAAAATCAGAGAAGAGGCAATAGCAAAGATTCAGGCTTCTGAAAATCTTGAAAAGCTAAATGAAATAAAGGTAGCTGTTTTGGGAAAAAAGGGTGAGCTTACGGAAGTGCTTAAGGGCATGAAGGATGTGGCGGCGGAGGACAGACCTGCAGTAGGTCAGATGGTAAACGATACAAGAGCTGCCATAGAGGCAAAGCTGGAGGAGGTTAAAGAGCAGCTTTCAAGGGCTGTGCGGGAGGCAAAGCTTAAGAGCGAGGTTATTGACGTTACCCTTCCGGCAAAGAAGAACAATATGGGACACCGTCATCCAAACACCATTGCCCTTGAGGAATTGGAGAGAATATTTGTGGGTATGGGCTATGAGGTTGTTGAAGGCCCGGAGGTAGAGTACGACTACTATAACTTTGAGGCCCTTAATATTCCTGCAAACCATCCTGCAAAGGATGAACAGGATACCTTCTATATAAATGACAAGATAGTATTAAGAACACAGACGTCGCCTGTTCAGGCAAGGGTAATGGAAAAGGGAAAGCTTCCTATAAGAATGATAGCGCCGGGAAGAGTATTCCGTTCAGACGAGGTAGACGCTACACATTCGCCTTCCTTCCATCAGGTAGAGGGACTTGTAGTTGATAAGAATATTACCTTTGCGGACCTTAAGGGAACTCTTGCGCAGTTTGCAAGGGAGCTGTTTGGTGAACAGACAAAGGTTAAGTTCCGTCCCCATCATTTTCCTTTTACAGAGCCGAGCGCAGAGATGGATGTAACCTGCTTCAAATGCGGAGGAAAGGGTTGCAGAATGTGCAAGGATTCAGGCTGGATAGAAATACTTGGCTGCGGTATGGTCCATCCAAACGTATTTAAAATGTGCGGCATTGACCCGGAGGAATACACAGGCTTTGCATTTGGCGTAGGTCTTGAGAGAATAGCGCTTTTAAAATATGAGATAGACGACATGAGACTTCTTTATGAAAATGATATCCGCTTTTTAAAGCAATTTTAAGACGGAATAGCCTAAGGCTATCTTTTAATAATTTTGCAGATAAAAGTGTAAAAAGAATTTCCCAGGCTTTTATAGTCTGTATTTAGAAGAATGTAACAATAAATATATTGTAGTAGAATGGAGGATTAAAATGAACACACCATTATCATGGATAAAAGCATATGTACCAGAACTTGAATGTACGGCTCAGGAATATACAGACGCAATGACTCTTTCAGGAACAAAGGTAGAAAACTTTGAAAGGTTAGACGAGGACCTTGACAAAATAGTTATAGGTCAGATTGAAAAAATAGAAAAACATCCCGACGCCGATAAGCTTGTTATATGTCAGGTAAACATTGGAAATGAAACGATACAGATAGTGACAGGAGCCCCAAACGTTAAGGAGGGACAAAAGGTTCCTGTTGTTCTGGACGGCGGAAGAGTGGCAGGAGGCCATGACGGTACAAAGACAAAGGGAGGAATAAAAATAAAGAAGGGCAAGCTTAGAGGAGCAGAGTCGTTTGGCATGATGTGCTCTATTGAGGAGCTTGGCTCAAGCCGTGATTTTTATCCTGAGGCGCCGGAGGATGGAATATATATTTTCCCAGATACGGCAGTGGTTGGAAGTGATGCAGTTGAAGCGCTGGGACTTAATGACACTGTGTTTGAATATGAAATTACCTCAAACAGGGTGGACTGCTTTGGAGTGATAGGCATAGCGAGAGAGGCGGCGGCTACATTTAGAAAGCCGTTTGTTCCTCCTGTGGTTAATGAAACGGGAAGAGGCGGCAATGCGGCTGATGAAATATCAGTGGAGGTGGAGGCCCCTGACCTTTGCAAAAGATATTGTGCAAGGGTAATAAAGAATGTAAAGATAGGCCCGTCGCCGGAGTGGATGAAAAGGCGTCTGGCGGCAAGCGGCATAAGGCCTATAAATAATCTTGTTGACATTACAAATTATGTCATGGAGGAATTTGGCCAGCCAATGCACGCTTACGATTTAAGCACCATAGCAGGAAAGAAGATAATAGTAAGAAGAGCTTATGACGGCGAAAGCTTTATGACACTTGACGGACAGGAGAGAATACTGGACAATAACATGCTTATGATATGTGATGCTGAAAAGTCTATAGGGCTTGCAGGCATAATGGGCGAGGAAAATTCAAAGATAACTGATGACGTTAAGGATATTCTTTTTGAGGCAGCGACCTTTGACGGTACAAATATCAGGCTTTCATCAAAGAGGGCAGGACTTAGAACTGATGCGTCAGGAAAGTTTGAAAAGGGGCTTGACCCTGAAAATGCAAAGGCAGCCATTGACAGGGCATGTCAGCTTATAGAGGAGCTTGGCGCAGGAGAGGTAGTATCAGGTATGGTTGACGTTTATCCAAATCCTGTTTCACCTAAGCGTATAAGGATTGACATGGATAAGATAAATGGTCTTCTTGGAACAGACGTGTCTCTTGAGACGGCAAAGGAGTATTTTAGGAGACTTGGGATAGAGTACGATGATGCGACAGGGGAAGCTGTTATACCTACCTTCCGTCAGGATTTGCTTGGAAGCGAGGATATTGCAGAGGAGGTAGCAAGATTTTTCGGCTACGACAATATTCCTATGTCCCTTCCTTCGGGAGAGGCCACTGCGGGAAAGCTTTCATTTAAGATGAGGATAGAGGCTGTGGCAAGGGCTGTGGCAGAATTTTGCGGATTTTCACAGGGCATGTCATATTCCTTTGAAAGTCCTAAGGTGTTTGATAAGCTACTGCTTCCGGAGGATTCTCCTCTTAGAAAAACAGTAAATATCCTTAATCCGCTGGGTGAGGACTTCAGCGTAATGAGAACTACGTCACTTAACGGCATGCTTGTATCCCTTGCCACAAATTATAATAGAAGAAACAAAAATGTAAGGCTTTATGAGCTTGGAAACATATATCTGCCAAAGGCGCTGCCGGTTACAGAGCTTCCGGAGGAGAGGATGCAGTTTACCCTGGGAATGTACGGTGATGGTGATTTCTTTGATATGAAGGGCGTTATAGAGGAATTTTTTGATAAGATAGGTCTGTCAGAGAAGGAGGAGTACGAGCCGGCTCATAAGAAGCCGTATCTTCATCCGGGCAGGCAGGCAGACATTATATATGACGGCAGACATGTTGGATATTTAGGGGAGGTACATCCTCAGGTGGCGGAAACCTACGGTATAGGCGACAGAGCGTATATTGCGGTTATAGATATGCCGGAAATAGTCAGCCTTGCAACCTTTGACAGAAAGTACACAGGCATAGCAAGATTCCCTGCTGTTATGAGAGATATATCAATGGTTATGCCTAAGGATATACTTGCAGGCCAGGTGGAAAAGGTTTTTGATGAAAATGGAGGAAAGCTTCTTGAGTCATATAATCTCTTTGATATTTATGAGGGAGCCCAGATTAAGGAGGGCTATAAGTCTGTAGCGTATTCATTGTCCTTCAGGGCGTCGGACAGAACACTTGAGGATAAGGATATAGTTGCTGTTATGGATAAGATACTTGGAGCCCTTAAGGATATGGGAATAGAGCTTAGGAGCTAATTTAAAAGAGCCGTGGAACTAAAGGAAAGGGTTACACTCTTAAAAGATTAGTGTTGCCGAAAAAATTTTAAGAAAAAAATAATAAAGCAGAAATATTTTTTGGGAGGGTTTATTATGGACTTTGTAAAAGGCAGGGAATTTATATATCGCAATGCGAGACCATTGGATTTGGCTCTTTGGAAATTCTTTTTTGAAAATGGCAGTAAAGAGGATGTAATGGAATGCTTATCCTTTTATCAAAATGAGGACGGGGGCTTTGGACATGCTTTGGAAGATGACGTATGGAATCCGGCTTCTATACCTATAGGAACATGGAAAGCAACGGAAATTATTGCAAGGATTGGCGGTGTAAATCGCAATCATCCTGTGGTTTTGGGTATTTTAAGGTATCTGGAAAGTAAGTCAGGGTTTGATTCTAAAACAGAGCAATGGACCTATACAATACCGTCAAATAATGATTATCCTCATGCAATCTGGTGGGAGCATAAGGATATGCCAAAGGAATTTAATCCTAATCCTAACGCTGCGTTAGCCGGATTTATAGCCGCCTACGGAGATAAAAAAAGTGAGTTATATCAATTTGGGCTCAGGATGATAAGAAGAAGCTTTGATTATATGGTGGACCATTGCCCTATTCAGGATGAACATGTTATTTCATGCTATATTAGCTTATATAACTATCTGCTTCCTTTAAAAGAGAGCGTAATTGTCGAGAACGTAATTGCAGATATGGAAACATACAGAGAATGTCTTTGCAAAATGGTTGACAACATGATATGTACTGATTATGAAAAGTGGGGAAAGGAATATGTTTCTATGCCGTCAACATTTATCCGCTCACCGGAGAGCTTTTTATATAAGGGAAGGGAAGAACTTGTGGCAAGAGAGTGTGAGAATATACAGACCTGGCAGTTACCGGACGGCTCCTTTTTAGTACCATGGAGCTGGTGGACAGACTATAAGGAATATGAGATTGCCATAAACTGGTGGAAATCCGAGATAATAACGGAGAGATTTCTGTTTTTAAAACAATTTGGATTTTTGAAGCCTGAGTTAATATGTTTACTTTCTGACGGCAGTAAATATCATTAAGGGAAAATTGGAGAACCTAAAAGCAAATCTTATTATCGTGATATGCTTTTATTTTATAACAGGAAATTAGAAGCTATTAGGTTGAGCCTTAATACCGAGTAAAAGTAAAAATTTTATTAAATGTTTTGTAATTAGGTAAAAATAGTGCATACTAAATGTAATAGGTGATGCACAGCCCATAAGTGAGCGAGTTAGCAGGAGGCAGGGACTATTTGAGTCTCTGCTTTTTCTGTCAGATAATACGGTGGCTAAAGTATACAGTTGTTTGTAAACAAGGTATAGTATATGGCAAATTAGATAGTGAGAGGTGTATCATCAGAAACGGTGGTACGCTTTTTTGCAGTTGATGTTGAAAAAAATTTGTATTATTTGATTGAGGATAAATAGTTAATATTAAGACTGCTTAAAGATATGCAAGTGAGGAAAGTGCGGAATAACAGTAATTATATTGAAATTGAGATAGGCTTGTGCTATACTTTTTAATGAATTGCTATATTTTTGCTGAACTATGCAGAAAGTCTTGCTGAACTAAGCAGAGCTTTGAATTGTACTGTTGATGATATTATGTAGGTTTTCCAAAAAAAAGTGAAAAGTCCGTTTATGGGACAGCAAGTGCTTTATAATTGATAATGGGTAATAATGATGTAGGAGAATAATGCTATGGAACTAATAAACAATACCACAAAAATGCTAAAAGATGATTTGTCGGTAGAAATAAAAAAAGGCAGTAAACTGTCCATTGCGGCAGCTTGCTTTTCTATATATGCCTTTCAGGAGTTAAAGAAGCAACTTACCTCTATCGAAGAATTACGCTTTATTTTTACCTCTCCCACCTTTGTTGCCGAAAAAACAAAGAAAGAAAAAAGAGAGTTTTATATTCCTCGTCTGAACCGTGAACGCAGCTTGTACGGAACGGAGTTCGAAATTAAGCTTAGAAACGAAATGACACAAAAAGCAATAGCAAAAGAATGTGCAGACTGGATTAAGGAGAAGGTTACTTTCAAATCAAATATAAGCGATAAGACTATTCAAGGGCAATTGGTTGTTGATGATATTGGATATACTCCAATTAACAATTTTACAACAGTTGAACTTGGCTGCGAGAAAGGTAATGTTATTAGTACTACAATTGTAAAAGACCAGTCGCTGGCTCAGACTCTTATAAGGGATTTCAATGAAATATGGAATGACAAAAAGGTGCTTCAGGAGGTGACCGATGAAGTAATTGAAAGTATTACCGCAGCATATAACGAAAATTCTCCTAATTTTATTTACTTTGTAACCCTGTACAATATTTTTAACGAATTTCTTGAAGATGTGTCCGAAGATGTACTTCCTAACGAAGCAACCGGTTTTAAGGACAGCAAAATTTGGAATATGTTGTATAACTTCCAAAAGGATGCAGCTCTCGCCATCATTAACAAACTTGAAAAATACAATGGTTGTATTCTTGCTGACAGCGTTGGTTTGGGTAAAACATTTACGGCTTTATCTGTAATTAAATATTATGAGAACAGGAATAAGTCTGTACTTATTTTATGCCCTAAAAAGCTGGCAAACAACTGGAATACATATAAAGACAATTATATTAATAACCCCATAGCTTCTGACCGCTTGCGTTATGATGTTCTGTATCATACTGACCTAAACAGGCGGGGAGGTACATCAAATGGCATAGATTTAAGCAGAATAAATTGGGGTAACTACGACCTTGTTGTAATTGATGAATCCCACAATTTTAGAAATGGAGGCAAATTGGTCAAAAATCCTGATGAGGACAGCAAAGACAACCGCTATGTAACTTTAATGAAAAAAGTTATCCGAGCAGGTGTAAAAACCAAAGTCCTTATGCTTTCAGCCACTCCGGTAAACAACAAGTTTCTTGATTTGAAAAATCAGTTGGCTCTTGCCTATGAGGGACATGCTAATTTTATTGATGATAAATTGAATACTAATCGTTCTATTGATGACATATTTAAGAATGCGCAAAGGGCATTTAATACTTGGAGCAAGTGGGAACTGTGCGATAGAACAACCGAAAACCTTCTTAAAATGCTTGACTTTGACTTCTTTGAGGTTTTGGACAGCGTAACGATTGCCCGTTCAAGGAAACATATTCAGAAGTATTACGATACAAGTGATGTGGGGACTTTCCCAACAAGACTCCCGCCTGTTTCTCTGCGTCCGCATCTTACCGATTTGAAAGAAGCAATTAACTACAATGAGATTTTTGAGCAGCTTATGCTCCTTACTTTGACGATTTATACTCCAACTCATTACATACTTCCAAGCAAAATGGAAAAATACGCTTTAGCTTACGGAGATAATAAGGTAAACATCGGATTTACGCAGGCTAACCGTGAACAGGGGATTCGCCGACTTACTGCAATAAATCTGATGAAGCGTATGGAAAGCTCAGTCTTTTCCTTTCATCTCACATTAAAGCGTATTAAGGAATTGATTGAAAGTACCATTGATACTATCGATTGCTTTGATAAACATTCAAGCGTAAACCTTGATTTGACAGATATTTCAAATGTGGATGAGTTTGATGATGAAGACCAGAACACAGACGACCTTTTTTATCTTGGCAAAAAAGTAAAAATAGACCTTGCGGATATGGATTATGTATCTTGGAGAGAAAGTCTTGCCAAAGATGCAGAAGTTCTCGAACTTTTGACCCTTATGGTTGGAGATATAACTCCCGAACACGATTCAAAACTGCAAGAGCTGTATCATGTTATAGATAACAAAATATTTCATCCAATTAATGAGGGGAATAAGAAAATCATTATCTTTACCGCTTTTGCAGATACCGCAGGGTATTTATATGACAATGTCAGCAATTATGTGAAATCAAAATATGGTCTTAATTCCGCTTTTGTGTCAGGCTCGGTGGACGGTCGTACAACCTGTCCTAAACTGAGTGGAGATTTGAATACCGTTCTTACTTGCTTTTCTCCGATTTCAAAGGATAGAGATTTATTTGACAGTATTCCGAAAGAAGACATTGATATTTTGATTGCAACAGACTGTATTTCTGAAGGTCAGAATTTGCAGGACTGCGATTTCCTTATTAACTACGATATACATTGGAATCCGGTTCGCATTATCCAGCGTTTTGGTCGAATTGACCGTATCGGCAGCAGAAACTCAGTGATTCAGCTCGTAAACTTCTGGCCTGATGTAACGCTTGATGATTACATCAATCTCAAAGCCAAAGTTGAAACAAGAATGAAAATCGTTGATATGACTGCAACCGGAGATGACAATATTTTGAGTGATGAGGAAAAGACAGACCTCGAATATAGAAAAGCGCAGCTCAAGAGATTGCAGGACGAAGTTGTGGATATTGAAGATATGACTACGGGTATTTCTATTATGGACTTAGGACTTAATGAGTTTAGACTTGATTTACTCGAATACATAAAGAACCACCCTGATATTGAAAAAGCACCTTTTGGACTTAATGCTGTTGTTCCGGCTAATGAGGATGCACCGGCAGGCGTGATATTTGTTTTGAAAAACCGTTCTGACGGTGTGAATATTGACAATCAGAATAGACTTCATCCGTTTTATATGGTGTATATATCGGGTGAGGGAGAAGTAATTTGTGACCATCTTTCTCCGAAACAAATGCTTGATAAAATGCGTTTTTTGTGCAAGGGAAAAATCGAACCTATGCCGGAAGCTTATAAGCAATTCAATAAAGAAACTCGTGACGGAAAAGATATGTCAAAGTTTTCTCATCTGCTTGGAAAAGCGATAGCTTCTATTATTGAGGTTAAAGATGTAAGTGACATTGACTTATTTTTAGGTGGTGGACAGGTTAGCTTTTTGACAAACGAGATTAAAGGCTTAGATGACTTTGAGCTTATTTGCTTCCTAGTCGTAAGATGAGGTGATTACAATGCTTGGTTTACCGAAAGCAACAGAAATGAGTAAACAGCTTTCAAAGAAAGCTATATATGCAAAGTTCCAAATGAATACGGCTGCCAAGGAAAAAATTGACGCCGATATTTCGAAATTAACTATCGTAGGTGAGATAGCGCCGGATAAGGTGAATATTCCTGCCGGAGATGAAGTTAAAAACTTCTTTGTCCTGCACGTTTTTCTTAAAAGAAAAGAGTTTAATGAAAGAACGATTGCAACGCTATCAAAGCTTATTCCTCAGAATATTCTGTTTGTATTGGAGTATGGCGGTGAAAGCAAGCTTGCAATTTATCACACAAAAATAATGCAGACAGACTGGAAACTAACCGGGGAGCAAAGAATAGAGCTTCATGGATTGAATCTCGATAAGGTATGGGAAAATATGATAGTTGCTGTCGGTGGTGTTGAAATAGAGCAGGGCAATACACTTGATGAGCAGATAGAAGTAAATGAGAAACGACAGAAGCTCGAAAAGGAAATTGCTAAATTTGAAAAACAGGCACGGACTGAAAAACAGCCGAAGAAGAAGTTTGAGATGGTACAGCGGTTGAGAGAATATCAAAAGAAGTTGGAGGAATTAAAAGATGAATAAAGATTTTTATGAAATTTGCTATGAAATATTGTCGCATTATCTGAATTTTCCTGATGTGGCAGATACATATAAAAGTATAGGCGATGGAATTTATTATTACAAAAATTATTACCAAATCAAGATGGATTTTGATAATAGAAAACGTGAGGTTATAAATTATATAAGTAATGTAAGAAAGAACAATATAATAGATACATATAAAAATGGTTTAAATCCGCTTATACTTGTTCCTGTACCGTCTGGGAAATCTTTATTCCAAGCGTCGCCGCAGGAATTGTATAATAATTTAGAACAGGAAATACCAAGACTTATCCTAAAAGGAATATATCAAATTATAAAACATTTTAATGAGGTGGCAGATGATAATGATTTGATAGCTGAATTATTACAAGAAGATGTAAATACATTGGTAAAATATGATATACGAGGTGATGTAAATGGACAAACTTAAAATGCAGACAGCAAATAAGGCAGATGATAATTTCAAGAAACTGGCGATGATGTTTCCAAACGCTGTTACTGAAACAATTGATGAAAATGGCGAGGTAGTTCGTGCTATTGACAAAGATGTTCTTATGCAGGAGATTTCCTGCAAGGTCGTTGACGGCAACGAGGAACGCTATCAGTTTACTTGGCCTGACAAGAAGAAATCTGTTCTTCTTGCCAATGCGCCTATAAACAAAACCCTTCGCCCTTGCAGAGAGGAAAGCGTTGATTTTGATAACACCGAAAATCTCTATATTGAAGGCGATAACCTTGAGGTTTTGAAGCTGTTGCAGGAAACATATCTGGGTAAAATTAAGATGATATATATAGATCCGCCGTATAATACAGGAAACGACTTTGTGTATGAGGATGACTTCGCTCAAAGTACAGACGAATATCTTGAGAACAGCGGACAGTTTGATGATGAGGGCAATAGACTTGTAAAGAATCTTGACAGCAACGGACGGTTTCATACTGATTGGCTGAATATGATTTATCCAAGATTAAAGCTTGCTAAAGACTTGCTTACTGATAATGGAATAATTTTTATCAGTATTGATGATAGTGAAGTAAGAAATTTGAAAAATGTTTGTGATGACGTGTTTGGAGCTGGTAATTTTATTGCACAGTTGATTTGGCAGAATAAAAAGGGAGGAGGAAATGATTCAAAATTTATTGCTATTGAACATGAGTATATTCTTACATATACTAGAAATATTAATTCATTAGAGAATTTTTATGAAACTTATTCAGAAGATTATTTAAAGCGTTACAAAGAGAAAGATGAACATGGAAGATTTTTCTGGGATACATTTAAAAGAAAGTCAGGAAAGCAATATTATCCTATTACTTGTCCTGATGGTACGCTACTTGAATATGATGATGACGGTAATCCTATAAGTTGGTTAAGGTCGAGGGCTCGTTTTGATGCTGATATAAAGTCAGGTGAAGTTAGAATTATTAATACTAATGGGAAATGGTCAGTACAATTTAAACAGAGAATGCCTGTTGGAAAAACGCCAAGAAGTATTTTTACAACAGATACAGTGATTTCTGATAAAGGTACTACAAGTAGCTGAATTATATGATACAACACAGCAAAATATCAGTCAACATATTGAAAGCATATTTAGAGATGGAGAATTGCAGAAGACGGCAACTAACAAGAAATTCTTGTTAGTTCGTACGGAAGGAACAAGACAGGTAAAAAGAAATATTGACCACTATAATTTGGATATGATTATTGCCCTTGGATATCGGGTGCAGTCGCAGATAGCTACACGCTTCCGACGTTGGGCAACCGAGCGTTTGCACGAGTATATTCAAAAAGGTTTTGCAATGGACGACGAAAGATTGAAGCAGGGTGGTTCAAGATATTTTAGAGAACTTTTACAGCGTATTCGCGATATACGTTCATCAGAAAGAAATTTTTATCAGCAGGTAACGGATATTTATGCGACAGCAGTGGATTATGATCCACGTTCCGATATGACAAAGAAGTTTTTTGCTACAGTTCAAAATAAGCTTCACTATGCTGTCCATGAGCATACGGCGGCAGAAGTAATTTATGAACGTGTGGATAACCAAAAGCCATTAGTTGGTATTATAGGTTACAATCATTTTTTGCTGAAAGGGAATATTGATGAGAAAAGGAAAATACTTTTAAAGTTGGCAAATGAGATTGAACCTAGAAGAAAGGAGTTAGAAAAAATCAATTATAAGTTGGCAGATAATATATTTTATATGTTCAATAATCTTAATATAAGGCATAATAACTGTAAAATAGGAGATAACCCGAATGTATTTCAGATTTGCACACTGAAGCATTCCGACAGCAATACGGCAAAACGCCAAGAGGTGGGTCGTGGACTGCGTTTGTGTGTAAATCAGAATGGTAACCGAATGGATATACAGACTCTTGGCGAATCCGTACACGATATTAATACTCTTACAGTTGTTGCCAACGAGAGCTACAAGAGCTTTGTTACCAATTTACAGTCGGATATTAAAACCGTTCTTTATGACAGACCGACTGTTGCCACAAGTGAATATTTCAAAGGCAAGTATGTTAAGGTGGACGATATACCTACGATTATTGATGGCGACACAGCCAATGCTATTGAGTTCTATCTGATTCAGAACGGTTATGTTGATATGAAGCGTAAGGTTACGGATAAGTTCCGTCATGCAGTAAAGAGTGGAACAGTTGCTGAGCTGCCGGAAGAACTGAAACCTATGGCAGAGGGTATTCATTCGCTTATTCAATCTGTTTATGATGACAGTATACTAAAAGATATGTTTACAGACGGTCACGAAACAAAGGTTAAGGACAATCCTCTTAATGAGAACTTTGCTAAGAAAGAGTTTCAGGCTTTATGGCGTGAGATTAACCACAAGTACGCTTATACAGTTGAGTTTGACAGCAATGAGCTGATTAAGAAAGCAATCGCTCATATTGACGAAAAACTCTTTGTTTCAGAGCTTCAATACACCGCAACTATTGGTCGCCAAAAAGCAGAAATGAATGAGTATGAGGTTGAGCGTGGAGCTTCTTTTACCGGTGAAAAGACAAGAACGCAGACGCTTAAGCACACCGAAGCAAGTCAGATTAAATATGACCTTATCGGCAAAGTGGCAGAAGGAGCTGTACTTACTCGAAAAACAATATCAGCAATTTTACAGGGTATCAGAGCTGACAAACTCTATATGTTCAAAAATAACCCAGAGGAATTTATCACAAAGGTTATCAGATTGATTAACGAGCAGAAAGCTACAATGATAGTTGAGCATATCTCCTATGATACTATTGAGGGAGAATACGACAGTACTATTTTTACGACAGAAAAAAATACACAGAGCTTTGACAAGGCGTTTTTCGCAAAGAAAGCTATTCAGGATTATGTGTTTACCGATGGTACTGCCAAAGATAGTATTGAAAGAAAATTTGCTGAGGATTTGGAGGTAGCTGAAGAAGTATGCGTTTACGCAAAACTTCCAAGAACTTTTCAAATTCCTACTCCGGTGGGGAACTATTCTCCTGATTGGGCAATCGCCTTCTATGAAGGAAAGGTTAAGCATATTTTCTTTGTTGCCGAAACTAAAGGTACAATGGAAAGCCTTGAACTCAGACCGATTGAGCAGGCGAAAATTTCTTGTGCAAAGAAGCTATTCAATGAAATGTCCACGAGCAAAGTTAAGTATCACGATGTTGACAGTTATCAGAGCTTGCTCAATATAATGAACGCAATGTGAGGTGAGTTTGAATGGATAACTCATTTATCAGTTACTCAATGCAAGAGAGAGGGAGGACAGCAATCGCTAGTGAGGAAAGCGGACTTACATATAGACAAAGATGAAATATGAGTACCGATACGCCTCAAAATGATGTTGACAACTAAGGAAGCAACAGAGTATAGCAATATCGGGATACGAATAATTGTTGGTTGGGATTGAAAAAGCAGAGTCTTTGTGCTATACTTTATATTTGCATTGGATTCTTTTTTTGATATGAGGGTTGGGGACGGCTAAATTGATTGGTCTGACGTGGGACTCCATAGATTGGAAGGAACATATACTAACAGTCAGTAAAAGTTTAAAAAGGGCGTAGATAAAATTTATAGAAAGGCGAAAAGCTTTGTAAATCAAGGTTTTTCAGATAGGTATATAGTATTATGAAACTAGGCATCGTAGGACTTCCTAACGTAGGAAAAAGTACGCTTTTTAATTCCCTTACAAAAGCAGGGGCAGAGTCGGCAAATTATCCCTTCTGTACCATTGACCCAAACGTGGGTATAGTGGCAGTTCCGGATGAAAGGCTTGACAAGCTCGCAGCGCTTTACGACTCAGATAAAATCACCCCTGCCGTTATAGAGTTTGTTGATATAGCAGGGCTTGTAAAGGGAGCCTCAAAGGGAGAGGGGCTTGGAAATCAGTTTCTTGCAAATATAAGGGAGGTAGACGCAATCGTACACGTGGTGCGCTGCTTTGAGGATACAAATATAATTCATGTAGACGGAGAAATTAATCCTTTAAGAGACATAGAAACTATAAATCTTGAGCTTATATTCTCAGACATGGAGATACTTGAAAGAAGGCTTTCAAAGGTGGTTAGAGGCGCAAGAAACGATAAAACCTTAGCTAAGGAGCAGGATTTGCTTGAAAGGCTTAAAAGCCATCTTGAAAGCGGAAAGCTTGCAAAAAGCTTTGAGACAACAGACGAGGACGAGCTTATGTGGCTTAGGGAGTATAATCTTCTCACCTACAAGCCGGTGATTTTTGCAGCAAATGTAAAGGAGGAGGATTTGGCAGACGACGGAGCTTCAAATGAAAACGTGTCAAAGGTAAGGGAGTTTGCAGACAGTGAGAACTTTGAGGTATTTGTGGTGTGCGCCCAGATAGAGCAGGAGATATCAGAGCTTGACGATGACGAAAAGGATATGTTTCTTGAGGATTTGGGAATTAAGGAGTCGGGTCTTGATAAGCTTATAAAGGCAAGCTACAGCCTTCTTGGGCTTATAAGCTATCTTACGGCAGGAAAACAGGAGACAAGAGCGTGGACTATCACTAAGGGTACAAAAGCTCCCGGGGCAGCAGGAAAAATTCATTCGGATTTTGAGAGGGGTTTTATAAAGGCAGAGGTAGTAAATTATCAGGATTTGCTTGACTGCGGCTCATATACGGCTGCTAAGGAAAAGGGACTTGTTGGAATGGAAGGAAAGGATTATGTGGTAAAGGACGGAGACGTTATATTATTCCGTTTTAACGTATAGGAGGACTTATGTACGGAGCAACGATAAGCTTTCCAAATCTTGGAATAGAGATAGAAGAGCTAAATAATACCTTTTCTGTTTTTGGATTTGAAATAGCAATTTATGGTCTTATAATAGGAATAGGGGTTATACTGGGAGCCGCTCTGTCATTCAGGGAGGCGAAAATCACGGGTCAGAGCGTTGATGATTACATTGATATGGCGTTATACGGCGTTATTTTCGGCATAATAGGCGCAAGGCTTTACTATGTTGCATTTATGTGGGATTATTACGGAAAGAATCCTGATAAGATTATCCGCATAGACGAGGGAGGCCTTGCCATATATGGAGGCATTATAGCGGGAATAGTTACTTGTGTCGTGTTGACAAAAATAAAGAAAATATCCTTTTGGCAGATGGCAGATACGGCTGTACTTGGCCTTATAGTAGGACAGATAATGGGACGCTGGGGCAACTTCTTTAACAGGGAGGCCTTCGGCTGCGACAGTAACGGTCTTTTTGCAATGAGAATAGACACATGGGATGACAAAGTGGCGGTAAGCGTGCCTGATACTGTAAGCTATATTGACGAGCAGTGCAGGTATATACAGGTACAGCCTACATTTTTATATGAATCCTGCTGGAATCTTATGCTGCTTATTCTTATTATGATATTCAGAAAAAAGAAGAAGTATCAGGGAGAGGTTTTTCTGTGGTATATGTGCGGATACGGCATAGGCAGAACAATAATAGAAGGCTTCAGAACAGACCAGCTTATTATAGGAAACACGGGAATACCTGTATCACAGCTTCTTGCAGTTACACTGGCAATAGTGACAGGCGCATTTTTAATATATAACAGAATAAAGATAGCTAAGGGAAAGACGGTAAAGCTGCCGGATACGGGAGTGGAAACGGGAACGGGATATATTAAAAAAGAAAAAAGCAAAAATTAAGTTATCCGGAGGAAGTTTTTTTAAAAAGCAATTATATGATTTAAAAATTTTAACCGGATAAGATAAATCTAAAAAATTTATTTTTTGTAAAAAAGCATATATGGTAGAATGGATAATGATGACCACAAGATGTAGTGATTACTGCATTTTGTGGTCTTTTTTTGTCGAAATTTTTATGTAAAAAAGCATAAAACCCCTTGATTTTATTTTCAAGTTGATATAATATTATACAATAAAGTGGTGAAAAGTGGATGATAGTGGATTAATAGTGGATAAAAGTGGTAAATTCACATCACACACTTTATTTTATGGCAAAGAAGGTGAAGTCAATGTTCATGGGTGAATATAATCACTCCATCGATCCTAAGGGACGATTAATAGTTCCGGTAAAGTTCAGAGAGTCGTTGGGTGACATGTTCGTTGTAACCCAGGGACTGGACGGTTGTCTTTTTGTGTATCCGGACGAGGAATGGCAGGCTTTTGAAGAAAAATTAAAGTCGCTGCCTATGGCAAATAAGGATGCAAGAAAATTTGTCCGTTTCTTTCTGGCAGGCGCTGCGCAGGTAGAGGTGGACAAGCAGGGAAGAATATTGCTTCCGGCAAATTTAAGAAGCTTTGCAGCTCTTACAAAGGACTGTACATTGGTAGGAGTAGGAGGCAGAGTGGAAATCTGGGATAAGGACAGATGGGAAGAAAATACTTCATATGACGATATGGATGACATAGCAGAGCATATGATGGATTTAGGCCTGAACATATAATGTTTGGGAGAAACTTAACCGTATGAGGAAGGACACATATTATGGAGTTTAAACATAAGCCGGTACTGCTTGCCGAGACTATAGAAAGTTTAAATATAAAACCTGACGGTATATATGTGGACGGAACCTTAGGCGGTGGAGGACATGCGTACGAGGTCTGCAGCCGACTGTCAGAAAAAGGGAGATTTATCGGCATAGACCAGGACGAGGACGCACTTTTGGCGGCTGGGGAGCGACTAAAAGGTTTTGAAGGGAATATAAAAATTAACAGGGTAAAAAGTAATTATTGTAATATTGCACAGGTTTTAAAGGACTTAGGTATAGAAAAGGCAGACGGAATACTTCTTGATATAGGAGTTTCGTCATATCAGCTTGATACTGCAGGGAGAGGCTTTTCATACAAGGAGGCAGAGGCTCCTCTTGATATGAGAATGGATAAGACAGGCGCCTTATCTGCCGCAGACGTAGTAAATGAATACAGTGAGTCAGAGCTTTATCGTGTAATAAGAGACTACGGCGAGGATAAATTTGCAAAGAATATAGCAAAGCATATTGTACAGGCCAGGAAGAAAAAACGTATAGAGACTACGGGAGAGCTTAGCGATATTATAAAATCGGCTATACCGGCCAAGATAAGAATGACAGGAGGGCATCCTGCAAAAAAAACATTTCAGGCTATCAGGATAGAGGTAAATAAAGAACTTGAGGTATTGGAAAATTCTATAGATACCATGATTGACCTTTTAAACGACGGTGGAAGATTATCCATAATAACCTTTCACTCACTGGAGGATAGAATTGTAAAAAACAAATTTAAAAACAGTGAAAATCCATGTATATGTCCAAAGAACTTTCCGGTGTGTGTATGTGGAAAAAAATCAAAGGGAAAAGTAATCACAAGGAAACCTATAATTCCGGGAGGCGAGGAGATAAAGGAGAATAAGAGGGCGAAAAGTTCGAAACTAAGGGTGTTTGAGCGTGTAGATAACTCTTAATCTTTCCGAAAAGCAGTTGCATTAGGAGGCATATTATAATGGAAAGAAATTACAGGTACGTTCAGGATGGAAACACAATACGAAAGGTATATGAGTTTCCGGAGCGTGACGACGAAAGAAGAAAGCAGTATAAGGAAAAACCTCACAGAAGAACCTACAGGCAGGAAGAAAAAGCCCCTAAAATGAGCTTTAAAATCACACTGCTTATGGCAGTGTCGGTTATATTAAGCGTTATGAGCTGTATTAATTATCTTAATGCAGAGGCAGACGTTTCAGAGACTAAAAAGAACATAACGTCTCTTGAAAAGTCCTTAGATACCATAACAACACAGAATGACGCTATTCAGTATGAGATTGACAGCTTTGTGGATGTAAATTATATAATTAAGACAGCTACGGAGGAGTTAGGCATGGTTATGGTAAGCAGGAATCAGGTTATAACATATGACAGCGTCAGAAACGAGTATATGGAACAGTATGGAGATGTGCCGGAAAAATAAAGCGGACAGGAATGGGATTGGATAGGGTTTAGGATGAACAAGGATATAGGTAATAAGAAAATACCGGTTTTTACAAGAAAGATGAAAAATAAAAGCATAGTTTTATTTTTGCTTGTTATTTTAATGCTGTTGGGGCTTGCCATAAGAATGCTTTATATAAACAGTACAAGCGGAGAGAAATATACTGTTCAGGTACTGTCCCAGCAGAATCATTCAAGTACCGTTCTTCCATTTAAAAGAGGCGATATTCTGGATAGAAACGGAATGGTGTTAGCTACAAGCGTAAAGGTATATAATCTTATACTTGACCCCAAGGTAATGCTTTCGGAGCCGAAATACCTTGAGCCTACCTTAAAGGCGTTGACTGAATGTTTTGGGTATGAGGATAATACCTTAAGAACGCTTATAAATGAAAATCAGGCAAAAAGCTATATAGTTTATGAGAAAAGACTTTCTTATGAAAAGATAGAGCCATTTATAAAGCTGTCAAACGATACGAAAAACAATCCAAATGTAAAGGGCGTATGGTTTGAGACAGAATATGAAAGAAAGTATCCCTATTCAACTCTTGCCTGTAACGTAATAGGCTTTACATCAGCAGGAAACGTGGGAACATGGGGAATAGAGGAACACTATAATAAAGAATTAAACGGTGTTGACGGCAGGGAATACGGCTATGTAAACAGTGACAACATAATGGAGAAGGTAACTAAAGCCGCTACAGACGGCTATACCCTGATTTCAACCATTGAGCTTAACGTGCAGACTATAGTGGAAAAATACATAAAGCAGTGGAAGGAGGAATATAATCCTGAAAATATAGGCGTAATAGTTATGAATCCACAGAACGGCGAGATATATGCCATGGCCACGGATACAGTATATGACCTGAATAATCCGAGGGATTTGTCAGGCTTGTATACAGAGGAACAGCTTGCTGCCATGACAGATGAGGATAAGCTGAATGAACTGAATAAAATATGGAGAAATTACTGTCTGAACGACTCTTTTGAGCCGGGCTCTACATATAAGCCCTTTACAGTGGCAGAGGCATTGGAGGAGGGCGTCATAACAGAAACACAGACCTTTGTGTGCGACGGTTCTGAAAATGTGGGAGGAACGGATATTGGCTGCAGCAGAAGGTCAGGGCATGGAGAGATAAACGCCTCACAGTCTATAGCTTATTCCTGCAACGATGCTCTTATGCAGATAGGCGCAAGTCTTGGGGTGGATTTATTTACAGCATATCAGGACAGATTTAACTTTGGAATGAAAACAGGCATAGATTTGCCGGGAGAGGCAAGCTGTGAAGGACTGCTTTTCACAAAGGATAACATGAAGCCTATCAATCTGGCTACAAGCTCCTTTGGACAAAGCTTTAACGTAACTATGGTACAGCTTGCCGCAGGCTTCTGCTCCCTTATAAATGGCGGTTATTATTATCAGCCTCATGTAGTTAAGGAAATTATAAATGCAAGGGGAGGAGTTGTTAAGGAGGTAGGAGTAACGCCTTTAAAGCAGAATATAACAAAGCATACCTCTGATTATGTAAAGGCGGCCATGGTAGGGACCATTGAAGAGGGCACGGGAGGTACGGCGTCTGTAGCCGGATATAAGATTGGAGGAAAAACCGGTACGGCAGAAAAGCTTCCAAGAGGAAACGAGGAATATGTATATTCCTTTATCGGCTTTGCAGACTATGAAAATCCCCAGGTGGTTTGCTATGTTGTAGTGGACAATCCTAAGGGAGAAAATATAACGTCATCTGTGACCTCTAAGCTTTTCAGCGCTATAATGACTGAGGTGCTTCCATACCTTCAGGTATTTCCTGACGGGCCTGAGGGCGGAAATACAAACCCGGATACCCAGGGTGAGCCGGGAATGAATAATATTCCCCCGGGAGTGTAAAGAATAAGTTATAACCTCACAAAAGGAGTAATACATTAGTATTGAAAATCTTTTGTGAGGTTTAATTTTGAATTGAATAAAAGCTATGTTTATCAAAGGAAAAAACTGTTTATATTTATTATTGGAATAATAATATTTGTAATGGTGCTTATCGGAAGACTTGCATATCTCATGCTATATATGTCAGAGCATTACAATGATGAGGCTGTTAAGCTCCATGAGAGAGAAAGACAGATAAAGGCGGCAAGAGGAAAGATTTATGACGCCAACGGAACGGTTATAGCGTCTAACAGTACGGTATGTACCGTTTCAGTTATATACAGCCAGATTACAGAGCCGGAAAGAGTTATAGAGGTGCTTTCATCGGAGCTTGGAATAAGTCAGGAGACAGTAAGAAAGAAGGTAGAAAAATTCAGCTCCAGAGAAAAGATTAAGTCAAATGTTTCAAAGGAAATAGGGGATAAAATAAGAGAATATGATTTAGACGGAGTAAAGGTGGATGAGGACTATAAAAGGTATTATCCATACGGAAGCCTTGCGTCAAAGGTATTAGGCTTTACAGGAGGAGACAATCAGGGAATAATAGGCTTAGAGGTAGAATATGAGGAGTATCTTAAGGGAACAGACGGAGAAATACTGACAGTAACCGACGCAAGAGGCGTGGAGCTTGACTATGTTGTAGAAAACAGGGTAGAGGCCGTGCCGGGACAGAATGTTAAGCTGTCTATTGACGTAAATATACAAAAATACGCAGAGCAGGCCGCCTATAAGGTGCTGGAGGAAAAGCAGGCAAACTACGTATCCATAATTGCCATGAATCCTAAAAACGGAGAGATATACTGCATGGTCAACGCTCCCGAATTTGATTTGAATAATCCTCATACCTTAAATTATGAGCTGACTGAGGAGGTAACGGATGAGGAGTATCAGGATTTGCTTAATAAAATGTGGAGAAACCAAAGTATAAACGATACCTATGAGCCTGGCTCGACCTTTAAGATAATTACAGCTACAGCAGGGCTGGAGAATGGGGTAGTTACTCCCGACAGCAGCTTTAATTGTCCCGGCTACAAGATGGTGGAGGACAGAAGGATAAAATGCCACAAGGTAATAGGCCATGGGCCAGAGTCGTTTACAGAGGCAACCATGAATTCATGTAATCCTGTGTTCATGGAGGTAGGACTCAGGGTAGGGGCAGAAAAATATTTTGAAAATATGGAAAATCTTGGCCTTATGGAAAAGACAGGAGTAGACCTGCCGGGTGAAGCCGGAACGATTATTCATAAGCTTGAAAACGTAGGTCTTGTGGAGCTTGCTACAATGTCCTTTGGACAGTCCTTTCAGATAACTCCTATGCAGCTTTTAAGAGCAGTATGCGCCGTTATAAACGGAGGAAATCTTGTCACTCCTCATTTTGCCGTTGGACTGGCAGATGACGAGGGAAATCTTACGGAGGAGTTTTCTTATCCTGTTGAAGAGGGAGTTATATCAGGGGAAACATCAGAGACAATGAAGCATATATTGAACATGGTTGTCGCTGAGGGAGGAGGAAAAAACGGTCAGGTAGAAGGCTATAATATAGGAGGAAAAACAGCCACATCAGAGAAGCTTCCAAGAGGCAACGGAAAATATATATCGTCATATATAGGCTTTGCGCCTGCAGAGGACCCGGAGATTATAGCCATATGCATAATTGATGAGCCTGTAGGAATATATTATGGAGGCACTATTGCGGCGCCTGTTATAGCGTCGTTATATGAAAACATACTGCCGTATCTTGGGATACAGGGTGTGGAAACAAACGATACTAAGGAGGAAGGTAATTAGCATAAACAAAGTAAATTTTTATTAAGTAATTGATAAATATTAAAAAAAATATTATACTATGGGAGTAAATAGTAATGAGTAAAGAGGTTGTTTTAAGCATAGTTATTTCATTTATCATAAGTGTTATTCTTTGTCCGATAGTAATTCCCTTTTTACAGAGACTGAAATTTGGTCAGTATGTGAGAAAGGAAGGACCAAAAAGACATATAAAGAAAACAGGAACGCCGACTATGGGAGGCTTGATTATTCTTACATCAATTTCAGCAACATGTGTTCCCTTTTTGAATACCTGCAAAGGGATAGTGCCTGTTTTGTTTGTTATTCTGGGCTTTGGACTGATTGGCTTTTTGGATGATTATATTAAGGTGGTAATGAAAAGAAACTTAGGACTTAAAAGCTATCAGAAAATGTTTTTGCAGATAGTGGTTGCAGCTGTTTTTTCATACTATTTAGTCCACTATACGGATATTGGAACCGGAGTGTATATACCCTTTGGCAACGGCGCGGTATTAGAGCTTGGAGATGCGTTTATACCCTTTACGATGCTGGTTATTATAGGGACGGTAAACGGGGCAAACTTTACGGACGGACTTGACGGTCTGGCTGCGGGAGTTACGGTTATTATTGCAGTGTTTTTTACCGTGATGGCAATAGCGTCAGGGAGCGGAATGGAGCTTATATCCTGTGCAGTGGTAGGAAGTCTTTTAGGATTTCTTTTGTTTAATGTTTATCCGGCAAAGGTATTTATGGGAGATACAGGCTCATTGGCGCTGGGAGGCTATGTGGCGTCTCTTGCCATTATGATGAAGATGCCGCTGTTTATATTGATTGTTGGGTTTATATATTTTGTGGAGGTTTTGTCAGTAATAATACAGGTAGTGTATTTTAAACTGTCAGGAGGAAAGAGAATATTTAAGATGGCACCCATACATCATCATTTTGAGCTGTGTGGCTGGTCTGAAACAAGGATAGTTGCAATGTTTTCCATTGTCACGGCCATATTGTGTCTTATTGCACTTTATACTATATAGAAAGGACATAGGGATTAAAATGAATTTACAGGAAAAGAAATATCTGGTTGCAGGAGCCGGAATAAGCGGAATAGGAGCAGTCAGGCTTATAACTGCCTTAGGGGCGGAGGTTGTGCTTTATGACGGAAATGAAAAGCTTGCGGAGGAACAGCTTATTGAAAAAATGAGAATTGCGGGAGTAAGGGAGCCTGAGGAAATCAATATAGTTTTAGGCGAGCTTACAAGGTCTGTGGCAGAAACCATAGACATATGTGTTATAAGCCCCGGAATATCCATGGAGGTACCCTTTGTAAGGCTTTTAAAGGAGCTGGGAAAAACCATATGGGGAGAAATTGAACTTGCATACAGATGTATGCGGGGCAGGCTTATAGGAATTACAGGAACAAACGGAAAAACCACTACTACGGCGCTTACAGGGGCAATTATGGAAAAATACTGCGGTAATGCGTACGTTGTAGGAAATATAGGAACGCCGTATACTCTTATGGTATCTAAGGCTAATGACGAATCCATAACGGTTGCTGAAATAAGCAGCTTTCAGCTTGAAACAATTGATGAGTTTCAGCCTGATGTGTCGGCAGTGCTTAATATTACTCCCGACCATCTTAACAGGCATCACACCATGAAATGCTATGGCGACGTAAAGATAAGCATATGTAAAAATCAGACGGAAAACCAGGTGTGCGTTCTTAATTATGAGGATGAGATGCTTAGGGAATATGCAAAGGGATTAAGGTGCAGGGTTGTATTTTTCAGCAGCAGGCGTGAACTTGAAAGCGGTATATACCTTGATAAAAATGGCGGCATATATATTTCGGAAAAGGGAAGCAGAAAGCTTCTTTTGAATATTTCATCCATGAAGCTTGTAGGTATACATAATGCGGAAAACGTCATGGCGGCAATAGCCATATCGGAGGCTGTGGGAGTGCCTTCGGATTTGTATGTGGAGGTTATAAAAGGCTTTGACGCTATAGAGCATAGAATAGAGTATGTAGATACCATAGACGGCGTAATATATTATAATGATTCTAAGGGCACAAATACTGACGCTTCAAAGAAAGCTCTGGAGGCTATGGAGAGAAAAACAGTGCTTATAGCAGGAGGCTATGATAAGGGCTCAGAGTATGACGACTGGGTGGAGGCCTTCGGAGACAAAATAAAGTGTCTTGTGCTCCTTGGAGCCACAAAGGAAAAAATAGCCGATACCGCAAAAAAGCACGGATTTACAAATATTATAATGGTAGAAAGCCTTAAGGAGGCAGTAAGGAAGGCTGCAGAAAATGCCAAGGCAGGAGAGACGGTGCTTTTGTCACCTGCCTGCGCAAGCTGGGATATGTTTAAAAGCTATGAGGAGAGAGGAAGATTATTTAAGGATTTTGTGAGGGCTCTTAAGGAATAATGGAAAGGAGCAATTTTGATGAAAGGTAAGCGTCAGAGGGAGAGAAGAATAGTAGGGAAAAAGGTAAGCATGGATTACAGCCTTTTGTTTATCATTATTTTCCTTTTATGCTTTGGTCTGGTTATGCTGTACAGCACCAGCTCATACAATGCATTAATAAAATTCAAGGACCCGGCATATTATTTAAAAACTCAGATTTTAGCTACTATATTGGGACTGATAGTGATGTTTGCGGCGGCGAAGCTGGATTATCACATGTATGTTAAAATGGCGGCTCTCGTATACATAGCGTCCTTAGTATGTCTTGTTCTGGTAAAAACGCCCCTTGGCATAGAGGCAAACGGAGCCAGAAGGTGGATTGCCGTAGGCCCCGTAAGCTTTCAGCCGGCGGAGCTTGCAAAAATTGGTATAATAATGATTTTGGCAATAAATATTACAAATATGAGAAAGCGTCTTGATAATTTTGTGGTAATAATAAAGCTGTTTTTATTGGCAATACCGCCTGTGGCGTTAATTCTACTGCTTACAAAAAATATGAGCTCTGCCATTATTGTTGCAGGAATAGCGGCGGTTATGCTTTTTGTGGCAAGCCCAAAATATAAGCCTTTTGTTATTATAGGAGTCACAGCGGCGGCGCTGCTTGCGCTTGTGCTTTTTTTCGGTTCAGACTTTAGAATGGAGCGAATACAGGCATGGCAGAATCCGGAGGCGTACTCAAGCGGAACGGCATTTCAGACCATACAGTCACTTTATGCCATAGGCTCGGGAGGTCTTGTGGGAAAGGGGCTTGGACAGAGTGTGCAAAAGCTCGGCTATGTTCCAGAGGCGCAAAATGATATGATTTTCTCTATTATATGTGAGGAGCTTGGACTTTTTGGAGGAATTGCAATAATACTCCTGTTTGCATTTATGATATGGAGATTTATGATTATAGCAAACAATGCAAGGGATTTAATAGGCTCAATGCTTGTGGTAGGCGTACTTGCCCATATTGCAATCCAGGTGGTTTTAAATATAGCGGTAGTTACAAATACTATTCCAAACACAGGAATAACCCTTCCTTTTATAAGCTACGGAGGAACATCAATATTATTTCTTATGGCTGAGATGGGAATGGTTTTATCAGTGTCAAAATACGAAAGAACTGAATAGTTGACAAAATTTTTTAATAAATCTTTGGAGTGTCGGTTTTATGAAAAAAATCCTGATTGGAAAGACTACAGGATTAAAGGGAAGTGTTAAGATACAGGGAGGAAAAAATGCTGTTCTTCCAATACTTGCAGCATCGATACTTACTGAAGAAAAGGTTAAAATAAATAATTGTCCTGATATAGAGGATGTAAGGCAGACTATAAAGCTTCTTGAGATGCTGGGCTGCAAGGTATTTTTTGTAAACGGAACCATAGAGGTTTATCCTAAGGATGTGGAAGACACGAGAATATCCTCCGAATATACAAGGAATACAAGGTCAAGCATCCTTTTTCTTGGGGCTATGTTAGGAAGACTTGGGAGAATAGTCATCACAAAGCCGGGCGGCTGTAAAATAGGAGAACGTCCTTATGATTTACATATAAAAGGCATCAGGGGGCTTGGGGTAGAAATATTTGAAAAATATGGAGATATAGTGGCATATACTGACGAGCTTAAGGGAGGAAGAATACACCTTACGTTTCCAAGCGTAGGGGCAACGGAAAATATTATGCTTGCAGCGGTCATGGCAAAGGGAAGGACTTCCATATATAATCCGGCTAAGGAGCCGGAGATAGTGGAATTAGCCGGATTTTTAAACAGCATGGGAGCAAGCGTAAAGGGAGCCGGCAAGGATATTATTGTTATAGAGGGAACAGATAGGCTTCATGGCGCTGAATATACAGTAGGAGGAGACAGGATAGTTGCAGCTACCTATATGGCGGCTCTGGCTGTATGCAGGGGGAAAATTAAGCTTTTGGGAGTAAGCCCCCTATATATGGAGGAGGTTATAAAAACCTTTAGAAATATGGGTATAAGCATAAAGCTTTTACCGGGAAACAGAGGATTTGTATGTAAGAATAAGGGAGAAATAAAAAATATATCATATATTGAAACATCACCGTATCCCATGCTTCCTACGGACGTCCAGCCTATTATGGCGGCTGTTATGATATATGGAAACGGTGTCAGCAGGGTGAAGGAAAAAATATTTGAAAACAGATTTGCATATGTGGAAGAGCTTAAAAAGCTTGGCGCAGATATAAACATAAAAGGCGGGGACACTCTTGTTATATACGGAAAAAATAAATTAAAGGGCTGTCAGCTTAAATCTATGGATTTAAGAGGAGGAGCCGCGCTGGTAGTAGCCGGCCTTGGGGCAGAGGGAGAAACGGTTATCCTTGACAATGGATATATATACAGAGGATATGAGGATATAATAAGGGACTTAAAAGGTCTTGGGGCAGACATAAGAGAGGAAGAAATAAGCGAGGAAGAAATAAGTGAAGACGGAGAAAAGGAAGAAAGGTAAATATATAGCCTTAGCTGTCATTGCAGCTTTGCTGCTGATTTTTGCTTTTTTGGCTACGCGAAAAATAGAAAAGGTTACCTACGAGGGGAATGAAAGGCTGACTGACGAGGAATTAAACAGCCGTATATTCGGGGAAAGTCTTGATTATAATCCTATTATTTTCTGGATAAAGAATTTGTTTGGAAAAAAGGTTGAGATTCCCTTCGTAGAAGAATATGATGTGGAAATGGAAAGTATAACCTCCATAAAGATAACGGTATATGAAAAAAGCATAACAGGCTATATATCATATATGAATACATGCATGTATTTTGACAAGGATGGAATAGTAGTAGAAAATTCCATGTCAGAATATGAGGATGTACCGGAGATTACAGGAATTAAATTTGACAATATCATACTCCACGAAAAAATACCTGTAAAAAACAAAAAGATTTTTTCACTAATTCTCAATGTAACCCAGATGGTGGACAAATATAATATTCCGGTAAAAAAGATAAATATATCGGAGGAGCTGTCGGCAACCTTATATATAAACAGCTTCAGAGTCGCCCTTGGGAACGACGGCGATTACGGGAAAAAAATAGCGGAGCTTTCCTCAATTCTTCCAAATATGGAGGATATTCCGGGAGAGCTGGATATGAGAGAATATAATAAAAGTGAAACAGGATATGTGTTTAGGAAAGATAAAAAATAAAAAAAATGAAATTAATGGTTGATTTTTTTCACAAATAAAGCTACTATATTATATGGTATTCATTAATGAAAAATGTTACAAAAATATTAAAAGATAGTTAGTTAAGAAGGAGGATAATACCTTGCTTGAAATTAAGACAAATGAGGCAGAAACAGCAGCAAGAATCATAGTTGTGGGAGTTGGTGGTGCTGGAAATAATGCCGTTAACAGAATGATAGATGAAAATATATGCGGAGTAGAGTTTGTAGGTATAAATACGGACAAGCAGGCCCTTAAGTTCTGTAAGGCGCCTACAGTATTGCAGATAGGTGAGAAGCTGACAAAGGGCCTTGGGGCAGGAGCCCAGCCGGAGATTGGCGAAAAGGCTGCCGAGGAAAGTGAGGAGGAGCTTAGGGAAACCTTAAAGGGAGCCGATATGGTGTTCGTTACCTGCGGAATGGGAGGCGGCACAGGTACGGGAGCCGCGCCTGTAGTTGCACGTATTGCAAAGGATATGAATGTTCTTACGGTAGGAGTGGTTACGAAGCCTTTTAAGTTTGAGGCGAAAACACGTATGGCAAACGCCGTAGGCGGTATAGAAAAGCTTAAGGAAAATGTGGATACTCTTATTGTTATTCCTAATGACAAGCTGTTAGAGATAGTAGACAGAAGAACTACAATGCCTGACGCCCTTAAGAAGGCGGATGAGGTTTTACAGCAGTCTGTACAGGGAATTACAGACCTTATAAATGTGCCTGCCCTTATAAACCTTGACTTTGCAGATGTGCAGACAGTTATGAAGGACAAGGGCATAGCCCACATCGGTATTGGTACGGCAAAGGGTGACGACAAGGCAAACGAAGCGGTACAGATAGCAGTTACAAGCCCTCTTCTTGAGACAACCATAAGAGGCGCGTCACACGTTATTATAAATATATCGGGAGATATAGGACTTGTAGAGGCAAACGAGGCGGCAAGCTATGTTCAGGATTTGGCAGGAGAGACAGCCAACATTATATTCGGAGCAAGATTTGACGAGAGCACGCCTGACCAGTGTACCATTACCGTTATAGCTACGGGACTTGAGGATGCATCCTCAAACGGCGCAGGTTCCTTTGGAAGCTCCTTTAATTTCAGGGCAAATTCCGTAAAGCCTGTAGGAGGTACATATAGCGCAAAGACAACGCCAAAGCCTGTTTTCCCGTCACCATCCAAGAATCAGCCGGCAGTAACAGGCATCCAAAATCCCGGCACAGTGGAAAGCAAGATACCTGAGAAAACAATAAAAATACCTGAATTTCTCCAAAGAGGAAAAAGAGATTAAATAAGGCTTTATAATAAGCTTCTATATTAAGAGAAACACCATATACCCTATAATGATATGATATTTTAAGACGCAGAATATTATATCATTATAGGGTATTTTTATATTATTAGTAAAATTCTGAAGCGACAGCATACTGGCGAATAACCAAAAATTCGGCAGAGCCGAATTTAAAAGTGCCGCTGCCGAAAGAACTAAAGTTCTTGGCACTTTTTTTACATTAAATTTACATTGCATTGACATAGATTTCACCGTAAAACATCATAATTGTCATTGTCAGGAAGAAAAGGAGAGTGCATGAAATATGTAGTATATATAGATGTATTCTTTGCCATAAATTTCTTCATGGACTTTATAATCCTGCTGATTGCAAAAAAGCTTTTAAAACCACAGACCACTATTATAAGATGCTTTTTGGCAGCGCTGGCAGGAGCCGCTTTATCATGTATTACCATTGTTAAGGGTTTTAAAAATGTAGTAATACAAAAAATATTTACATATGGCGTTATATCGTCAGCTATGGCGGTTATAGGTTATCCAATAAAGGGTTGGAAGGCTTATATAAAATGTTTATCATGCATATATGCCGTAACCATAGTTTTGGCAGGGACAATAAACGGATTATATTATTTTACCGGCGTAGGACAGTTTATTTTAAGGGGAATAAACTTCATACGGTTTATATTTATTACGACAGCATCATATTTTATTACTGATTTTTTAATAAAGTATATAAAAAGCCGGTTAGTAAATACAAAGGGAAGCGATATTTATAATGTAACCCTGCTGTTTAATAATAAAAGCTTAAAGCTAAAGGGATTGTATGATTCAGGAAATTCACTTGCAGAGCCAATAGGAGGACAGCCGGTACATATAGCGGAATATGACAAAGTAAAGCCATTAATAGAAGGAGTGAGCGCCGATAAAACAAAGATAAGACTTGTACCCTACAAAGCGTTAGGTACAAATATGGGTATACTAAGGGCAATAGAAATAGATATGATAAGGATAGAAATTGCCGGAGAGATTATAGAAATTGAAAAGGCTTTAATTGGAATATATGAGGGAACCCTGTCGGGAGCAGGGATATATGATATTATATTAAACAGGAGTATAAAAAAATGGTTTTAAAAATGTCGTTAGGCAATGGGTTGCACTTTAAAATGATACCCAGTATTAGGAATTTGCTTTTTACAAATCAGGGTGACGTACATTACATAGGAGGGGCGGAGGTATTACCGGCGCCGCTTGAGGTATACGAAGAAATGCAGGTGATTGACGATTTGGGAACCGAGCGTGATAAGGAGGCTAAATCCATACTTATAGAGCACAATTTAAGGCTTGTTGTATACATAGCAAAAAAATTTGACAATACAGGCGTCGGTGTGGAGGATTTAATCTCTATAGGAACCATAGGACTTATAAAAGCCATAAATACATATAACAGGGAAAAAAACATAAAGCTGGCCACATATGCATCCAGATGTATAGAAAACGAGATACTTATGTATCTTAGAAGAAACAACAAGACAAAAATGGAGGTTTCCATAGATGAGCCCTTAAATGTAGACTGGGACGGAAACGAGCTCCTTTTGTCAGACGTTCTTGGAACAGAGGATGATGTGGTATCAAAAAACATTGAGGATGAGGTTGAAAAAAAGCTTTTAAACGGAGCTATAGAAAAGCTTTCAAAGAGAGAGCGGACTATTGTCGAGCTGAGGTTTGGAATAAACCGGGAGGACGGCAATGAAATGACACAGAAGGAGGTTGCAGATTTATTGGGAATATCCCAGTCATATATTTCAAGGCTTGAAAAAAAGATAATAAAAAGATTAAAAAAGGAAATAGTACGGTTTGAGTAAGGAACAGGCTATATGGGACATTGCAGTTGTTGTCATATAGCCTGTTTTTTTGCGGCAGTTTTTGGATAAATCATATAGTTTAACCGGCCTGAGTATTGTGACATTAAATTATGTTGTAAATAAAACTGAAACGTGTTAAAATATACTTTGTATATTGAATTGCAGAAAAAGGAGGGCTAACGTGTTTTCTGAGAAATTAAAAAATGGAAGATGGTTAAGCATATGCGCACTGGCTGTGCTTTCAGCCCTTATATTTATGTTTTTAGGATGTAAAAAAAATATAGATGAAAACAGTATAGAATCTAATAAAATAGGGACCGGTGAAGTGTTTTCTACAGACGATGGTGAAACTACATCTAAGAGGAGACCAGGCGTGCAGGAGCCGACGGAGCCGCCCACAACAACACGTCCGCCGGCAACTACGCCTGAGCCTACAGAGCCGCCGACGGAGCCGCCCACAACAACTCAGCCGCCAGCAACTACGCCTGAGCCTACAGAGCCGCCCACACAGCCGCCCACGACAGTAACGCAGACGAATCCACCGGCTCCTCCTGCGCCAATAAAGATAAGCATACCGACTGCGCCAGGTACGGCAACGGCTTCTAAGAACGGATATATAGTGGATTACAGCAACGCTTCCCAGGGATATATTATGGTAAAGGGTTCAGACAGCTACAGTGGAGTTATTGCAGTGCAGATATACAAAGACAGTACGGGAGGAACGCTGCTTACACAGTATGTGGCTGCAAATACAGGAGGTTATATTACATTTCCTCTTACGGGAGGAAGCGGAAAATATTCTGTAAGAGTTATGGAGCAGAGAACAAACGGATATTCACCCCAGCTTACCAAAGATTTTGATGTATCCATATCAAGTGAGACGTCGCCATATATATACCCTACATATTTAGTTAATTTCAGTTCATCCTCCCTTGCGGTAAGCGCCGCATCACAGGCGTGCGCAGGCTGCAATACGGATGAGGAGAAGGTATTGGCTGTTAAAAATTACGTTATGGCTGTTCTGGAATACGATTACTCAAAGAAGGCAGATGTTGAAGCCGGAAATCTTAAGTTTTATACGCCGAATGCAGACAGCGTTCTTTCTGCCGGAAAGGGTATATGTTATGATTATTCTGCCCTGTTTGCAGCAATGCTAAGGTGTCAGGGAATACCGGTAAGGCTGGTAAAGGGATATGCAGGCAATATAGGCTATCATGCGTCGAATGAAGCTTA
>ERZ777011.1103-NODE-1103-length-32554-cov-3.086033_pt1 | contig 32554 bp, 29 predicted proteins | sample MGYA00374964_ERZ777011 | MGnify/ENA primary metagenome ERZ777011 (study PRJEB29310, sample SAMD00008975) | mouse gut metagenome | study: EMG produced TPA metagenomics assembly of the Metagenome analysis of fecal microbiota from mouse which was promoted...
CGGAAAGTCGAGTGCAAAACCGAACAGCATGCGGGTTTTGCCCAGACGGAGTATCCAAGACAAAGTCAAAAATACAGAAAGTCGAGTGCAAAAACGAATCGCATTCGGGTTTTGCCCAGACGGAGTATCCAAGAGAAAACCGAAGATACCTCGGAGGCGGGGGAACACCGCCCTCCCCCGCCCTTTTCGAGCGTTTTACCGCGCTGCCGCCCCGCCGCAACGCCTCATCTGTTTGCGGTAACGGGCATTGTAAAGCACCGCGGCGATGCCAAGTCCGACGATCAGCCCCACCCAGAGCCCCGACGGCCCCAGGCCGCTCCCGAAAGCCAACACGTATCCCACCGGCAGGCTGATGACGATGTACGACACGAACGAGATCCACATGATGCTCTTCACGTCCTGTATACCGCGCAGAATAGCCACCGAATTGGCCTGCAGCCCGTCGGATATCTGAAAGACCGCCACGAAGACGAGGAAGTGGGCAGCCATGTCGATCACCTGCGGATCGGAGGTGAAAAGCATCGGAATGTAGTCCCGCAGGGAGATGAACAGCAGCGCCGTCACGGCATTCCACAGCAGCCCCAGCCGGTAGGCGGTACCGGCATAACGTCTGATCTCGCGCCAGTCGCGCTGACCGTAGGCGTGGCTGACGCAGATCGTAACGGCGGAACCGATCCCCACGATAATCATGAAGGCGAAGTTGGATATGACCGTAGCGACCTGGTTGCCGGCCATCTCCACCGTACCGAACCACCCCATCATGATCCCCGTCAGGGCGAACGCGCTCCCCTCCATGAACATCTGCAGGGAGATGGGCGCCCCCACCCGGATCAGCGAACGCATCGTTTCCCACGAGAAATTCTCGCGGCGGAAGAGCGAGAAATAGCGGTAGAAGCTGTCGCGACGATAAAAATAGAGGATGATCAGAATAGGCGTCAACACACGGGAGATCAACGTCGCCAGTCCGGCCCCCGCGGCCCCCATGGCCGGAAGTCCCCAGTGGCCGTAGATCAGCAGCCAGTTGAAGAGGATATTGATGAGATTGGAGGTGATGATGATCGCCATGGCCACCTTCGTATTGCCGATCCCCTCGAGGAACTGTTTGAAAGCCGCGAAGATCATGAAAGGAATGACCGACACGGCCACATAGCTGAAATAGGGCACCGCCTGGACGATGACCTCCGGCTCCTGCCCCATATACCCCATGAAGGGACGCACCGCCATGGCCATCAGGAAGATGCAGACACCCATGACCCCGTAGAAAAGGATGGAGTTCTGCAAGTAAGCCGCCGACTTGCGGTGATTGCTCACCGAATACATTTCCCCCACCAGCGGAGTGAGTCCCAGCGACATACCTATGCCGAAGACGAAGAGCATGAAGAAAACCGAGTTGGCGAACGACACCCCGGCGAGCGGAACGGCCCCCAGCCGCCCCACCATGGCGTTATCCACAAGCTGTACGAGAATCTGTCCCGCCTGCGACAGGATAACAGGGAAAGCGAGCCCCAACACCCTTCGGTAATATCCCGAACGATCGAATCTTTCCATCTTTCCGAAATTTTTCCGCCGACCGTCCCGACGGCACCTCTCCGCGTGCGGGCCCCTCTTTCCGCCTCGCGTCCGGGGACGCGCCGCACGGAAAGACCGAAAACCGCATATGAATCACAGGGAAATCGCTGCCGGACAACCGACGGACCCGCCCCCGGAGCGACCCGATGCGCTTCGGCGAACCGGCACCCGCATCCGCCCCCGGGAGGGCCATAAAACAATCAAAACCCTGCAAAGGTATTGAAAATTTTCGCGGCGACCAACCTCGGTTGCGGGCGGCGCCCACGGGAAACAGGCAGGGGCCGCATGCACGGTCGTGCATGCGGCCCCTCACCGCTTACCGCCTCCGAACGCTCATCGGAATATCCGGTCGAGCTCCCGGTCGAGAGCATTCAGAAACGCCTCTTCCTCCCGGGGAGCGAGCCTGTTGTGATAAAGGAGCAACATCCCGGGCAAGGCATAGCGAAGTTCCTCCATGACGGCGGCCGCCTCCGCCGGATCGTAGCTCCCCTCCGCCACGCACGCCTCCAGAGAGGCGGCGCACAGTCCGTCGAGCAGCCCCGTAATGCGGCCGGCCGTCTCGACGCGGCTCTCCAGTTCGCCCAGCCGTTCGAGGAAGAAGAGTTCGAAAACCCCCGGATGCCCGGCGAGATACTCCGCATAAGCCCGGGCCGTCGCACGGAGCCGTGCCTTTCCCCCCTCCGCATCGCGGCTGCGCTCCTGCACGAAAGCCTCCGCTTCCCGACAGAAATCCTCCACGCAACGGAACAAAAGCTCCTTGATATCCTTGAAATAGTTATACAACGTCGCATACGAGTAGCCGGCGAGGGAGGCCACGCTCCGCACGCTCACACCCTGCAACCCTTTCGTCCGGAGAAGGTGCTTGGCCGCATCCAGAAAATAGCCCTTGATCCTCTCCTCCTGAATCTGTCTGTTATTCATGTTACTCCTCCTTTCCGCTTTTTACGTTAATGACCCCTGCCCCGTGGCATAGCGCTCAGGCGCTGCGGGAACACCGCCCCTCGCTCCGGCGTACCGGCATCACCCGGTCTCCGACGAGCTCGACCGACACTTCGTCGCCGGCCGACACCTCCTCGCCGACGATCATTCCGGCCAGAGGCTCCTCCACATACTCCGTCAACAGCCGTTTCAACGAACGCGCGCCGTACCGCGACCGGAAGCCGAGCCCGGCAAGATCCTCCCGCGCCTCCTCGGAGAGCGTCAGCACATACCCCATGGCAGCCGCCCGCTCCGCGATCCGCGCGAACTCGATGTCCACGATGCGTTTCGCATCGTCGGACGACAGCTCCTCGAACACCACGATGTCATCGATGCGGTTGAGGAACTCCGGCGCGAAGGTATCCTCCAGCGCCTCCCGGTAATCCGCCTCGTCCTGCTGCCGCTCCACGGATTCCGTCTCCGCAGCACCGTACCCGATTGCGGGAAGACGCTCCGCCACCCGCCGCGACCCCACGTTGGAGGTCATGACAATCACCGTATTCCGGAAATCCACCTTCCGGCCGAGGCCGTCGGTCAGGTGCCCTTCGTCGAAGAGCTGCAACAACACGTTGAACACATCCGGATGCGCTTTCTCCATCTCGTCGAACAGCAGCACCGCATAGGGCCGGCGACGCACCGCCTCGGTCAACTGTCCGCCCTCGCCGTACCCGACATAACCGGGAGGCGAGCCGACCAGACGACTGACGTTGTGCTTTTCGGCATATTCGCTCATATCGATCCGCACCAGCCCGTCGCGGTCGCCCGAAAGCCACCGGGCGAGCTCTTTGGCGAGAAGCGTCTTTCCCACACCGGTCGGTCCCACGAACAGGAAGACGCCGATGGGCTTGCCGGGGTCGTTGAGCCCGGCCCGCGAACGCTGCACGGCCTTCGTCACCCGCTCCACGGCGGCCTCCTGCCCTACCACACGGGAGGAGAGGTGGGCATACATCCCCCGCAGCCGCTCCTTTTCGTTGCCGGCAAGGCGTTGCAGGGGAATCCCCGTCATGGAGCCGACCACCTCCCGTACGCTCTCCGCAGTGACCGCAGCAGGGGCCAGGCGCGCTTCGCGCCGCCAGTCGGCACGCACCCGCTTCATCTCGCCCGCAAGCGCTATTTCCCGGATGCGGGCCTTCGCCGCCGCCTCATAATCCATGGCCTGCGTCGCCGACCTTCTCTCTTCCCCTACGGCACACAGCGCCCGGTCGAGCTCGACGATGGACTCCGGTTCCCGCGAAGCCGCCAACCGCACCCGCGCACCCGCCTCATCGAACACGTCGATGGCCTTATCGGGGAAACAACGGTCGGTCATGTACCGCGCCGTAAGCTCCACGCAGGCCTGCAACGCGTCTTCCGAGTAGTGTACGTTGTGGTGCTGCTCGTAACGCTCCCGCAGGCGGCGAAGCATCTGCAAGGTGCTCTCCTTCGAAGCCGGCTCCACGAGTATCTTCTGGAACCGCCGCTCCAACGCTCCGTCGCGTTCGATGCTCTCCCGGTATTCGTCGAGGGTGGTAGCCCCGATACACTGCAACTCGCCGCGTGCCAGAGCCGGCTTGAGAATATTGGCCGCATCGAGTCCGCCCTGCGTAGCGCCGGCCCCCACGATGGTGTGGATCTCGTCGATGAAAAGAAGGGTATCCCTGTTCTTCTTCAACTCCTCGACCAACTCCCCGATGCGCTCCTCGAACTCGCCCCGATACTTGGTACCGGCCACGAGCGAAGCCACATCGAGCGAAAAGACCCGTTTTCCGTAGAGGGAGGGAGGCACCTCGCGCGAAACGATACGGAGCGCCAGCCCCTCCACGATCGCACTCTTGCCCACACCGGCCTCGCCGACGAGAATCGGATTGTTCTTCTTGCGGCGGCCGAGCACCTGGACGAGCCGGTCCGTCTCCGCATCGCGGCCCACCACCGGATCGACGGCACCGGCCGCCGCCGCGGCAGTCAGGTCGGTACCGTACCGCTCCAGCCCCTTGGGCACCGGCGCACGGAAAGCACCGGATTCGGTGCGGAACGCGGATTCGGCCCCCTCGTTCCGCCCGTCGGACGCACGCTTCTCCTCCCCTTTCGGGTCGATGTGCAACATGCGCATGTTGCGCAACGCATTCATCTCCGCATAGTAATCCTCATCGGCCGGGAGGTCGGCGACCATCTCGGCCACCTGCCTGCGCGGAATGTTGAAGCCGGCCAGGATACGCGAAGCGACGAATTTGCGGCTGCGGAGCAGGTAGAGCAGCAGATGCCCCGTATTCACCGTCGGGGGCGTATCCTCCTGCCGGAATTCGGCACACACCTTGCCGAGTGCCTTCAGCAGGGTGTCGTATATCTTCGTATCGGCGACGCTCTCCCGCGCCGCCTCTTCCGTCTCTTTCGCGATCCTCATCCTTATCTGATAGGCTTCCCAACTCTTGACGAATTTCCCCAGAATGTGGGCCGCATGACAATTACCCTCTTCGAGCAGGAAAAGGAACGCCCGGTCGACGGGATTCCCGCCGCCATCCCTCTGCGCAGCGAGCATGCCGCGGGCAAGAGCGGTTTCGAGTGTTTTTGTCTGGTTGAGTTTCATGATAAATCGTTATTAATTGTCGAATAAATAACGATATACACCATCTTCATATTTCACACGCTCTATTTACACAAACCCGAACCGTTCACTTTCCGAAACCCACAGGCCTCGGAAGCAAGGAGATGAACACTATTAAAAAATTTTAATAATTATTGAATCCGGCGGGAAACACCTCCCGCCACAGCGGAAAAATACAAAAAAAGCATCTCCGCGGCGGAGATGCTTTGGCATGGTTCGGCGCGTCCGGGCCGCCGGATGCAGCGGTTTCGGCCTGTACGCGAAAAGGAGCAGGGTCGCTCGCGGGGAAAGGCCCCGGAAAACACCGGATGATCCGCAAGCGCAGGACGGAGGAGGTGCCGGACAGCATCCCCCGCCCGTCGGGCCGCCTGCCGACCCGGAACTTCAGTCGGCCCGCTGAAACTCGAAGGGGTCCGCGACAGCGAACAGCGAAGCCGTATTGCCGGCATACGTATCGCCGCCCACCAGGTCGAGCATCCGCACCGGTGCCCCCTCCGTGAAGTCCACATCGGCGAGCTCCACCCAGAACACATTGGGATAGAGGGTGGATTCAAAGTAGTAAATCCCGTGCTTCTGGTCGGCGACCGTCCGCCAGCGGGTAGAGGAGATGTTGGGCTGGTCGGGCACGCTGATCCCCAACGGAACGGACACATTGCGTATCACGCCGAAAATCCCCGCCAACGCCTGCCGTCGGTCGGATGTCTGCGGCAGGACGCCCGCATAGAACGAGGCACGCACGAAACGGTCTGCGGCGCGGTTCGTACCGGGGAGGAACGTCAGCCCGCCTATGTTCTGCCAATAGTCGTCCAGGGCAAGCTGCTGCTCGAACACCGGCGAATTGGTCATTACCCGATAAGCGGGACTGTGGTGCACGACCAGCCGTCCGTCCACATATTCGAAAATGGCACTGTCGCCCGACGCATCCGACACCGAAAGGTGCAACGTCGCCATCCGGGAACCGTCGGGCATCGGGCCGGACACCACCTGGAACCGTCCGCTCTCCATCGCTTCCACCGCTTCGTCCACCGTGGCGCAGGTATCGAGCAGATATTGCACCCAAGCGGCGATCGACAAGCCCGGTGTCGTACCGTCCCACTCCGGATAGACCGACTCGGCCAGCCACAGCAGATTGGCCACGAATCCCGCTTCGTTCAACCCGTGGGTAGTGCACAGGTCGTAGGCCGAGGTCGCCACACTGCCGTAGCGCGAGGTCCACGTCAGGGGATTCTCGCCCACCGCACCGCTACGCTCCATCCCGCGCGGGAAAATCCACAGATTGCTTTTACTGTCCTCTTTCCAGTCCATGGAACGGGCCGTGAGTACCGTTCCGGCCGGGCCGACATACATCACACGCGTACAGGCCTCCGTCCTTGCAGGAAATGCCGCAACCAACGCTCCGGCAAAAAGCGCCGCACACAAAGTTCCGATTTTCATATCGCATTCGATTTACGTTTAATACATCAAGTCCCTTTCGGAAATGCACATTCCACGCCAAAATCGACGGGACGGTGCGCACCCGCTCCCTGTCCCGAAAGAAGTGGACGAAGACACCCATACCTCCCGCCACCCGCACCCACGATACGCAGAACCCCGCTTCATCGAAATACCGCAGGCATTAAAAGCAGACCGCACCTCATCCGGCAGTCACATTCCACTGCGCATCTACGTTGTTTTGGACACACAACCCACGGTTATGTTCCGGACTCGGCGGCAGGATAACCGACAGCAGGAACCCTTCTTCAGTGCAAAGCCACTCCTTATGAAGGATTCGCATTCATACACTGGAGCGATAGCGGAAAATCACCACCGCCAATACTTCTTTTACGCGGACCATGCGAGGAGATTTTCGCGTCCGTGCTGTATTCCGACGTCTCGGAACAGGTGGATTTACTCCGATAGGCTAAATACAGAGAACGGGGTCGCAATTGTTGCGACCCCGTTCTCTTCGATCTCAAATTTACTCCGGCAAATTGTATGGTTTCTTATTGTTTCGGGAGATAACTTCCAAACATATATATTAGTTATGAAAGGTATCGTCACTGGTTTGATCCAATTCGCATCGTGCGAAAATTACATATTCATAGCCCTCTGCGAATTGCAAATTCTCAATCAACGCACCTTTCCATTCATCCGAAACTTTGGCCTGTTCCGTTTTGACATAATACCAGTCAGACGCCCCCCAATAGGCACCTGTACCACCCGTCGGGGAACATTTGCCTCCGACAATCAACAGTTCGACATCCTCATTCGCAGCATATTTACACAACAACTCATCCGAGAGAAGATGGTGACAGTTGCAAGAATGCTTGCAGGCATCGTAAATAAGCGGTTCGTCGAGACATTGGTCACAAACGACCGATTCCGGTTGCCTTTTATTCTCTCACGCAACAATGGAGAAGAATACCAGCACGAAGATCAGCAGTTTTTTCATGGCACGTAAAATTAAGACCTCTTTCAAAGGTAACGATTCTTGGAACAATTTACAATCATAACCGTTTGATGACGCGACAGGAAAATATCCAACACCTACCCGTTGAACCATGCAGGGGCTCGCGGCTTCCCTGCAGTCGGCAATTCCTCATCGCACTCTGCCGGTAGCGTCCACTGCTCGCAGCTCTTATCGAAGAAACAGGCCGGTCACAAGAAAGCGGCACATCAAATACGTTTCCCAATGATTTTTTGATTCCGACCGTCCGTTCCACCAGAGTGCCGTAAATAACTATTTATACACTTGTAGTCGTACGATTGCCGCTCCGCGACCGCGACCGGCCACGGCCCCCTCTACGGGAGGAGCGCCGGAAAAGCAGGGATTAACTTCGCTGCGCTCGTTGATCCCCGCAGGGGGAAGCGCTGCAAAGCCGAACTCCCCGTAGGGGAGGTGCCTTAACAAACAGGAGCAACTCGCAAGTAAACTTGCTGTTGCTCCTGTTTGTTAAGACCCGTACCTTGCGGTACGATTCGGCTTTGGCGGAAAGAGAGGGATTCGAACCCCCGGAGCCTTGCAGCTCAACGGTTTTCAAGACCGCCGCAATCGACCACTCTGCCATCTTTCCGAGGACAAAAATACAATCTCTTTTCGACTTATGCAAACCGCCACCGGACCGGCAAGATACCCTGTCCCGCCACAGCGACAACCACTTCGGACGCCTTCTGTCGACGGACACGCCCCCTGCGCAGCACGCCCTTCCCGGGGAAGGGAACGACGACCGGCACGGGCAGGGTCACTCCACGTACAGGACAAGTCCCTTCAAATACTCTCCTTCGGGATGATAGATGTTCACGGGATGGTCGGCCGGCTGTGTCAACTGATGGAGAATCCGGACGTTACGCCCCGCGACGGCAGCGGCAGTGAAGACCGTGGTGCGGAACAATTCGCGGCTTACCGCCTGCGAACAACTGAACGTAAAGAGAATCCCGCCGGGAGCTATCTGCGAGATGGCCCGCGCGTTGAGACGCATGTAGCCTTTCGTCGCATTGCCCAGCACCTTATGGTGTTTCGCAAAGGCCGGCGGATCGAGAATGACGAGGTCGAAACTGCGGTCCATCCCCTTCAGGTATTCGAACGCATCGACCGCTACCCCCTCGTGCGGGGCATCGTCGCCGAAATTGAGCGCCACGTTCCGTTCCGCAAGACGCACGGCGACCGCCGAACTGTCCACCGACACGACCCGCTCCGCCCCGCCCGCAAGCGCATAGACGGAGAATCCGCCGGTATAGCTGAAAGTATTGAGCACCGTACGGCCGCGGCTGTAACGCCTGACCAGTTCGCGGTTCTCGCGCTGGTCGAGGAAGAATCCCGTCTTCTGCCCCACGCCCCAATCGACGTAGAAGCGGTTGCCGTTCTCGGTAACGATACGTTCCGTAGGACCTTCGCCGCCATACAGGAAGCCGTCGCACGCCCCCGTATCGGCCTTGTAGGGCAACGTCTGCGCACTCTTGTCGTAGACGGCCGCAAGCGCTCCGCCGTAGACCGTCCGCAAGGCGTCGCATATCGCTCCGCGCGAGAGGTACATACCCACGCTGTGGGCCTGCACCACTGCCGTATCGCCGTAAATATCCACCACCAGCCCCGGCAATCCGTCGCCTTCGCCGTGTACGAGACGGTAACAATCGGTCTGCGGAGTGCCGACCAGTCCCACGGCCCGCCGCATCGCCAACGCGGCGCGCAGCTTCTCCAGCCACCACCCCTCGTCGATCTCCTCCCGGACGAAGGTAAGCACCCGTACCGTAATGGAACCGATCTGGTAATGGCCTCGGGCCAGGAACTCGCCCTCCCGCGAACACACGTCCACCACATCGCCCTCGGCAGGCTCGCCCTCCATCCGGTCGATAGCCCCCGAAAAGACCCACGGATGTTTGCGGCCGAGCGACTCCTCCTTGCCGCGTTTCAGGAATATTCTCGTCATTTGGGTTCTTTCATCAATCTGTTATATATCTCCAGACACACCCACGCGTCGGTGGCGGCATACCCCACCTGCGCTCCGGTAAGGCTGACCGCTTCCCAGTTGCTCAACCGCTGAGCCTTGGAGACCGAACTCCCCAGGACGATCGCCGCGAGCTTACGCACGCTCTTCTCGCCGATCCCCCATTCGCCCGCGATCCCCTGCAGGTCCACGAAGCCCTGGGGCCGGAACCACCGGAGTTTCTGCAATCCTTTGATGTCGTCGCGTACGGCCGCCCCCACTTTCAATACGTCGCCCCGCTCCAGTACGCAGGCCACCTCACGCACGAGCTTCATCTGCGAAAGGCGGAAAAGGAAACAACGGTCGGAGGAGGAGAGCTGCAAGAGCGCCGTCCGGTTCGACACACCCGCCCGGAACGAGGGACGTGTTTCTGTATCGAAACCGAGCGCCGGCTGCGTCATGAGATAGGCGCATGCCGCCACGGCTTTCTCCTCCGTGTCGACGATCTCGACCGTACCGGGGAAAGCGCACTTCGGCATTACCGCTATCTCTTCGTTCGTTATGCTGGGCTGGAAACAACTCATCGTACAAGCCGCGCACGGCCCCTGCAGGAGCGTGGCGATGCGCAAAGTTACCTATTAATCACGATTAATCCCTCCGGGCCGACCGAAATTTTACCCTCCCCGGCCAGCGAATCGACCGCAGCGGCCACCCGGTCGGGCGGCAAGGCGAACTTTCCGGCCAGCTCCCGCGCCCCGATCCCCTCCGGGGGAATCGCTTTCAGCACCTCTGCGGGAAGGTGCCGGTCTTCGGCATCCCGTTTCCGCCGGGCGAGGCAGATGTCGCACACGCCGCACGGCCGGGCATCCTGCTGTCCGAAATACTCCTGCAACACCACGCTCCTGCACCGCTCCGTATTGTCGACGTAGGCGAACACGGCCTCCAGCCTTTTGGCGGCCATCTCCTTACGCACGCGATAGGTAGCGGGCGAGATATAGACGTCGGTATCGGGCAACCGGTTATCGGACAGAAAAACCATGGGACTGCGGTTCTTGGGCACGAAACGGATCACATGCAGCCGCCACAGCGTTTTGAGGAGCTCCATCACGCGTTCCTCGGTGTATCCGGTATAGATGGCCATCTCCTGCACGTCCACCGGCCGAAAGCCCGTGAACACGCCCGTATAGAGTCGCAGGATGGTACGCAGGATGTTGTCCAGATCGCTCCGTTCGACCCGCAACGAATAGAGATCGTCGCGGCTGACACAGAACATCAGGCGGGCGGGATTCTCCTCATCGTCGGAGAAGACGAGATAACCGTTCTGCTGAAGGATCTTCAGCGCATTCTGCACGGTCCCTCGGAAAAGCCGGTTGCGGGCACAGAATTCGTACAGGTTCACCGCCATCGAACAAAATTTCCCTTCGCCTACGGCCACCCCCAGATAATTCATCAGCCGGCCGTATATATCTTTGATCTGTTCCACGGTGGGAAACTCCGACGAAAAGCGGCGCGTCTGGCGCTCCCGGTCGTCCGAGGCGACGATCAGCACAGCATAGGAGCGGCGGCCGTCCCTTCCGGCCCGCCCCGCCTCCTGGTAGTACTCCTCCAGCGAAGCCCCCAGCCCGTAATGCACCACGAAGCGGACGTCGGGCTTGTCGATCCCCATGCCGAACGCATTGGTCGCCACCATCACGCGGGTCTTCCCCGACGTCCAGTCGTTCTGCCGCAGAGCCCTCTCCCCGTGGGGGAGCCCCGCATGGTAATACTCGGCGAAGACCCCCTCCTCTTTCAGCTCGGCAGCCAGCAGCTCGGCGGCATCGCGCGTACGCACATAGACGATCCCGCTGCCGGGCACGCGATCCAGAATCCGCATCAACTGCCCCTTGCGGTCGTCCGTACAACGTACCGAGAACGAGAGGTTCGGACGGGCGTAGTCGCTGCGGATGACATGGGGCTCGCGGAACCGGAGCTTCTCCATGATGTCCTGCGCCACGCTGTCGGTGGCCGACGCCGTCAGCGCAAGGACCGGGACTCCCGGCAGAATCTCGCGCATGCGGGCGATCCGCAGGTAGGCGGGCCGGAAATCGTAACCCCACTGCGAAATGCAGTGGGCCTCGTCCACCGCGATCAGATTGACGTTCATCTTCGCCAGACGGGCCGCAAAGAGCTCGCCCGCCACCCGTTCGGGCGAAACGTAGAGGAACTTGACATCGCCGTAGACGCAGTTGTCGAGCGTGATGTCGATGTTGCGGGCGCTCATGCCCGAGTGGATGGCCACCGCCGAAATGCCGCGGCGGCGGAGCGAGTCGACCTGGTCCTTCATCAACGCCACCAGCGGCGTCACGACCACGCACACCCCCTCCATCAGCAGACCGGGCAGCTGATAGGTCAGCGACTTGCCGCCCCCGGTGGGCATCAGCGAAAGGGTATCGCGCCCCTCGAGCACGCAACGTATCGTCCCGGGCTGCGTGCCGCGCAGCGACTCGTACCCCCAATACCTGCGCAACGCCTCCGTTACCTGCTCCTGCGTGATCTCCTTCCCGTTCATCCCTGCAAAATTAAGCAGAAAGCGCCGCATATCATAATCGGCCCGACACGCCGCCGACCTTTACACCCCCGCCCGGAGCCCCGATACGCTCCGCATCCTCCGAGTCGCCCCCGATCCGCTTCGCCCCGGCTTCTACCGCATCCGCCCGGCGGCATCCGTCCCGGGCTCCGGTTCCCTGCGAAGTCTTTCCGCACCAAGGCTTCTCCCTCACCGGACAGGTTCCGCCCCCGCCGCAGAAAGTCCCCCTGTAAACACGGTGCGGGACGGCGATCGCCGTCCCGCACCCAATTTCCGTCCCGACCGCCGGAGCGTGCCGGATCGCCTCCGGCACCGTCACTCGCCGCCCGAAGCCGACCGGATCTTCTCTTTCAGTTTCGTCAGCAGACCGCGCGTATGGCGCTCCACCTTCTCCGGGTAGATATCCTTGATCCGGATGAGGATGCCCGTCTCCTCCACCTCTCCGAAATCGGGATTGTGCACGGTGCTGAAGACCGTCATCGACGGCGAAAGGCTCATGTAGGAGTTGATCATCGGCGGGATGAACTCCTCCCGTTTGCGCAGCTCCTTCACCAGCGTCCGGTAATCCTCCTTGTAATCCGCCCCCGTAAAGATGCGCTCCATGGCGGGTACATCGATGTTCATCTCCACCGGATAGAGAGGCTCGAGCAGTGCGTCCCGATCGGGGAAATATTTCTGCAGAAAATACATCAAGGTGTTGCGGGCCTCCTTGTCGTAGTGGCCGTACATGGTCACCTTGCCGAAAAAGTACTGCTGCTGGGGATTCCCCACGATCAGCGCCCCCAGACCGTCCCAAAGGTTATCGAGCGCATACAGGCTCTTCGCATCGCGCGTACGCTGGTAACGCGGCTGTACGAACGAACGCCCCAGCTCGATGGTATGGGGCAGCACCTCCCGGCGGAACTTGTCGCTGAAACGGAAGTAGTGCTCCGTGGAGAGATGCTTCGGATAGGGCGAATCGCAGATGATGTAGCGGTAACCGCCCAGGATCTCCCTGGCCACCGGGTCCCACACCAGGAGTTGCGTATATCCGTCCGGCGCAAGGTCCTGTTCGTCTATATCCACCTCGCAACCCGTACCGCCGCCCGCCTGACGGAAAGCGAGCTCCCTCAGGCGCCCTATCTCCCGCATGACGGCGGGGGCCTCGGAGGCCTTGACCGTATAAATCAAGTTCCCCGCATTGTTGGTCGCACGCAGCAGGCGTTCTTCGGTCAGCTCTTTTTCGAGGAGCTCCCTCGGTACGGCTTCGATGATCTGTTCCATGATATCTCTTTATAACAACAAACGGACTCCGCTACCGGGCCCACCCCGCCGCGCCGTCCGTATTCCGACAAAACATCAGCGCCTCCCCAGCGCATATACAGCCCGCTTGACGTAATCGGCCGCCTGGCGCGGCGTCCGACCCTCCAGCAGGGAGGCATAGGGTATCGGCGTACCGATCACGATCTCGAAATCGCTGCCCGCCTGGCGGAACATCTCGTCCACCAGATAGAGCATCTCGATATTGGCCCGGATACCGAGCGCAGTACGCAGATTCGACAACCTGTAAAAGAAGTCGGAGAGCTTGCCGTTGAAATAGACCGGCACCACGTCGCGCCCGTAGGCGACCGCCTTCTTCACGAAGTTGGGTTTCCACTCCAGGTCGCGGACCACGCCCCGGTGGCGCCGCGAGCAAAGCCCCGCGGGAAAGGTAATGATGGGCAGGTCGGATGCGAAAGCGTCGTTGAACGCCTCCACGCTGCCGGCCCCCTGGCGGCCGTGTTTGTTCACCGGCACGAACAATCCCCGCAGGGGATCGAGGTGCATCAGCAAGTCGTTCACCACCACCCGCGCATCGCCGAAACGGGAAACCACCTCGTCGGCGAGCATCAATCCGTCGAGCCCCCCGAACGGATGGTTCGAGGCGAAAACGTATCGTCCATTCGGATCGAGCCGCTCCATGCCGACCGAATGGTAACGGACGTTCATGGCACCGAGCGCCGCACGGACGAACTCGACCCCCTCCAGATGGCCGTATCGGGCGAGGATGTCGTTCACCTCGCGCTCGTGGATGGTATGCCTGAGGTAGTCGACGACAAACCGCGGCATCCGGCGGGCGAGCCGGGGATTCTTCCCCTCCAGCACCTTATATACGTCTATCTCCTTCATCGCGGCGGTCGGTTCAGGCATGGCGTTTCAGCACGCTCCCGCGAAGGGTATCTTATCGATCCTGCGCTGGTGGCGTCCGCCCTCGAACTCCGCGCCGAGGTAGGCGTCCACGATGGCCACGGCAGTGGTATTGTCGATGAACCGGGCCGGCAACGAGCAGATGTTGGCATTGTTGTGCTTGCGGGCGAGCTCGGCCAATTCCGGGGTCCAGCAAAGGGCCGCACGGATACCCTGGTGTTTGTTGAGGGTCATCGAAATGCCGTTGCCGCTGCCGCAAAGCGCGATTCCCATGGGCAGTTCGCCCTTCTCCACGGCACAGGCAAGCGGATGGGCCGAATCGGGATAGTCGAAACTTTCGGCACTGGGAGCGCCGAAATCGTACACTTCAAACCCTTTGCTTTCAAGGTACCCCGTAAGAAATTCCTTCATTTCATATCCCGCATGGTCGGATGCGATGCCTATCTTTTTCGTTTCCATAATACGTTTATTTGTAGGGCTAAAGTTAAACAAAATTTACCAATGCGCACGCAGCAATTTGACCGCCACGGAAAAAATACGTAAAATTGTTAGGCGGATGCAACAAAACGCACCCCCGCTGCATCTATATAAACGAATCGCAGACCGTCGTTGACACTGGAAGAAATCATAGAGGGTTGCCGCCGTGGAGAAGCGGAGGCTCGCCGCGAACTGTATGTGCGCTACGGCAGTTCGATGTATGGCGTCCTCAAGCGTTATGTCTGCGACGCAGCCACGGCCGAAGACCTGCTCCACGACGGTTTCGTGACACTCTATACCCGCATGAGCGACTACCGGGGCGAAGGCCCTTTCGAGGGGTGGTGCCGGCGGATATTCGTCAATACCGCGATGTCCCACCTGCGTCGCCGCTCCCCGCTGAAGGATGCCGAGGATGTGGAGACGCCCCGCCTGCACGGTTCCGTACCGCCCACTGCCATCGACCGTCTTTCGCTCGAGGAGCTCAAGGCCTGCGTGGATACCCTGCCCGACGGCTACCGGACCGTCTTCAACCTCCATGCGGTGGAGGAGTACGGTTACGACGAAATCGCGCGGATGCTCGGCATCAGCGAGGCTACTGCCCGGTCGCAATACCTGCGGGCCCGGCAGAGGCTGGGCGAGGTGATCGTCCGAAGGCTCCGGCACGACCGGGAGACGGAAGGACACGGAACGACGATCGGGAGCGACCGGTTCCCGGTCCCGCATCGCGGACGAAAAAAAGGAAACGAATGAAAGAGATGACCGACGACAGAAAAGAACTGGATAGAAAAGTGGGCGACGCCCTGCGAAGCTACAGGGAAGAAGCGCCCGCCGAACTCTTCGCGCGGATCGAGCAGACGCTCGCCACCGGCGGGGCGGACCGGGGAGCGGCGGCGGGCAAGCGCAAACGCCTGCATCGCTCCCGGGGCTACGGCGTGGCCGCCGCCCTGCTGGCCGGGGTGCTGGTAACGGCGCTCTACCTCGGCCGCCCCACCGGCGTCCCCGAGGATGCAACAGCCCGGGTCACGTCTCCCTCCGTCACGGAAAAACCGCTCGTCCCCGCACCCGGTACAGCGGTCCGGGAGGCATGCACCGCCCCTGCGGAAGGTCCTGCCGGGGCGCCACGCTCCCGCAACGCACATCCGCAGAGAGAAGCCCTCGCAGCGAACGGCACACCCGCGGAGGCAACCGTCCGCCCCGACTCATCCGCCGGCAACGACCGAACGGACGCAAGCGAAGGGCAGCCGGACGGCCGGAAAGAGGAAACGGCACCGCGGCCCGCCACGCCAAGCGCAACGGCCACCGCACCGCACCCCGATCGCAGGCGGCCCTCCTACCGGCCGACCCCGCCCTACTCCGGCGACCGCCCCCATCGCATTCCTGCGGCCGACCGGGAGCGACACTTCGCACAGGCCTACCGCCGGACGAACGAACGGAACGAGCGATTCTCCGGATCGCTCTACGCAGGCAATTTCGGCACGTTGGACGGCCACACCGTAACGCACGATCCGGACCGGGTGGCCTCGGCGGGCATGCTCATCAAACAGGCTCCCGACGGGGGCATGACACTCCAGTCGGGGCTCCACGAGGAGAACGGCCGACCGATCCTCGCCCCCACCGAACCGGCGATGCAGGAGGTGCGCCTCCAGCACCGCATGCCGCTCACGGTGGGCGTGTCGCTCTCCGTTCCGCTGAACGAACGGCTCGCACTGGCCACGGGGCTCAGCTACTCCTACCTCCGCTCCTCCTCCGACCTCTCCTCCGCGACGGGCGACACCCACATCACGCGCGAACTCCACTACATCGGCATTCCCCTGGGACTCACCTATACCTTCTACCGTACCGGACGGTTCGGCTTCTACCTCCACGGCGGCGGAATGATCGAAAAAGGGGTGGCATGGCGCGAAACGCATGGATTCGCCAACGCGGGCGACAGCAGCCGGGAATCGACGCTTCGCAGCATCCGGGGCATACAACTCTCGGTCAGCGCCGCGGCGGGCTTAAGCTACGATATCGGCGACCGCATCGGACTCTATGCGGAGCCGGGCATCGGCTACTACTTCGGCCAGAAAGACCAACCGGCCAGCTACCGCACCGCCCACCCGACGAACTTTTCGCTCCGGGTAGGCATCCGGTTCGGCCTCTGATGCAGCCGAGCCGGAACCCGGACCCGGAAAAATAGTTTTTTTTGCCTGCCGTGCAACAAAATATTATATATTCGCGTCATTACAAAAACACATACCGGCCGGGCGGCCGCAACGACAGAAGATGAGAAACCCGACCCGACTCATAAGGATACTCCTGACCGCATGGACAGCGGCCGCGCTCCTGCTCGCATGCAATGCGGCGCCGGTCGAGTATTCGTCCGGAATCGTGTACAACGGCTTCGGCGAAGTCACGTGCATCACCTCCTACGGATATTTCGAGATAACGAGGGACGACGGCGCCCTCCTCCGCGTGACGGAGTACAACGGCACCAAGGAGATCGTGCAGGGCGAACGGGTCTACTTCAAATACAACATCCTCTCCGGCGACGCGGGCTACACGGGGCACGGCACGGCACAGGCGACCTACGACATCCGTCTGCTCGTCTTCAACAACCTCCATACGGCACCCATCATCCGGAAAAGCTTCCTGCAGGCCGACGACCCGCACCGGAGCGACAGCCTCGGCCACGACCTGATCCGCGTCGTTACGGCCGCCTTCTCGGGCAACTACATCAACATCGGCTTCGAGTATTTCCGCTATGAGCACGGAGTCGAGCACACGGTCAACCTCGTGTGGGACGACACGCGTCCGGCGACCGACTCCGTCTACCTCGAGCTGCGCCACAACGCCATGGGCGAGGTGGAAGGCAACGGGGCCTATGTGGTGAGCGCCACGGGGCTCTCCTCGTTCCGCATCGCCGACCTGGTACCCCCCGGACGACAGGAGATCGACATCCGGCTCAAATCCAACCTGGACCGCAAAGACGGCGTCGGGGAGTACATCGAAACGGACAAATACTACACAGGCACCTACGAACTCGGCTCCACGGCCAGAGACTACATCGTCGGTAGCGAACTCTATCCGCCCGAAAACACCTCTTCATCGACCAACCGTTAGGAAGCCGAGCAGGCCGATCCGGCCCGAAAGGCCGGCCGAACGCGGCCCCGCCCCCGACGAGGCGGGTGCGTCCCCCTCGGGAACCGACCTCCCGCGTCCCGATTCTTACCGAAGGTCTCCCCCTCGAAAACAGAGAAGAGGTCGTCCCCTGCCGACGGGACGACCTCTTTCGTATTCGCTCGTTCTTCACACCGCCCCTTTCCTGCAAGAAAGCGGACCGCCCTGCGGCCGAGGCTCTATTTCCGGCAGGAGCGCTGCGGGTCGTACGGCCCGCGACGGCACTCCCGGCACGACGGCAAAACCGCGGCATACTGCCCCGAAGGGAACCAGCCACGTGGGGCAACCGCATCTCAGAGGTTCTGCACACCGGGCTGCGACGCATCGCCGCACACCTCCCGCACGAACGAGAGGAGAACGCCGGCCACCTCCGCAGGCTCCTCCACGAACCCCATGTGTCCGGAGTTCTCAAGCCACACCGCACGGGCCTGCGGATGGCTGCGGATCACCTCGTCGGCCACCTCGGCCGTTACATACTCGTCGTACCGGCCGAAGAGCATCAACTGGGGGACGCCGCAGGCACGCATCGCATCGTTCAGGTCGCGCCGTCCGGCAAGCCCCCGCAGCACCGCCACGATGCCCGCATCCTCCGTCAGCGCGATCTGGTCGGCAAGCTCCTCCACCGCCCAGGCCAACCGCTCCCGGTTCTGCGGAGCGAATCCCACATGGGGAAAACTACGGGCGATCAACTCCTTCTTTCCCCCCTCCACCAGACGGATCTCCCGCAGGCGATCTTCCCGCTTCTTCTCCGAATCGGCGTTCGGCGTGGAGTGAAGCAACACGAGTCCCGCCAGCGTCTCCGGATATTTCCGCAACATCTCCAGCGCCACGTAACCGCCCATCGAGTGGCCGACTACCACGGCCCGCCCCACGCCGAGGGCCTCCATCGCGGCATGCACCGTATCGGCCATGAACTCCATGGTATGCACTTCGCCCTTCACCTCCGAAATACCGTGTCCCGGAAGGTCCACCGCCACCACCCGCACCTGCGGCGCGAGCAGCTCCGTAAAGCCGTCCCACACATCGAGCGACTCCAGATAGCCGTGCAACAGCACCACCGTGCAGTCGCCCCGCTGCGTATCGCTGACCCGGACCGCGCAACCGCCGGCCATCATGAATTTCTCCTCCCTGCTCATTCCGTTTCCAAATTTATGTCCATCGGACTATTTGTCAGAGAAAAGCGAACAGAAACCCTGCTTGTTGAACTGGTAGTACATCTCGATGCGTTCCGGCGTATCGTTCGCAAGCACCAGCAGAAGTTCTCTCGCAAATTCGAGCGCTGCGGAGCCGTTGGCCGTCACCATCCCCTTATCGCTCACCGCCTGCGCGGAAACATATCCGTCGGCATTGGTATAGTTCTCGCCGCCCCAGAGTTTCAGTTGCTCCAAACCGTTGCCGGTATGTTTCACCGAATTGAGAAATCCGTGCTTCGCCATGAACGAAGCGCCGTTGCAGATCGCACCGACGACCCTGCCCTTTCCGACGGCCTGTCCGACAATCGGCACCACCCGTTCCGCGAGCGGCGTGCTCCAACCGAAACCGCCGATCAACACCAGCGCTGCATAGTCGTCGGGCAGCGTATCGAACGAATAATCGGGCAGCGTGCGGAAACCGCCGATCGACCTGACCGGTTCCATCGTCGGGGCGACGACCTTATTCACATACTTCGGGTTCTTTTTCAAGGCGAATTCATCGGAGGCGATCGCCTCCGAGAGATACACCGCCTCATGCGCGGCATAGTCCGGCAAAAGGATATACAGAATTTCGTTGCTCATCCGTCGTTATCGTTGTTATAATGTTTAATTCCACAAATAGATACCCCGCCGCAGGGTCGGGGCTGCCTCCTACGGTCGGAAGCGCAAAGTTTCATGCGGGTCGCGTTTGCGGGCCCCTCGGGACGTCCCGTGCGAACGGCACCCCGACCGATGCGGCGCAGAAGTTCGCCAGGCGGCAATCCGTCGAGGCGGTCCGACGGATGCACGCAACGTCCGATCCGCAGCACACCCCGGCAACATCCCCGCCGAAAAACCTTCACACGCCGTTACCGGTCGGGAGCCTCCCCGACCGGTAACGGCCACTCAGAAATTCTCCGTATCCAACACCCCGGCAAACACCCTGCGGGCGGGTCCCGTCAGCCGGACGTCGGCAAAGCCGCCGCCGGCAGCGAACGCCACGTTGAGCAATCCGCCGCGGGCCTGCACATCGAAGTTCCGCACCTGCGGGAACCGGGCCCGGGAAGCCGCTACGGCCACCGCCACGGCTCCCGTACCGCAGGCAAGGGTTTCATCCTCCACCCCGCGTTCATAGGTACGGACCTTCAACCGGCCTTCGCCCGTCACCTCGACGAAGTTGACGTTCACGCCCCCCGTCCCCGCAAAAGCGGGGAGGTGCCGGATGCGACGCCCCTCGCCCCGCACATCCACCCGCTCGGTATCCTCCACGAAACGGACGTAATGGGGCGACCCCGTATCGACGAACCACCCCCCTTCCGCCTCGGCCAACCCATGCGGCTCGGTCATGCCCAGGGCGATACGCCCTGCATCGCCTCCGCAGGAGAGTACCTCGGCCCGGTGCGGACCGTCCACCGCCACGAACGACATGCGCTCGCCGGCCGCCCCGACATGAAAGGCGAAAAGCGCGATACAGCGCCCGCCGTTGCCGCACATGGTAGCCTCCGGACCATCGGAGTTGAAATACCGCATGCGGAAATCCGCACCGCGCTCCTCTTCCAACAACATGAGCCCGTCGGCCCCTATCCCGAAACGCCGGTCGCACAGGGCCGCCACAAGGGCCGGCTGCGGCTCGAAGCGTTTCTCCCGATTGTCTATGATCACGAAGTCGTTGCCCGCGCCTTCGTATTTTCCGAACTCTATCCGCATAGGCACAAATGTACGATTATTCCCGCGTACGAAGGCTCCTTCCGTAAAAAATCCGTTCGGCCGCGGGGTCGCACCCGGCGACGATCGCAGCACCGAACGAAATAACCGCCACGCGGAGCGAAGAAATGCACGGAATTTGCTCTCTCCACCGGTCGCACCGCCCGTACGGAGAAAATCGGATCGGGCGGAGGGGCATCCTCGACAAGATTTGCTACCTTTGCGTAATGTCCCATCACAAACAGTTGCAATGATCAGAGAGATACAGGAACACCGATCCATCAGGCGCTACCGCCCCGACTCCATCCCCGCCCCGGTGATGGAGGAGATCCTACGAGCCGCCTCCCGGGCATCCACCGTAGGGAACATGCAGCTCTACAGCATCGTGGTCACCACGTCGCGCCCGCTGCGCGAAGCGCTCGCACCGCTGCACTTCAACCAGCCCGCCGCGACCACGGCACCGGCGATCCTGACCTTCTGCGCCGACGTCCACCGTTTCAGCCGATGGTGCGAACTGCGCGAGGCCGAACCGGGTTACGACAACTTCTGCTGGTTCATGAACGGGGCTACCGACGCCCTGCTCGCCTCGCAGAACGCCTGCCTGGAGGCCGAGGCCCACGGACTGGGTATCTGCTACCTGGGCACCACGCTCTACCATGCGGGCGAAATCGCCCGCGTACTCCGGCTCCCGAAAGGGGTACTGCCGGTGATGTCCGTCGCCATGGGTTATCCGGAGGCTGCGGCACCGCTCACCGACCGGTTGCCGCTGGAGGCCGTGGTCCACTACGACACCTACACCGACTACACCCCCGAAAGGCTGGAAGCGCTCTGGCGCGAACGCGAAGCCTCGGAAGAGACGCAGCGGCTCCTGCAGGAGAACGGCCTGCCCAACCTCGCCCGCATCTTTACCGAACGACGCTACGCCAAAGGGGACAACGTGGCCTTCTCGCGGAAATATTTCGACGAGATCGCGGAATACGGATTCTTCAACCAATAGCACCACAGACGATGACAGGCATGAAGGCAATTCTGCGACGATACGCGCTCGCGCTCGCATGCGCTGCGGCGACGTGCTCCTGCTCCGTGACGCGCCATCTTCCGCCCGACACCTACATGCTCACCCGGAACAAGATAGAAACCGACCGCACCGTACCGCGCGAGGAACGCATCACGGCCGGCGAGATCGACAAGTACATCCGCCAGAACCCCTCCAAGAAGTTCATCGGCACCAACCTCCCCGCCTGGCTCTACAACCAGGCCGACCCGGCCAAGGAGAACGGCTGGAACAACCTGTTGCGCAGGCTGGGCAGCGAGCCGGTCATTCTGGACACGGTACAGACCGCCGCCTCGAGCCGCAACATCAAGCTCTACATGAACTCGCGCGGCTTCTACGAGTCGACGAGCCGCTACGAGATCGCCTACAAACGCAACCGGAAGGCGGTGGTCACCTACTCCGTACGCCAGGGGGAACCCTACCGCATCCATTCCCTCGCCTACGACTACCAGGACACCTTCCTGGAGCAGGTACTCCGCCAGGACACCGCCTCCACGCTCATCCGGCGGGGCGACATCTTCGACCTGACCGTCCTCAACGAAGAGCGGCAGCGTATCGCGAGCTACCTCAAGGATCGCGGCTACTACCGATTCTCGGTCAACAACATCAGCTACATAGCCGATACGCTCGCGGGCGACCACCTGGTGGACATCACGATGATCATCCGCCAGCAGCTGGAAGGCTACACCCCCGACGGCGAACCGATCTACGACAACAATGCCGTCTACCGCCTGGGCAACATTTTCGTCTACCCCAACTACGACGCTACGGCAGCGGCCACCGACCCCGACTACCTGCGCAGCATGGACACGACCTACTACCGCGGGCTCTACATCGTCCGCTCGGGCAAGGCCAGGATAAAACCGCAAACGCTCCGCCGGGCCATCCCCATCTACTCCGACTACCTCTACAGTGCCGACGACAAGCAGCGCACGTCGAGCAACCTGCAACGGCTCAACTACTTCAAAAACGCGAGCGTCACCTTCTCCGAACCCGAATCGGACAACGAACGCTACATCACCTACATCGGCACGACCGAAGACGGCACGCCGGCGCAAACGCTCGAAAAACAGCTCGACTGCGACATCTACTGCACCCCCGCCATGCGCCAGGGCTACACGCTCGATTTCGAGGCCACCACCTCCTCGGCATTCTACGCGTTGCGCCCCACCATCAGCTACCTCAACCGCAACCTGTTCCGCGGGGCCGAACTGCTCAACATAAGCCTTTCGGGCGGTTACGAATTCAATACGGACGAAACGGCGGCCAAGAACTCCTACGAGGTGGGAGTGACGGCGTCGGTCACCTTCCCGCGCTTCCTCGCCCCCTTTCCCATCGACCGGGCGGGCAAGCTCTTCCGCCCCCTCACCCGCGTGGAGGTGTCGACCAACCTGCAACACAAGTCGAAATACCACCGTACCATCACCGGTGCCAACATCGGCTACTCGTGGAACAACGGCCGCAACACCACCTACACGGTGCGCCCCATCGACTTCAACCTGGTGGACGTGAGTTTCATCGACACCGACTTTCTCTGCTCCATCCAGAATAGCTACCTGCGCGAGAGCTACCGTTCGCAATACATCGCGGCCATCTCCGGCTCCTATCTGTTCAACAACCCCAATACCGCCAAGGGCAATTCGCTCACCTTGCGCATCAATGCGGAAACCGCGGGCAACCTGACCGACGCCTTCGCCCACTGGCTCACCTCGCCCGTCACCGAGCAGGTGAACGTCGACGACTGCGGCTCGGGCGGCCAGACCCCGCCCAGGGAAGAAACCTTCTATAAGGTATTCGGCATCCGCTACTCGCAATATTTCCGCGTGGACGCCAGCATCAGCAACACCATCCCGATCGGTTACCGGTCGGCAGTGGTCTACCGCTTCTTCGGCGGCATCGGGCTCCCCTACGGCAACTCCTCCACCCTCCCCATCGACCGCATGTTCTACGTGGGAGGCAGCAACAGCATGCGCGGTTGGCCGGTAAGGGCACTCGGACCGGGCGACTCCCCGAAAGGGCGCGAATCGGGCTTCAAGAGCCAGCTCGGCAACCTGCGGCTGGAGGCCAACCTCGAATTCCGCTTCCCGATATGGAATGCCCTCCACGGGGCTGTCTTCTTCGACGTGGGCAACGTCTGGCTCGCCGGCATTCCCGGCGCCGCCAGCGACGAGGTCTTCCGTTTCGACAGTTTCTACAAGGAGCTGGGTTTCAACACCGGGTTCGGCCTGCGCTACGACCTCGACCTGATCGTCATCCGCCTCGACTGGGGCGTCCGGGTGCACGACCCCAGCCTGCCGGTAGGCCAACGGTGGCTCACGGCATTCAAATGGGGCAATACCTCCCTCAACTTCGGTATCGGCTATCCGTTCTGACGCCCCCTTTCACGACATTTTCCACCAGTGGCCCCGTTCCTCCCGCGAGCGGGGCCGCATCATTTTTACCGCCGAACGGATTCAGAATATGGGCAGGCTTCCCGCGACCTCCAATCCGGACCGAACCGGCTTTTTCGCTCAATATCATTTGATTAAATACAATAACTATATTGCAAATGTATTAACAAGTCCAAGATTTTACTGACCGCTGCAATAATTACATTATTCAGCTCCTGTGCCAACGACACACCCCACTAAGATACTCGGCAACCGCTTTAGCACAAACATTGGCATTCTGGACGTTCCAGCCTTTATCCTAATAAAGGCTATACTTTCGATTGAAAACAAATCACCAAGCACATGAACACCGCAAATGGCAATCCCCGCCCAAATCCTGCCGCCTACACGCAGATTGCCCGTCTGTTCCAACTCATCAGCACGCCGGACAATCTGGACATGACATGGGGAAATGAAAGCGGAGCATACCTTGGTCAATATTATCAGTACATTACAGAATCATGAAACATGCAATACACACCACACTGCTCCTCGCCGGCACGCTCCTTTGCGGATGCCACACCGGTTCGTCAACGGTCCCGCCGCCCGACGGTTCGGTATTCTCGGAGAACTTCGTCCAGATCTATCTGATGAACGAAGCGATGACGCTCAGCCAACACGCCGAACGGTATATCCGCATCGACTTTCAGGGCGACCTTATCAGCAATACCGGCCCGACGCTCCGTCTACGACGAGCTGAGCCTGTACTACGACGACCGCACCTACAACGGCCTGCTGCTCGCCAATCACAACTACGCACTGGCCTACGCCCTTTACGGATTCGACCTGTCCTGCCTCGACGACTTCGACGAGCGCCATCCGCGGGGCTCGTCGCTGAACGACCTCGTCGAGCTCCGGACGGTTTCCTGCCGGGAGTACATCCGCAACGGCTACCGGTCTCCGACATCCGGCAGCTCATTCCCCGCCGACTTCGACGGCCTGATGCTCAACACCTCTCCCGGCTACACCCCCGTCACAACACGGCTCGACCGGCTCGGCTCCGACACGATCGTACTCCCCGACAAGGTCTGTTATCTCTATTTCACCGAGCTACCGACACCCGGAGAGTACACCTTCGAGCTTTCGCTCCATGCCGACGGACGAAGGCTCTCGCAACAGCTCTCCATGCGCTTTTAAGCTCCGGAATAGCTCTGCAGATACATAAGGCACGCGAGGCGGGGATGTCCTTCTCGTGCGCTTCAGCGACTTGCTCTGCCGCAGATGCCGCGGCCGCCCGAATCCCCTGCACTCCGCCCCCTTGCGTCACGACACAAGGGGGCAGAGTGCATTTTCCGGCAGGTCCACCACAGCCGAATCCGTATGCCGTGTACACCGTAACGATTTTTTACCTACCTTTGTGTACTGAACAGACCGGCAACGTCCGGCAGTGGAAAGATTTGGCCGCTTGCAAACCACGTAAAAAAATAGCTAAAGAAGCAATCCGTTTTTCTTTAGGAGCCCCAGCCGGGGTTCGTTACTTTTACAACAGCCAAGAATTTCCATTTTAAAATCATTGTCCAACGGGCCGCGCCGTGCGCCGCCCCCAAAAGCGTTTTAAAATGGCATTTTTATTTACGTCGGAAGCCGTTTCGGAAGGGCATCCCGACAAAATCTCGGACCAGATATCCGACGCGATCCTCGACGAATTCCTCCGCCGCGATCCCGAATCGAAGGTGGCCTGCGAAACCCTCTGTACCACAGGTCTGGTGGTCGTTGCGGGCGAGGTACGTTCGGAGGCGTACGTGGACGTACAGAACGTCGCACGACGCGTAATCAACCGCATCGGGTACACCCGGAGCGACTACATGTTCGACGGCAACTCCTGCGGCATTCTCTCCGCCATCCACGAACAGAGCCCCGACATCAACCAGGGCGTGGTGAAGAGCGACGACGAGCAGGGCGCCGGCGACCAGGGCATCATGTTCGGTTACGCCTGCGACGAAACGCGCGAATACATGCCCGCCACGCTGATTCTCGCACAGGTCATCATGAAAGAGCTCGCCGTCCTGAGGCGCGAGCACAACGAGATGCCCTACCTCCGCCCCGACGCCAAGAGCCAGGTGACGATCGAATACGACGACACGGGCTGTCCGGTGAGGGTGCACACCATCGTGGTTTCCACCCAGCACGACGAATTCGTGCGCGCCGGCGACAACGTGACGGAGAAAGAGGCCGAACGGCAGATGGGCAAGCGCATCGAAGACGATGTGCGCAGCATCCTCATCCCGCGCGTGAAGGCTCGCCTGCAACGGGCGGGCGACAAACTGGCCGACCTCATAGGCGACGACTACCTGCTCTACGTCAACCCGACGGGCAAATTCGTCATCGGCGGTCCCCACGGCGACACGGGCGTCACGGGCCGCAAGATCATCGTCGACACCTACGGCGGCCGCGGCGCACACGGCGGCGGCGCCTTCTCCGGCAAGGACGCCTCGAAGGTGGACCGCTCGGCAGCCTATGCGGCCCGCCACATCGCCAAGAACATGGTAGCTGCCGGCATCGCCGACCAGGTCCTCGTCCAGCTCTCCTACGCCATCGGCGTCGCACATCCGCTCAGCATCTATGTAGATACCTACGGCACGGCACGCGTCGCGGAAACCGACGCCGAAATCGCCGATCGGATCGGTCGTTTCTTCGACCTGCGCCCCGCCTCGATCGTGGAACGGTTCGGACTCAAGAACCCCATCTTCGAAGCGACGGCCTCCAACGGCCACTTCGGCAACCGCCCCTACCGCAAGGAGGTCACCCTGTGCGACCACGGCAAGGAGGTGACCAAAGAGATCGAATTCTTCAGCTGGGAGAAACTCGACGAGGCGGACAACCTGCGCCGCGCATTCGGTATCCTGTAACCGGCCCCGGGACGCCCGGTCGGTTGCCGGGCATCCTCCCCGGCGACGCCTCGCATCCGAACGACGAAGCGGAAAGGCCCTGTGGTCTTTCCGCTTCGTCGCCTTTTCCGGCCCCCCGCAACGGACGCCTCGTCGGAACCGCCGCCGGACAGCTTCCGCACCCCGCCCCGACGACATGCGCCCCATTATCCGCAAGGCCTTCCCAGCCGGCCGCGGCCATCCTCCTCACCGAAGCCCCCTCCCCCGCAGATCGTCCCCTCTTTCCGCCCCGCCGGGCGCCGCCCGCTCTTTGCATCCCCGGGCGAACCGAAATAAACGCGATCCGCGACCGGTCGCCTCTCCTTCCGCCCCGCTCCCTTCCGGCTACCGGCCCGAACAAAACTGCCGGCAAGCCGCACGACGACACAATATACTGCCCGAAAAGACGTTGCTTTACTAAGCACGGGGAGAAAGCATCCCCCCTTGCCGACGCAGCCCTATCGGCGAAGGTTACAACCAAATAGAATGAACGGTATTCACTCCTTTCCAAAGTTTTTTGTTACTTTTGCGAACCACTAAATCTTTGTTCTGAAATAAAAATTACACTCATGAAGAAGCTATTGAATGCAGCGGCTATCACCGCTTTCATTGCTACGCTCGGCCTTGCGGCGGTTTCCTGCACCCCGAAAGAACCCGTGCGTCCGGCAGAAAAGCAACTGGGCGTCAGCATCGAGGTCAAATCCGCTACCGAAAACACGGTGACGGCAGAGATCGTTGCCGGCAAGGACGCGACGAGCTACACCTATGCCATCGGCGAAGCCGGAAAACTCAACGAATTCACCAACGGTACGATGGAAGGCATCACGACCCAGAACGACCCCTCGATCAAGGAGGTGACCTTCGAGGGCCTCTCCAAAGCCACCGACTACACCATCTATGCACAGGCTTCCGAAGGCCAACTGAAAGGCACCGTAAGACAGCGCGTAGTAACCACCGAAGGCCAGCCCGATATCGATCTCTCGACCTCGGCAATCTTGGACAATGCCACCGAAGACTCGTTCGTAATCAAAGTCGAGTTCGGCGCCAACACCCGCACGCTGGTCTACGGCTACGGCAATGCGGACGACCTCGAAGCCTTCGAGAACGGCTCTCTGAACACCATCACCAAAGTCAACAACCCCACCTCCGGCACCATCATCGTACGGGGCATGGAGCGCGGCACGGAGTACACGGTATTCGTACAGGCCGTTGCCGGCGACCAGAAAGGCAACGTTTCGATCGTATCGGGCAAGACGCTGCAAATCGATCTGGAGCTGGTCCTCGTAGAGGAGCTGTCAACCCCTACCTCGGCAACCGTAGAGATGCGTCCGGACGGCGACACCGTCAAGTACCGCTATATGCTCGGCGCCATGGAACTGCTCGAATACTTCGAGAACGGCACGTGGCCCGACATCCTGTGGGTAGACGATGTCACCAAGCCGTTCCAGACCGCAGTCACCGGCATGGCTCCCGGCGAGAGCTACTGCATCTTCGCACAGCCCTTCGCAGCGAACGGAACGCGCGGCGAAATCGAGATTATCGAAGTCTCCGGCTCCGCACCGGAAGAATAATCCGCCGACAGGGAAACATAAGGAAGGACGGCCGCTGGCCGTCCTTCCTGCTTCGTACCCGCTCCCAAAAAGAGCGACCGGTTTGATTCTTCGTAAAATATCGTTATCTTTGCGGGCTGTTTAACCATTTGTGCCGCCCAACCGGAGACCGTTCCGGAGAGGTGGCCGTAACTACTTAAAGTTTATCGCAATGCCAAAAATGAAAACGAATTCCGCGGCCAAGAAGCGTTTCGACTTCACCGGCACCGGAAAGATCAAGAGGAAACACGCTTACCACAGCCACATCCTCACCAAGAAAACCACCAAACAGAAACGTAACCTGGATTACTCGGCTATCGTTTCGTCCGCCGATGAGGCGAAAGTAAAAAGCCTGCTCGTAAAATAGCATCCGCTGTTTCGCGAAAGGACGGTCGCCTACGGCCCAAGCGCTGCCGCAACATGCAGCCCCGTCGGCACCGGAACATGTAAAACCAAGAGTGTGCCAGCCCCCAAGCGTATGAGGAAAACATACCGCTGGCCGTTCGTAAAACTTTAAAATTATGCCAAGGTCCGTAAATGCAGTAGCATCAAGAGCCAGAAGAAAAAAAGTTTTAAAACTTGCCAAAGGTAACTTTGGTTCAAGGGGAAATGTGTGGACAGTAGCGAAAAATACTGTCGAAAAAGGTCTGACCTACGCCTATGTGGGTCGCAAGGACAAGAAGAGGAAATTCCGCAGCCTGTGGATCCAGCGTATCAACGCCGCTGCCCGCAGCAACGGAATGACCTATTCGGAACTGATGGGCAAGCTCAAGGCTAAGGACATCCGCCTCGACCGCAAGGTACTGGCCGACCTCGCCATGAACCACCCCCAGGCATTCGAACAAGTAGTTAATACGGTAAAATAACGGCTGCGGTACGCCGCAAACGAAAGCGTCTGCCCTCCCGGCAGGCGCTTTTCATATACCCTCTCCGCCGAAACTCCCCACGGGAGGGGACACGGAAGGCCGGGACAGCCGGCACAGGACAAGAAGTGCATGGAGTGAAACGCGACGGCACAGGGTGCCCGGCATGAACCGGGTTGCGGATTTCCGGACACCGCCCGCAGGGCAGACAATTTTTGAGCTATCTTTGCGTTATTTCGATTAACGACTCAAGCTATGACAGAAACAGAAGGAAGATCCATTTTCGAACACGAATATGTTCAGGTTTACGCGAACGGTTACGGCCATATCGTACTGCTCTTCGAGGACGAAAAAGAGAAACCCCTCGCCGTAGGACAAAAGATGTATGAGCTCAATGAAGAGGCGTACATGAACGGCTACAATTGGGACGCTTTCCTGAATTATTACCTCGCACAACACGCACCGGATATCCTGGAAAGCCTCGACAGCGACCCCGAAGCCGGAACGTATGCCGCCTACTTCGAAGAAAGCGAAGAAAACGAGGAGAAAGCGCGACGCTTCGCCGACATCATCATATCCCTGATCGAGAACGAAGAGGAGACCTATGCGATTCTCCGGGAAAGCGGGGATGAGATCGAATGGGACTGACCCTCTCCGTAATCGGAAGTTGCGTCAAGAGATAGATAAACAACCCGAACGGGGTACGCCCCGAAGCCCGTCATCAGTAAAACCAGAAAAACCATGGAAGAGAAAATCCTGAATCTCCTCACCCGGCCCATGAAGGCCGGCGAGGTGGCCGCAGCCACCGGCATCGACAAAGCGGAAGTGGACAAGATCATCAAAAAGCTCGTCAAGGAGGGCAAGGTGGAGTCGCCGAAAAGGTGCTACTACGCTGCCGTGAAATAACCCGACGGGGCCCTTGCGGAAAATCGCGTCCGCACCGCATATCGCAAATTCCGCCCGCCCTCGGGGTGCATCGGAATTTGCGATATTTTTCCGAAAGCCTTTACCCAGGGCGAGCGCATGACAACGGCTGCCATTTTCAGGCACATGCCTGCCACCAGGCAGAATGCAATATCTATTTAACAAACAAAACATTGCATCCGAAATCCGCCAACCAACTGCCACACACCCCTGCCAAATGGCAGTTCCCCGGGGTATGGCATTCCGTTTGAGACCTTACCCTTCGCACGATGAGGAGAAAACCGTGAACCCGGCGACGGATTTTGGAATCCCGGAAAAAATCCTTATCTTGTACCCGTAAATATTTTCTAACGTCTAAAACCTATCGCCTATCGCATAAATCTACTCCACCAATTTAAAGAAGGAGAAGACAATGAACAAAAAGGTATCAGCGCTTAGTGACCAGCAGTTACTCGGTGCCTATCTTGCGGGCGATAAGAATGCAATCTCTATACTCATCGAACGTCACTCCAAACGGGTTTTGGACTACATACGCATGATGGTCAAAAACAACGAGGTTGCCGACGACATCTACCAGGAAACCTTTATCAAGGTTGTTCGGTTCATCGACGACGGACGCTATACGGACAACGGCAAGTTCCTCTCGTGGGTGCTGCGTATCGCACACAACCAGGTCATCGACCACTTCCGGCAGGCCCGACAGCAGAATAACCTGACGGAATCCGATGCGGGATACGACATCCTCAATACGCGAAAATTCGCCGACGCCACCGTAGAAGACCGGATGGTGACCGCACAGATCGAAGACGACCTGCGCAGACTGGTGAACAACCTGCCCGAAGAGCAGAAGGAAGTGGTGATGATGCGCTATTTCGGCGAGCTGAGTTTCAAAGAGATAGCCGAACAGACCAACGTGAGCATCAACACGGCCCTCGGTCGGATGAGGTATGCGCTCATCAATCTTCGGAAAATGATCCGGGAAAACCAGCTCGCCCTCACCTGAAGCACAATATAATTCGACAGGCACCGTTTTATTGGAAAATTCAGAAACGAAAAAAACGGAAATAAGCCTATGGAACAGATAGACTATGCTTGTGGAATCAATTGTCCGGAAGGGATGGATGACGAACAGATGCTAATGGAACACGTCATCCGGGAAGACTGCGAACTGTGCTACCTCGACACCTACCTGAGGGAGACGTTCGGAAAACAAAAGACACACGTTGCAAACGAAGAGTAAGCAAATTTCATAGGTTAGGTTATTTATTCGCGGGAAGCTGCTGGGAAGTCGCTTCCCGCCGTGGTTTTCCGGCATCAGCGCAACGCCGCCGGAACAAGGATTGCGGGAGGGTCGGCACATGCCGGGCCGCCCGTAGCCGCAAACAGGACAAGGGGCAGCCCATCTTCAGATGGACTGCCCCTTGCATATACACCGAAAGGGATATTCGCTCCGTCGGGACTCCTCGGCAACTGTCCCGCTACGCCCTCTTCGCCGGACGTCCGCCCACGCTCCGCGCCTCGCGCGGCAGCCGCACTCCGACCGATTCCGCGCCACTTCTACTCCCCAAGCGCGGGGCTCCCTCTCCAATCCAACGCGATCCGAACCTATTCGGCCACCCCGAACAACGTCGCCGACGTGGAGCCGGTAATCCGCACCCGCACGTAATCGCCCGGCACGAGTTCGCCCGCCGGATCGAAAACGACCATTTTATTCTGCGACGTACGCCCGCATAATTGACGGTCGCTGCGGCGGGAGGGACCCTCCACCAACACCTCGAACACTTTCCCCTCGTCGCGTTCGTTGCTCCGGGCCGAAAGCTCGTTCTGCAACGCGATGATCTCGCCAAGACGTGCCGTCTTCTCCTCCTCGGAAACGTCGTCGGTCATGGTGCGGGTCGCCAGCGTACCGGGACGCTGCGAATATTTGAACATATAGGCCGAATCGTATCCCACCTCACGCATCAGTTCCAGCGTTCGGGCATGGTCCTCGGGCGTCTCTCCGCAGAAGCCGGCAATCAGATCCGTCGTGACCGCACAATCGGGCATGCGCCGG
>ERZ777011.1104-NODE-1104-length-32522-cov-7.450581_pt1 | contig 32522 bp, 29 predicted proteins | sample MGYA00374964_ERZ777011 | MGnify/ENA primary metagenome ERZ777011 (study PRJEB29310, sample SAMD00008975) | mouse gut metagenome | study: EMG produced TPA metagenomics assembly of the Metagenome analysis of fecal microbiota from mouse which was promoted...
CAGACACTAACTGCCAAATCCTATATTTAAATCAATGTGTTTTGCTCATCTCTAGAAAATTGTATTACAGATTATCATAATATATTTGTCCAACTTATTCAACCGCAGATTGTACAAAAATTCAAAATATTTTGCGGGACTTTCCTGTGCCTTTCCCCACATATTCTCTGGGACTCATCCCCGTAACCCGCTTAAAAACTTTGGAAAAATAGAGGGAATCCTGATAGCCCAGCCAGTCCGCCACCTCCTTGATCTTCATCTCCCCCTTTTCCAGAAGCTCTTTTCCCTCCTCCATACGCTTTTTGACCACATAATCGATGGGCGTCACCCCATAATAGGTTTTAAAAATACTGCTCAGATAAGATCCCACAAACCCGAATCGCTCCGCTAAAAATTGATTGGTGATATTGCTTCTGAAATTTTCATCCAGATAATGTTTCATTTTCTCCGCCAGATTCGCCTTATCGTCTGTTTCCACCGGCGCCTTACCGAATACGTCCCGGAACAGAAAATCAAACTCCTTCCGGATTGCTTCCTGCGTATAATAGTTATCCAGAATAAACTGTACCTCCTGCTCCAGTTCATAGTATTCCCTGTGTCCCGGATATTTCTGGCACAGCCTGAACACAAAATATTTGACGTCGTGGACCGCCTCCTTGTACAGCACAGGTCTGGCCGTCAAAAGTTCCAACAGTTTTCCGAAAGCCTCCGACAGCCGGTCCGCACCGGCATTCCCGCACTGCGCCAGCAGACAGTCTAACTCCTTTCTTCTGTCGGCGGATTCTCTGGAAATATTTCCGGGACTGTACACCAAAAGCGCATCCTTCATAAAAATTTTATGCTCCCTCGTATATTTCTGCATGCTCCGATAGACAGACAAAATTTCAGACAGTTCCACCGCCTCTCTGTGGTAAACTGCCGTAAGCGGCAGCGGAGCGCATTTTAATTCCTTCAGTACCGCCCGCAAGTTGTTGATCTCCGGTTCCCGCCCCTTTCTGATAAATATCAGCTTCTCATTCTCATTTTTTCCGTCCACCACCCAGAAACTCTCCCAGAGAACAGCGCGGCTCAGATGCTCTTCCAAAGGCAATCCGTAATAAACCTCCTGATAATTCCGGCCGCATTCTTCCAGAGAACCCAGATTATTCCCGAACGTCAAAAGCAGCATGCAGTACTTTTGTCCCGTCTGCGCTGCCTTCTCCTTATCTTCCGCCAGCCCCCCTGTCAGCGCCTCCTCCAACTTCTGCGCGCTCTCCTCAAACTGCTGCCTGCGGAGTTTTTCCTCTATTTTTTTGAGCAGCTGCTTTAGCTCGCTGTCCTTTAACGGCTTTAAAAGATAATCAAACGCATTATTTTCCAGAGCGCTTTTTACATAGGCGAAATCTTTGTACCCGCTCAACACCACCGGTATCAGTTTCTTTTTCTGCTCCGCCACGACGGACAACACTTCCTGCCCGTCCATGATCGGAAGATTCATGTCCACAAACAGTACATCCACCGTATTTTCCTGCAAATACTCACAGGCATCTTTCCCGTTATCAGCCGTCGCCACCACCTGAAAATTTCCGCCTATCTCCTCTATCTTCTGACAGATACTTCTCTGGATCGGCGGTTCATCCTCCACTACCATCACCCGTATTTTCATCTGTTATCCGGTCTCTCCTCCCACTGTAACACTCGTCCCCGTCTCATCGCTTTCTATCTCAAAAACCATTTTTTCGCCGTAAGCTATATATAGTCTCTGGTACACATTTCTGACCGACAGGCCGCCTATCTTCATCTCCTGCATCAGTTCCCCCATGTCCCTTTCTCTCATTCCAAGCAATTCCCCGCGCAAGGCATGCAGCTTCTTTTTCTCTATGCCGTTCCCGTTATCACGAATATTGATCTCCCAGTATTTTTCAGAAACATACACCAATACATCGATCTCCCACGGGAATTTCTTTGCCCGGAACCCATGTGCAAAACAGTTTTCCAAAAGAGGCTGCACCACAAATCTCGGAAGACGGCATCCTCTCATTTCCCCAACATAATTAAACGCATAGCAAAACTTATCTTCATAGCGTACCTTCATCAATTCCAAATAGTTTTCCGCATGACTGATCTCCGTCTCCAACTCCCCGTAATTTGTTTCATAACTGGTGTTATACCGTATCATAGAGGACAGCATCCCGCATATCTCCGGAATTTTTTCCTGTTCCCCGTTCTCGGCCATAGCCGAGATGATGGTCAGGATGTTATGGATGAAATGGGGGTTCATCTGTGCCTGCAGCGCAAACATCCGGCTCTGTATCTCATTCACCCTGCTTAACATCTCTTTCTCCATGGAAAGCTTCAGATTTTTTACCAGTTCATCAAAAGCCCTGTTGAGGCGCTGCAGTTCATCTGCCTCCGCCTGCGCCACAAGGGGGATCTCCTGTAAGTTCTCATCCACTTGAAGCCCGTCCAGCATATCGCACATCTGCACGATAGGCTCCGTCGTCTTGCGGATGATCTGCCTCTGACTCACAAAAATGACCGACACGATACAAACTAACAGCAAAAACACCCAAGTGAGCGTGGATGCCAAATTGCGGATCAGGCTGCTGTTTTTTGAAATGATAAAAACCCGTATGCCGTACTCCGGCAGTTCTTTCATCCTACAGTACAGACCGTCCTTTGAAAATCCGTTTTTCGTCCCCAGCAGCCTTTGCACTTCCTCGTCGTTTCGCTCCCGCTTCAAAGAATACAATATCTCCTCCCCTTCCAGAGGCAGAAGATAGCACTCCGTATCTTTCCCCAACAGCTTTTCAAAATCCGAAAAACTTTCAAATCGGATCTGTACCTGCACATAGCCAAGACATTCAGAAGGAATCAACTGATAATTTTTGATCTCCCGGAACACCGAAATGGTGGAAGACGGATCCTTCACATAGGGATCCTGTCCATCCACCCTAAATAAATTAGCATGCTCTCTGTCCGCAAACCACTCCGCCACATCTTCAAACATCTGTGTATCCGGACAGTCCTTTTTCAGATAACCATAATCCACCGCCCTGCCCACATAAGTCATATTTCCCTTTTCGTCAAACAGACTGATCCGGCTCAAAGAATTTTTCTTTAAAAGATAGGACATCGTATGCTGCTTCAGCGCGTAATCTCTGTCCGCATTGTCCACAAAATAGTTCTGTTTTCCCCCATAGCCGTCTATCCCGCCGAAGGTTTCTATGATCAGATGATTCGCACCGATCTGCAGGGCGATATTGTCTGCAAGCCTAAGCGTATTGTCCAGTTGGGACGTGATACCGCGCAGCTGAACATCCACCTGTTCCTCGAAAGCTTTTCCGCCGGTATGCACAATATAACCGGAAAACACCGCGGTCATCACAAGAAATACCGCCGTGACTACCAGAATACTTTTTACTGCGATCTGCCTCTGAAACTGATGCTTCTGCAAAATCTTTCTCCTCTTCAGGCGTCCTGCAGCGCCCATTCTTTCGTTGTCGTGCGGATCTGCCTGCCGCTTCTTACCGCTTCCTCCATTTCAAAGGACAAATAGGTATCCTGCAGCGCCTCCCGCAGCGGATAAAACTCACGCCCGGTCTCCACATACTCTTTCATCGCTAAAAGGCAGGAAGCCACAGCGATCTCATCATCGTTCATCCTCGCCGGATAAAAAGGATTCTCATAGATCATCCGATCCATAAACATCATACCCCTGTGCGCCCACTCACTGTTATTGTTGACGCCCACATCCACACGACGGATCTCCTGCGTCACCGGAAGATTTCCCTCCGTCAGAAAATACAGCGTCATATCGTTGAGCTCTCCCCGCAGTCCTCTGATGTTCCATCTCCTTTGGCGGATCTGCGAAAAATACTGCTCTCCCGCAAAGTCCATGAGTGCCGCCTTGCCGTTTTCAAACACAAGGGATATCAAATCCCTCTGTTCCTGTATGATCCTGCCGCTTTGATCAAATCCTTCCCTGCCGTTTGTGGCCGTCACCGGAGATATAAGTTGTTTTCCCTCAATCAAGCAGTTTTCATATCCTATCCCCAGAATCTTTCTGTACATGCTCACCGCATGATAGCCGTGAAGGGCCGAAAGCATCACGCTGGAAATTTCTCCCAGATATCCTTTCTCTATCAGGCGGAGTATCCCCGCGTAGTATGGCTGCAGGAAATACTGTTCCACCACCTGCACCCGGCCGTCCAGCCGCCTGCAATCGCTCCACAGCTCCGTCAGTTCCTTCACATCTTTCCCGGGAGGGGTCTCGCACAACACCGGCACTTTTCTCTCCATCAGCGTCACCAGATAATCCTTCACGATTCCTCTGGGAACGCACAGCACCGCAAAATCCGGCTCCTGTTTCAATGCCTCCTCCAGATCATCCGTGGCAAATATCCCTTCTTCTCCGGCCACCTGCGCCGCTCTCTCTTTCGTCCGCAGCACCCCCGCGCACACCTCAAACCGCTCTGGCAGCATTTTTGCGATCCGGTAATAAAAATCCGCCCGCCAGCCGTAGCCTATCAAAATAAACTTCGCTTTCATACTTCCTCTCCTTTCACTCCGATCACTGATATAAAAACATGCGTTTTACTGCCCTCTACCCTTTCACCGCCCCGGACGTCATTCCCGCAATGATATGTTTCTGTAAAATGACAAACAGAACAAGCATCGGCAAAACGGCAAGCATCAGCGCCGCAAACACATACTGCCAGTCTCTGTTGTACCTTCCGAAAAAACTGTAGATCGCCATCGAAACCGTCGCCTTTTTGGCCGATCCCAGATAAAACAATGGTATCATAAAATTATTCCACACATCAATGGAAGTAATGACAATATTTGTGACCATGATCGGTTTTAAAATCGGAAGCAGCACCCGGGCCGTCATCTGCCAGAAGCTGCATCCGTCGATCACCGCCGCCTCGTCAATCTCTCTTGGCACTCCCTTCACAAAACTGCAAAATGTCATGACCGTAAACGGAATCCGAAGCGAAATGAAAATGCAGATCACCGAAAAAAATGTGCCGTATATATGAAGCGCCTTCAGCAGAAAGAAAATCGACGCGATCTGCAAAGTCAGCGTCAGCCCAAAAATAAAATAATAGTAGATGCCTCTTGTCAGTCTGTCGTCTCTTCTGGAGATCACAATGCCCGCCACTGCCCCGAGCAGCACGGAGAAAAACGTGACAGGGATCGTGATGACCGCACTGTTCACATAGCCCCGCAAAATCTTTCCGGTTTCTACCACATGGGTATAATTGGAAAACTCCCACTTTGTCGGCAGCGCCAGATCGAACATGGACGCTTCCGCCTGAGTCTTTAAGGAACCAAGCACCATCATCAGAAACGGGATCACATAGACCATGGCCACCACGGCCAGCGCCGCAAATAATAATATCGTTCCTACTCTCTTTTTTCCTTTCATCACATTTCAACCTCCCGTTTCGTAAAATACCGGTTCATGGCAAAGGAGATCATCACAACGATCACCGCCAAAATAACCGATCCTGCGGTGGACTCTCCGAGAAAGCCCAGACTGAAGGACTGATAAGTGTAGGTAGCCAACACCTGCGTGTCAAATCCCGGCCCTCCGTTTGTGAGCACATAAATAATGTCAAAAACTTTCAGACCGCCTGCGATGCTCAAGGTCACCACCACCGTCATGGACGGAACGATAAGGGGCAGCGTAATATGCCTGAACTTCTCAAAACCGGAAGCGCCGTCCAGTGTGGCGCTCTCATAGTAATCCGAGGAGATCGCCTGCAGACCGGAAATAAAAATGAACATATTGAAACCCGCCCACATCCAAGTCTCCACAAAGATCACGCTGCCCATAGCCGTAGCGTAACTGCCCAGCCAATCGTGGGTAAGTCCCTCAAGTCCAATACCTGCAAGCACATTGTTGAAAAGTCCTCTGTTTGCCAGAATCGATTTAAACAATACCCCCACGACCGTGATGCTGATGACGCAGGGCGCGTAGTAAATCGTCCTGAGTATCCCTCTGGCCGGCACTTTCTTCACAAGCGCCAGCGCCAGAATAAATCCCACTCCCGTCTTTAAAATGCAGGTCGCAAAGGCAAACAGAAAGGTGTTTCCTATGGACCTCAAAAATACAGGATCTTTTAAAAGTTCCGCATAGTTGGCCGCTCCCACAAATTCCGGCGTAAAAAGCCTGTTCATATTCCAGTCCGTAAAAGACAGCAGCAAGCTGATCAAAACAGGCACCACGGAAAATACCGTGTAGACGAGAAGCGCCGGCGCCAGAGCATACAGCGGATAGATTGATTTTTTCTTTCCTTTCATCCTTTTCTCCCTCACTCCAAAAAAGATAGTCTGAAAGGGACCGGAAGCATCACTCCCGGTCCCCCATTCAGGCGTCGGCTAGTTCCAGCCCTCTGCGCCCTTTTCTTTCATAAATTTATCCACGTCGCCCTGAAAACGTTCCATCACTCCCGCACCGTCCATATTTCCCTTAGAAGGCGCTTCCAAGAAGTATACCCAGAGCGTATTGCCGAAAAGCGGCTGAAGAGTATCGATATACTGATTCATCTGAGCGACTGCCCTTCCTTCGCTCATGTACTCATTATAAATTTTCGGAATATCCGGGTTCATTGCCTCTTCGTTTCCATTGATCCCCTCAATGTTCGGGAACCCCGGTCTGGACTGGAAGTACAAATCGCCGTATTCCGGTGTGCTCCACAGGTCAAACACCTTTTTGATCGCATCCAGATTTTCCGTGTCCTTATTCACTGCGATTCCCATGGCGGTGGGCAGATATGCCAGCACGTCTCTGTCATCGTATCCCACAGGCGGGTTGAAGATCGTCAGATTTGCATCGGGATAGGACTCCTCAATGGAAGTCAGAATCTCCGTGGCGCCGTAGATCATGGCGATCTCGCCGCTTGCCAGACGCCCTAAGATCTCGTCATAGCTCACCGTCATAAAATCTTCGTTTACATATCCTTTCTCAAACAGATCCAGATATTCATCTACTACTGCCGCCATCTCCGGATAATCATTGAACTTCGCCTGATTTGTCAGGATCTTATCCGCAAAGTCTTCGCAGGCTTCCACTGTGCCAAGCGCTCTGGACATGCCCGAAGTCATCCAGATCTGCGGAACCCATGTGTCGGACGGAATCGCAATGGGCACAACGCCCGCTTCTTTGAGCTGATCGCAGACAGCGTAGAACTCATCCAACGTCTTCGGGAGTTCCGTGATATTATTTGCCTCAAACACATCCTTATTGTAAATCAGTCCCTGAAATCCGTTGGACGCCTCAAAGCAATATCCGTAATGTTTTCCGTTGTATTCAGTCAGTTCGGGCGCCTGTACTTTGGACATCCACGCCTCGTCGTCTAAAGAAACGAAAAATTCTTCCGGATTTACGCCTGCAAACAGATCCGCAAACTGATATACGACCAGATCCGGCGCTTCATGGGAATTTAATCTCATCTTCATCAGATTGTCGTACTGATCGTCCGGTATCACTTCAAATTCAATATGTATGTTTTCTTTTTCCGCCAGCTGATCCACCATCTTTTGAAGGCCGGAGTACCATCTGGACTGCTGCACCATTCCGGTGAGTTCTATCTTTTCTCCGGACGGCTCCTCAACTGCAGCTTCCTGCACTTCCGCGTTCTCACTCTCAGTCTCCTCGGCCGGTGTCTCCTGCGTCTGTTCTGTTTCCTCGCCCTTCGCACCGCACGCCGTCAAAGATAACGTCATCACGCCTGCAAGCAGCAGGGCGATCCATTTTTTGTTCCTCATATTTTTCCCTCCACTTCATCATAATAATAAGCGCGCCTTTTTGATGTTTCCAGTATAACTTCATCCGCTTTTTCAGAAAATGGCAATTTGGGAAAAAATATATGGAAAATTTTAAAGAGAGTTGTAAGGGGAACTATGCCCTGTGTCGGAAAATCAGGGCGCAGTTCCCAAAGCAGAGTTACAGATGGCTCTCGAAGTGTCCCGCCACCGACTGCACATTTTGAAATATGATAAAAGCATTCTCGTCTATTATTTTGATATCGCTTTGGAGTCTGGCCGCCTCATATTTTGACACGGCTGTCACATACACATAGAACTCCTCCATGCTGTAGGCCCCGGTGCCCTTCCAGAAGGTTGCGCTGCGCCCTAATGTGCAGGTGATCAGATCCCCTATGTAGGCCGATTTTGTGATGATCACCACGGACATTTTCACATTCTGGTAGTGCGCCTTATCCATGACCATAGTCCCGGCAGCCGTAAAGATCACGGAATACACCACTGTCTCCGGTTCATAAAATACTGCGCAGTATGCGAACACAAACACCGCCACAAACATGGATATCTTCCCCACGCCGAAATTCGGATTCTTCTTCAGAAAGTACATGCCGATGATGTCCATGCCGCCCCCCGATGCGCCGCACCGCAAGATAAGTCCCGCACCATAACCGCTTATAGCTCCTGCGATCAGGCATGCCGTCAGCTTATCCTCAAGGAGGCAGACTGCCGGAACCGGCAGCACGGAAAAAAATACCGCCGTCAGCGTCACCGTAAACACGGTCTCCGCAAAAAAACGCTTCCCGAAAGTCCGGTAAGCCAGAAACAGAAGCGGAATATTGATCATATACAGGATGATCCCCGTCCAGTCGAAGGTCATCGGGATGCCGAAAACCTCCGACAACACGGTCCTGATGATCTGCGCCACGCCGGTCAGATAGCCGCTGTAAAGGCCCATGGGCGTCGTCAGCAGATTATAAGGGGCCGTATAAAGAAAGGCCCCTGTGATAATACCGATATGTTTTTTATTAAAAATTTTTCTGTCCATTTAAAAAATTCCGATCAGAGCGCCGATGATACCTACCGCTATGGTGATAAGCAAGATCCATGTGGCGCTCACGCCTTTTTTCAGAAGTCCGAACATTCCAAGCACATACAGGAAGGGAAGAAGCAGCGGGAAAATCTGGTCCAGATATCCCTGAATCGCAAAGGTAGTCTCCCCAAGCGTCACCTCAAGCGGCGTGCTTAACTTTACCATAGAAGCACTCATGCCCCCGACCACCATCAGTCCGACGATAGTCGCGCCCTTGCTGATCGTCTGCAGGATGCCGCTCTCCTTCGCATTGCCCATGAGCCCTGTCCCGAATTTGTATCCCGCTGCGGTCAGGTAGTACTTGATGATTACATGGGGGATATTGAACAGCAGAAGGAACAGGATAAATCCGAAGGCGCTTCCCTGCTGCGCCAGAGAGATACCGATGGCTACAGCGATGATCCGCAGCGTCCCCCAGAAGAAGGAATCGCCGATCCCCGCGAAGGGTCCCATCAGTCCCACCTTGATGCTGTTGATGGACGTCGTATCGAAATCGGGGTTTGTGCTGGCCTCTTTCTCCAGCGCCGCATTCACGCCGGTAATCGCCGTCAGTACATGGGGTGTCGTGTTAAAAATCTCCATATGTCTCACAAGAGCTTTCGCCTGCTCTTCTTTTGTATGGTAAAAAGTCTTGATAGCCGGCCATATGGCGATGGCATACCCGAGCGCCTGCTGCCTCTCATAGTTATAACAACCTTCCAACATAAAGGAACTCTTAAACAACTCCATCACTAATTTTTTATCTTCTATTGACAATGCTTCCTTACTCATCAAACAAATCCTCCTCTCCGTCACTGTTTCCCACCTGTACCATCCGGGGGTTCGCCGCGCCCTTTTCATAAGTGACAATAAACGCTAACACAAGTCCGCAGATCGTCACCGCCATGATCGGCAGATTCAGGTACGATATCAGTATAAATCCGAATACAAAATAGAGTACGTTCTTCAGATTCATCATCGGGAGCAGTAAAAGTGCGAAACCAACTGCCGGGAGCAGACCGCCCGCCACATTCAATCCCTGCATAATGCTCTGGGGAATATGATCCACAAAAGACTGTACCGCCGCAGAGCCGAACATGATCGCCACAAACGCCACCGCGAAATACATGAAACTCTGCAACAGCAATCCCCCATAATTCAGCATCTTCATTTTCTTAATATCGCCCGCCGCCGCATACTTCATAGCCGGTGTCATAAAACCGCTTCGGATGATAAAAAGCAGCACCTTGATGGACTGTGCCAAAATGGCGATCGGCAACGCGAGCGTCAGCGCTATCTCCGGTCCCTGACCGGTCAGTATCGCAAAAGCTGTGCCCAGTCCTGCTCCCACAAGGGCATCCGGCGGTACCGCTCCGCCGATCTGGATCGCTCCCATAAACACAAGTTCCAGCGTTGCGCCGATGATCACACCGGTCTGCATATCCCCCAGCGCCAGCCCCACAAGCGGGGAAACCACAAGAGGCCTTATCACCATACATGTTCCGAAAAATTTCTCCAAAAACCACAGGCCGCCGAGGATCAGGCCCACTATCAAAGCTTCATACATTTTCATTCCCTCCAGTTCTTTCTTATCGTTTGGTATTCGGATGCGGATGTAGCGGGAACTTCTTGGATCTCCAGTTTATATCCCATCTCCACAAGCCTGTCCATATACTCCACATCCTTGTTGTCCACATACACTGCCTTGGAAAACATCTTTTTCCCTTCGTGCATCTGCATGCCGCCCACGTTGATCGCCGGTTTCTCCTCAAGCAGCGGCGCAAGCCTGCAGACCGTCTCGGGATCCGGCGCTATCACAAAAACCTTCATACTCTTTAATTTCGGGTTTTTGAGCAATTCCGCCCCCGCCTCCACGGTTCTGGTCGCCAACTTTACGCCGTCGGGACAGCACAGCTTCAGGGCGGTCTTCCTCATCTCATCCTTCGCTGCGCTGTCGCTCACGATGACAATGGCATCGTAGCCCAGTGCGGATTTCCAACTGTAAGCTACCTGCCCGTGCAGCAGCCGGTCGTCAATCCTGATTTTCAGTATCATAGTTACCCCTCCTTTTCTTTTTCTTTTTAGGCTTCTGCAAAACTCCGCTTTAGCCAGTTTTACTTGTGTAAGATTTACGCATCCATAAGCAGGCGCTGTGAGACCGTCGGCACTAAGCGTGCCTGCGTTGGATCGTATATTTTACACGATGAAACGACAGAATCAATGAGTTTTGCAATTACCCGTATCTTTCACAGGTCCGCAAAATCATCATTGACCATAGTGGTCATTGTCTCATTGACATAGCTTACCTGTTCCCTTGCTTCTTTCACTGCCTCCTGCAGTTCTTCCCCCTCTTCCATGGTGATGACCTGCAAAAGAAGCGCCAGATTTACCCCCGTCAGAAGATGCACGCCGGGTCTTTCCATATATTTCATGCAGGCTTGATTGACGCTGCCCCCGTAAAGATCAGTGAGCACCACCACCTCATCCTCCGGTTTGCAGGCCATAAAATATTCTTCCAGCTCCTCCTCCAGAAAAACTCCCTCCGTGTAGGCGCAGATCGTGGTGATCGCGGGCTGTTTTCCCAAAATGAGTTCCGCCGCCGCCCTGATACCCTCCGCGTAGGTTGCATGCGTTGCGATCAAAATCTTCCTCATCACTTTTTCCCCTCTACTGTTTTCTGAATATACTGTCCGATCACACTGTTTACGCCTCTCGAGAGATCCCTCCCTCTGGCGTCCGCCATCTTGTAGGCGGCCACCTGCATAAACGTGATATATTCCAACGGTGCGAAATACCTGCTTTTCACAGTCAGCGCCAGATCTTTTTTATCCTCTCTGTCCGCCGCTGCCCCGACTACAGCACAGAACCCGATCTCCTGTTTTAAAAAGGCGGCGATCTTTTTTACCTTCTCCTCGTCCTCCCCCTGTTTGGAATACAGGATAAACAGCATGCCGTCGTGAAATGCGTTCTGCGGCCCGTGGATAAACTCTTCAAGCTCATAGCTCTTTGTCATCATGGGCACCATCTCCATGGCCTTGATATCCGACTCCTGAGCAATGGGCCACAGATCCCCGGCGGCGGAGATCATCATCGTACTCCGGCGAAGCAGAGAAAACTTATTGTCCTCATACCAGACAAGGGCCTCCTGTCTTATTCTCTCGAGATTTCCTGCCGCCCTGTGAAGATCTTCTTTTATCTCCGCTAATTTCTCCTCACCGATCATCCCCTGCCTCACCGCGAGATCGGCCCCGAACATCATCACCGAGGCCGCCGTGGCGGAAAACCCTATGGTGCGGTACAAATACTCCTCCTCGCCGCATCCCATATCCACAAAATGATCCGCCGCATCGGCGATCACGCATTCTCTGTCAGCCGTCATGGCGTATGTGACGCACCCCGCCTTTTTCGCCAAAAGCAGCCCCTCGTACACGAGTTTCGTCTTCCCTCCCTGAGAGATAAAAAGGTGCAGCGCCTCTTTCCGTATTTCCGCTCCGTAATGGACAAAGATATTCGGATACACAAGCGTCACCCGGAAGCCGCACACATTCTCCAAGAACATCTTTGCGGTAAAGGCCGCGTTGTAGGAAGAACCGCTGGCCACAATAACGATCTCCCGAATCCCTCCGTCCTCCGCAAAACTGCCCGCCGTATCCCGCTCTGCGATTTCCCTAAGTTTCTCCGGTATCCTCTCAATGCAATTCATCAGTGTCATATCCTATTTCTCCTTATTCCTGTCTGTTTTTTATTCCCGCCCTGTTTTCTCCGCCGCCACGTTCTCGTCATGCCTGACATAATCATACAGATAAGCCATCTCGCTCGTGGGAAGTTTTACATTGTACTGAGCTGTAAGTTCTTGAAAACTCTCCGTCAAAAGACAGATAAACTCCTGCTGATTTCTCACAAAATATTCCAGATCCACATAATCGGTAATAGGGGTCTTCGTCACCAACCGCTCCATCAGACAGCAGACATGGATATAGATCCCGATGATCGTCTTGATTGAAAAACGGCAGTCCATCCTGCTTTGCAGTTTATCCACCGCAATCTTGATATAGCTGAGCAGTTTGTCCGCATCCAGTATCGTCAGATACTGCAGCACATTTTGAAGCGTGAAATTTTTCACCAGATTCTCATCAAAAGCTTTCAGCTCTTCTCTGCTCAGATAAGGCTTCAACAGCCTGTTCATATCCTCCATGGAATCGCTGGTGATAATGTCCTCGAGACCGATATAGGGAATATCCGGGAGCCCGGGATCCATTGTGCCGGACACAAAAAGGATCTCATAGCGGGCACACAACGCCTCCAATTCCATATGCAGTCCTCCGGAACAATCCACCGGGATCAGCTTTACCCGCAGATTTTTGGGAAAGCTGTCCTTGAATATCTGCAGCACCCTCCCTGTCATGGGCGTCCCCGACTCGCTGGTAAACAGGATCGCCGCATCCTTGCGCACATTATCATAGAGTCTGTATTCTATTTTGGTCTCCTCACAGGTTCTCCTAAGAATCTCCTCGGTCTCCTCGCCGTTTGCTATCCCCTCCCCCACGCTCAGCGCGGTCTTTGTGGAAATATTATTGATGACGCCTATGTGGGCTGAACTGCACTCGCTGATGATCGTTCCAAGCTCCTCAAGGGTCCCCATATCCACAAGCAGAATCAGATTATCCGCAAACCTTCCCTCCGACAGCCCCTCCTTAATCTTCACGATAATGTCATTGACATCTGTTGTGAGCGGCATGTCAAAAGCGTCCAGAACCCTTCTGCCGATCAGCTTGTTTACCGCGTCCGCTATGGAACTCGCCGTGGAATACCCGTGGGCCGCCACGATCCCCGTGTGATTGATGCCCGCAGCCTTTCTGTTGTAGAATTTAACATTCAGAATCAGAAATATCAGGTTGATATCCTCTAACTCCACATCTAGCACCTCCTCCAAAGACCGCTTCATCTCCTTCGCCATAAAGGCTTCCGCCGGATATTCCTGCCCCAGCAGATTTAAGAATCCCTTGACCAGTTCCTCCTTCTTTCTAAGCCATTTAAGCAGCGAAGTGTTCTCACCCGTCATCACATACAAAAGTCTTGCCAGCACAAACTCGCAGTTTGCCGGAAGAAATATCCCGTGCTTTTCGCTCACCCTCGAGAGCACCTTGCCGGTGATCTCTGTCAGCGCCCTGATTTTCATATTGGAATACTTTTTCTCATAGACGATAAAATCGTAAAATTCATTCAGCCACTCGCTGCCCTTTTTCATCAGATCGTTTCTGGATATTTCATTTTGCATATACTCTTCGTAGATATCCAAAACACGCCTTAAAAAGGGCAATAGATAGTTGTCCTCCTCCTGTATCGCCAGAGAGGAAACCGGTATCTTGCCGGAATCCGCGCAGGCCTCCTCCTCCGGCTCCATAGAAGAAATCAGCTCGTTTGGCAGATGATAGCTCTTGATCTCCAGTTCCTTAGGGGTATCCGTCTGCAAAAATGCGTTGGCGCAGATCACTCTGATACAGCTCTTGAGTTCCGTCAGGTTCCCCTCAAAAGGATATTTCATCAAAATCCTGTAAACATTCCCACTGATTAAGATAGGATGCCCGAGATGTTTTTCCTCCTTCTCAAAAAAATGAGCTAACAGCAGCCGTTTTTCCAAGACGCTCCTCTCCCGCAGCGGCGGCAGGAAACTGATCACCGGAATCTGCGATAAAAAAGATTCAGACAGCATAAGAGAAGGATTTTTCCTTGTGGCCAAAATCAGCTTCGCCTCTCCCTCCTCCGCTCCGGAAGTCCTGTCCTCCAGATATCTCGCCAGACTTTCCTGTCCCTTTCTGCTGAGACAGTCGATATTGTCGATAAACAGGATGCCGCCTGCGGCCTCCTTTAGCGCCCCCTGCCTTTTCCCTCCTCCGAACAGCTTTATGACGTCCCTCTCACTCTCTGCGTCCGCTTCACTGCACTCCAACACCCTGTACGGTGCGCCTGCGGCGATGCTCCCGCTCTCCGCCGCATAGTTATAGAGGTAATCTGCCAGATAGGATTTTCCTGTTCCTGCTTCGCCCCAGATCAAAACCGGTACGCCGCAGCCCGGGTATTTCACCGCAGATTTACACTGGGTAATACAATAGTTCAATGTGGCGGAAAAACCGATCACATTCTCCTCGTCCTTTCCCTCCACCCGCTCCGCCAGTATCTCCCACAGATCCTCCGGGTAATCGAACTCATTTTCTTCCAACTGAAGACGGTATTTTCTCTCCAACGTCTTTTTGTGGAAAAAATACACCGGCCTGCCGCCCGCTTTGACAAGCACCCCCTCCTTCACCAGATCATTCAGGTAAGAAGAGGCCAGATTCCGGCTGATCCTGATTTCGTCCGCCGCCATATGTGTGGTAAAAGGTTTTAAATCAGAGTTCATGCGAAATTTTTCCGTATACTTGATCATATATTGCACGATTTCCTCTTTTGTCCTGTTATTCACGCCATACTCCTTTCCCTGTACTGCCATCATACATAAACCCTCCTCCCTTTTGGTTTCTGTCTGACATTTTTCTCACTGTCCACAAAATTTCCGACACTTTCCCGCCGTCTGTTCGACACTATTTCAGAAAGATGCTATAAAATCAGTATCTCTCAAAAACGTACTAAAAAAGCAGCCGTTCCATAAGAACAACTGCTTACTTTTCCGTTATATAAAGCGCTCCGCCGTCAAGCATCTCCTCTCACTTTCTCTGCTCTTCGTCTCTCAGAGCAGATCCCAAGCCTTCATCTCCTGATAGAGCCTTCCCACCGGCAGCCCAACCACATTGCTGTACTCGCCTCTGACCGTCTTGATAAAAGCCGCCGCTTTCCCCTGCACGCCATAGGCTCCCGCCTTGTCCACAGGCTCTCCGCTCCGGACATACTCCGATATCTCTTCTTTGCTTATGCGGTACATTAAAACTCCTGTACAGACATAGAAAGAATACTCTTCCTTTTTACCCTCCTCGCTTATCCAAACCATTGTCACACCGGTATAGACCTGATGCTCCTTTCCGGAGAGGAGTACGAGCATCCGCGCCGCGTCTTCATCATCCTTAGGCTTTCCGAGGATCTCTCCTTCTATCGCCACAACCGTATCGGCGCTGAGCACCAGCGCGTCCGCCTGACCGTCCTCTCCGATCTTTCCCCAGACATCTCCGGCCTTTTGTTTTGACAGCTCTATCACAACATCCTGCGGCAGCGTGCTCTCCGGATTTTCCTCCACGTCGCTGGGCATCACCGTAAACTCAAATCCTATCTGTGTAAGCAGCTCCTTTCTTCTCGGGGATGCGGACGCCAATATGATTTTTTTCATAATACACCTCTTCTTCCTGTTGTCTAATCATCACACTCTTCCGAATATTATAGCACACATCCCCAAATTGTGAACCGTCCAAAGATTTTATTGCTATCGTTTCTTTTCCTATGCTATAATTGGCTCTACGGACAGAGACTTTGGAAAAGAGGTTTGAAATGTTTAAAACAGAGGCGGCCCCAAAAAGAATCCTGATATTTCTGCTGCTCTCCGCGCTGGGACTTGCCCTGCGCCTTATGGGGATCAGCTTTGAAAGCGGCGACTGGTACGAAAGCCTGTCAGTTTGGATAGCGGAACTTGACCGCGGCGGCCTGCAGGCTCTGTCACGATATACCGGCAACTACAATATGCCCTACGTCACCTTTTTACTGCTTCTGACCTATCTGCCCATATCCCCGCTTACAGGGATCAAATGCCTGTCCATCCTGTTCGACTATATCTGCGCTTTCACCGGAGGGAAACTTGCGGTTTTATGCTGTGAAGAGTCTGCCGTGTCAAAGGAAACAGTATTTCTGGCTGCATACGGAGGAATACTACTTGCCCCGACCGTCATAGTAAACAGCGCATGGTGGGCGCAGTGCGATTCTATCTATGTAGGATTTGTCTTTTTAGCCATCTTCTATATGCTGAAAAATAAAACGGCGCGCAGTATGATCTTCTGGGGCGCCGCCCTTGCATTTAAACTTCAGACTGTTTTAGCGTTTCCGGTTCTCCTTATCTATTACTGGAAAAACAAGAAATTTTCTTTTGTCTATTTTTTGATCATTCCGCTGACCATGGAGACTTTGTGTCTGCCGGCGATCCTCGGGGGCTGTTCGCCCCTTATCTCGCTGACCACTTATCTGGGACAGACCGGTGAAAATCAGTCTATGTGTTACTTTTACTCTAATCTCTGGACGTTTTTCAACTGGGCGCCCTACTGGGTATTCGGCCGGATGGCCGTCGTCGGAACCGTGATCGCATTGCTGCTGATAGCCGTTTTGATCCTGTGCAGAGAATCCTATTTTGACCGGCGCAACATCCTTCCCTACTTCGTCTGGCTCACCATGACCGCCCTTTGTTTCCTCCCTAATATGCACGACCGTTACGGCTACATGATGGAACTGGGCGTGATCCTCTGCGCCGCCGTCAACCGACGGAAATGGTGGCAGGCAGTCACGCTTCAGGCGGTCACAATGGTTCTTTACGCCCCTGTGTATCTGCGCCGTTATCTGGAATATGATCCCAGAATCCCGGCGGCCGCTTGGTTGATCGTCTATTTTGCGGTTTCCTTTGAAATGATAAACGCCCTCATGGGCGCCAAAGAGAAGGAACAAAGACTCTCGGAAACAAAAGGAGAACGTCGGCATGTTTAAATGGGAACAAAAACTAACAGAAATCATAGATAAGAAGCTGCCTCTGTTGGCGTTTTTTATCGTCACTCTGTCAGCATTTTATATGCGCAGGGCAGGATACTGGTATTCCAGTTTTGATCTTCAAAATCATTTTTATCCCGAACTCCCGACTTATCTGCACACTCCGTTTTACACGCTTGTTATCAAAATGCTGCCGGCCATCTCCATCACGCCGGTTCAGCAGGTCAAAATACTGGTTTGCCTTTTTGATCTCGCCGCAGCTCTGGGCGCGGTTCAGTTATTGAAAGAAACCGGACGATCGGACAGCCGGACCGCTTTGTTAGCCTGTTTTACCCTGCTGCTTGTATCTCCTCTGACGATAGAATCGGGGCTGCTTTGGATCCATGTCGATTCCCTATGTATGTCCGCCTTTTTATGGGCGATGGTATTATACAAGCGGAAACGCTCTGTTCCGGCAGGTATTTTAGCCGGAATCGGCGCCGCCCTCCTCACACAGTACGCCCTCCTGCTTCTGCTTCCGGTTCTTTTTGCATACAAAAAAACACCGGAACTATCTTCCTCAGAGCGTTCCGAAATAAAGCTGCCCCCCCGTCGGTTTCTCTTCCCGTGCACTGCACTGATCACGGGACTTATCCTCAATGCCGCTGCTGTCGGCATCTTAGATACGGACTGGCGCACAGGCCTGTTTGGGTTGGTCAACTGGCTCGTGATAAGCCCTGAAAGCGGCACGGTTTTCTCGGGTTTTATCTCTTGGTTGAAAACTATGCCTGCCTATCTGGGATATATGATCGGCACGCTGTCCTTGCTCACCGCTTTTATGAAGCCTAAATACCGCGTCCCCGCAGCCGTCATACATGTGCTCCTTCTTCTGTATATCGGGCATATCCTGCAGCAGGGCTGGTAATACCATACCAAACAGGTCACCCCAACATTTCCCGCAGCATCCGGTTCACCTGCTCCGGGTCCGCTTTCCCTTTCATCGCTTTCATGGTCTGTCCCACAAGGAAGCCGATGGCTCTCTGCTTGCCGCCTTTATAATCCGCCGCAGACCGGGGATTTTCCTCCAGAACTTTTTCCACAGCCTCCCGCAGCCTCCCCTCGTCATAAACGGTCTTTAACCCGCGCTCCTCCACATAAACTTCGGGATCCACATCCTCCTCAAACATCTTCTCAAAAACTTCCTTTGCCACAGAACCCGTTATCGCTTTGCTCTCCACAAGGGAGAGTAACGCCGCCAGATGTCCGGGGGAAAACCGGATATCCTCGGCATCCATATTCCGTTCTTTCAAAAGCCGAAGCGTCTCCCCCATCAGCCAGTTGGAAACTTTCTTCGGCTGACCGCCGAGAGCCGCCGTCTCCTCAAACAGATCCGCCATCTGCTTTGATTCCGTGATAATGTCTATATCGTACTCCGGAATATCGTATTCCCGTTTAAAGCGTTCTATCTTCTCTGTCCGAAACTCCGGCTGCTTTGCCAGAATCTCCCCCAGCATCTCCTCGCTCACATGCACCGGCATCAGATCCGGATCCGGAAAATACCGGTAATCTCTGGCATCCTCCTTACTGCGCATGGCGTAGGAACAGCCCTTGTTTTCATCCCACCTTCTGGTCTCAGACACCACGGAATTTCCTTCCGCAAGCAGCCCAATCTGCCTTTCCCTCTCATTTTCAACGGCGTGAATAATAGCCCGGAAAGAATTCAGATTTTTCATCTCCGTTCTCGTCCCAAGCTCCTCTTTGCCCGCTTCCCTGACAGAAAGATTCACGTCCGCCCGCATGGAACCCTCCTGCAGCTTACAGTCGGAAGCCCCCAGATACCGGATCAGCATCCGCAGTTTCTCCAGATATGCGATCACTTCCTCCGCACTCCTCATATCCGGTTCCGATACGATCTCGATCAGAGGAACGCCGGAGCGGTTATGATCCACCAGAGAACATTGAAACCGCTCGTCATGGATCAGTTTTCCCGCATCCTCCTCCATATGAATCTCATGGATACCCACAAATTTCTTTCCGCTTCCCGTCTCTATCTCCACTTTTCCGTTTCTGCAGATCGGCAGATACAACTGGGATATCTGATAGTTCTGCGGATTGTCGGGATAAAAATAATTCTTTCTGTCAAATTTGGAATCTCTTGTGATTTCACAGCCTGTGGCAAGACCTACCGCCACCGCATATTCCAACACCTGTCTGTTTAATACCGGAAGGGCTCCCGGCATCCCGGTACAGACCGGACAGGTGTGGCTGTTTGGCTCCCCGCCGAAGGCAGTGGAACATCCGCAGAATATTTTTGTTTTCGTGGCAAGCTCCACATGCACTTCCAGCCCTATGACTGTTTCGTAATCTCCTCTCATGGGGCTACCAAACCCTTTCTCTTTTCGTAGGTGTAAGCCGCCCGGATCAGTTTCTTCTCCGCAAAGCAGTCCCCGATCAGCTGCAAACCGATAGGCAGCCCGCTTTTGTCTTTCCCGCAGGGCACGGAAATCCCCGGCAGCCCCGCCAGATTCACCGCGATCGTATAGATATCCCCGAGATACATTTTCAAAGGATCCGATAAACTTTCCCCAAGCTTAGGCGCTGTGGAGGGCGCCACAGGCCCGAGGATCAGGTCGTACTTTTCAAAAGCCTGATCGAAGGCCCTTTTGATCAACGCTTTCGTGCGCAGCGCTTTCAAATAATAAGCGTCATAATAGCCGGAACTCAGCACAAAACTGCCCAACATGATCCGCCGCTTTACTTCCGCCCCGAACCCTTCGGAGCGGGTCCTCTTATACATATCGTGAAGATCCTTGACTTTCTCTGCCCGGTAACCGTATTTGATACCGTCAAACCGCTCCAAATTGGAGCTTGCCTCCGCTGTGGCGATGGTATAATAAGCCGGGACCGCGTACTGCACCATGCCCAAATCAAATTCCTCCACCGCCGCCCCGGCTTTTTTCAGCGTCTCCGCCGCCGCAAGCACGGCGCACCTTACGTCCTGATCCAGCCCTTCCCCGAAATAGTCTTTCGGGATACCGATCCGCATCCCCGTCACGTCTTCCCGCAGAGCTTCCGAAAAGTCCCTCGCCGCCTCTGGTACAGAAGTGGAATCTTTCTGATCATAGGACGCCACCGCCTCCAACAGACAAGCTCCATCCGCCACATCTTTCGTCAGCGTCCCGATCTGATCCAGAGAGGAGGCGTAGGCCACCAGTCCGTATCTGGACACTGTGCCGTAGGTAGGTTTTAATCCCACCACCCCGCAGTGGGAAGCCGGCTGTCTGATGGAACCGCCGGTATCGGACCCAAGCGCCATAAAACATTCCGAAAGCGCCACCGCCGCCGCCGAACCGCCCGAGGATCCTCCGGGCACATGCTCCGGATCTGCAGGGTTTCTCGTGACGCCGTGACAGGATGTCTCCGTAGTGGAACCCATCGCAAATTCATCCATGTTGGTCTTGCCGATCATCACCGCCCCGGCCCTTTCCAGATTTTCCACCGCCGTGGCGGAATAGGAGGGGACAAAGTTCCAAAGCATCTTCGAAGCGCAGCTTGTGAGCATGCCTTTTGTACACAGGTTATCTTTCACTGCCGCGGGCACCCCGGCCAAAGGGCCTCTCAGTTCCCCCGCCTCGATCTTTTTCTGCACGCCCGCCGCTCTCTCAAGGGCGCTTTTTTTGTCCGCCGTGATATAGCAGTGGTATTCCTCTTCCTTTTCCCCGATGCGTTCAAACACCGCCTCCATAGCCTCAATGGCGGTATATTGTCCGGCTTTTATCTTTCGGGCCAGCTCCAGTGCCGTACAATCCAGAATACTCATACTTGCCCATCTCTCCCTGATTATCTCAAATCGAGACACATGATATCAAAATCAAAATATGTTTCTCCTATTTTAAAATACGCCGGCATTCTGCCCGCACATTTAAATCCATACTTCTCATACAGATGGATCGCCGCCCCATTGTCACTCCTCACCTCGAGCTTTACGATCTCTATTCCCGCCTCACGGGCGTACCCGATAAGCCGCTCCACAAGCATACCGCCGATCCCTTTATTCCAATGATCTCTTACTACCCCCAAACCGATCTCTGCAACATGGCTCATCCTGCGCGGCAGTCCGTTCAAACTGCCGTTCCCTATCAGTTCTCCGTCCTTCCACACGCCGTAATGAACGGAGTTTTCCAAACAACGCATCTGCTCCAGATGTTCCCTCTCCTGTTCCACCGTCACTGAAAGCCCTTCCTTCCCGAAAGTCAGATTATCCGTCTCCCCGCCCGTCCTTTTCAGACAGGCAAGCAGCGCCTCCGCATCCTCTGGCGCAAGCTCTCGTATTTCAAACTGTTCCATGTTCCTCTCCTTTTTGTCTGTTTCTCTATTCTGCCTTATGGCGCGGTTCACCCAAAGGTCTTTGGCACTGCAAACATGTCCCCTCTGCATTCCGGCGCGTTTGACAAGGCATCCGCTCTGCCGTCCCCGTTTGTCACCACATCTTCCCTGAACACATTCCTCGCAGGCAGCACATGGGACATGGGTTCTGTCCCCGAGGTATCTAACTCACTTAACTGATCGATATAGTCAAGCATCCGCCCCATGTCCCTTTTCGCCGCTTCCCTCTCCTCCTCGGAAAGTTCTAATTTCGCCAAGATTTCCACATAATCGATGGCAGCATCGTCTATCGCATTGGCCATGTCCAGCTCTCCCTTTCAGATACCGCTTTTGCCGTCAATCCCTGACCCCTGTCTTTTACAGCGCCCGGATCCTTTTAAGCGCCTCCACTGCATTCTCGTGAGTGCCGAAGGCTGTCAGTCTGAAATAACCTTCGCCGCTTGGTCCGAACCCCGAACCCGGCGTGCCGATCACATTGGCATTTTCCAACAGATAATCGAAGAACTCCCAGCTTGTCATGTTGTCCGGCGTCTTCATCCAGATATAGGGCGCGTTTACACCGCCGTAGACCGTATAGCCCGCCTCTCTCAGCCCCTCTCTCACATAGGCCGCATTGCTCATATAATATGCTACCTGTTTCGCAAGCTGCTCTTTCCCCTCCGGAGAATAAACGGCTTCTCCCGCCTTCTGGATAATATAAGGCGCCCCGTTGTATTTCGTCCCATGTCTTCTAGCCCAGAGCGCGTGCAGTTTTGTTCCGTCTCTCTCCAGATCCTTAGGGATCACCGTAAACCCAAGTCTCACACCCGTAAATCCCGCATTTTTGGAAAAGGACCTGATCTCGATGGCACAGCTCCTTGCCCCCTCGCATTCATAGATGCTGTGAGGCACATTCTCCTCGGAGATATAAGCTTCATAGGCCGCATCATAAATAATGACAGCCCCTGTCTTATTTGCGTAATCCACCCACACCTGCAGTTCTTCTTTCGTCAACGCCACACCGATGGGATTATTCGGATAACACAGATAGATGATATCCGGCGTCTTTTCCGGCAGGGCCGGCGAAAATCCGTTCTCTGCGGTACAGGGCATATAGATCACATCGCTCCACGTCTCCGTTTTGGCATCGTATGTACCTGTTCTGCCCGCCATCACGTTGGTGTCCACATAGACCGGATACACCGGATCACAGACCGCGATCTTGTTGTCCTTGCTGAAAATTTCCTGAATATTTCCGCAGTCGCACTTTGCCCCGTCCGACACAAAAATCTCATCCGCCGCAACGTCGCAGCCTCTCGCCTGATAATCGTTTTTCACAATGGCATTGCGCAAAAATTCATACCCCAGATCCGGCGCATAACCGCGAAACGTCTCCGGACAAGCCATCTCATCTACCGCACTGTGCAGCGCCTCAACAATAGCCGGCACAAGAGGCTGCGTCACATCGCCGATCCCCATCCGCACAAGATCCTTATCCGGATGTTTTTCCTTATAGGCAGCAGTCTTTTTCCCGATCGTGGAAAACAGATAACTTCCCGGCAGCTTCAAATAATCTTCGTTGATTTTGTACATCGTTCTCCTCCATTTCCAGTTCTGTTTTATTTACAAAATTTCCCAAACTCCCTCATAGACGGTAGCCGCGGGGCCGGTCATCGATATCAAGTCCGTCTCCTGATCCCACTCTATGAACAGTTCTCCTCCCAACAGTTTAACAGTAACCGCATTGTCCGTCAAACCGTTCCGGATACAGGCGGCCGCTGTGGCGCAGCTCCCGGTGCCGCAGGCTAAAGTCTCGCCGCTGCCCCGCTCCCAGACCCGCATCTCCACATGGGTTTTGTCTATCACCTTCACAAACTCCGTGTTGATGCGTCTCGGAAACCTCTCATGATTCTCAAAAAGCGGACCGATCTTCTCCAGATCAAGCCCTGCCACATCTTCCACAAATATCACAGCATGGGGATTCCCCATTGACACGCATGTCATATAATATGTCGTTCCGTTTACCTCTATAGGTACATTCACCGCTTCTTCTGCGCCTTCCGGCATCTCCACCGGAATCTCTGCCGGTGCAAAGACAGGACTTCCCATATTTACTTTTGCGGCCGACATCTTTCCTCTTTCCACTTCCAGTTCCAGATACTTGATCTGCCCGCCGCTTATGATACTGATCTCCTTTTTATCTGTGAACCCTTTGTCATACACATATTTCGCCACGCACCGGATGCCGTTTCCGCACATCTCGCCCCTTGTGCCGTCGGCATTCCACATCTCCATCTCAAAATCCGCCTGATCCGAAGCATTGATAAAGATCACGCCGTCCGAACCGATGCCGAAATGCCTGTCGCTCATCTTCCTCACAAGTTCCGGTTTTTTTCCCTCCTCCACCGTCTCTTCCATTCCGTTAATGTAAACATAGTCATTGCCGCAGCCGTGCATTTTGGTAAATTTCATATATTCCTCCCCTCCGGCCTGTCATAAATTTATGCTCTCCCTAATAAGATATACAAAGTAACGGTTTTAGCCCCGGGAGAGCCTATGAGTTCCAAAACAAAAATTGTCGTACTGCACTTAAAAGAATTGATCTATACAGGAATATTTGTCGTACTGGGCATCCTCTTTATCATACTGTTGTTTATCATGTTCCGTTCCGATAAGGACACACCGGAAAATACGCCGGATACGCCCGGAACAGAGACAGAAACACAGGATGGAGAGCAGACTCCCATCTACCAGCCCGGCGCTTACCGAAGCGCCCTCTATCTGGACGACGAGACTGTAGAGATCAATATCACCGTAGATGAGACGAATATCATCTCTTTGACCCTGCTGCCATTAAGCGACAAAGTCTCCACTATGTATCCGCTCCTTGAGCCCTCTTTCAATGCGCTCTCCGAGCAGATCTGTGAGAAGCAGTCGCTAGACAACATCACCTACTCGGATGAGACGGCCTATACTTCCGAACTCCTGTTAGAAGTCATCGGAGATACGTTAGCCAAAGTGCAGGCTCCATAGAAACAACACCTTCGCATGCCATGAAGCGGTTCCGTTTCCTTTCAGGATCCGCTTCGCGGCGTCCGCTATCTATCCTTTCAACTGCTCCAATTCCCTCAGCCAAACTTCCCCACAGGCATCCGAGGGCATCCGCAGATCTCCCCTCGGCGATACCGCGACGCTGCCCACTTTCGGACCGTCGGGCAGACAGGAGCGCTTAAACTGTTGGGCAAAAAATCTCCGATAAAATGTTTTCAGCCACTTCAAAATTTCTTCACAGGCGTACTCTGTGTCAAAGGTCTCTCTGGCAATCCTGTAGACTTTTGCCGGAGAAAAGCCTAAGCGCAGCGCATAATACAAAAAGAAATCATGCAGTTCGTAGGGCCCCACCAGATCTTCTGTCTTCTGGGCTATTTTTCCGTCCACCGGCGGCAAAAGTTCCGGCGATACCGGCGTATCCAACACATCAAGGAGCACGTCCCTAAGCGTTTCATCCTCACAGGTATCCGCGTAATACCGCACCAGATGACGCACCAGCGTTTTGGGCACTCCGGCGTTGACGCCGTACATCGACATATGATCCCCGTTGTAGGTGGCCCAGCCAAGAGCCAGTTCCGACATATCTCCCGTCCCTATGACAAGCCCGCCCCTCTGGTTTGCAATATCCATCAGCACCTGCGTCCGTTCTCTGGCCTGCCCGTTCTCATAGGTCACATCATGTTTTTCCATGTCCTGACCGATATCCTGAAAATGCTTTGTCACAGAGTCTTTGATGTCCACTTCCTTGAGCGTCGCCCCCAACGTCTCCGCCAGTCTGCAGGCATTTTGATAAGTTCTGTCCGTGGTCCCGAAGCAAGGCATCGTCACTGCCAGAATCCCCTTCTTATCTTTGTCCATCAAATCAAAACACTTCGCCGTCACCAAAAGCGCCAACGTGGAATCCAGCCCTCCGGAGACGCCCACCACCGCATTCTTTGTGCCGGTATGCTCCAGACGTTTCTTCAGTCCGTAGCACTGGATCTTCAAAATATCGTCGCACCTCTTTTTTCTGACCCTGTCTTTTGCAGGCACAAAAGGCGTTTTGTCAAACTTTCTCGTGAGTTCCGTCTCCTCCTGTTTCAGGGAAAAGGGAAGTGCCTTATATCCGTCCCCTTCCGTCCGGAAGGTGTTAAGTCTCCTTCTCTCCGCGCACAGTCTGTAAAGATCCAGTTCCGCAAAGACGGATTCCCCCGTGAAGCGAAGGGCTTCCGCCAGAATGGCGCCGTTTTCCGCGATCATGTTGTGGCCGGAGAAAACGACATCCTGCGTGGATTCCCCCTCTCCTGCGTTTGCATAAACATAACCGCACACTAACCTTGCGCTGCCCGATTCCAGCAGCATCCTCCGGTACTCATCCTTCCCCACAGTCTCATTGGATGCAGACAGATTCACCAACACCGTCGCTCCCGCCAGCGCGTGGGAAGTCCCGGACGTCTCTGCGGCCCACATATCCTCGCAGATCTCGCAGCCTACGACAAGTTCCGGCATCTCCGCGCAGGCAAATAGGAGCCTGCTTCCAAAAGGAATCTTCTCTCCGTTTAACGAAAACTCATCCGGCTCTGCGTTCCCCGGCGTAAAATGCCTCGCCTCATAGAATTCCCCGTAATTCGGTATATACGTCTTCGGAATCATACCCAGCACTTTTCCGTCCTGCAGCGCCGCCGCCACATTGTACAGTTTTTGTCTGTGCACCACCGGCAGCCCCACAAAAACAAGGGCATCCAGACCTCTCGTATGTTCCGCGATCCCCTGCAGCGCCCGCAGCGCTTCTTTCAGCAAGATCTCCTGCAAAAACAGGTCCCCGCAGGTGTAACCCGTGATACACAGTTCCGGAAACACGATGATCTTTGCCTTTTTCTCAACTGCCTCATCAAGCTTCTCACAGATCCGCTCCGCATTGTAAACCGGATCCGCCACTTTTCCCTTAGGCGTAAGGGCCGCCACCCTGACAAAACCATGCTGCATCCTCTATTCCTCCCGCCGTTTTGACATTTCCCTTCATGCATTGCCCGAGCACTGCTCTGACAGTCTTTTCAAATCCTCTGTGGTAAACGTGTATGCCTCATTGCAGAAATGGCATTTCACCTCGATGGGTTTCCCATCCGAAATGATATCCCCCAGCTCCTTCTGCCCTATACTGATGAGCGCCTTCTCCACCCGCTTTTTATCGCAATTGCAGAAAAACCGCACCGGCAGCGTATCCGTCCACTGGATTTCCATTCCCTCCAATACGGTCTCCAAAATCCCCTCCGGTGTAAGCCCCTCCTCCAGCATCGTTGTCACCGGCTTGATCCGCTGCAGATTCTGCTCCAGCTTCTCGATTACCGCATCCTCGGCAAAGGGCATCAGCTGGATGATAAACCCGCCGGCCTGCTTTACCGTATTGTTTTTCTCCATCAAAACGCCTAACCCCACAGAGGACGGCGTCTGCTCGGAAACCGCAAAGTAGTAGGTCAAATCCTCCGCGATCTCCCCCGTCTGCAATGCAGTCTGCCCGGAATAAGGTTCTTTCATACCGAGATCTTTGATCACGTTCAGTACGCCGCCCGTTCCTCCCGTCAGCGCGCCGCCTACATCCAATTTTCCTTTCGCACTGGCGGGCAGGATCACCTGAGGCGCCAGCGCATACCCTTTGACACTTCCTGCCGCATCCGCCGTCACAACCAGTCCCTTTCCCGGTCCCTCCCCGCGGATCTGCAAGGTCAAAATGTCCTCCTCGCCCTTCATCATACTGCCCATCATAGCTCCGGCCGTCAGAAGCCTGCCGAGAGCCGCCGTCATCACCGGGCTCGTATTGTGGGCGGCTCTGGCCGTCTCCACCGTCTCTTTCGTTGTGGCCGCAAACACTCTGAGCTGTGCATTTGCCGCCGTTCCACGCACCATGTAATCTTTCATCATCGCTCCTCTTATCCTGCCGCTATTAAAAATGCAAAAAGCATCTATCTCCTGTTTTCGCCCATTATAACAGATTCCTATTCCATATTACAAGGGATATTATCCCTCGGTATATTATCCCTCGGAATCATATCCTTCGTCAGATCCTGCACCCACTTATATTTTCGAAACCGCATCATCACCCACGGAATCTTCCCCACCTCGTCCAAACAGGTGCAGGCGTAGACCGCAAGGGGAGACCAATGAAGCTTAAAAGCTCCGACAAGGGCAAGGGGGATCGCGATGAGCCACATGCTGACGATCAGACTGTACATGTCGAACAGCGTATCTCCGCCGCTGTCCAATACGCCGTTTATCGTGACTGTATTGACGCAGCGCCCGATCATGTAAAAAGCCATGATTACCATCATTCCCGTCAGGTATCTCTCCGCCTGCTCCGTCAGTATCACCATATTTACAATAAAGGGCGTTATGGCAAGCACCAGCGCCGTGGACAAAAACCCGATGCCATAAGAAATATTTTTTAGCTTTATACCGTAGGCTTTTCCGTAATCAAGCCGCCCCGCCCCCAGTTCGTACCCGACGATGATGCCCGCCGCGCTGCCGATACCGTTGCACAGACAGCAGATCAGATCGCGGACAACCGCTGCCACAGAGTTTGCCGCTGCCGCATCCTTTCCTATATGTCCCATGATCGCGGTGTAGGAAGTGAAACCGATGCCCCAGCACAGACAAGCTCCCAGCAGGGGAAGACATTGTCTGGCAAAATCAGCCCTCAACTGTTTTGATAATTGAAAGAACCTGCCAAATGCCGGACGGATATAGGATTCGCCCCTCGACAGGACAATACACAGCATCAACTCAATCACACGGGATATAGCGGTGGCCAGAGCAGCCCCTTTTGCCTGCATTCTCGGCGCACCAAGCAGCCCGAAAATAAATACTGCGTTCAACACGATATTTATGAGTACCGCACAGGAACTGATAAGAGCGCCGGGTTTCACATTTTCCGTCACTTTCATCATCGTCAGATAGCACTGGGACATACCTGTAAGCAGATATGACCAGCCTGCAATCCGCAGGTAAGAACTGCCGATGGCAATTAACGAAGCATCGCCGGCAAAAATGCGCATGAGCAGTTCCGGCGCCAGTTCACAAGCAAAAAAAAACAGAATAGAAACGATCCCGCAAAAGAGCAGCATCATATTAAAAATATCTTCCAGCGTACGTCTGTCGCCCTTTCCCCAGTACTGGGCGCCGAGTATCGCCCCGGCCCCCACAATGGCGGAAAGGAACATATTCTGCACAAACTGGATCTGTGTGGCAAGAGAGACTGCCGTCATCTCATCCTGCGCGACTTTCCCCAGCATAAGCGCGTCGCCTGCTGCCACCGCCGCGAGCATCAAACTCTGGAGCGCAATGGGCAGGGCAAGCCTAACCAGATTTCTATAAAATTCTCTTTTGTCGATCACGATTTCTTTTTTCATAGGCAGCTCCTCTTTGGCAAATGGCGCTTATATCATTTAAGTGCGTCTTCTTCGATAATTCCCATATCCGATAAATATCGGACGTATTCTTTTGACTTATTATCATACATGATATCTTCCTTTTCATCAATGCTCATGTGCGAAAAAACAACTATCAGAAATTCACAAGAAAACAGCTTCCTATTCCGCTTTTAACTTTCGGTTAATTTTTTCAACCAACAATGTAACAACAGCTCTATTGTTCCTGAAAGCCTGCTCTGCTATTATAAGAGCATAAACACAGAGGAGGTTCGCTATGAAAATCAATCAGATCATTCGGGAAAAGCGGAAAGAGTTATCTTTGACGCAAGAGCAAATCGCAGATTTTTTAGGTGTATCCGCGCCGGCTGTAAGTAAGTGGGAGAAAGGCAGCACTTATCCCGACATAACCCTTTTACCGGCGTTAGCACGTTTGCTTAAAATCGATTTGAACACGTTAATGTCTTTCCATGACGATTTGACAGATATAGAGATTGAAAATTTTGTTAATGAGATTGATAGGACAATAAAAGACCAGAACTATGACGCCGCTTTCCAAAAAGCAATCAACAAAATACATGAATATCCCACTTGCGAAAAATTGATATATGCTGTCATTCTTTATTTGGAGGGTGCGCTTATTCTTTACAATATATCTGAAATTGAGCGATACCGAAAAATATATGAAACGTTTTACAGGCGTTTAGCTGCAAGTGAAATTCCGGAAATAAGAGGTACGGCAACCCTTATGCTGATTTCCTATGCACGAAACCAAGGAGATTTTTCAAAGGCAGAGGAGCTGATAAATTCATTGCCGTTTTCCACAATAGACAAAGAGAAACAACTAGCTATCCTTTATCAACGGCAGGAACGATATCCGGATGCAGAAAAGTTCTGGGAACATCGGGTATATAAAGGTGTAACCGAGATACAGACCTCTTTATTAAATATGCTGGAAATCGCATTACAGGAAAAAAGGGAAAATGATGCGGACTTTTTTGCAGATACGTATGAAGCCGTTACCCGACAGTTTTGTTTTCCGGAATGGATGTGCTGCAATGCCCATTTGCTGCTTGCTTTAGTAAAAAAGGATAAGGATAGAAGTCTGTCTATTCTTCAAAAAATGTTGCCCGCCATGAAAAAAGAATGGAATTTGCAGGATTGCCAATTATATCGTAATATAAATGGCCGCAGCTCTGCACTTTTTTCAAGCAAACTGGCAAAAACAATTACTGATGAGTTGGCCAACAATGAGGAATACGCATTTCTTCGTGACGATTCGGAATTTGAAGCACTGATAGCACAAACCTTTTACATCCTGTAAGCGACACTATCATCTCCATCAACACCTGCGTGTACTGGATGTTGATTTTGCCAAAAATCATTTATATGTGACTCTTTCCCTAGAAAAACGGCGGCTTTGATTTCTCAAAGCCGCCGCTTCATAGGCGCGTGGAAATGTGTCTGCTATACGACGGCTTTTTTCTTTTGCCGTCGTCCGGCAGATTGATTATTTAATTAACGGTAATACAAACTTTCCTGTAGCTAAAGCATAAATTGTTACACTACTTGCAACACACATGATGATGCCAAGCAGACGTAAAACAATCAAAACGCCATTCTGATTTATCAAGTTCTTAATAGTCTTAGATGGCAGGAATACCATCAGAAGTCCGACAATTAACACCACAGCAAATAATGTAATATACATAGCTGTTTTCTCCTTTTTACTTTTTACTTTGTTCAGAAAGATTTTTTTGGAATACACAATGCCGACTACCGCCAAGACAGTCACTACGGCATATATACATATCCAGTCCCAAAAGAGCTTGAACCCATAAAAAAGAATTTCACATGGAAAACCAATCCATAAAACGAATTGTGAATTGACATCCCAGAAGCTCAAAACAAATGCAGTTAGCGATAACCCTCCTAATATCATATTGATTATGAGAGCAACTCTTTGAGTACATCTATCTTTTTGAGTAAAATACATAAGTGCTCCCCATGTGCAAATTACTAAGACAGTTAGTAATAAGTTTGAAAAGACGGGTGTACCCTCAAAAGATATGCCTCCGACACTTATACTTGTCGCCGATGCGATAAGTGCAATGATTGCTGTGAAGTATTTTAGAAGAACTATCTTGTGTTTTTTTTTCTGAAGTTCAGTGGCTATTCCAATAAGATTTTCCTCAGACTTCTTTTCAATGTTTTCAGGCGCAATTCGTTCTCCGGCAAAAAACTCATTTAGCGTGATATTAAGCAACATACAAATATCATCAAACAATGCCGCGTCTGGTAAACATTTTCCAGTTTCCCATTTTGAAACAGCTTTATTTGTTACTCCGAGCTTTTCAGCAAACTGCATTTGTGTCATATTGTGTTCTTTTCTGCATTTTGCAATAAATTCTCCAATTTTGTTTTGATTCATATGGTATCTCCTTTCGAGTAAATCATAGCTTTTTTGTAAGTAGAATGAAACCAACCATAGGTAGAATTGGCGTTTTTACAGGTAGAATTGCAATTCCACTTGATGTTTCGCTTTTTGCCGCTTGTCGGAGGGGTTCTCTGTGTCCTTTGGCACGAACCAAAAAGGTGCAATTTTCACAGCGTCAGAGATTAAAGTCCATATCTCACCTCCACCCATATTATAATTTGTTTTTTGAGAAATGCAATTATCCCGGCTATAGAGGTGCAATAAAATACTACTTAAAAATAAAATTGTGTTTCGCTCTCATATTCCGCCCCGAAATATAAAATAATGTAGGGGTGATATGAGAATGTACCAATATGAAAAACGCCTGGACTGTCATGCCCTGGGCCAAGAAATCAAGCGCAGACGAAAAGCCAAAGGCTGGACGCAGGAGCATCTGGCCCAGCTTGTAGACCTCACCCCTCGCTCCATCATGTATATTGAGAACCGGGGCCAGCACACCAGTCTCAACGCCTTTTACAAACTCGTTACCCTTTTTGATATTTCCGTGGATGAATTTTTCTACCCGGACAAGCTGGGCGGCGAGAGTGAGCGCCGGAAACACATTGACCGGATGCTGAACGGAATGGACGAAAAGGAGCTTATCATCATAGAGGGAGCCGCAGAGGGTATCAGAAAAGCCAGAGAAACGGAGGGAACGTAAGAAAACGCGACCTCCGTTTTTCGCGCCATGTATAGGGGAGGCTCCCCAAACCCGGCTCTTTGGGACAAAATGTCCCAAAGAGGTTGGCTGCGTCAC
>ERZ777011.1105-NODE-1105-length-32516-cov-9.560919_pt1 | contig 32516 bp, 28 predicted proteins | sample MGYA00374964_ERZ777011 | MGnify/ENA primary metagenome ERZ777011 (study PRJEB29310, sample SAMD00008975) | mouse gut metagenome | study: EMG produced TPA metagenomics assembly of the Metagenome analysis of fecal microbiota from mouse which was promoted...
GTAGACCTGCGGCTTAACATATCAATACATTAATTTATTTTTACGATATACTTAGACATTTATTTTATAGCAACTTTAGCACTATCTACAACATAATCGGAAATCGGGTATAGACGCTGTAATCATATCACACGCGCTTTCTACAGATACTTCTTCCGCATACGCGGAGAAAGAACCCAAGGCCGCAATAAGGATAATCCCTATTACAGCAAAAAGTTTAATTAAATAGTTCTTCATGGATTTTAGGGTTTTAGTTAACGACTATTTGATTGCCATTTTTCATATCTCGGATAATAGACATAAAATAGAATTAAAGCAAAGTTGGTTTATATTACAAAAAGCTTTTTATACTACTTTTTGCAAATATACGACATGGAGAAACAAAAACCTACACAATATAGTTAATATCTGTCAACCAGAAGAAATATTTTATATCAACAATAAAATATCTACCACAATGATTACATAACAACCATTTCAGCAGACACTGCGTATCTATTACAGACAGACAAAAATTGTACGTAATCAACCATCAATATGAATTCGCCAGGCCCGCAAACTATGTTCGCAACAGCAGGGCCGCGAACTGCTGGACAAATACATAGAGAACGCCCGCGCCGACAAAATGCTCATACATCAAAACTACATCGACGCCATTCAGCTCGACAAGTAAACGCTTCGCTTAAAGACAGCATCTGAATACACCTTATCCAATTCTAACGCTCGAAGAGTTTTCGATATAATTTTATATATAACACAGCGCGCAGAGAACATCAGATTCTCTGCGCGCTTAACGTTTGATTTTAGGGGTTTAGCACGTGGGTATCAAGCACCGGGCATGCGCCGTATCAAGTGCTTGAATACTTACTTGCGTTTGCCTTTCTGCTGCTGTGCACGCAGGGCGGCCTGCTGCTGGCGCTGGGCCTCTTCGAGGCGGGCCATGAAACCGGATTTCTTTTTGGGTTTCTTGGCGTTGGCCATCAGTTCGGCACGCACCTTCTTTTCATCGATAAACTTGCGGGCCGCCCAGGTCTGTATGATGGTGATGAGCAGCGACAAGAAGTAGTAGTAGCTCAGACCCGACGCGTAGTCGTTGAATAAGAACAGGAACATCACCGGCATCATATACGTCATCCACTTCATGCCGGGCATGCTGTTGCCGCCGGGCTGATTGGCCATGTTGATTTTGGTGTAGATTATGTTCACCACTGTCATAAGCAGACAGAACAGGCTCACGTGGTTGCCGTAGAAGGGTATGCTGAACGGAAGAGTGAATATCGAGTCGGGGGCCGACAGGTCCTTGGCCCAGAGGAATGACTGGCCGCGCAGTTCGATAGCCGAGGGGAAGAAGCTGAACATGGCTATCAGCACAGGCAACTGCAGAAGCATGGGCAGACAGCCCGAGAAGGGACTCGCCCCTACCCTGCTGTACAAGGCCATGGTGGCCTGCTGACGCTGCATGGCGTTTTCGTTGCCGGGGTACTTGTCGTTGATTTCCTTTATTTCCGGAGCCAGCACACGCATCTTGGCCTGCGACTTGTAGCTCTTGTAGGTGAAGGGAAAGAGAATTATCTTGATAAAGATAGTCAGCAGCAGTATGATTATGCCGTAGTTGCTGATAAACGAGCCCAGGAAGCTAAATACGGGTATGATTATCAACTGGTTGACCCAGCGGAAGATACCCCATCCCAGAGGCACGAGGCGGTTGAGGTCGAGGTCTTCGTCGGCACCTATCACGTTGTCAAGGTCGGAAAGCATGGGATAGTCGTTGGGACCGAAGAAGAAGTCGAACGATACAGCGGTGCCGTCCTGTACGCCATAGGGCAGTGTGGCCACCATGTCCATCTGCTTGAGGTAGTCGGGGTCATCTTTCAGTACAACCGACTTGAGGTCAGCCGACGAGAAAGTCGCCTTAGGTATGATTACCGAGCTGAAGAACTGGTTTTTGAACGCCACCCACTTGATGGCGGCGCTGAGATTTTCGGATTCGTCTTCGTTGGCCGACAGGTCTTCGGGGCTGTCGCCTTTCACCTTATAATATATGGCCGAGTTGCGTTCCTCGAAGGTCCGTCCCTGCTCGTTGCGCACCATTTTCTGGCTCCAGCCGAAGTTCATCTGTGTGGTACCCTGGGGCAGTACGGCGCTGATGCCCTGCTGCACCACATCCATCTTTACCAGATACTGGCCCGGCACGAGAGTGTAGCGCAGGCCCCACCATACGTTGTTGCCAAGGTCGAGGCGCATCAGCACTGTGGTGTCGCTTTCCTGCACGGGCACAAAGTTGAATTCCGAGGTGTTAAGAATCTGGTCAGCGGTACGCATGGCAAAGTTGTAACTGCCGGTGGAGGGGTTGAACAGTTCCACATCGTGCGGTTCCTCGCCGTTTTCGGTGCGGTATTTTTTCAATGTCACGGAGCTGACCGCACCGCCGCGTGTAGAGAAATTCACGGTCAGGAGGTCGTTGGCCAGAGTCACTGTAGAGTCGGCGCCGCCCAGATAACGGGCAAAACTCTTGTACTTCATTGCAGCGTCGATGCAGCCGCGCACGCTCCGCATGGCTTCGAGGCGCTGCTCAGGCAGCAGGTCGCCCGACAGAGTTGTCAGCAGATTCAGGTCGACATCGCCGCCGTTTGTCTTTACATGGCCTCTTACGCCGCTGCTGTCGGCCTCGACATAAAGCGGGCCCTGCGAATAGCAGTAGAGTCCGGGGCGGCCTGCTTCGGCGGTACCTGAGGCACGGGTCACCTTTTCAAGGGCCTGGAAGTCGGCTGCACTGAGGGTGTCGATCAGGGTCACATTCTGGGCATCGGCGGCCTTTGCGGCGGCCTGTTGCCCGGTGGGGCTGTCATTTTTCGTTGCGTTGGGGTCCGGCTGGTTGCAATACATAAAGCCGAACAGCACTGCGAAAATCAGCAGCATTCCTGTTAAGGTGTCTTTATTCATTTTTCGTTACGATAATTTATGGCTGCTTGGATAAAGCTCTTGAATATGGGGTTGGGTGATAGTACTGTCGAGGAGTACTCGGGGTGGTACTGGGTGCCGATAAACCAGCGCTTCGACGGCATCTCCACCACCTCCACCAGACCGGTGTCGGGGTTTAGGCCCACACACTCCATACCTGCCTGCTCAAAGGCATTGCGGTAGTCGGAGTTGAACTCAAAGCGGTGGCGGTGGCGTTCGCGCACCTGCTCGCTGCCATAGGCACGCGCGGCCATCGAGCCCGGACGGAACACACAGTCGTACGCTCCCAGGCGCATGGTGCCTCCGAGGTTCGATATGCTTTTCTGCTCATCCATCAGGTCGATTACCGGGTAGGCTGTCTTGGGGTCCATTTCGGTGGAATTGGCGTCGGCCATGCCCAGTACGTTGCGGGCAAACTCAATCACCATGCACTGCATGCCCAGACAAATGCCGAAGGTGGGCACGTTGTGCTCGCGGCACCAGCGCAGGGCTGTGAACTTGCCTTCGATGCCTCGCTGGCCGAAACCCGGGGCTATGACCACACCGTCCATGCCCGAGAGTTTTTCGTCGACATCGGCCTCGGTCAGCTTTTCGGAGTGTATGTACACAAGGTTAAGTTTGCGGTCGGCGTATGTGGCGGCGTGCAGCAGGGCCTCGTTGATCGATTTGTAGGCATCCTGCAGCTCCACATACTTGCCCACCAGACCAATGGTTACAGGCTCTGTGGCGGCATCGAGTTTTGCTATGAAATCGAGCCACGGGGCCATGTGAGGCTCTCCCTGATATTTCACATCCATCAGGCGCAGCACAATCTCGTCGAGCTTTTGGGCATGCATGGTCAGGGGAACCTTGTAGATTGAGTCAACATCCTTGGAGTCGACCACAGCGTCGGCCGCCACGTTGCAGAACAGGGCAATTTTGCGGCGTACTTCGGCCGGAATATCGTGCTCGGTTCGCAGCACAAGCACATCGGGCTGTATACCCAGCTGCTGCAACTGCTTTACGGAGTGCTGTGTAGGCTTGGTCTTGATTTCCTTGGCGGCCGCTATATAGGGCACATAGGTCAGATGCACACACAGGGCGCTGCGGCCAAGTTCCCAGCGCAACTGGCGCACGGCCTCAAGGAAAGGCAGCGACTCGATGTCACCTACCACACCGCCTATTTCGGTGATTATGAAGTCGAATTTGCCGGTATTGCCCAGGGCTTTTACGTTGCGCTTTATCTCATCGGTGATATGCGGCACAATCTGCACCGTCTTGCCCAGATAATCGCCACGGCGCTCCTTGTCGATTACGCTCTGATAGATGCGTCCGGTGGTAACATTGTTGGCGCGTGTGGTCTGGATGTCGGTAAAGCGTTCGTAATGTCCAAGGTCAAGGTCGGCCTCATGGCCGTCGACGGTCACGTAACATTCGCCATGCTCATAGGGGTTGAGCGTGCCGGGGTCTATGTTTATATATGGGTCGAATTTCTGTATAGTCACTCTGTAACCGCGGGCTTTAAGCAGGCAGGCCAGTGATGAAGAAATTATACCCTTTCCTAACGACGATACCACGCCGCCGGTGACGAATATGTACTTGGTTTCCACTTAGATGATTTTTGAAATTGCAAAGATACGAAAATTTATTCAAGCGTCCGCTACAAAGTGGACTTAAAGCATAGTTTTTGGCTTTTTCTGCGCAGGATCGCAGCTAAGGCCCACTCCGAGCTTCTTGTATATTTTACGGTCGACTTCGCCCAGCATCACCGTGGAGTGTACCTGACAGCCATGGAGTTGCGGCAACACTTCAAGCGCGCGGCGGCAGGCCTCGTCGTGGGTGCTGAGCACCGACAGCGCCACCAGCACCTCGTCGGTATGGAGGCGTTTGTTGCGGCTGCGGAGGTAGTTGATTTTGGTGTACTGTATCGGCTCTATCATGTGCTGAGGTATCAGCTTCACTGCATGGTCGATGCCGGCCAGGTGCTTTATAGCGTTGAGTATCAGCGCCGCGCTTGTACCCAACAGCTCGCTGGTTTCGCTGGTTATGATGGTGCCGTCGGCAAGCTCTATGGCGCTGCATGGCACGCCACAGCGCTCGGCCCGCTCACGTGCCGGGGCTACACACTTGCGGTAGTTGACATCGATTTTTGCCTGCTTGAACAGCAGCGATATCTTGTTGACCTCGCTCTCGTTGCCGTCGCCCATGGCCATGGCGTTGAGGGCGGTGAAGTAGCGGCGTATGATTTCGTTCTTCGAAGCGTCGCAGCACACGGCGTCGTCGTCGATACAGAAGCCTACCATATTCACACCCATGTCGGTGGGCGACTTGTAGGGATTCTGGCCGTAGATACCCTCGAACAGTGCGTTCAGCACCGGAAATATTTCAATGTCGCGATTATAGTTGATGGCAGTCGTGCCGTATGCCTCCAGGTGGAACGGGTCAATCATGTTCACATCGTTGAGGTCGGCGGTGGCAGCCTCGTAGGCTATGTTCACCGGGTGCTTCAGCGGCAGATTCCAAACCGGAAATGTTTCGAACTTGGCGTAGCCGGCTTCTATGCCCCGCTTGTTCTCGTTGTAGAGCTGGCTCAGGCACACTGCCATCTTGCCGCTGCCGGGGCCGGGGGCGGTGACAATCACCAGCGGACGGGTGGTTTCGACATAGTCGTTGCGTCCGAATCCGTCGTCGGAGTCTATCAGGTCGACATTATTGGGATATCCTTCGATGGTGTAATGCACATAAGTTGTCACACCCATGCGCTGCAGTCGAGCCCGGAATGAATCGGCGCTCGACTGGCCGTTGTAATGCGTCACCACCACTGAGCTAACCAGGAAGCCACGCTTCTGGAATTCCTCGCGCAAGCGCAGCACATCCATATCATAGGTAATGCCCAGGTCGCCGCGCACCTTGTTTTTCTCAATGTCGCGGGCGCTGATTACTATCACAATCTCAGCGCTGTCGGCCAGTTGTGACAGCATTTTCAACTTGCTGTCGGGTTTAAAACCGGGCAGAACTCTGCTGGCATGATAATCGTCGAAGAGTTTGCCACCAAGCTCCAGATAGAGCTTATTTCCGAACTGGGCTATACGCTCCTTGATGTGTTCGGACTGAATTTTCAGATACTTGTCGTTGTCAAAGCCGTATTTCATAACGGGTTACAAAATTACGCATTTTTTACGAAACACGCAAATTTTTTTGTAACCCTCAAGTAGCGGACGGCGGAATGCTGTCATCCCCCCCCCCCACCCGATGAAGGAGGGGGAGCTACATTACTCCGAGGAGTTCGATTTCGAATATCAACGTGGAGCCGCCCGGTATGCCGGGCTGACTGAAACGGCCATAGGCCTGCTCGGCAGGAATATAGACGTCCCACTTGTCGCCAACGTGCATCTGCTGCAGGGCTATTATCCATCCGGGTATGAGCTCACGCAGCCTGAAAGCCGGAGCTACGCCGCCACGGCTACTGTCGAAGGTTTTGCCGTTGATAGTCTTACCGATATAGTGAACATTAACCACACTGCCGCGGTTGGGCGATGCTCCGCCCGGTTTGCCCGCACGCAGCACTTTGTAATATATGCCTTTGTCGAGAGCTTTCACACCCGGTTCGCCGGCCTTTTCGGCCAGCCACCGGCGGTTTTTTTCAATATAGTCCTGTTTTGCCATAGTACTTGCAAATTTAGGGCATTTTGTCGAGAATCACAAATTCAATCGGTACCTCCGCCAAGCGACCGGTAGAGATTGATCAGGGCCAGATATTCGTCGAGCAGAGCGCTGTTCACGCCAATCTGGGCACTGAAGTAGCGACGCTGGGCATCGAGTACATCAATATAATTCAGACTGCCGCCCATGTACTGCAGACGTGCCAGACGTACATATTCGCGGGCGGCGGCCATAAGTTCCTGCTGCACGCGAGTATTCTCGCGGTATTTCTGAAAGGCTGTGATGGCAGTATTTACTTCGGTGAACGCCGCGATAACCGCCTGCTCGTAGGTGTAGCGGCTCTGATCGTAGGCGGCGATTGCTGCCTGATACTTGCGCTTATTGCGTCCGAAATCCAGTACTGTACCGGTAATTGAGCCTATAATATATGTGAATGGCGACTTAAAGAAGTTTTTAAGACCGTCGTTTTCGAAACCGGGAGTGAAGCCCAGGCGCAGCGAAGGAAATCGGTCGGCATAGCTTACGCCCACCTTTGCCATGGCGGCACGCAGGCGCTGCTCGGCGGCGCGCAGGTCGGGACGGCGCTTGAGCAAATCGGAGGTTGCTCCTACCGGCATCCGCGAGCCTATTCCGGCATCGAATATATAGCCCTTGCGCTCATGGATTTCGTGGGGATATTCGCCCAGCAGCAGTGTAAGGGCATTGCGCATCGAGGCCACCTTCAGTTCCAGGTCCGGCACCAGCGACGCCGTGGTGGCGTATTCCACCTTGGCCTGCTGGTAGGTGGTTTCGGGAGTGAGGCCTCCTTCGAAGCGTATGCGGGCCTGTTCGAGCGACTCCTTGCGTGTTTCCAGAGTCTGACGCACTATTGTAAGTTCGTTTTCGAGCGACAGCAGCTTGAAGTAAGTGCCGGCCACTTCGGAAATAAGAGTCATGCGCATGGCGCGATAGTCTTCCACCGATGCCATAAAGCCGGCCTTGGCTCCCTTGCGGGCATAGCTCAGCGAGCCCCACAGATTAATCTCCCAGGTGATTGGCAACTTGAGGTCGTACTCGGGGTCTTTGGTGTTGCCGCTGCCGTTATAGTCATTGGTTTCATGCGAGTGTGCAATCTGAACGTTTACCGTAGGCAGAATATTCAGCTGCTGCACACCGTACAGGCGACGCATTTCCTCAACCCGCGAGGCACATTTAAGCAGGTCGCGGTTGTTCTCAAGGGCCCGGCGCATAAGGCTTACCAAGGTTGAGTCGCTGTAGAACTGCCACCATTTGAGGTCGGCCAGCGACAGCGAGTCAACCGCTGCGCCTTCGATATATGTCTGAGGCATGTCGCCCAAATTAGCCTCGCTGAGGTTGCGGGTACCGGAGCAGTTCCACAGCAGCGGCAGCAGAAACAGTATGACGAATAGCTTTTTCATTTCTTTTGTTTTTTTAACCGGTGGGTAAGTTTGTTGACCTGAACGAAGAAGAAGGGCACAAACACTATGCCTATGGTAATGGCCACGGCCATGCCGAAGAACACGCCGGTGCCGATGTCGCGACGCGCAGCTGAACCCGGGCCGGAGGCGAACAGCAGTGGCAGAAGGCCCAGCATAAAGGCCAGGGAGGTCATTACAATGGGGCGGAAGCGCAGTCGGGCCGCGGTAAGAGCCGCCGACAGGGCGGGTTCACCTTTGTCGCTCTCTTCTTTGGCGAACTCCACTATAAGTATGGCGTTCTTGGCTACAAGGCCCACGAGCATCACCAGACCTATCTGGAAGTACACGTTGCTTTCAAGTCCGCAGACCCATATGCCCAGATAGGCGCCCACACCAGCTATGGGCAGCGACAGAATCACCGCCAGAGGTACGGCCCAGCTCTCGTAGAGTGCCGCCAGGAACAGGAATACGAACAGGAACACCAGACCAAGTGTAAGGCCGGTATTGCCGCTTTCGTGGCGCTGCTGGTACGACAGTCCGCTCCACTCCACGCCTATGTTCGATGGCAGATGCTCCGCCACTATGTTCTCCAGGGCGTCCATAGCCTCGCCGGTACTGTAGCCGTGAGCGGCCTCGCCCGATATTGTGGCCGAATTGAACATGTTGAATCGTCCGATTGTGCCCGGTCCTGTAGTGAAGTACGAGGTACCCAGCGACGATACCGGCACCATGCTCCCGTCGGCACTCTTTACAAAGAATAGGTTGAGGTTGTCGCGGTTCGAGCGGTATGGAGCATCGGCCTGCAGATACACGCGATATATGCGGTTGAACATATTGAAGTCGTTGATATACACCGAGCCGGTAAAGGCCTTCATGGTCGAGAATATGTCGCTTACGGGTATGCCCAGCATCTTGGCGCGGTCGCGGTCGACATCGAAGTACAGCTGCGGAATGTCGGTCTGCATCGAAGTACTGAGGTCGGCAATGGCCTTGGACTCGTTGGCGTACAGGCGCAGGGTGTCGACAGCCCGCTGCAGGTCGGTGTACGAAGCGTCGCCGCGGGCCTCAAGCACCATTTCAAAGCCGCCACTTGTGCCCAGGCCGGGAATGATGGCCGGCGAGAACACATACACCTTGCACTCGGGATATTCGGCCAAGGCCTCATGGACACGGCTGCGTACTTTGGCTATGGCGCCTTCGCTGCTGCGGTTGCCCCAGTCTTTGAGTATCACTGTAAGCTGTGAATGGGCCTGGTTGGAGCCTACACGCGGCGACGAACCGGTAACGTTGAGCACATACTCTACGTCGGGGTCGGTCATAAGCTTGTTCATGGCTCTCTCTGTTACCTGGCGGGTACGCTCTATGGTGGCGCCCTCGGGCAGTTCGAGTTCTACGGTAAAGTAACCCTGGTCTTCCTGCGACATAAAACTCTGTGGCATCAGGGCGTTCATCATATATATGAACACCAGAGCCAGACCGAAGGCGGTGTACATGCGCTTGGGATGGTTGACGGTGCGGCGTATGGTGCGCGAATAGAAGCGGTTGCCGCGGGCCAGCCACCAGTTGATGAGGCGGAAGGCACGGGCTTTTCGCTTGCCGGAATCCGGGCGCAGAAGTGCGGCGCACATCACAGGCGACAGCGTAAGGGCCACAATTGTGGAGATTACCACCGACACGGCTATGGTGACCGTAAACTGGCGGTACAGCTGGCCTGTGATACCGGGCAGAAAGCTTACCGGCACAAATACGGCGCAGAGCACCAGCGACATCGCCACCAGGGCGCTGCCCAGGTTCTGCATGGCTTTGGCGGTGGCTTCCTTGGGCGACAGCTTCTCACTGTTCATTATGCGGTCGACATTCTCCACCACCACTATGGCATCGTCCACCACTATGCCTATGGCCAGAATAAGGCCAAGCAGGGTAAGCATGTTGAGCGAGAAGCCGAACATAAGCATCACACCGAACGTGCCCACAAGCGATATCGGCACTGCCACCACCGGAATGAGCGTGGCGCGCCAGTTCTGCAGCGACAGGAACACAACCACAATCACCAGCAACAGTGCCTCGAAAAAGGTTCGGTACACATGGTGTATCGATTCCTTAATATATGTGGTCATATCGAATGGAATCTCGTAGTCGATGCCTGCCGGAAAGTTTTTGGCTATCTCGCCCATCTCTTTTTTCACAGCATCGGCCACATCCATGGCATTGGAGCCGGGCAGCATGTTGATGTTTATCACGGCCGCGTTGCCGCCGTTGATACCGCTCTCGGTGGCATAACTCTGGGCTTCGAGCGAAATGCGGGCCACATCCTTGAGCCTTATCATAGAGCCGTTGGAGCCGGCACGCAGCACTATATCCTCGAATTCCTTTACCGACGACAGGCGTCCGCGCGCGATGATGGGCATGGTAATATCCACATCGTTCATCGGCGCCATACCCAGGGTACCGGCCGCCGACTCGCGGTTCTGGTCCTTAAGCGCATTCTGTATATCCTTGACTGTCAGACCGAGGTCGGCCAATTTGTCGGGTTCCACCCATATCTGCATGGCGTAATAGCGGCCTCCGACAGAACTTACCGAGCCCACACCCGGAATACGTCGCAGGGGGTCAATTACGTTCAGGGTGGTATAGTTGCTCAGATATACCTCGTCGAACTTGGGGTCGTCAGAGAGTATGGTTATCGTCATCAGCCTGCTTGCGGTTTCCTTCGACACCGAAATGCCGTTCTGCACCACTTCGGCCGGCAGGCGTGCCTCGGCCTTTTTGATGCGGTTCTGAATGTCGACTGCGGCCAGCTCGGGGTCCGTGTCGATGTCAAATGTCACCAAAGCGGAGAATCCGCCGGAATTGCTGCTGGTCGACGACATGTAAATCATGCCCGGCGTACCGTTGAGTTCCTGCTCTATAGGCGTAGCCACGGCCTGTGTCACCGTGGTTGCGTCGGCTCCGGGATATGATGCCGTTACACGCACCACCGGAGGTACAATGTCGGGGTATTGGTCGACCGGCAACAGCAGCAACCCTATTCCGCCTATTATAAATATCACTATGGATATAACTATGGCGAACACGGGGTGTTCGAGAAAGAAGTTCTTTTTCATGGTCAGTCCTCCTTTCGGGTGTCATCGGTGCTTGCCTTAGGCTTGGCCACGACCGGCGCCACCTTCATGTTGTGTGTAAGTTTGTGGAATCCCTCCACCACTATGCTCTCGCCTTTGGCCAGGCCGCGCTCCACTATAGTGTTGTTGCCCACCTCGGGGCCGATTTCTATAAATCGTTTTTCGGCCACGGAGTCCGGACGGACCACATAGATATACGCGCCGTTCTTTTCCATCACCAGAGAGCGTGTGGGCACCTCTATGGCTTCCTCGCGCACGTCGAGCAGCACCCGCACCTTGGTAAACTCACCCGGCAGCAGGTTGCGGTCGGGGTTGGGCATCTCGGCGCGCACAGAGAAGGTGCCGGTCTTGGGGTCGACCTTGGGGTCGGCGAAATCCACCTGTCCGCGCACCGGGTATTCCGAACCGTCGGCCAGTGTAATGGTTACAAACGATTTCAGTTTGCTGCCGCTGTTGTCGCTGCCTATGCTCACGTTGCGGTCTTTGCCGCGCAGATAGTCGATGGCGGTCATGCTGAAGTCGACACGTACTGTATCGCTCTTCACCACAGTAGCCAGCAGCGACTTGCCGCCCGAGGGCCCCACGAGGGTGCCGATGTCGGCATAGCTCTCCGAAATATAGCCCGAGATAGGCGAGGTAACGCGAGTGTAACCAAGAGTGAGGTCGGCCTGAGTAAGATCGGCTCGGCTCACGGTCACTTCGGCCTGCGCGCCCTCGTAAGCGGCCACGGCATTGTCGAGGTCGAGCTGTGAGGCTGCGTTCTGCTCATACAGAGGCCGTATGCGGTCGAGGTCGTGCTTGGTCTTGCGGGCCAGGGCCTCGGCTTTGTTGAGCTGTGCGCGGGCCTTGTTGACATGGGCCTGATACAGCTGCGGGTCAATTACAAACAATGTCTGGCCTGCCTTTACATATGTACCCTCGGTGAAGCACATCTTCTGCAGATAGCCCTCCACACGCGCATGCACCTCAACAAACTGCTGGGCACGGATACGGCCTACATATTCGCCGTAGATATTTACGTCGGAAACGTCGACTTTCTCTACCTCCACTACCGGCAGTGGGGCGGTCTGAGTCTTGGGACGCATCATAAAATAGACTGCGGCCGCAGCTATAAGTATAACCAGAACTATCACTACCCACGCACGGTGTGCGCCGCGCTTATGATGCCGCGCTTGATCTGCTGTATTTTTTTCGGAAGTACTCATATTGGCTTATTTGCTTTATGTGATGAATTGCAAAATTAGATAAAATAACTGAAACTTTATAAGGAATGCAAACAAACGGCGCAAATGCGCCAATGAGCTTTTATTCCCATATTTATACCAACAATATTATAAGCTAAATGTTGAATCAGGTGCGCGCATTGCCTACACAAGCGCAAGCAGCAGCACTGTTGCGAACATCCACACGGCGGTAAGGCCCAGCAACGGATTCATGCGGCGGCCTCGTATACGCCATACCCGCATGGTCAACACCAGATGGCCGACAAGATAAATCAAGGGCCACCACGGGCGCCAGGCCCACATCAGGGCGGCCGCAGCCACACCGTCGAGCAGATACAGCCATACCATAAATGGCTCGCCAAATAGTACAGCCAAAGTATGCTTGCCTACGGCGGCATCATCGGAGCGATCGCGCAGATTATTGACTACAAGCACATTCGCCCCCATCAGCCCCACGGCCAGCGACAGCATCAGCACCGCCGCGTCCGGCCGCTGACCGCTTACCAGCCAGTATGTAAAATTAACCGGGATAAGGCCGAAGAAAAACACTACGGCTACCTCGCCCATGCCGTGATGCGACAACGGCCACGGACCGGCGCTGTAAGCCAGCACACCAAGGGCTATAGCGACTCCGACAGCCACCAGCCACCAGCCGCCCCACCATATCAGGGTGCAACCCACGGCGCATGCCAGCGCAAGGGTTGCCAGCGTGGCGGCGTACATGGAGCCGGGGGTGATGTCGCCCTCGGTAACTCCGCGGCGGGGGCCTTCGCGGCCTGCTTTGTCGAGGCCTCCCTTATAGTCGAAATATTCGTTGGCGAAGTTCGATGCAATCTGGGCAAGCAACGCGAACACAAAACACAATACAGCCGGCAATGTACGGTGGCCCGGAACTGCCCATGCGGCAGCTACTCCGGCCATTACTCCGGCCAGCGACACCGGCAGGGTGCGCAGGCGCATGGCCTCGACCCAAATTCTAAGCTTTTTCATACCTTTTTGTCTTTAGCTCTACAGCCTAAAAGCAAATGTTGCAATACAAAAAACGGGCTCCATGAAATATGGAAGCCCGATATAAGATGATAATGATTGGGGTGGGCGTTGAGGGATTCGAACCCCCGACCCTCTGCTTGTAAGGCAGATGCTCTGAACCAGCTGAGCTAAACGCCCGATTCATGCGAGAAAGATTCAATTGGTGGGCGTTGAGGGATTCGAACCCCCGACCCTCTGCTTGTAAGGCAGATGCTCTGAACCAGCTGAGCTAAACGCCCTCTCTCGCTGAATTGCGCTGCAAAGTTACGACGTTTTTTTGAATCGACCAAATTTTTTTGAACTTTTTTTTCTGATTTTTTTTTATTACTTTTGTATCGTCATGGAACAATACATTGTATCGGCAAGGAAATATCGCCCGAGCACTTTCGCTTCTGTGGTGGGACAGAGAACTTTAGCCTCAACCCTCAAGAACGCGATAGCTACCGACCGCCTTGCGCACGCATACCTGTTCTGCGGTAGCAGGGGCGTGGGCAAAACGTCGTGCGCGCGTATTTTCGCCAAAACTATAAACTGCACCAATCGCACCTCTGACGGCGAACCCTGCAACGAGTGCCCGAGCTGCAAAAGCTTCAACGACGGCAACTCGATGAATATCGTGGAGCTCGACGCCGCTTCGCACAACGGCATCGACGACATCAAGAATATCGTCGATCAGGTACAGGTACCCCCTACCGCAGGAAAATACCGCGTGTTTATAATCGATGAGGTTCACATGCTGTCGAACGCAGCCTTCAATGCCTTTCTGAAGACTCTCGAAGAGCCGCCAAGCTATGTGATTTTTATCCTCGCCACTACCGAAAAGCATAAGATTATTCCAACCATCCTGTCGCGCTGCCAGATTTACGACTTCAACCGCATAACCATAAACGATATGGTGGAGCACCTGAGCTACGTGGCGCAGCAGGAGGGGTATCAGGCCGACAAGGCCGCCCTGAACGTGATTGCCCGCAAGGCCGACGGCGCCATGCGCGACGCTCTGTCGATTTTCGACCAGGTGGCGGCTTCGTCGCGGGGCAACATCAGCTATCAGGCAGCTATCGACAATCTCAACGTGCTCGACTCGGCCACATACAACCGGCTGCTCGACGCTTTCAACGCCAAAAAGCTGCCGGAGGCTCTGCTTATTTATAAAGATGTGCGCGACCGCGGCTTCGACTCGCTCTTCTTTGTAAACGGCCTGGCCCAGTATCTGCGCGACCTTATGGTGGCTCAGAACCCGGCCACTCTGCCTCTGCTCGATGCCACCGACGATGTGAGGGCCGAAATGACTCAGCGCGCAGCCGCCGTCGAACCGAAATGGCTATATGGGGCCATCGACCTGCTGAACGACGTCGACCTCAACTACCGAGCCTCGAGCAATAAACAGCTTCTGGTGGAGCTGGCACTGATCAGACTGTGCCAACTACTCAGCCCCTTGCCTAAGGCCTACAGCAAGGGGCTTGACCCTATTGTGGCCAATGAACCGGCGCAGCCTGCCATGCAGCAGCCTGTTGCCGTTCAGAATCAAGCGGCAACCGCACCGGCGCCGGCTCCAGTGCCGGATCGCCCTGCAGCTGCCGCACCCGCATCGACGCACCACAGCCAGGCAGCCAACTTTGCGCCTTCGCTGGCCGGGCCGGGCCTGTCGCTGCGTCATAGCGTGAAAGCAACGCCTCGAACCGAGAGCGCCACAGCGCTCCGCGACAAGGCTTTCGCCGCCGACGACGTCGAACGGCTCTGGCGCGAATACATCGACACCCACCCGGGCGAGCGTTTCCTTGTCGCTACCATGCGCAAGGCAACGCCGCAGAGCGCCGACGGCATCAGATTCGCCATCGAAGCCGAAGAGGGCGTGATGGCCAACTCAGTGCTGCAGCATCTCGACGTGCTGCACAAATGGATGCGCGACAGGCTGGAAAACGACCATTTCGAAATCGACGTGAAAGTAACCGTGTCGCCCGACAGCCCGTCGGTATGGACCGACCGTCAGGTGTTCGAACACATGCTTAAAAAATCGGAAGACCTCACCGCACTGGTCAGCCGCCTGAAACTTACTCTGGATTAGCTGCGGCTGCCGAGCGAGCGGATTTTGCATCCAAGCTCTTCGAATGGCTTGCTCATGGCCGACAGCAGAGGCAGAAAACGGCGCTTGCGGTCGTTGGTAAACATGTACAGACCGCCCGGATGCACTTTTACTTCTATAACCGCCGGCATCTGCACCGGTTCGCCGTCGAGGTGAGCCGGACCGGCAGCGGCCCGCTCTATCAGCACTTTGCGGGCCTTCAGCGTGTCAATAATGGCGTTGCGGCCTATAAGGCCTGTCATCATCTCCACGCCTACAAGCACTTTCGATATGGGGTGCGCTTCGTGAATCACAGTAAGGTCGAGCTGGCCGTCGGTAATGGAGGCATGGGGAGCTATAAAGGCGTTGTTGCCGTACTGCGAGGCATTGCAGCACGCCACTACAAACGCTTCCTGCTCGAAGCCTTCGAAATCGTCGATGGTTATGCGGTATTTTTCCGACTTGTATTCCTTAAATTCCTCAAGAGTACTTTTCACATAAGTAACCAGTCCGCGGCGACCTTTGCGCGAGAAGCGATGCGTCACCGCGGCGTCGAAACCGAAACCGCAGGTACAGAAAAACGGAGTGCCGTTGGCGGTGGCGTAGTCGCAGGGCCGCACAGCATCGCGCGCTATCACCCTCAATGCCGCCTTTACGTCCATGGGTATGCCCACGTGGCGCGCCAGACCGTTGCCGCTGCCCAGCGGTATTATGCCCAGCACGGTACGCGAGCCGCACAAGGCAGCAGCTGTTTCATTGACCGTGCCGTCGCCGCCTACCGCCAGAACTCCGTAGCATCCCTCGGCAATCGCCTCACGCCCCAGACGGGTAGCATCGCCACGGCATGTGGTAAGGCATACGTCCACATCATAGCCGAGTCTGTTAAGACTTTTTTCGATGAGCTGAGTAACACCGCGCTTTGACCGTGTACCCGACACCGGATTCACAATCACTTTGATTCTTCGCCTGGTAGCACTTGTATTCATGCCGCAAAATTAATAAATAAATTCCATAAAAAAAAATGCAACTACTCTCACGAGCTGTTGCATCTCTAACCTATGATTCACTTATTAATTGTTGTTGCTTTACTTCAATTCTTTCAAATAATTTAGACGCGTATTCTGTCGTCTGTAGCTTCTTTATCGTTTGCGATACAAAGTTAACGCTTGATTTTGAAATATTCAAGCATTTTTAGGGATTTTAATATTTATTTCAATATATTTAGACCTCATTCTCCCCCTCGAAGTGCATAAGTCTTTGCACGCAAATATGTTCCGAGGCTTTTGGCATCGGTGCTGTTTGCAAGCTGCTCCTCCACACTGATGGGGTCGCCCACGCTTATATGCAGTGTTTTGCCCACTTTGCGGAACACTTCGGCCGGCAAACGCAAGCTGCGGGCCTGCCAGAAGGCGTGGCCAAGGAAGTTGCACCACAGCGAATTTTTGTCGTGGAAATATATAGGAATCACAGGCACTTTGGCGCGGTAGATTATCTCCAGCACCGAGGCCTGCCACTCGCGGTCCACGGTCTTATATTTGCAGTTGGTCTTGCTCATCGCTCCGGCAGGAAAAAAACCTACCGGCTTGCCGTTCTTGAGCTGGCGCAGGGCCTCCATGATGCCACGCACCGACACGGCACGCTTGGCGGAGTCGTTCGACGCCCAGGCGTCTACCGCTATAAAATTGGGGCGCATTGCGCTGATTTTGTTCAGAATCATGTTTACCATCACCTTATACTCGGGGCGGCGGCGGGTAATCATGTAAATGAGCGCAATGCCGTCGAGGGCACCCAGGGGGTGATTGCTCACGGTTACAAAAGCGCCTTCAGGCAGGTGATCGAGCACCTGTTCGTTGTCGATTTTCAGTTTTATCTTGAAATCATCGATAAGCATACGCTTCACAAACTCGGGGCCGGGAGTGTCGCAGTTGCGACGATGGACATCGTTCACCTTGTCGACCGACAGAAACTTGAGCAGGGCGTTGACCAGTTTGGGATGTCCGTCGAGTTGCGGCACCATCTGCCGCAGGTCGTCGTAATTGAGTACGTCGGGACGTACTTCAGAAATATTCTCCATATCTCAGTCTTTTATCTGTTGTACATAGCGGTCCATGAAGCGTGCGACCGCCGGGATACGCATCAGTGCGTACTCGAACAGCACAAAGCCGGCCAGCGCACAGGCTATGCCGCCAAGTACATCGAGTATATAGTGGTGCGATGTATATACCGCCGTGGCCCATATACCCGCAGTGACCACGCCGAGTATCCAGCGCCACCACCCGCTGCTATGAGCGCGCACAGCGTAAATAAATGCTACCAGGGTATAGGCAGAGTGCAGCGAGGGCATAGCCGCGAACACGTTGGAGTTGCGCGCGTACAGTCCGTCGAATACGTTCCAGCCGGTAATGCGCCCGAAGCCCTCCAGTCCGGCCACTGAGCCGGGAGTGCCCGGAACTGCCTCGAAACCGTGCATGGCCACATACCATGGTGGCGCGGCAGGGTGTATGTAGTAGATTGCGAAACCTATAAGGTTTACCAGCAGGAACACCACGGCAAAATGCAGGTATGCTCCGCGCTTGCCGCTGAAGTACAGCCACAGGCCGAAGAATATCGGCAGTGGCACCCAGCAGAGATAGAACACTCCGGCAAGCACATCGGCCACACCGCAGTGGTGAATGGCAAAATATTCGTTAGGGGTGAGCACGCCGGCGGCAGTAGCGATTCCGAAGAGCGATTTCTCTGTATTATACAGCCCGGCGGTGTCTACCGGATTGACAGTGTAGTTGGGCACCATGTTCATCCAGTCGTAACTGATGCCGAATATAAAAAATGGCAACAGCGCCAGAGCCAGCCTACGGCCGGGCAAAGTAAGAAAGAACATGGCCGCAAGCAGAAGCGCCAGCACGGCGTGCTCCGGACGGAAGCCCACAAACAGCGCGGTCACTACCAGCCACAGGCCAAGGGCCGCCAGACAGGCGATGGCCTGTCGCAGAGGGGGGAGTTTCACAGCCATTTACATCATCTTTTTACGGCAGTGCTCCAGACGCGCCACTGCTGTAAGATTGGCAAAGACAGCTATGACTGCCATGGCTATTACAAGTATCACATTGGGGTCGAACTGCGAATCGGCGGCAAGCGACATGCCTGTGATGCCGGTGCCCAGGATAGCGGCGGCGGTGACCACCACACGCTCGGGACGCTGCATGAAGCCTACCTTGCACTCTATGTCCAGACCCTCGGCGCGTGCGCGCACATAGCTCACCATCAGCGAGCCCACCAGGGCCAAAAATGTTATCAGGGCGCCGGCAAGATGACCGGTCTGAATCAGATAATAGGCTATGCCTCCGAGGTTAAACAGCTCGCAATAGCGGTCGAGCACCGAGTCGTACATTGCCCCGAAAGGCGACACCATGTTGCCAAGCCGGGCCACCTGCCCGTCGAGCATATCAAAGAGCGAAAAGCCTATTATAAGCGCCCCGGCAAGAGTAACCATACCGAAATCAGGTGCTGAACCGTGGCGATAGCCTTCGTACACCAGTATTACTGCGGCGGCCACATTGCCCAGAAAGCCGATGGTAGTGACCATGTTGGGCGTCACACCCATGCGAATAAGCAGGCGCACAAACGGGTTGATTATGCAATAGATGCCCTGCTGTATACTGTCGCGGGCAGCTTTGCTTTGTTTTTTTATATCCATGGAATTATAATTGATTTATTCGATGGTCATACGGAGCCTGCTCCTTATGGCCTGTGATAAAGTTTACAAAGCGTATGGCATAGCGGTCGAACGCCGAGCGGCGATACACAAAGTTGCGTTGCAGCACAAAGTTCCAGCACCACGACACCAGAAGTGATACCACCAGACGCGCAGCAGCGAAGTAGCCGTCTTTCTTGAATCCGATCTGTTCAAGCCAGTCGCAGTCTTTTATCAGGTCGTAAAGCAGCTGTGTGCCGAATGTGTTCAGCAACAGACTGCCAAACCATATCAAGGTATACTTCACCACTACCGCGCGCCACGAACAGCCGTCGGCATGAAAAGTGAATTTATAGTTTATTATGCAGTTTACAATGCCACCGGCAACCGCTCCGAGCGCTGTCGAAGCCCAGGCGGCCATGCCTACCCATGCAAAGAGCGCAAAGCACAGTCCAAGGTCGACCCATGAGGCTGTCTGCGATGAAACCGCCGAGCGCAGAAAGGTGGTGAACAGCGAGTTGCTGTTGAGCAGCTTATCGCCCGTCCGGCGCAAACGGCGGCGCATGCCGTAGTCGGCCTCATCGGTATGTTTTTGTTTCATTTTACAGTACAAAATAATTTACTATCAGTAGTATAACCACCGAATATATGCCTGCCAGCACATCGTCGGCCATCATGCCGTAGCCACGCGGCAGACGCTCTGTGGCCCGGATTCCCAGCGGCTTGAATATATCGAAGAAGCGGAACAGCGCCAACGACAGCAGTATCTCCCACCACGGGCACACCGGCATCACCGGCAGAAGGCTTATCCACTGGCCTACAGTTTCGTCGACACAGGCTATTACGGGGTCTTTGCCCCAGTAGCGCTCCGATATGCTGCTGGCCCAGGTGCCTGCCACCATAAATACCATGGCGGCGGCGAATGTAAGCCAGAATACAAGTGTGGCACTGCACCACAGATACAGCGGCAGCCACAGCACTATGGCCACTATTGCACCCCAGGTGCCGGGCGCCAGAGGCAGATAACCGGCTCCGAACGAGCTTGCTATCATGCGGGGCAGCAGCGGGAACCCGCCGTGATCGGCGGGTTTGCGGCGGAGATGCCGGGTTGTTTTCGGATCTATCTCGCTCATTTTTTCTGAAATTTCTTTATTCGCCGTAGAATTTCACGCGCTATGTATGGTGCAGCCTCGGCCCGGCAGGGAGCAAAGCTGGGCCAGTCGTCGAAGTCGATTATCGACAGTGTGCCGTCGGCTTCCACCACGCAGTCGCCGCCATACACCACCACGCCGAGAACGTCGGCCGCGCTCTCGCACATGCTACGCAGACTGCCGGCATCGAACCCCGACCGGCTGTTCTCACTTGCATTCGGAGCGAAACAGTGAAAGAAATCAGTGCCGAGCACGCCGTAGAATTTCACCAGCTCGCCATCGAGATGACGGTTTATCACCGCACGGCTAATTCCGCGCAGAAAGTACTCCTGAAGTACTTCCTGAGCTTCCTCGGCATGCCTTACATAGCTTACATCTTCTTTATGTCGAGTATGTTCGTCGGCTCGCTTAATCCAGCATCGTTCGATACCGGCAGCGCCCAAACGGTCGCGCACGCCTTCGTTGGTGTTCACCACCAGAGTCTGCGGATAGGACAGATTGCTGCCCATAAGTATACGGCACATGCGCTCGCGCACACAGTTCTCTATGCCGTAGCCCGAGTTCAGCACCAGGTCACCGGCATCCTCGCGACGCTGCAGCTCGCTGATTGAACGCGGCTCGCGGCACATGTTCACTATAATATGCTCGTCGACGGCTCCGGCTATGAATTGCTCCTCGCTGTACACGTTCACCTCACAGCCGCGTTTACGCAGCTGGTCGGCCACCAGATTGAATATGGCGGCATCGTTACCTATATGATTTGGTGAATACGCGCCGGCTCGCATTATGCCGGCGATTTTTATTTCAGCCATGATGGATGAATAATAAGTTTTTTAACATGTAAAGTTAGCAATTATTTTTTGAACTACAATGCGCTTACTCGCAGATAAGCGCAAAACCCGGTATGGTTTCGTAGGCCTCACGCAGCGGCAGTACCTTGTTGACTTCGGTAATCTGCAGCACACCTGCGGCATCGCGGTGCATGGTGGCTACGTGGTAAGCCTGGCCGTGGCCCTGCGGTGCGGCCTTTATCTCACGGTCGCCAAGCATGCAGTTTCCGTCGGGATCGTAATAGTTCACGTCAAGCAGGTCAATGGCATCGTTGTAATTTATCACCACAATATCAAGGCGCTCGAAATTGTCGGGGCGCCCTACTTTCACAGTTTCGCTGCATATTCGACCCGGTATCGACTCTTTGACATCGCCCATGTGCTGCATGTTCGGGTAAGCGCTGAGGCAGCCCAGGTCGGAGGAGTTCGATCGGAATTCATCGGAGAACACGCCCCCTTCCTCGCCATCGCAACTGCGGTAAAACACACACAGGTCGAGGTCGACGTGCGTGCTCCAGTTTATTGTTATTTCAAAAGGTTCGTTCCCTTGCATAATGATTGGCGTTTATTCCGCAAAGTTAATGATTTTTTTTCATAACTTTGCGGAAATAATTCAAAGAATCAGAACATACTTATGAATAATGACTTTATCTTCCGCGTGATAGGTTACGGCGCTGACGCCTCGGGTGCTATCGCGCAGTTGGCCTCACTCGACCACGACACATTCGACGGCCTCCAGGCCTGCATGGCCTGTGAATGCGACACAACCCCGGCCGACAACAACCGCATTGCCGTGATAGCAGCCGCGGGAAATTACGACGACGCAGCGGCAACTGCCGCCGAGTTCCGGCGCCGTGGCATACCCACTGTCATGCTTGCGACCGAAGCGGTTGCAAGCGAGGCCGACGCCACAGCCGTTATGCCTGCGCACGATTTTGCCCGGGCCATAACAATACTGGCCGACATGGTGTTCCGCACGGGTCCCATCAATATAGATTTCGAAGATCTGCTAACCCTTATACAGCCCGGAGCCGACCTGCGCATGTTTGAGGCCACCGGCAGCGGCTACGACAACCCCGTTGCCAATGCGGTGGAGGCTCTCGACTCCGAAATAGGCAGCGAAATCAAACTCTGTATAAAGGCGTTGATAATAGCTGTATACTTCAATCCCGCCACGAAATTCAAAACTGCTCAGGCTCATGCCATATCGCAGTTCATCACCGGTCTGAACCCCGATATTGATGTCAAATGGGGGCTGGCTTACGACGATGCGCTGCCGCCCGACACCGTACGCATCTCAGTGATTGCCCGTATGTGAGAAAAGCTATATACAAATGCCCTGCGGCTCATGGCGCCGCAGGGCATTTTCTGTTGGATTATAGCGTGTGAAATCAGATGGCAACCTTGCCGCTTTCGCATACGCCCTCTCCTTCAGCGGTGAACACGTAGATGCCTGCAGGCAGTTCATCGGCGCTGAGGAAGCCGCTGCCGCTGAGGGTGTACTTGGCGCAAACCACACCTGCGGTGTTGTAGAGTGTCACTACGGCCTCAGAGGGGAGATTGTAGCTGAAACCGCCCTGTGCTGTACGGAAGTATTTGTTGTTTTCGATTACGCTCACACCGGCTTTGCCTCCGTACATAAGCACGGTAAGCGATTTGTTATATTTTTCCGGCTCGAATATGTCGGCAATAGTAAGTTCCACCTTGATATTCTTCATCTCTTCCTTCATGGCATCCAGGTCCTCGGTATAATCCAGATACTCGAGATCAAGGTTAACGGTGAGTCCGTCAGGCTCTATAAAGTCGATTCGCTTTGTTATGTCAGTGCCGGAAGTACATTCACCACCTGCACAGCACTGTACTTTATGGCCGTTGAGCGATTTTACGTTCAGGTCAGCTGCAAGAGCACCTTCTATCTCATCGCCCAGATCAACAGAAACCGAAATATGCGGAGCAAGCTTAATTTCATATCCGAATATCTGGTCACCGACTGCGTCGGGAGTAACATGCAAATCACTTTCATTGCATTCAAGGGTTGTACCTTCTACAGCTTTATCATTGTAGTTGAAAGTGAAAGTCTGGGCCTGTGCTGTCGAGAATGCCAGCAGCGAGGCTAAAAGAAAGTAAAGTTTTTTCATTATGTTATTTGTTGGATTATTTTTTACTATTTATCGGTGTATGCAGAACCCCGGACTGCGGGGTTCTGCATACACACGGTTTACCGGTTAAATCAATTATCAATATTCAGCTTGCACTCGGCGGCCTGCTGTACTCCGGCTCCGTCGCTGATGAAACCGACAATAGAGATATTGGCGGGATTCCAGCGTTCGCTATCGTTGTAGCGCAAATCAATGCTGTGGCTGAGTTCGCGGCGCATGCCTTCTTCAAGAGTGATTTCCTCACCCCAGGTGCCGTTGACCGAAGTACGGAACACATGGTTGTGAACGTAATCGTTCTGATTGCCGCTTTCGCCACGCTGACGTCCAACCAGGTTGCTTTCAACCACCCAAAGTGTGTATTTGCCACTGAAGTTGGAAGAAGCCAGGAGGTCGCTGTTAATCAGAATTTTTCCATCCACCAGCTGTGCCTCTATCTCGATTTTGGCAGCAGGATCTTTGCTGAGCTGGCTGCGAATTGATGCGCTCCACTGGTCGGGGTCAACCGCCGGGCCACCGTCGACAGTGCCCATGGGCCAATGAGCTACGCTTGCAGCGTTGTTATACTCGTCGCCTTCGTCGGTCTTCAGGCCCAACGAAGCGGCCTGATAGCCATCATCGGTAAAACGGGTACGGCTTACCGGTATGGCCAGGTCGCCGGCATGTACACTCACACATATCAGGTTTGTGCCATACTGCTCCATCAGCAGTTCCATGATTTCATGGGCTGAGGGACAGTTGATACAGTTCTGGCCGGTAAAGTCCTGCAGCAGAACAACACGTTCCACATCATCCATCTCGGGGAGCGGTACGTAGCGGTCGTACTCGCCCACACTGTCACAGGCAGAGAAAGCCAGTGCTGCAAATGCCGGAACAATCAGTTTGCCGAAAAATCGGCTGATGTTTGCAAAGTTTTTCATAAATCAATTGTGTATTCTAAAAGTTATAGGTATAGGCAATACGGAAGCCTCTGGTCTTGGGCACAAAGCGGCATACACCGCCCGAGCAGTCGAAGCCGGCGGGTGTGCGGCCATAGCTGAGCATCAGACGGTTTGCCTTATAATTGCCGGCCACGCTTGCCATATAGTAATGTGTGCCGTTGCCGCCGCAGTTCCACTGGTCGCTGACGGTGAACATCAGGTAGGGAGCCACCGACAGTTCAAGCAGGCCGTAGGCCCAGTCTTTGTATGCCTGGTGGGTGGTGAGGTACTGCAGTTCGGTGCGCAGAGTAAAGCGCTTATCGAACTTGTACTTGCCGTCGAGCACAAATATATTGGCCTTTACGTCGCCGTGCCAGTCTTCGAGGGTAACGTCGAAGTTGTACTGGTTCATGTACATGAAGGCGAGCTGGAAGTCGCGGGTAAATTTCTTTTCAATCTGCACGTTGATGTCGCGGTAATACTGCTTGCCGAAACCAAAGAACTTCGAACCGGCGCCGTCAGTACCCCAGGTAGAGCCGTTAATACCCTGTGGGGTCGGACCTTTGTCGAGTCCGCGGATATAGCTCAGGTTCACTTTCACCTTGGTGCCGTATTTGCCGCCTATGGCAGTCTTGCGCTTGAAATTATAAGCGAAAGCAGCCTGGAAGGCCCACTCTCCGTTTGCGGTCTGAGTGGCGTAGGGATATTTGGCAGCCAGGGCATAGGTGTGCTGATAGGCGAAAGCCGGCATATTGTTAATCATGCCTGCCAGGTCGCTGCGGAAGCGCTGAGAACGGAAGGACATGTTGTCGCTGCGCTTCACCTTAAGCAGGGCGCTCAGTCCGGTCTTGGTGTAAGTACCGGTAAGCATCAGGGCCGAGCCGTTGCGGTAAATGTAGCCGTTGTCGAACGAGGGGTCCTGGCTCTTCCAGGCATATTCGGCGTCAACGCCCCAGGCGTTGCGCTGCAGATGAGTGCGGAAGTCGAAAGCGCTTACGTAGCGGGGCACGTTCAGACGGTAGGCTGTACCGGGCACTTCGGGGGGCGAAAGCAGCGAATAGCCTTCGTGCTTGAGTACGTAGCTGCCGCCGACAGTCCAGTTGAAGTTGCGGTCTTTCATCGCCTGTGAGTATTCGCTGATGTCAAACTCCAGGTTGGCGCCGTAAACCTGGTCGGAGGTGCGGGTTTCGCCTTCGGGCTCGTTGCTGTCGAAACCTTCCATCGATTTGCCCCAGTACCAGTAGGTGCGTTGTGTGCCGCCGAGCAGTGTCAGCCGCATACCGGGAAGAGTGTTGATTTTCAGACGGGCGCCGCGCAGGCTGTTGTCAACGCCGAGGCTGCGCTCTTCGTATGTGCGCAGTATGAATCCGCTGCCGAACTGGTCGTAGAAGTCGCCCACGGTCAGTTCCACTCCTTTATATTTACCTTTGGCGTACACATTCGGTATGCCGTAGCCGCCGAAGCCGGGGTCAAAGCCGGGCAAGGGAAATTTCATGTATTCAAAGCGTATGCCGGCGTCGACATAGCGGCTAATCATATTCAGATCGGCATAGGTGTTGAACAGGATTTTGTGCTTGTCGGGCTTGAGGCCTATCTCTTCGTCGGCTTCAGGGAAGAGTACGTCGGCCTGGACACTGCCGTGTAGGGCAAAGTCTGAGCTTTTTTTCTGCTTGGGCTGCTCCTGGGCGTTAGCGCCCATGCAGGCAACGGCCGCAACAGATGCGGCCATCAGCAAGCGTAGCGAATGTGTTGCCATGCGTGGTGTGGTATGTTATTCTGAGATTGAGCGGATTTTTTCTATTATTTCGTGTTCACCGCCTTCGGTATAGCCCGAGTGCGACATTATCAGGTTGCCCTGGCCGTCGAATACGAGTACATGGGGGATGTTCTGGATCCCGAAAGCGCGCTTGAAGTCTTCGTTGCTGTCAAGCAACACGTCGTACTCCCAGCCTTCAGCGGCTACAAGTGCCTTGACTTCGGGGGTATCCTGGGCATCGTCGACGCTTACAGCAATGAGTTTCATGCCGGTTTCGTCCTGCCAGTCGGGATATACGTCGGCGATAGCTTTGAGCTCGCGCTGACATGGCTTGCACCATGTGGCGAAAAAGCTGATTACAAACGGATTACCGTCATTACTCAGAGTGGCGGTATCGACAGTTTTGCCGTTAAGGTCTTTGAGCTGCACACCGGGCAGCTGAGCTGTTGCTCCAAAGGCGCAGCATATCAGCAGCGCAAGTACGGAGAGTGATTTGAAAAGCTTATTCATAAGCGCAGTCTGTGATAGTTGGTTTCCAACGCGGTCGAAGCCGCGGACGGATATGGTTTGGTTACACAAAAACCTGATTTAGGGTTTAGATGCCCAAAGTTACACTTTTTTTAATATGTGTGCAAAAAAAAAGCTCCTTTCAGAGCTTTTTTTTCACTTTTTTTGGTATGTCTGCCCCGTGGAAGCGCATCACTGTTAATGCCGGAGGCTATTTTTTATGTGCGGCATAGGCTTTTGCCAATCGGGTGTGATAGCCGCGCGAGGCATAGCTCGGACCGTTGTATCCGGCGGCGAATTTGCGCCAGTTTTTGGCTTTGAGCGACGACAACAGCCCGCTGTTGACTATAAATTCGGCAAAGAGTTCCAGCTGGTCGCGCTCCGAGCGACTCATCAGGCGCACGAATTCCTCAGGCGAAGCAGCGCCGCACTTTTTCCAGTTGAAGCCGCCTATCTGAAACATGCCCCAGAAGGTGCCCTGGATTGCCGTGAGCGAGTCAATTTCCATGGCCGCGTCGAGCCGTGCCTGCTGGGCCGCCTGCTGGCTGCCGTACCGGCGGGCATCAGGCCTCGCGAACACCACCGCATGGCTGCGGCTGTATTTGCCAAGCCCCACTTTGTTGCGCTGAGCCATGCGCCGGAACACTGTGAGGTCGAAGTTTATCACCGGCTTGCCCTCAGCCCAGAAGCCCTGATGGGCCTTGCCGGCCTCGATTTCGACCACTGCCTTTATGGCAGCGACCTCCACACCGAGTTCGGCCGCCACTTCCTCGTAGTCGCGTTCGGTAAGAACGCCACGGCGCTCTTCGGGCGGAGTCCAGAACCAGACGGTATCGCCTTCGGCTATCACATAATCGCGCCCGGCGCCGCTAAGCCCGGGCGGCAGATTGTCGGCAGGCAGGTGAGTCGCCACCTCGTCGGCGCCTATGGCACCGGCCGAGATGGCGACTGCAGCCGTCAGTGCGCTTACAAGCGCGGGTAGCTGGCGCATGGGCGCCATTATTTCAGGTCGGCCACCTTCTCGAGTATGCGGCGGAGCTGACCCCAGAAGCGTTCTACAGCAGGAATATGCATGCGCTCACTGGGCGAATGCACATCGCGCAGTGTAGGACCGAACGACACCATGTCGAGGTGCGGATACTTCTCCAGGAACAAACCGCATTCCAGACCGGCATGTATAGCCTTGATGGCCGGCTTAACGCCGTAAAGTTCCTCATATGCCTCCGAGGCCACGTGCATGATGGTAGAGTTCATGTTCGGAGCCCAGCCGGGATAGCCGTCGCCGTGTGTTACCTTGGCGCCGGCCATAGTGAACAGGGCCTCAACCTGGTTGGCTATATCCCACTTGCGCGACTCAACCGACGAACGCTGGCTGGTGGTAACCAGAATCTGATTGTCGGGCTGCATCTTCACCGAAGCAAGGTTTGTGGAGGTTTCAACCAGACCCTCGAGGGCACGGCTCATCGAAACCACACCGTGAGGCGCGCTGTACAAAGCCTCAATCAGACGACGGGTGGTGTTGCTGTCGACAGCAAAGTCCGGACGGTCGACACTCTCCAGCTCCAGTTCCAGACCCGGCTCGATATCGCTGTATTCGCCTTCAACGTCGGCCACATAATTATTAAAGGCCACACGTACCTGCTCCTTGTTGGAAGCATGTACACCGAATACGGCGTGGGCAGCACGCGGAATAGCATTACGCAGGTTGCCGCCGTCGATTTCGCACAGACTCAGTTCGTGGGTCTGCATCAGAGTCCACAGGAAGCGGGCCACAAGCTTGTTGGCATTGGCGCGGCCAAGATGGATGTCGCCACCGGAGTGACCACCCAGACCCTTGCTGACATCGAACTTGAAATAATGGAAATCGGTCGGAGCCATCGAACGGTCATAGTGGAAAGTACAGGTAGTGTCGACACCGCCGGCGCAGCCCACAAAGAGTTCGGCATCGTCCTCCGAGTCGAGGTTCAGCAGCATAGTGCCGCTAATCATGCCCTCACCCAGATTGTTGGCACCGGTCAGACCTGTTTCCTCATCGACAGTAAACAGAGCCTCCAGCGGACCGTGTACCAGCTTGTCGTCAATCAGCGCGGCAAGCGCGGCAGCCATGCCGATGCCGTTGTCGGCGCCGAGAGTGGTGCCGTCAGCGCGCAGCCACTCACCGTCAACTATAGTAGTGATAGGCTGATTCTCGAAATCAAAATTCTTGTCGTTCGACTCGCACACCATATCCATATGCGCCTGCATAATCACAGTAGGAGCCTGCTCGTAACCCGGAGTGGCAGCCTTGGTCATAACCACGTTGCCGATAGCGTCGGTGCGCACCTCGATACCGTGTTCGGCAGCGAAATCGAGAAGGAACTTGCGGATTTTTTCCTCCTTCTTTGAAGGATGGGGCACCTGGCAAATACGGTCGAAAATACCGAAAACCAGAGCCGGCTGAAGGTCTTTGATAGTCATGTCGGGATAGTAAGATTTTATGTTAAAAATGAATTAATAATCTCAGCGCGACCTCTTAACAAAGTTTGCATTATGGCAAATTATGTTAAAAAAGGCATTTTTAAGCCCTCTAAGTTACAAAATTATTCCGATATGTTGCAAATAATTTCACATACTTTCCTATATTTGCAGTCGAAAACGGTAAAACGATGACAAAAACACTGCTATTAAGCATAAGCCTGCTCGGCATAGCATTCGTACTGCTGGGCATAAAAGTGCTTTTTGTGAAAGGCGCCCGCTTCCCGTCGGGGCACGCCCACTCGTCGCCGCAGCTAAGGCAGCGAGGCGTTGCCTGCGAAGCACACAGCGCCAAATCACCAAGCAGAAATGCCATGAAAACCGACATCAAACCAAATCAGAAAATTCACGACAATAAAGTATAAATACATCTCATGAAGAAAATCATCCTCGCCGTGCCCGCATTCGCACTCCTCATAAGCTCCCTTGCTCTAACCGGCTGCGGCGAAAACGGCAAGTCCGACAAAGACACCGCATCCAACGTACGAAAAGAAACAGCGGCACATACCGCAACCACAAACATCGCTTTCGTCAACATGGACACAGTATACAGCCAGTACACACTCGCCAAAGAACTCAACACAGAAAGCGAAAAATATGCCACCGACCACCAGCGCTGGGCAAACAACCAGCAACAATCGCTGCAGAACTCACTCAACAAACTGCAGCAGAAAGTACAGGCCGGACAAATGACACAGGCAGCTGCCGAAGAAGAATACAACCAGATAATGCGCCGCGGACAAACACTCGACGCCGAAGGACAGCGACGCGCAACCGCAACCCAGGAACTCATCGCCGCCAACGCAAAACGAGTACAGGACTCAATACACAACTACCTCGTTGACTTCAACGCCGAAAAGAAATTCGACGCAATACTCAGCACCGACATGACCTCGCCGGTACTCATCTACAACCCCGCACTCGACATAACCGACCAGGTAGTAAAAGGACTCAACGCACGCTACAAAGCACCCGCAAAAGAAGAACCCAAAAACGAAGAAAAAACACCCGACAAAAAATAACGGATGTCAAAACGATACAAACACACAAGGCACCCTCGCAAAAGCCAGGGTGCCTTGATTGCTAAAATAGCACTCGCAGCTATAATACTCATTGGCCTGGCACTGTACGCAAGCCGGAACATACAGCCACAAAACGACCAAACCACAAACCGGCAGACAATGCCCGGACAGGCTCAACTGTGGAAAATAACCACACCACCCGACCTGCTCGAAATAATGGCACACTACACCGGATTCACAGTATCGTTCAACCCCGACATGCACGTGCCCAACTACGTAATCTGGGAACTCACAGCCAACGAAGCACAAGCCGACTCAGTAACACGCAGCGGAGCAAAATTCACCTGCGACTACAGCATCGAAGGCTGCCCCGACACATACGACTACCGAAACAGCGGATTCGACCGCGGACACATGTGCCCAGCCGCCGACATGAAATGGAGCCGACAGGCAATGGACGACTGCCACATAATGACCAACATAGCCCCACAGACACACAAACTAAACGGCGGGCCATGGAAGACACTCGAATCCAACTGCCGCAAATGGGCCCTCCGCGACTCAGCACTCATAATAATAAGCGGCCCCATACTCACCGACCGCCTCAGCCGGCGCATAGGCACCACAGGCGTAATAGTACCCGAACGATACTTCAAAGTAGTACTCGCCCCATACGCCAACCCGCCTCGAGGCATAGCATTCATAATGAACAACTACGACACCACCGGAGGCGTACAACCAACCGCCACAACAATCGACGAAGTAGAAACCATAACCGGATTCGACTTCTTCGCGGCACTCCCCGACGAAATCGAAAACCAGGTAGAATCACAATCCAACTACCAACAATGGCAACGACTCAAAACACGATAACCACCGACACCATCTGCGCCATATCAACCCCACACGGCACAGGAGGCATAGCCGTAGCCCGCATCAGCGGACCACAAGCCATACAACACGTAACCAAAATATGGCAAGGAACAAACCTCGCCACAGCACAAACCCACAGCGCACACCTCGGCACAATACTCGACACCGACAACAAGCCACTCGACCAAGGCGTCGCAACCATATACCGCAGCCCACGCTCATACACCGGCGAAGACACCGTCGAAATATCAGTACACGGCTCACTGTGGATACAACGCGAACTACTCAACACCCTGTGCCAGGCCGGATGCCGAATGGCCGAACCAGGCGAATTCACACGCCGCGCATTCAGCAACCGACGCCTCAGCCTCACACAGGCCGAAGCCGTAGCCGACATGATAGCATCATCAAGCCGCGCCGCACACCGCATAGCAATAAACCACCTGCGCGGAAGCTTCACACAACGCCTGAACCAACTACACCAAAACCTGCTCCAACTCGCATCACTAATCGAACTCGAACTCGACTTCTCAGAAGAAGAAGTCGAATTCGCATCACGACAACAACTACACCGGATTGCCACCGAACTCCGGCACGAACTCCAGCACCTCAGCGACAGCTACCGCACCGGAGCAGCCATAAAACAAGGCATACCCGTAGCCATAATCGGCGCCACTAACGCCGGAAAATCATCACTCCTCAACACCCTCGTAGGCGACCAGCGCGCAATCGTAAGCGACATCCACGGCACCACACGCGACATAGTCGAAGACAGCGCCGAAATAGGCGACTACCTCTTCCGATTCCTCGACACAGCAGGCCTGCGCCACACCACCGACACCATCGAACAGATAGGCATCGAACGCAGCCGCCAGGCAGCACACAGCGCCCGCATAATACTCCTCGTAGCCGACGCCACCACCAGCCCCGACCCCCAAGCCATCGACACCGCGCGCAACAGCCCCGACGCCCACATCATACTCGTAGCCAACAAAACCGACCTGCCCCTGGCCGACACCACCACCCTACTCCACACCGCCCGCGAGCTCTCCGCCCCATTGGTAAGCATCAGCGCGGCCACCGGCGCCGGCATCGACAACCTCCGCCAAGCCCTCGTATCAGCCATCGAAAGCGAAGGCGACACCGGCTCCGAGCTGCTCGTCACCAACGCCCGTCAGGCCCAGGCCCTGCAGCGCGCCGCCGACAGCACCGCCCGTGTAATATCCGGCCTCGAAACCGGCCTGAGCGGCGACTTCATTGCCCAGGACCTCCGCCAGACAATGCACTATCTGAGCGAAGTCAGCGGCGAAATCACCACTCCCGACATTCTCCAAAACATTTTCACCCGCTTCTGCATCGGCAAATGATGTAATTGTCACAATCCGTCACAATCCGTCACAATCCATTAGTACAGCGTGCTTTACAGCACGCTTTTTTCATACCCTTACTGATGGATTCTAACGGATTCTGACCCCTTTTTCGCCCATTTTTGTATCCCGGTTGTATTTCGTCATCGGCCGGGGCCGAAAGCGCGAGATAAGTGATGGAGGATTTACACGTCAGTGCACGTAGATACACGCCCATATGGAAAACCCAGGCTCGGATGACCCCTTAGACCAAGGTTGAATTGACCCCTGAA
>ERZ777011.1106-NODE-1106-length-32516-cov-3.789963_pt1 | contig 32516 bp, 27 predicted proteins | sample MGYA00374964_ERZ777011 | MGnify/ENA primary metagenome ERZ777011 (study PRJEB29310, sample SAMD00008975) | mouse gut metagenome | study: EMG produced TPA metagenomics assembly of the Metagenome analysis of fecal microbiota from mouse which was promoted...
ATAAGTCCCAGGTTGCACAGTTTAAATCTTTGCTTTACCAGACACTGCAGACGGCTACCACTACGGCAAACGGAGATCCGAAGCCTTCAAGTTCCCAGGTGGGTTTGGGTGTAAGAAATTCTTCTATTAATTCTATTTTTACACAGGGAAGCTTTTTATCCTCCAATGGGGACGCGTCGTTCGCTATTGAAGGAGAAGGATTTTTTGCAATCCAGGGCAGTGATGGAAATACATATTATACACGCAATGGCGATTTTACCTGGGCGACAAATGGTAGGAACGGCGGGTTAATTCTTACCAATCAGGATGGCCTTCCGGTTTTGAGCACTACCGGCAGAACGATTACTTTGAACAACAATTATGTAACCAACAGAATTACGATTACCAATGATGGAACGATTTGTTATCCGGATGCCAATAATAATCCTCAGTCTTTGAATATGACGATTGGCATGTATCAGTTTAACAACCCGGGCGGGCTTGTGAGAAAAGGCAGCACGCTTTGGGAGACCTCTCCGGCCAGCGGTAATGCGCTCAATGAGGCAACCAACAGAAATCTTGTGAGAAGTAAGATGGTGCAGGGTTACCTTGAGGGTTCCAATGTACAGGTGGCGGATGAGATGGTGAATTTGATTATAGCTCAGCGCGCTTATGAGATGAACTCAAAAGCAATAACGACTACGGATGAAATGATGCAGACTGCCAATAATCTGAAACGTTAATAATGTCGGATTTGGATTTACTTGATCGCAAACTAACGTGGATGTGGGATTAAAGGTATTGGAAGGATGGAGGATGAATGATGGAATTGGGTGGAATTTCTTCAGCGGCATATGCTGACTATATTAAGGATCAGGGTACAACCGCCGGGGCTAAGCTGAAAGAGACGATTAGTGGAACGGACTATTCCCAGGCATCAGATGACGAATTGCTTGGAGCCTGTAAACAATTTGAATCCTATTTCTTAGAGCAGGTATTTAAAGAAATGCAAAAGACGGTAGACTGTTTTAAATCCGAGGAAGATACCGATCCTAATAATAATCTGGTAGACTATTTTCAGGATTCTGCAATTCAAAAGCTGGCTACCACGTCAACAGAGATACAGGGGTTAGGACTTGCCCAGATGTTGTACGAACAGATGAAACGCAATTATAATATGGAAACATAAATGCTTTAACTTGTAGGTACTCTTGCGGGAATAAACCCTCAGGGGAATAAGATAAAAGAACATAAAGGCTGCTGAAATAAAACAAACTCTGTTTTATTTGGCAGCCTTTTATTTCAGCGACAATAAGTTATCCATTTACTGACTGCCGCGGACAATGAGCCAGGCTAAGGCTGTCCATTTAACAGGAGGAGATGCTATGGAAACGGTCATAGGTTATGTAGACCATATTATTTATCAAAATAAGGAAAACGGCTATGCGGTGGTTGCGTTGGCGTCGGAAGGAGAAGAATTGGTATGTGTGGGGAACTTTCGGTCTGTGGAAGCAGGAGAGACTTTGAAGGTAAGCGGAAGCTATGTAGAGCACCCTCTGTATGGAAGCCAGCTTAAGGTGACAAGCTATGAGGCGGTAGAACCGGATGATGCGGCCAGTATGGAACGCTACTTAGGGTCCGGGGCAATTAAGGGAATCGGGGAGGCGATGGCGGCCAGAATCGTGAAAAAGTTTGGCCGGGAAACTTTTAGGATTATAGAGCAAGAGCCGGAGAGACTTGCGGAGATCAAGGGAATTAGCCAGCGCAAGGCACAGGAGATTGCCACCCAGATGATTGAAAAAAGAGATATGCGCAAGGCCTTTATTTTTCTACAAAACTATGGTATTTCCAATACATTGGCAGTTAAAATTTACAATCAATATGGAGCGGAGCTGTATGGCATTATGAAAGAAAATCCTTATCGGCTTGCAGAGGACATTGATGGCGTCGGATTTAAAATTGCAGATGAAATTGCGGGTAGAATAGGGATTCATACGGATTCGGATTTTCGCATACGGAGCGGTATTTTGCATGTATTGTCGCTTGCATCCTTGGACGGGCATGTCTATCTTCCGGCAAGCCATTTATTGACATGGGCAGCGGATCTGCTTAGATTACCCCCGGAACTTATAGAGCCTCAACTTGCCAATCTTGCCATGGACAGGAAGCTTGTGATTAAGATGAAAGGAGAAGAAAAAAGGGTATATTCATCCGCCTATTATTATGCGGAATTAAGCTGCGCAAGAATGCTTCATGATTTAAATGTTACAATGGGGGAACAAGCGCTTATAGCAGAAGAAAAAAAGGTAGAAGATCTTTTGCGGAGCCTGGAAAGGGAGCAGGGATTAGCGCTGGATGAACTACAGCAAAAAGCGGTGCTTCAAAGTGTAAAGTCGGGTCTTATGGTTTTGTCAGGGGGGCCTGGGACCGGAAAAACAACCACAATTAATACGATTATCCGTTATTATGAGAAGGAAGGAATGGATATTTTACTGGCAGCGCCTACAGGAAGAGCAGCCAAACGAATGACAGAAGCAACAGGATATGAGGCTCGTACGATTCACAGGCTTTTAGAGGTAAACGGAGCCGTGGAGGAGGAAAAGCGGGGACAGTTTGAGCGCAATGAGGAAAATCCGTTAGAGGCAGATGTGATTATTATTGATGAAATGTCTATGGTTGATATTTTTTTATTTAAAGCATTATTGTGTGCGATCAGTGTGGGTACCAGGCTGATTATGGTAGGGGATGTGGATCAGCTTCCCAGTGTAGGACCGGGACAGGTTTTACATGATTTGATAAACAGTAATGTCTTTCCTGTGGTAATGCTTAAGAAGATTTTCAGACAGGCAGGAGAAAGCGATATTGTGGTAAATGCGCATAAAATCAATCATGGCGAGAATATTGCGCTGAATAATAAGAGCCGGGATTTCTTTTTTCTGGAAAGAACGGATGTGAACGTAATTTATAAGCATATGATTCAGCTGATCAGGGAAAAGCTACCCCCATATGTGGAAGCGGCGTCCTACGATATCCAGGTGCTTACGCCTATGAGAAAAGGCAATCTGGGAGTGGAGGTTTTAAATGGTATTTTGCAGCGATATTTGAATCCTCCTTCTTCGGAAAAAAAGGAATATGTGTCGGGCGAAAGGCTTTTCAGGGTGGGGGATAAGGTTATGCAGGTAAAAAACAATTATCAACTCCCATGGGAAATTGTAAGCAAATACGGAATAGCCATTGATAAGGGAACCGGCGTTTTTAATGGGGATGTGGGGGTAATCAGGGAGATTGATGAAGCGGCCGCACAGCTTACGGTGGAGTATGATGAACACAGGAGGGTGGATTATCCTTTTGCAGGCCTGGAGGAAATTGAGCTTGCCTATGCGGTAACCATTCATAAATCCCAGGGGAGCGAGTATCCGGCGGTTATACTGCCTCTTTTGTCAGGGCCTAAAATGCTTTTTAACAGGAATCTTTTGTATACGGCGGTAACCCGTGCGAGAAAGTGCGTTACCATATTAGGCAGCAGACAAACGGTGCTGGAAATGATCCAAAATGAAAGGCAAAACAAGCGTTATACCAGTTTATGTGACAGAATAAAAGAGATAAATACAGCGGAGGTTTCATGACGGCAGGAAGCAGGATATTGGATCTGATATTTCCGAGAAGGTGCGCGATATGCGATGAGATTACGGACGGGACAGGGGAATTGGTATGCAGGAAATGCCAAAGTAAAATCATTTATATGAAAGAGCCTGTCTGCATGAAGTGCGGCAAACAGTTAAAAAGGCAGGAACAGGAATATTGCAGGGATTGTGAAAAGGGGCGGCACGTCTACATACGTGGAACGGCTTTATACGATTATGGAAGTATGGCGGACTCCATTTTTCGTTTTAAATATGCAGGGAGAATGGAATATGCGTCTTTTTACGGAAGAGATTTATTTGAGAAAAAAGCAAACTGGCTTTCCGTAGTGAGGCCGGATGTGCTTTTGCCGGTTCCTGCACATTCATCCAGAAAACGCAAGCGAGGGTATAATCAGGCGGAACTAATTGCAAGGGAATTAGCAGGGCATTTGGGGATCCCTGTAAATACGACCCTGATGGAAAGAGTTAAAAAAACGCGGCCTCTTAAGAACCAGACCCATGAAGAACGGCAAAATAATTTGAAAAGGGCTTTTAAAATCCGGCAAAATGATGTAAAATTAAATACGATTGTTATTATAGATGACATATACACAACAGGCAGTACGATTGATGCTATGGCGACGGTTTTGCGTAAGGCGGGTATAACGGAGATTTATTTTATGGCATTGACAATTGGCAGGGGGATTTAGTGTGAAGAAAAGTTCTAAGATGCCAAAAAACACCATCTAAGAACTTTTAAAGCTTGCAAAGCAGGCTATCTTCATACTTAGAAGAATGCCTTGAAAAACAGGCATTTTACGTCAGGATTTGCGAGAGATTATAGCAATGAAAGGAATACAGGGGGTATAAGAGTGAAAGATTTTCGACCTTTCACTCACAAGTTTGTGTCTGCGCTGCATCCGCAAACTTGATATGCGCAAAAAGCAGCGCAGAAATGAGGGAAAATATGAATGTACGTAATTGTAGAAAATGCGGTAGAATATTTAATTATTTAGGGGGCCCTCCGGTCTGTCCCAGATGTAGAGAGGAGCAGGAAGCTAAGTTCCAGGAGGTAAAGAAGTTTGTGCAGGAAAACAGCGGTGCGGATATGGCGGAAGTGGCCGAAGCCTGCGAAGTGGAGATGTCTCAGATCCGTCAGTGGATTCGGGAGGAGCGTTTGCAGTTTGCGGACGATTCGCCCATCAGAATACCTTGCGAAGCCTGTGGGGCAATGATTCAGTCAGGGCGTTTTTGCGAAAAATGTAAGGCGCATATGACCCAGGAATTTAATCATGCCATAGGCAAGGATAAACCCAAAGAGCCAGCCAAAAAACCGGCTTCATCCAAAGGCCATGATAAGATGCGTTTCCTTTAATAAAAGGGAATGACCTTTGAAGTGCGGTAAATACATGGCGGCAGTTGAAAGGTACAAAAAATATGATAAATGGAGAAAAGGTCATCCTTATGACCAAGCTGGCATCCTATGAATCGCATAGAGGGAAGAAAGATATTGCGGTGATTCATTATTTCAGGAATGATTATATTGGATTCCAGGTATTGAAATCAGTGATTGCAGCTACAATTTCGTTTCTTGCATTATTTGGGATTTATGTTTTATATCATTTTGAGGAACTGATGCAGGATATTTATAAAATGGATCTGCTGGAATTTGGAAAGGACGTAGCTATTTTGTACCTGTGTACGGTGGGGGCATATGGTATTGTCTCTTACATTGTGTCTGCCAGCCGGTACAGCAGGGCAAAAAAAAGTCTGAAAAATTACTACGGCAGCCTGAAAAAATTAGCAGGCATGTATGATAAATAATGAGGATGACCATATGACAACCTTACTTGTTGCAAAACAGTATATAAAAAATTTTATTGGTAAATACGAGGTTTATTTAAAGCCTCTTATGAAACTGATATTAGCGCTTGTGTCGCTTATGATGATTAATGGAAAAATAGGCTATATGCACAGACTGGATAATATATCTATTGTGCTTATTGTTTCCCTGATGTGTTCTTTCATGCCTATGAATTTCATAATATTTATAGCGGCATTGTTTACGATACTGCATTTGTACGAATTATCTCTGGAATGCGCAGTTATCGCGTTGGTACTTTTTTTGGTAATGTTTTTACTTTATTTTAGACTTTCCCCTAAGGATACGCTTGTTGTCCTGCTGACACCTATATGTTTTGTGCTGAAAATTCCTTATGTTGTTCCTCTTACCATGGGGCTTTTAGGGACGCCGGCCTCGGTAGTCTCCGTGGGATGCGGCGTAATGATCAGCTATTTGATCAGCTATATCAGCGATAATGCAACGGCGCTTTCGGGAATGGATACGGAAGAATTGGTTGCCAGGTTCAGGTCTGTTATCGACGGCTTTTTGAATAATAAGGATATGGCCCTGACCATAGTGGCCTTTGCAATTACAATTGTCCTTGTTTATCTGATTAAGCGCTTGTCAGTAAATTATGCCTGGACAATAGCAATTATTGCAGGCGCTATTGCAGATGTAATGATCCTATTGGTAGGCGATTTAATGTTTGATACAAATGTATCTATTGTTGGAATTATTATTGGAACCGTAGTTTCCGTTCTGATTGCAAAAGTAGTGGAATTTTTTACCTTCCATGTGGATTACAGCCGGACAGAGAAGGTGCAGTTTGAAGATGATGAATATTATTATTATGTAAAAGCCGTACCTAAGATTACGGTAGCAACGCCGTCAAAAACGATAAAACGAATTAATACTTCTAAAAGACGGCCATCAGGCAGTCAGACCAGGCGATAGGGAAAGCAAAATTTATTTTTTGGTAGTGGGGAAAGTTGAAATGTCACGGGGATTGGAAATTATAGAAACATATCTGTCACGGGTTTCAGGCGTACGATGGACAGATGTTGTGGAGATTATTATTATCTCCTTTCTGGTTTATAATATACTTGTATGGATTAAAAATACAAGGGCATGGTCGCTGCTTAAGGGCATCGTTGTAATAGCAGTATTCATATTGATAGCGGCGTACTTTGAGATGAATACAATTCTTTGGATTGTACAGAATGTATTTGGCGTGGCAGTGACGGCTGTGGTGGTAATTCTGCAGCCTGAACTTAGAAAAGCCGTGGAAGAACTTGGGAGAAAAAATATCGTTAGTTCTATTCTTCCCTTTGAACTGGGGAAAAATCTGATTGAAGGCAGATTTTCGGATAAGACGATTAACGAGATTGCAAGGGCATGTGTGGAGATGGGCAAAGTGAAAACCGGCGCCCTTATTGTCGTAGAGCAAAACGAGCCGCTGACAGAATATGAGAGAACAGGCATCGATGTGGATGGAATTGTCACCAGCCAGCTGCTCATTAATATATTTGAGCACAATACGCCTCTCCACGATGGCGCAGTCATTGTCAGAGGCAACAGGATTACATCCGCAACCTGCTATTTGCCGCTTTCAGACAATATGGGACTAAGCAAGGAGTTAGGAACCAGACACAGGGCAGGGGTGGGAATTTCCGAGGTGACAGATTCCCTTACGATTATTGTGTCGGAGGAAACAGGAAAAATTAGCGTGGCATATGATGGAGAAATAGAACGTAATTTAAGCGGTGATGCCTTGAAGGAGAAGCTCAGGACGATACAGAACAAACCGGAGCAAGAGCCCCGGAAGAGGATTCTGTGGAAGGGACGGTCTAAAGGTGAAAAATAAACTGACAAATAATATAGGCTTAAAAGTCGCCTCGGTTTTTTTTGCGGTGCTGCTTTGGCTGATAGTGACCGGAATAAACAATCCCACGATCCCGCAGGCATTCTATAATATTCCTGTGGAACTTTTACACACGGAGCTGATTACGGATTCCGGCCAGATGTATGAGGTGTTAGAGGGAACGGATGTAATCAGCAAAGTGACGGTGAGAGCGCCAAGTTCTGTGATAAAGGATTTAAAGGATGAAAATATTATCGCCACGGCGGACGTAAGGGAGCTGAGCAGCCTTGACACAATTTCGATAAAGCTTACTACCAATGTGTCAAACATCAACAGTATTACGGGCAGCAATGATATCGTTAAGTTAAAAATAGAAAATAAGAAAAGTAAAGCGCTGACTTTGAAGGCAACTACCTCGGGAGAGATAGAAAGCGGATATATCATAGGCGATATCACTACGGATCAAAACCTGGTAAGGATATCCGGTCCTCAGTCGGTAATTGATACGGTGGCAAAAGCATCCGTAGATGTGAATGTTACGGGGATCACAAACGATATTGTGACGAACGGAGAGATTAAGCTCTACGACGCAGAGGATAATGAAATTAATACAAGCAAAATAACACAGAATATCAAGTCCGTAGGAGTGAAGATAAGTATCTGGCAAAAGGCAACGGTTCCCGTTCATTTTGAGATAGGAGGTGAAGTTCCTCAGGGATATAGAATAATCGGCGAGCCGGAGGTCAGCGGTGAGACGGTGGAGATAGCGGGCAAGGCTAATGTGCTCAGGAATATATCGGCCATAGAAATACCTGCCGAGGCGTTGGACGTCACAAATCAGATGGAGGATTTTGTGGAGGAAGTGGATATACGTCCTTACCTGCCGGAGAATGTTTTTCTGGTAAACCCGGACGATGCTTTCCATACGGTTACGGTTCATATAGAGACGGAGGTAATTAAACGGATGGAAATCAGAGAGGAAAGAGTAAGGATTACGAATCTTCCCGAGGGTTATAATGCCAGCATTTCAGGACTGGAAGAAAGCTTTGTGATACAGGTGGTTGGTCTTTCGCAGGATGTAAACGCCTTGCAGGCCAACAATATATCAGGTGTAGTGGATATTCAAAAGTGGATGCAGGAGCAGGGAATGGAGCGTCCGGAACCAGGATATTATACGGTGGAAGTTGATTTTGGCCTGCCAGAAAATGTGGCGCTGCGAGAAAGGATTACGGTAATGCTACATATTTCAGAAGAGCAGGAAGAGTAAAGGGAGGAATTTAAAATGGGAAGATTATTTGGTACAGATGGCGTCAGGGGAGTAGCAAATGACGAATTGACACCGTTACTTGCCATGCAGTTAGGGCAGGCAGGCGCATATGTACTTACGAAAGAAAATATGCATAAACCTACCATTATGGTAGGATGTGATACCAGGATTTCGGGAGATATGCTTGCGAATGCGTTAATGGCGGGTATTTGTTCGGTGGGGGCCAATGCAGTTTATGTGGGGGTAATCCCTACGCCGGCGGTAGCTTATCTTACCAGAAAATATAAAGTGGATGCGGGGGTTGTTATTTCAGCTTCCCACAACCCGGTGGAGTTTAACGGCATCAAATTTTTTGATGGAGACGGTTATAAGCTGCCGGATGAACTGGAAGATGAGATAGAAGCCATTATCAAAGGCGGTATGACAGGCATTAAATTTCCAATAGGCGCTAATGTAGGTAAAATTAAATATCGCACGGATGCAAGAGAGGAATATATCAATCATTCCATCCAATCCGTAAAAATTGATCTGTCAGGGCTTAAAATTGTGGTAGACTGTGCGGAAGGCGCGGCTTATTATACTTCCGTGGAGGCTCTCAGGGAGCTGGGAGGAAATGTTGTGGCAATTCACAATATGCCGGACGGAACCAACATCAATGCCAATTGTGGTTCCACACATATGGAGGAGCTAAAGGCCAGGGTTGTTTATGAGAAGGCGAACATAGGGCTTGCCTTTGACGGGGATGCGGACAGACTTCTTGCGGTTGACGAACAGGGAAACGTAGTGGACGGCGACCAGATTATGGCTATCATTGGTAATCATATGAAAGAAAATGGCAATTTAGCCAATGACACGATTGTGGTTACGGTTATGAGCAATCTGGGCTTCACGCTTATGGCCCAGAAGAATGGCATCCATATGGAACAGACAAAGGTTGGTGACAGATATGTTCTTGAAAGGATGAAAGAGATTGATGCCAGCCTTGGAGGAGAGCAGTCAGGGCATATTATCTTTTTAAAGGAAAATACTACCGGCGACGGACTTTTAAGCGCGCTTCATCTGTTAAAGGTGATGGTGGAAACAGGAAAGTCTCTGTCAGAGCTTGCTTCCATTATGGAGGTTCTTCCACAGGCTCTAATCAATGCAAAGGTGCCAAACCACAAAAAAGAAAAATACATGGAATATCCTGAAATAGCGTCTGCCATCCAAAAGCTGAATGATAAGTTTGCCGGGGAAGGCAGGGTGCTGATTCGTCCCTCCGGGACAGAGCCTTTTGTCCGTGTTATGATAGAAGGGAAAGATCAAAAGATGATTGAAGATGAAGCAAAACAGCTGGCTGAATTGATTCAGAACATTATGTTGTAGGATAGTTGAGGTAATAGTTTGGCTTACCCGAACCGTTACCTTTTGAGAAGGAGTAATATTGTTGGAGGAAAATGCTTATGGTAAGCCAAAAAGTGGTTATTAAGAACCCAACAGGTCTTCACTTAAGGCCGGCCGGCATCCTGTGTAAGGAAGCGATGCAGTTTAAATCATTAATAACCTTTACATTTAGAGGAAATACTGCGAATGCTAAAAGTGTGCTGAGCGTTTTAGGAGCCTGTGTAAAAAGTGGTGATGAGATTGAATTTATTTGTGAGGGAGAAGACGAGGAAGAGGCGCTAAAGGCGCTGGTAAAGGCAATTGAGAGCGGTTTAGGAGAGTAAGTTGTGCCGCAGGGCGGCACATCGGAAAATTTGAAAGCGAGAGAAAATGTTAAATTATAAGCGATATAGAAAAAATCCGGTGATCGATTATCCGGAAAGAGAGTGGCCATGTAAAGAGATTGAGAAGGCGCCAATTTGGTGCAGTGTGGATTTAAGAGACGGCAATCAGGCGTTAATTGATCCCATGATAGTCAGCGAAAAAATAGAAATGTTTCAGTATTTGATTAAGCTTGGATTTAAGGAGATTGAAATTGGGTTTCCGGCTGCCAGCCAGATAGAGTATGATTTTTTGCGCCAGCTTATCGAGAGAAAAATGATTCCTGATGATGTATGCGTGCAGGTTCTTACACAGTGCCGAGAGGAATTAATTGAGCGTACCTTTGCATCTATTGAAGGATGTAAGAAAGCCATTGTGCATATTTACAATTCCACTTCCACTCTCCAGAGAGATGTGGTATTTGGAATGGGCAGGAAGGAAATTACCGAGATTGCCGTAAGAGGCACGCAGATGGTGAAGGAGAGGGCTGCAAAGTTCCCCGGGGAAATTATTTTGGAATATTCCCCCGAAAGCTTTACAGGAACAGAGTTGGATTATGCTCTTGAAATTTGTACCGCCGTGCAGGAAACATGGGGGGCAACTAAAGAAAATCCCGTTATTATAAACCTCCCTTCTACAGTGGAAACAAATACGCCTAATGTTTATGCGGATCAGATTGAATGGATGAACCGGCATTTTAAGGATAGGGAAAGTATCATTTTGAGCGTACATCCCCACAATGACAGGGGAACGGGCGTGGCATCGGCAGAGCTTGCTATGTTAGCAGGCGCCGAGCGGGTAGAGGGCACTCTGTTTGGAAATGGGGAGAGGACGGGAAATGTTGATATTCTTAACATTGCCTACAATATGTTTTCTCAGGGCGTGAATCCTGAACTTAATATAGAGAAAATTAATGAAATAATTGAAATATACGAAAGATGCTGTAAGATACCGATTCACCCCAGACATCCCTATGCGGGCAAGCTGGTGTTTACCGCTTTTTCCGGTTCCCATCAGGATGCAATTAACAAGGGTGTAAAGGCAATGAAGGAGCGGGGCAGCGAACACTGGGAGGTGCCTTATCTTCCGATTGATCCGTCCGATATTGGAAGAGAGTATGAACCTATTGTGCGTATCAATTCCCAGTCCGGAAAGGGTGGAGTTGCCTTTATTATGGACACTTATTTTGGCTTTAAGCTGCCGAAGGGAATGCACAGAGAATTTGCAGATGTTATACAGATGATTTCGGAAGAAAAAGGCGAGGTTTCACCCGATGAAATTATGCAGGCATTTCGGGAGGAATATTTGCAGAAGAATGAACCTATACATTTCCGCAGGCTGAAGGTAGACGATTTGAGTGGGGAGACCCAGTCGGAGTTTGATACGGGTGTATTGGTGAGATATACGGATAAAGGTGTTGAAAAGAGCTTTAAGGCCGTAGGAAATGGACCTATCGACGCGGTACAAAGGGGCCTTCGGGAAGAGCTTGGCGTAAGGATTAAGGTACTTGACTATGAGGAGCATGCGCTTCAAAGCGGTTCTAATTCACAGGCGGCAGCTTACATCCATCTTTTGGATTCCGACAGCGGAAAAGTTACCTATGGCGTTGGCGTAAGCTCTAATATTACAAGGGCATCCGTAAGAGCTATTTTTTCAGCGGTCAACAGGCTGGGCTTAGGGGAAAAGTAAAATAGAAGAGCGAGAGATATTAATTGAACAATAATCAAGTAGGAGGGAGCGTTAGCTCCCTCCTACTTGATTATTGTTTTTCCGTCTACCATAAACGCATCGCCGTCTGCGAGAATACAAATCATTGTTTTTCCGGTATTCAGCTTGATTTCATTGCCATTATCATCATAATATCTGGTAGCGCCATAATCAGAGGGCTTTTCCCAGGTAACATGAATGCCCTTTCCATTGGTGAAGAACCAACCGTCACGGGTGGTGTCATGACATTGAAAAGAAAGATAGCCTTTTTGATCTCTGACCTCATAATAAGTGTTCTGTACCAACAAATTTTTAAAGGCAAGAGGCGTATTGGTGGCAAGATCTATATGAGGCCCTTCAGGTGTACCGGATAAATGCTGGTACCTGTCATAAAGGCCGGTTTCTTCATTATACTGAAAATAGCAATTTGTGAGAGGATAGGCAAGAGACATATCTACTTTGTACGCATCAATGGAATCCTCATATTGGGTCAGCATATTAGGCATTTGATCGGATGAAAATAAAAAATGTTGTTCATCCGAATAATTATTTCTGTAGCTTAAGGAATACCCGGCATTGTTAATATATTTTCTGATGAGAGCGGAACTTGTAAAGGCATTGTCAAAATCGTTTTTTGCCACATCACGAAAATGGTAGGTTTTGGAGATATCAACATTCAGATTAATATTATCGGAATCGTTTCTGCTAAGCAAGTCATCCATATAAAAGGGGCCGCCATAATGTATGTGAAAGGCATCCCATTCAAAGGACCAATACATAAAGTAGTCACGGCTGCTTCTGATGTTTCCAATTTTTTCTATATCATCCCAGTTTTCACATATACCCATTAAACGGGTGATACTTGATTCAACATTACATTCATACAAAATATCAGCTTTTGAAATTCCATACTGGCTTGCCGTTTTGGTATTAGGGACCATAAAAGAAATCGGACGGCGCCCGGCAATTTCTTCATCAATCCATTCATTGGTAATACGGCTTCTGACCATGCCGTTTGCCGGAGGAAGATCCGTAGCAGGCTCCGGGGAAACCGCCTGCTCTACAGCCTGTGAAGTCTGTGGAGCAGGACTTAAATTTTTAATTGGATCTAAGGGGGTTTGCGCCTCTTCTTTTGGCTGGCAGCCTGAAAATAGGAGCGTTGGAAAGAGACATATCATAATAATTTTTTGGATTTTTTTCATGATTAGTTCCCCTTTCCTGCAAACAATTTTTATTTCAAGTCATTTCCATCCACTTTTATTGTGTCTGTATCCTTGACAACACAAATCATAGTTTTGCCTGTGTTAAGCTGGATTTCATTGCCGTCGTCGTCATAGAACTTGGTGGGCGAATAATCGGTTGATTTTTCCCAGTTTACATGAATTGCTTTTCCATTTGTAAAGAAGTAGCCGCCTCTGGTCGTATCGTGAACCTGAAAAGCAAGATACCCTTTCGCGTCTCTTACCTCATGGTAAGCGAACTGAACAAGCACATTCTTAAATGCCAGCTGTTGGTTGCCGTTTGCGGCGTCCACATCCGCCTTGCCGTACATGGAGCGGTAATATAATCCGTCCTCCTCGTTATATGTAAAAGCCGTTTTCGTAATCGGATAAGGCTTTGACAAGTCAATTTCTTTTGCACTGACTGCATCAGAGTAGCTCTCTAACGTGTTAGGCTCTTTCTCAGATGCAAATTTGAAATGATCAGGCTCGTAATAACTATCGCGATAGGTCTTGGAATATCCCAATTTGTCTATAGCGCTGTTAATCCCTTCTGTGCTTGTATAGGCATTCTGGGGAGCGGAACGGTCGGTAGCACGATAAAATGCATTTTCATTTAAACCGGACCTTCCACCGGCGCCATAGCTGCAGCCTGTTATATTATTTGTGCTTTCCTGTTCGATCAAATCGTCAATATAAAAGGGGCCGCCAAAATGAACATAGATAGAATCCCATTCCAGCGCCCAGTAAATAAAATAATCACGGCTGCTTCTTACGTTTCCGATCCGGTCTAAATTCTGCCAGTCCTTAAAGACGGCCATACTTCTGGTGATACCACCCTCAACAGGGCATTCATACAAAATGTCCGCTTTGGAAAAGTTATAATGAGGCAGAGCGCCGGAATCATTCGGGCTCATTACGGCGATAGGTCTTACATCCTCAAGAGCACCGTCAATCCATTCATTGGTAAGGGGGCTTCTGACCATACCTTCCTGTGGAGGAACATCAGCTTCCTCTTCCGGTTCTTCCGGTTCTCCCGGCTCTTCCTCAGGAGTTGTTGTTTCAGTAATTGGCTCTACAATAGGTTGGACAAGAGTCTCACTGACCTCTTCATCTTTTTTTCCACATCCAAATAACAAAAGAGATGAAGATAAGGCTACAAGAAAAAGTACTTGTAATCTTTTCATCAATATTTCCTCACTTTCTTTCATATAATTGTAACAGTACGCCTAAAATCACACGGTAATAATTATAGCACAGAAAGAAACTAGCGTCACTAGAAAAGTATGTAAAATGTTATACAAAATTATTAAGAAATTATTACGAAACACGATAAAAAAAGAATGATTTTGGGAACTACTTGTCTAAAATGGATTTAAAGGGTAAAATAATAGGCAAAGTGTAAAGAGATGTTCTAAGGCGTCAAAATGGAGGTTAGCATGAAAAAAATTATTGTAACAGGTTGTAATGGTCAGCTTGGACGTGCAATTAATCTTGAGTGGAAGGAAAACCATGACATCGAATTGGTAAATACCGATGTGGCGGAACTGGATATTACAAGCATCGATAAGGTTATGGAGCTTGTAAGGGAGGTAAAGCCTTATGCCATTATCAACTGTGCCGCCCACACAGGGGTGGATGCCTGTGAAGACGAATTGGACAAGGCTTATCGCATCAATGCTATTGGGCCAAAGAATTTGAGCATTGCTTCATCCGAGACAGGGGCAAAGATGATCCATATATCTACGGATTATGTGTTTGACGGTAATACGGATAAGCCGTATTTTGAGTTTGACCGGCCCAATCCTCAGGGAGTGTATGGCGCCACTAAGCTGGCGGGAGAAAATATGGTAAAGGATTTTGCCCGTCGATATTTTATTTTAAGAACGGCATGGCTTTATGGGGATGGAAAGAATTTTGTAAAGACGATGCTTCGCCTATCTGAAAGTAATGATAAGGTCAGGGTAGTAGACGACCAGGTGGGCAGCCCTACCAGTGCAAAGGAGCTTGCACATGCCATTGCCCAGCTTATTTTTACGGAAAATTATGGTTTGTTCCATGCTACCTGTGAGGGAAGCTGCTCATGGGCCCGGTTTACGGAAGAAATATTCAGGCTCGCAGGCAAGGATACAAAAGTGGAAAAAATTACAACGCAAGAGTTTGGGGCAAAGGCGCCGAGGCCGGCATATTCCATACTGGAAAATTATATGCTTAAGCTGACGGGGGGCTACCGGTTTGCAGATTGGAAGGACGCACTGGCCGTTTATATGAGGGAATTGAAATAAGATGGATTTTATTACGGATTTACTTCAAAATCAGATATTTGTCTCAGCCGCTCTCGGATGGCTGGTGGCCCAGGTTCTCAAAACTTTGATTCACCTGATTATCACGAAACAGTTTCTGATGGAAAGAATGGTGGGGGGCGGAGGCATGCCCAGCTCCCATTCGGCAACTGTGTGCGCGCTGGCAACCTCCACAGGGATAAAATATGGCGGAGGAAGCTTCGAGTTTGCGGTAACAATGATGGTTGCAATTATCGTCATGTATGACGCTATGGGGGTGCGCAGGGAGACCGGCAGACAGGGACGGGTCTTAAACGAGATGATGGAAGTTCTTATGAATATGGGCAAGCGCATTAGCGCCGAAGAACGTTTGAAAGAATTTGTGGGACATACGCCTTTACAGGTTTTAATGGGCGCTATCCTGGGAATTATTATTGCCGTGATTGTTATGAATATATCTTAAACAACATAATAAGTTGTCGCTTCCGGCTTCTGTTAAAGCCATAGGCGGAAATTTTTGCAGAGCCCAAAGCACAATTTCTAATGTCGTTTACTGTGAAAGAAAATAGAGGACAGCCGATAAATGGCGCACCTTAACAACTTTCATTACTGTTTGTGCCGCCGACCTGGCGGCGGAATGGAGATTACTATAAAAATAAAGGAGACAGTTTATGCAAAAAATAGCTTTTATTACAGGAATAACAGGGCAGGACGGCTCTTATCTGGCGGAATTTTTGCTGGAGAAAGGGTATGAAGTCCATGGCCTTGTGCGCAGGCACAGTATCAGTAATACCTTTCGCATTGACCATCTGATTCACTCGGATTATCATAAAATCAAATTTTTTCTTCATTATGCGGATACAACAGATTCCAGTAATCTGATGCGGCTTATATCGGAAATCCGCCCTACGGAAGTTTATAATCTGGCGGCTCAGTCCCATGTGGGCGTATCTTTTGAAGTGCCGGAATATACGGCGGAGGCTACCGGGGTGAGTACTCTGAAACTTTTAGAGGCCATTCGCGTAAACGGTGGAAACTGCAGATATTATCAGGCGTCTACTTCAGAGTTATTTGGGGGCCTGCCTGAGACGGCGCCGCAAAGCGAGGCGACCCCTTTTTATCCCAAGAGTCCCTATGGGGCGGCAAAGCTGTATTCCTATTGGATAACGGTAAATTACAGAGAGTCTTATAACTTGTTTGCATGTAATGGCATTTTATTTAACCATGAGTCTCCGAGGCGAGGAGAAAATTTTGTTACAAGAAAGATCACGTTGGCAATTGCAAATATCATTGCCGGCAAACAGGAGAAGCTATCTTTGGGAAATATGAATGCAAAGCGGGATTGGGGATTTGCAGGAGATTACGTCAAAGGAATGTGGATGATGCTGCAGCAGGATAAACCTGATGACTTTGTGCTTGCCACTAACGAAACCCATACGGTGCGGGAATTTGTAGAGTCAGCCTTTGGGGAGCTTGGTATTTCCCTCAGATGGGAAGGAACCGGCGTGAAGGAAAAGGGTTATGATGCGGAAACAGGGAAATTGCTTGTGGATGTGAATCCTGAATTTTACCGTCCGGCCGAGGTTGAATTTTTGTGGGGAAATGCCGCAAAGGCTGAAAAGATCTTGGGCTGGAAAAGGGATGTAGATTTTAAGGGACTTGTAGCAATGATGATGGATGCCGACTTAAAGGAGATAGCCGGAATCAGTTGTGAGGAATATAAGGAAGGGAAAATGAAGAAATAGCCCTGCCATTGTAAAAGAGGATGGTCGAATGCTTTCTGTTATTCTCATCTGGCTGTATATGCTGTTTACCTGTTATGTGATAGGAGTCGCCTCTATCAGGTTAATTGCAGGAGAGAATTATTCCTGTGGACACAAGGTTAGTTATCTGTATGCAGGCATTGGGGCAGTCACGGTTTTTGCGCAGTTTTTCAGCATATTTTGGAAGGTTGGGCTTGCAGCCAATGTAATTTTGCTCTTTGCATGCGTTTTTTGCATTATTTTCTTGAAAAGAGTATTTTTAAATCATCTGCATACCTTCAGACTGACTGTTACGCCGGTAAAGGCGGTTGTGCTGCTATTGCTTTTTTTAGGTTTTGCTTATGGCGCTTCTATGGGAGTGATACATTATGACACAGGATTGTATCATGCTCAGAGCATTCGTTGGATCGAAGAATATGGAGTGGTTCCCGGTTTAGGCAATTTGCATAGCAGGCTGGCTTATAACAGCGCGGCATTTTGTCTGTCAGCGCTATACAGCATGGCCTTTTTGGGGGGACAATCTTATCATTGCTGCGCGGGTTTTCTGGCTTTTTTACTGGCGCTGGTGTGCCTGGAAGCATTCATAAAAGGGGGAATGAAAAAGCCCGCGCTTTCAGATTTTGCAAGGATTATCGCCATCTATTATCTGCTAATGATTTTTGACGAGATGGTGTCCCCGGCATCGGATTACTTTATGGTGCTTTTGGTCTTTTTTATTCTGATAAGGTGGCTGGAGCTAATTGAGAAAAAGGAAGATTCCTACCTGCCATATGCCTTATTATGTGTGCTGAGTGTGAGCGTAATCACGGTGAAACTTTCCGGAGCGCTTATCCTTCTGCTTACGGTTAAGCCGGCAATCATGATGTTAAAGGAAAAGCGGGGAAAAGAAATTCTTAAATTTTTGGCGGCGGGGATTTTAACGGTTCTGCCGTTTCTGATACGTAATGTGATTTTGTCCGGCTGGCTGGTTTATCCTTTTACTTCAATTGATTTGTTTTCTTTTGCTTTTAAGATTCCTAAGGGGATGGCGGATTATGATGCAAAGGAGATACAGGTGTGGGGCAGGGGATTTAGCGACGTAGGAAGATATGGGGATCCCCCCTTAAAGTGGCTGCCTGAGTGGGCGGCGCAGTTAGACGGAAGTAATAAAGCTTTTCTGGTTATGGCCCTTTTGGGAATTTCATTATGGATGGTGTATCTGGCTTATGCAGTTATAAAAAGAAGAAATGATATGCTGGACTTTCTTCATACGGCCGGAACACTGATGGCATGCTTTTTGTTTTGGCTTTTGAGCGCGCCGCTGGTTCGGTATGGGTGTGTATTTTTATGGATGTTTCCGGTGCTGGTGTGGGGATATTTGTATTTAATCATCAGTCCCCATATGGACAGGTTTAAAATATATCTGATAGTAATTGCGCTGGCCGGGACTTATAAACTGGCGGCCTTTGGCGTGGAGACGGCAAAGGGAGCAACCAGCCAATATTTGGTCAGACAAAAGGATTATGAAAATTTTGATACGGTCTCCTATGAGCTTCACGGATATACTTTTTACTATCCGGTGCAGGGAGATAGAGTAGGGTATCGGGATTTCCCGTCGGCGCCGGTGAGGGCGGAGGATATTTTCCTGGGTGATACCATACGGGAGGGCTTTCGTGATGTGATACATTAACAGGCATTCCTTATCCGGATTTATGCTGATGCAGGGTAGCGGCATGGAGGTTTGCTTAAATAGCTTAAAGGAATATAATTGACAAATTTGAGGGCAATTGGAAGCATGGAGGGATATGACGATGAACAAAGCGGACAAAATTTATGTGGCAGGCCACAGGGGCCTGGTAGGCAGTGCGATTGTCAGGAATTTGGAGGCAAAAGGGTATGTGAATGTGATTGGGAGGACCCACAGGGAACTGGATTTGACCAATCAGGCCATGGTGCGGGACTTTTTTGAGAAGGAGAAAGCGGATGTCGTGGTTCTGGCGGCGGCTAAAGTGGGCGGTATCAATGCCAATAATACAACGCCTGCGGATTTTGCTTATGAAAATATGCAGATTCAGTGTAATGTGATTGACTGCTGTCATAAATTTAAGGTGAAAAAACTTCTTTTTCTGGGAAGCACCTGTATTTATCCCAGGATGGCGCCACAGCCGATTCCGGAGGACGCTCTTTTGACCGGCCCTTTGGAGGAGACCAACGAAGCCTACGCGATTGCCAAGATAGCGGGACTTGAAATGTGTAAATTTTATAAAAGACAGTATGGGGATGATTTTATCAGCTGTATGCCCACAAACTTGTATGGTCCCTATGATAATTACGATTTAGAGGGGTCTCATGTTATGCCTGCCATGATTCGTAAATTCCATGAGGCGAAAGTGAACAATAAGCCCACGGTGGAACTGTGGGGTACGGGAACGCCCTTACGGGAATTTCTTTATGTGGATGATATGGCGGACGCCTGTGTATTCCTGCTTGAAAATTATGACGGGGAGCAGCATGTAAATATTGGAACAGGTAAGGAAGTCACTATCAGGGAGCTGGCGGAAACGGTTCAAAGGGTGGTCGGCTTTGAGGGAGAAATTGTGTGGAATAAAAATATGCCGGACGGAACGCCCAGAAAGCTGACGAACGTGGATAAGCTTCACAGTCTTGGATGGAGCCATAAGGTTGAGCTGGAAGAAGGAGTTGCGCTGGCGTATAAGTGGTTTAAAGAAAATGTGGATATTGCCAGAATGTAATCCGAAAGAGATATATTCCCCGGAAAGTATGTAGCTTTCCGGGGAATTTTGTTACAATAAGCCGGCTTGTAAGGCATGACAGCGTTTGCTATGCACAAGTCTGCATAAGGAGATTCGCTGCCAAGACAGGCGGCGGCCCACAGGGACGAGTGGGGAGAAAAACTTTCTTACTTGATTATATGATGTTCCATAACTGCCTTTATAAATCCCTTAAACAAGGGATGGGGTCTGTTGGGCCTTGATTTCAGTTCCGGGTGAGCCTGAGTTGCAAGGAAGAAAGGATGATTTGGCAGCTCGCACATTTCCACAATCCGTCCATCCGGCGAAAGGCCGGAAAGCTTCATGCCGTATTCCGTCAGGGCATTGCGGTAATCGTTGTTCACCTCATAGCGATGCCGATGGCGTTCATATATGATTTCCTCCCCGTATAAGGCAAAAGCCTTTGAGGTTTTGTCCAGCACGCAGGGATAAGAACCGAGCCTTAAGGTGCCTCCAATATCTTCTACGCCGTTTTGGTCGGGCATTAGGGATGACGGGATGGGTGGTGGAAGGATTAAGCTCAATGCTGTGGGCGTCGTTAAAGCCAATGATATTACGGGCAAATTCCACGATGGCAAGCTGCATACCCAGGCACAGGCCAAGGAAAGGAATCTCGTGGGTTCTTGCATAGGCGATGGCGCAGATTTTTCCTTCGATACCCCGGGAGCCAAATCCTCCGGGAACTAGAATGCCTCCCACATCCCCTAAAAGGTCGTCCGCATTTTCCGGGGATAAGGTTTCGGAATCAATCCATCTGATGGTTACGGTAACCCGGTTGGAAATGCCTCCGTGCTTTAAAGCTTCCACTACGCTGATATAGGCGTCGTGGAGCTGTACATATTTGCCCACTATGGCGACGGATACCTCTCCTTCAGGAGAGCGCAGAGAGTCTACCATACTCTTCCAGTCGGCAAGATCCGGCTCAGGGCAATCCAGATTCAGACAGTGGCAGGCAACCTGGGCCAGACGCTCCTTTTCCATGGCAAGGGGAGCCTCGTACAGGTATTCCACGTCAAGATTTTGCAGCACATGGTTGCTGGGGACGTTACAAAACAGGGCAATTTTATCTTTAATGGCCTGATCTAAGGGATATTCGCTTCTGCATACGATAATATCCGGCCAGATTCCCATTCCCTGCAATTCTTTTACGCTTGCCTGCGTCGGCTTGGTTTTCATCTCCTGGGAAGCTTTCAGATAGGGGATTAGGGTAACATGGATTAAAATGGCGTTTTCATGGCCCACTTCATGCTGAAACTGACGGATAGACTCAAGAAAAGGCTGACTCTCTATGTCGCCCACCGTGCCGCCCACTTCTATGATGGCAATTCGGGTGCTCTCATCCATAAAATTCCTGTAAAACCTGCTTTTAATCTCATTGGTGATATGGGGAATGACCTGGACCGTTCCTCCGCCGTAGTCTCCCCGGCGTTCCTTTTGCAGCACAGACCAGTAGATTTTGCCGGTGGTTACGTTGGAATTTTTGTCCAAGTTTTCATCAATAAATCGCTCATAATGTCCAAGATCCAAATCCGTTTCCGTTCCGTCGTCGGTGACAAATACTTCCCCATGCTGAATGGGATTCATGGTGCCCGGATCAATGTTGATATAGGGATCGAATTTCTGCATGGTCACCTTGTATCCGCGGGCCTTCAAAAGCCTGCCAAGCGAAGCCGCCGTAATCCCCTTCCCAAGCCCCGAAACCACACCGCCTGTTACAAAAACATATTTTACTGCCATAATTACCCTCCGTATATAAACAAAAAAAGACACTACGGCAAGGCCATAGCGTCTTTGCTTTAATGTAAAAATTTTAGCATTCGAAATTTTGTTTGTCAATAAAAAGAAATTAATAAAGCTGATATTCCACCACAATACTTGCCTCCACCTGAATTTCACCGGGCATGATTCCTGCGGCGCTATCTGTCAGGGCATATTCTTCTTTGACCCCGCCGGAACGGTATTTATTGGCAAGGGCCGAGTCGCTATACCGGGCTTCGGAATAACCGCTGGTTTCCTGAATGTTAATGACAGACCCTACGCTGCACCCGGCGGCATCGGCTAATACCTGGGCCTTTTGACGAGCGGTTTCTACTGCGGCGCTAAGGGCGGCCTGATAGCTCTCATCGTATTTACTTGCCTGGTAGGTAATGGACTGAATGGTATTGATTCCCGATGAAACGGACTGGGAAAGAATACCGTTAAGGTGGTCAATTGGAAGGTCGGATACGGTCAGCGTGGTGATGGATTCATATCCGACAACCCGCGATCTGTTGTTGCTGTAGTCATAAACGGGGTTCATGTAGTAATCCGAAGTCTGGATAGAGGTCTCCTCAATGTTCAGACTCTTCAACAATTCAATCACCTGACTGACCGATTCCGCATTCTGTTGCTGGCAGGCCGCCGCGTCGGAAGCTTCGGTGCGAACCGCGTAGACAACCTCTGCAATATCAGGAACCACAGTGACATTTTCACTGCTGTTTACCGTAATAGAATTTGGGCGATAATCTGATGCGGGCGCCCCCAGGGCGGCAGGCGCGCTGTCGGAAACAGCAGGCTGATTTCCAATGCCGTCGGTCATAGCCTGCTCCTGCTCCGGTATTTGACCGGAAACAGCCTTTCCGCATCCTGTCAGTCCCAAAACAATCATTCCCAAAGCCAATTGAACATAAATTTTTTTCATACAAATCCTCCCTTCTTGCTTATGTAATTTACTAATGATACGCCGGGGGAGAAAAAATTTATGGGTTATTCGGAAAATTTTTGAAAAAATGCGGTTTATTCTTTCCAATGGAGTCTGTGGAGATCCCCTTCTAGCTGTAACTGTGCAAAGTTCTGTTGGCGAAGGGCTTCGTAAAGGACGATGGCAACGGCATTGGAAAGATTCAGGGAACGGATTTCGGGAAACATTGGGATGCGGATGCATGTTTTTTCATAATCCACCAGAATTTCTTCCGGAATACCGGCGCTCTCCTTTCCAAACATAATAAAATCATCAGGGCCATAGGAAACCTCGGTGTAAACGTGTTTTGCCTTTGTGGTTGCCATCCAGATTTTGGCATTGGGGTGGATGGACTTAAATTCGTCAAAGTTTATGTATCTGGCCACGTTAAGACGCTCCCAGTAATCCATACCGGCCCGTTTTATTTCTTTTTCATTTAGCCGGAACCCCAGAGGCTCTATCAGGTGAAGTCCGGTTTTAGTGGCGGCGCAGGTTCTGCCGATGTTTCCGGTGTTGGCGGGTATTTCCGGTTGATGTAAGATAATGTGCATGGCGGCTTCTCCTTGTCAAAATTTCTTTTTATTCCATATTGTATTATGGGCTTAGCAGGACTCTGATTATGCCATTTAGATTATCACAGTTCAGGCGTAAAGTCTATTCAATTATCAAAGTGGAAACACCAAAATGGAAATATCAAAATGGATGTGGGAACCGGCTATGTTAAATGATTTCGGTTCTCAGGGAAAGATGAATTGTATTTCGTATGGCGAAGGGGTATAATTTAGCTATCACAGTGTTTATGGTTGTGAAGAATAAACAGAACAGGAGAAGGAATTATGGGATTTTCAAAGGATTTCGTGTGGGGCGCGGCCACCAGCGCCTACCAGATTGAGGGAGCGGTCAATGAGGATGGGAAAGGAAAGCATGTCTGGGACATTTATACAAAGCAGCCGGGACATGTGTATGATAACCATACCGGGGAGGTGGCGTGCGATCATTATCATCGTTTCAGGGAAGATGTCGCCATTATGAAGGAAATGGGACTGAAAGGCTATCGTTTTTCCATTGACTGGTCGAGGGTAATGCCGGATGGATTCGGAAAGGTGAACGAGGCGGGCATTGCTTTTTACAGCAATTTAATCGACGCGCTTTTGGAGAGCGGCATAGTGCCGTATATCACATTGTATCACTGGGAGCTGCCTTATGAGGTATACAAAAGGGGAGGCTGGATGAATCCGGAGATTGTGGAATGGTTTGGCGCTTATGCTAAGCTTATTGCGGAACGTTTCAGCGACAGAGTGACGCATTTCTTTACTTTAAACGAGCCTCAGTGCTTTGTAGGGCTTGGCTTCCTCTCCGGAGAGCATGCCCCCGGACTTAAGGCTCCCATTCAGGATACGCTGGAAATGGCGCATAATGCCATGAAAGCCCATGGCCGCGCGGTGCAGATGCTGCGTCAGTATGGGAAGCAGCCCCTTACCATTGGGTATGCCCCCACAGGTTCCATGTGTTATCCGGAGACGGAAACGCCGGAAAATATTGAAGCGGCAAGGCAGCTTTTGTTCTCCCTGCCGGAGGATGCCGGATATTGGACCTGGAATGTGACATGGTGGTCGGATCCGGTGCTTTTTGGGCGTTATCCGGAAGAAGGGCTGAAATATTATGAGCCGTATCTCCCGAAGATTACGGAGGAAGATATGAAGCTTATTTCCGAGCCCATCGACATGTATGGGCAGAACATATACAACGGAAGATGCGTCCGCATGGGAAAGGATGGGAAGCCGGAAGAAGTAAGGCGTTATGAAGGCTTCCCCAGAACCGCCATAGGCTGGCCGGTAACGCCGGAATGTCTGTATTGGGGCCCTAAGTTTTTGTATGAACGGTATAAGAAACCCATTTACATCACGGAAAACGGTCTTTCCTGCCATGATACGGTTTCCCTTGACGGAAAGGTGCACGATCCTAACAGAATTGATTTCCTTGCCAGATATTTGAAGGAGTTAAAGAGGGCTGCGGGAGAAATTGAGCTCCACGGATATTTCCAATGGTCTTTGATGGACAACTTTGAGTGGGCAAAGGGGTATTTCGAGAGATTTGGACTTGTTTATGTGGATTACCGGACACAGGAGAGAATCTGGAAGGATTCCGCTTACTGGTATCAAAATCTGATTCGCACCAATGGCGAAGAACTATAGTTATATAAACATTACTCTGCAAAGAGAGCGTTTTTTTAAAGAGCGACGGGACAAGCGACTGTTTGCGGAGGAGTTTTGAAAGTAACAAACGCAGCTTTCCTGACATGGAGCTGCGTTTGTTATCGGTTCAATCCCCGTCCCCGTCATCTTCTATGGGAAGGGAAAAGATAAATTCGGAGCCCACCCCTTCCGTGCTGATTACATTGATATGCTCTCCGTGGGCATGAATAATTTCTTTTGTGATGGAAAGGCCAAGGCCGGTTCCTTTTTTATCCTTCCCTCTTGAAAGGTCGGATTTGTAAAACCGGTCCCAAATCAGTTTTAAATTGTCCTTGGGAATCCCGATCCCCTTATCCTTTACGGATACGAAAACTTTATTGTGCTTTTCCGTGGTTTCAATCTTAATGATGGAATCCGGATTGCTGAATTTGATGGCGTTATCCAGCAGGTTATAAAGCACCTGTTGGATTTTTCCGATATCGGCATTGACGAACAGTTCGTCGCCGGTGAGAATCAGTTCTATGGCAATGGTTTTGCTTTTACAGGTACCCTCAAAAGAGGCGGCAGTGTTGCGTATCACCTTATTGATGTCAAAGCTGCTCTTATCCAGCATGATCCCCCTGGTGTTTAAATTGTTTAATGTGAGCAGGCTGTTTGTGAGCTTGGTGAGCCTTTCCGTTTCATTGAGAACAATATTCAGATATTTTTCGTAGAGCTCAGGGGGGACGGTTCCATCGAGCATGGCCTCCAAATAGCCTTTGATGGAGGTGAGGGGTGAACGGAAGTCATGGGAAACATTCGCCACAAATTTTTTCTGGTCATCCTCGGCGCGGGCAATTTCGCTTGCCATATAAGAAAGGGAGGCGGCCAGATATCCGATTTCATCTTCACTGTCAATCTGAAATTCATAATGCATATTTCCCGCGGCGTACTGCTCGGTGGCTTCGGTGATCCTGCGCAGGGGAAGGTAAACCATCTCCGTGAAAAAGATCAGGATAATCATGGAAAGCAAAAACAGAATAATCAGCATCAAATAGGAGATATTCAAAAGGCTGTTGCAGGATGCAATGATATTGCTCATGGGATAATGGATTACCACATAACCCCGCACCTTATAATCTGAGGTGATGGGCGCAAATACACTTAGCTGTTCCTGGGTAAAGCTGTCAAAAAAATATCCGATTGTGTAATAAGATTTTTCCGTAATGGTAGGGTCAAAGCCCTCAATCACCGTTTCGCTCTCCACATCAACGGGCGATTGCGAATCCAAAACCATACGCCCGGAAGGGTTGATAATCCACAGGTTGGCGGAAAGATAGGTGTCTAAGGCGTCCAGCTGTTTTTTGACAGTGTCCAGGGAGGTTTCGTTGTTGTAAAGATCCGAGGCGTAGGTGTTGGCGATTAAAGTGGCCTCCCGATAAAGGGCGTCCGCTTTTTCATATTTCAGGTGCTCCATAGTCATACTATTTACAAAGGTTGCCACAACGATAAAGCCAAAAACCCCAAAAATAAAGTAAGCTAACAAAAACTTCAGGTAAAGGGTTTTTCTCATCAGCGCACCTCAAACTTGTAGCCAATGCCCCAGATGGTGGCAATACGCCAGCCGGCGTGGTCGCTTATTTTTTCCCGGAGCCTTTTGATGTGTACGTCTACGGTTCTGGTGTCCCCAATGTATTCATAGCCCCATATCTGGTCAAGAAGCTGCTCCCTTGTAAAAACATGGTTTGGGGAGGAGGCGAGGAAATACAATAGTTCCAGCTCCTTAGGAGGCATTTCTATGTGTTTTCCTTTATAAATCACGGAATAATTGGTCTGATTGATGGAAAGATCAGGGTATTCCACACATTTCACATCCTGCGGATCGGAAGCGGCGGGAGCGGGCTTATATCTGCGCAGCACGGCCTTTACCCGGGCCACCAGCTCTTTGGAATCAAAGGGCTTTTCCATATAATCGTCTGCGCCCAATTCAAGGCCCAAAACTTTATCAAAAATTTCTCCTTTGGCGGAAAGCATGATAATGGGGATGGCGGATTTGGCGCGGATTTCACGGCACACCTGATAGCCGTCCATACCGGGAAGCATCAGATCCAGTAAAATTAAATTTGGCGCAAAGGTATCCGCAAGAACCAGAGCACTCTCCCCATCTCCTGCAATCATGGTTTCAAAGCATTCCTTTGTCAGATAAAGGGAAATTAATTCGGCAATGTTGCTGTCGTCGTCTACAATTAAAATTTTTTGTCTGTTTACCATATTAATTACGAATCTCCTATATTTATTCCCGCGGCAACGAGCCGGGCAGATGTACTTAATTCCATCGGTATCATGGATATTTGGCGGCCGCCGCGAGAGACTTTGACTTGTGGGGCAAAGACCCGGGCTACTCCTTAAAAGTAACAATTGTAACGCCGGCGTCGCCCTCGCCGTATTCTCCCAAACGGTAGGACTTAACATATTTTACGCGCTTTAAATGGCTGTGCACTGCGCTGCGCAGAGCGCCTGTGCCCTTACCGTGTACCACCCTTACGGTGGAAAGATGGGATAAGTAGGCGTCGTCCAAATATTTGTCGAGCTCCGCAAGAGCTTCGTCCACCGTTCGTCCAAGTAAGTTGATCTCGGAAGAAATATTTAAGGATTTTGACATTTTCGCCCGGCTGGTATGGCTTTTTTGTAAAGCGGAAAGGCCGGGGGGCGTCTCCTCCTCCAAGGGGGCCAAATCCTTTATATTTGCCTGGGAACGCATGATGCCGCATTGGACGAATACGTTTCCTTTGTGGTCGGGAAGGGAACTTACCGTGCCCTTAAGCCCCATGGAAAGAATTTTGACGCTGTCTCCAATTTTAAGCTGTTCCGGTTTCAACTGCTGTTTCTTTTGCGGTTCTTTCTGTGTCAGAGCAAGCTTATCGTTCTTTTTGCCGATTTCGCCGCGCAGCCGCTCTCTGGTTTTTTCCAAATCTTTCAGGGAAGCGCCGGGCCCGGCCTTTTGGTAGACGCGAATGGTCTCGTCGGCCACATTTTTAGCCTCCTGCAAAATTTCCCGGGCCTCTTCGTTGGCCCTGCGCAGGATACGGTCTTTGGCACTGTCTATTTTTTCATTTTTAGCCTGTAATTTTTCCTTTAGGGTTTTTACTTCTTCTTTATAGGAAGCAATTTCCAGACGTTCCTTTTCTATGGTAAGGCGGCTGTTTTCCAAATCGGTAATCAGATCCTCGAAGCTTTTTTCCTCGGTGGTAATCTGCTTTTTGGCAGCTTCTATGATATAGTCCGGCAGTCCCAGCTTTGAGGAAATGGCAAAGGCGTTGCTCTTGCCGGGGATACCGATTAAAAGTCTGTAGGTGGGCGCTAATGTTTCCACATTAAATTCACAGCAGGCGTTTTCCACGAAATCGGTTGATAACGCATACACCTTAAGCTCACTGTAGTGAGTAGTGGCCATGGTGCGGATGCCGCTTGTGTGCAGGTGGTCTAAAATGGCGATGGCAAGGGCCGCTCCCTCGGTAGGGTCGGTGCCGGCGCCCAATTCGTCGAACAGGCATAAAGAATTTTCATCCGCATTTTTTAAAATGGAGACGATACTGGTCATATGGGAGGAAAAGGTACTCAGGCTCTGCTCGATGCTTTGCTCATCCCCAATATCAGCGTACACTTCGGTAAAAATGGAAAGCTCCGAGCGATCCAGAGCCGGAATATGAAGACCGGCCTGCCCCATCAGGGTAAAAAGCCCTACGGTCTTTAGGGAAACCGTTTTTCCGCCGGTGTTGGGGCCGGTGATCACCAGCAGGTCGAAATCCTTTCCAAGTTCAACGTCAATAGGAACCACCTTCTTCGGGGGAAGAAGGGGATGACGCCCTTTGCGGATATGAATGTAATGCTCCCGGTTAAAAAGCGGCATGGTGGCATTTTGCTCCATGGCGAGGTGAGCTTTGGCAAACACAAAATCCAAAAAGGTCATAATCCTCTGGTTTTCGGCTATCTCTGAAATATGATTCGAAACCTGGGCGCTTAAGGCGGCCAGAACGGCTTCTATTTCTTCTTTTTCCTTAAGGGCAAGCTCTTTTAATTGGTTGTTCAGGTTTACAATCGCCGCCGGCTCAATAAAGAAGGTGGAGCCGGTGGAGGACTGGTCATGAATCATACCGGGCACCTGGCTTTTATATTCCGCTTTAACGGGAATGCAGTACCTGTTATCCCTCATGGTGATGACGGCGTCCTGCAGGTAGCTGCGGTAAGAACCGTTTACCATGCCCGCCAGCTGCGAATGAATTTTATCGCCGGTTAAGGAGATGGAACGTCTTACATGTTTAAGGCCCGGGCTGGCGTCGTCTGCTATCTCCTCCTCGGAAAGAATACAGCGGTTTATCTCATTGGCAAGGGGGGTAAGGGGCTCTAAGGCATGGAAGTAACCGGTAAGGGAAGTTTCCTTTTCCTCGTCCCTTGGCCCTCTGCTATAAGACTTGATTCTATTCACATTATCAAGAAGGCCGGCGATTTTTAAAAGCTCAGGGGCGGACAGAGTACTCCCGATTTCCAGAGAACGCAGCGATACGGACACGTCCCGGTTTCCCCCAAAGGAGGTAGATCCTTTGGCAAAAAGCATGGAAAGGGCATCCGCAGTTTCCCTTTGGGCCGCTTCGATAACCTTAAGGTCGGTGAAGGGCACTAGCTCCCGGCACATAGCTCTCCCCGGGTCGGAGGACGCCTTCTGGGTTAATAAATGGATAATTTTTGTATATTCTAAAGTGTGTAAAACTTTTTCGTTCATAAATCTCCTCATTTCCGCGCCGCTTTCTGCGCAGATTAAGTATAACATATTTTTTGCCGATGCACTACCTAATTGCATTCCATATTTACTTCTGATAAAATAAGCAGTAATAGTTTTGCCGCCGTTTGGGGACCGGCCCGTTAAACAGGTATCGGACGATACCGGGAAAGGAAAACAATGTGACAGCTTTTACGGAAAAATATAGAAAACAGATTTTTTGGCTTATATTGGCAGTATCATTTTTTATGATTCTTGCCTATAATTTTCTAACGCCCTACTTGTCGGACGATTATGCTTACGCAATTGAAGTACGCCAGGCAAAATCCCTTTGGGATTTGGTAAAGCAGCAGTACGGGGAATATATTTCAAACAGCGGAAGGGTAATCGGACAGTTTAATGTGAGACTTTCCCTGGTATTTGATAAATGGGTGTTTAATCTGATAAACAGCCTGATGTTCATCGCCCTTGCGCTTGTCATGTATGCCAATATCCGGCGCAAAAAGAAGTATGATATTTTTGTCCTCATCCTGATTATTACATTTTTATGGAAATTTGCAGTGAGCTTTGGACAGACAATGCTTTGGATATGCGGTTCCTGCAATTATCTTTGGGGAAGCGTGTTTATTTTAGGATTTGTGACTTTTTACCGATATTTTCTGTACCATGTGGATAAAATAAAACACCATCTGCCGGTAGCGGCCGGGGCCTTTATTTTTGGTGTGGCGGCCGGGTGGTGTAATGAAAATACATCCGGCGGCGGCCTGCTGTTGGTACTCATGTTTGGATGCAACTTTTGGCTGGACAGAAGACAAAGGAAAGAAAAGGGTATTTATCCTTTTATGATTTCCGGCGTTTTGGGTATGTGCTGCGGTATTTTAGGAATGATTTCTGCGCCGGGCGTAAGAAGCAGAAGTGCAACCATGTCCGAGGGAGAGTATACGGGCCTTGTAGGCCTTCTTTCAAGAATTTATAAGCTGACGCTGAGGATTAGGGAATTGTTTTTTGTGGTAATTGTGATAACCATTATTGTGCTCGTGCTGCTGGCGCTGCAAAAAAAATTGTGCGGCTTTAAACGGCTGCGCAATAATGAAACAATCCTTTTTTTGGTGGCGGCAACGGCTACGTGTTATGCCCTTGCCATTGCGCCTACTCCCGCGGACAGGGCTTTCTTTGGCGCAGGCATTTTTCTGTTTGCAGGATGCATTCAGGGGATAATCGACGTATCGGATACGGAGCAGACGATTCGTGCGGCAAAGTACAGTTTGGCCTGTGTGCTGTGCGCGTGGCTGTTTTTTGCTTATTTGGATAATCTGGTAAATTTGGCCAGGATATACAGGGAGGAACAGGAGAGGATTAACTTAATCTGGGAGGAAAAGGGTGATCCGGAGGAAGACGGTATTTTGGTAATACCGCAGTTCAGGGAAGCCTTTAAGACCCCTTACAGCAATGCCCATGAATCGGATTTGCAGGATGATAAAGATTATTGGATTAATCTGTTTTATGAGGTTTATTATGATTTGGGAAATATCACCGCAATTCCAAGGGACGAGTGGGAAGAACTGTATGGGGAGGAGAAGTGAAAACGAGATGAAGATCTTCTAAGGCGGCAGAAAACGCCGCCTAAGAAAATCTAAGTCATCTCGCGAAGAATCGCCTGGGGCGATTCTTCCGAAATAATTTATGCATTGTTTGTGCCGCAAAGCGGCATGTGGGGAAGAGTGAGAAGTAGCGCAGGAATAGGGAAAATAATGGCTATCGAATGGAAGGAGCTAAGCAGCAGCCCCTGTAACCTGTGCCCCAGGGAATGTGGGGTAAACCGGAAGGTCGGGCAGACGGGCTATTGCCTTTCGGATAACAGGATTTTTGTGGCAAGGGCGGCGCTTCATATGTGGGAGGAACCCTGTATATCGGGGGAGGCGGGGTCAGGCACGGTATTTTTTTCCGGCTGTAACTTAAGATGTGTTTACTGTCAGAACCATGAAATTGCAGGAGGAAAAAAAGGCAGGCAGGTTTCCGTAAGGCAGCTTGCGGAAATTTTCTTAGAGCTTCAGGCAAAGGGAGCGGCCAACATTAATCTTGTGACGCCGGATCATTATATGGATCAGATTGCGGAGGCTGTTTTGACGGCAAAGGATATGGGGCTTATCCTGCCGGTGGTATATAATGGAAGCGGCTATGAAAAAAGGGAAGTGATAAGAAATTTAGCGGGAATTATTGATGTTTTTTTGACAGATTTTAAGTATATGGAGAAGGGTTTGGCGGAAAAATATTCTAAAGCCCCGGATTATCCGGCCGTTGCGGCGGCGGCCCTCGAAGAAATGACACAGATAGCGGGAGACGCCGTTTTTGACGAAAAAGGAATGATGCAAAAAGGAATCATTGTCAGGCACCTGATTTTGCCGGGACATAAGAAAAATGCAAAAGCGGTTGTAAAATATCTGTATGAAACCTATGGGGACAGAATTTACATTAGTTTAATGAATCAATACACATCTTTTTTAAAAGTCATGGAGGGCGCTGATTATAAGGAATTGTGCAGAAAGGTGACAAAAAGAGAGTATGAGGCTGTTGTAGACTATGCCATTGATTTAGGGGTAAGAAATGCCTTTATTCAGGAAGGGGATACCGCAGGGGAAAGCTTTGTGCCAAAGTTTGATCTAAATTTTCATGTATAATAAGCCTTCTTTTACAAATAATAGTACAAGAGTAATTTTTTACTATTAGCGTAAATGGAGGTTTATTTTTTATGAAAGCTACAGGTATTGTGAGACGAATAGACGACTT
>ERZ777011.1107-NODE-1107-length-32466-cov-15.297183_pt1 | contig 32466 bp, 29 predicted proteins | sample MGYA00374964_ERZ777011 | MGnify/ENA primary metagenome ERZ777011 (study PRJEB29310, sample SAMD00008975) | mouse gut metagenome | study: EMG produced TPA metagenomics assembly of the Metagenome analysis of fecal microbiota from mouse which was promoted...
CCACAAATTTAACACTTTTCTCAAAATTCATGCACCGGGTTTTCGGCTTGACCCTTTATAGGCATTATTGGTTGAATTAGAAAAGTCAGGCTAGAAATCTTTGATTTTTAGCCTGACCTCACGTTTCAACTATTTATTTATGAGAGCCTCAGTATCGAGTATCACTACCAGATAAAAAGGACTAGGGATGTAGTGTGTTGCATCTTTCCTTACGAATGCTACAATCTTATAACAATCTTGCGCGTATTATAATGTGGGCAGGCGCGCTAAAAGTCTTTAAAGAGTGTAAACATTAAGGCGCATTTTTTGTTAATGCGTCAAAATTAAGTTAATGGTGGTTGTTGTATAGTAAATAAGCCGTGAAAATCACAATTTCTTGAGCCGTATCCCTTCCGCGGTTGAGGACATAGATATTATGTCCTCGTCAAGCATATGCCTGACAGCTTCGGATATGTCTTTCCGGTTTCCGTTGGCATTCGCTATTATATGTTCCATGGTGACACCGCCTGGATGGGAGCACAGGTAGGCAATGGAGGCCTCTATGGCTTTCTTGTCGGTAGCGGATGGCCGGACACGCTTTTTTTCCCGGCATACGTCGCATTGCCCGCATCCGCCTTCCGGGCTTTCACCGAAATATTCCAGCAAGGTGGATACACGGCATTGTGATGTGTCGAACGTAAACTTTTTCATTGCATCGATCCTTGACTCCATCACGTCGCGTCTTTGCTCATACACCTGTCTGGGGATGGTGACGTATTTTGGAAGTTCACGTGAAGTGGTAAATGCAACATATGGGGTTGTCTTGCGGGGGATGTAGTGCAGCACGTGCATGCGTCCAAGGGCCAGGAGTGATTGGTATATATCGTTCTCGTGGAGCTGTAGGCGGTATGCCAGCAGTTTTTCATCTATATACACATAGTCGGCGAAAAGGCCTGTATAACTGCGCAGCAGCATCTGGAACACCATGTCTGTAGTGCCGTCTATCGGCAAATTGTAAAGCTCTTCCTTGCGGGCGGTGAGCATCACTCGGGAATAGGTAGATATTTCATCGGTATAATCGATGTAACCAGACTGGGAAAGTATTGTCAACGCGCTACGTGCCGGGGCTGGCTGTAGGGAGTATCGTTGGCAGAACAGGCCGAAATCGAACTCGTACACCTGGTTGTATCCGCTGCCTACGGCAATGTCAAGGAACACCCCGAGTTTGTCATATATATCCGTGATATATTCCTTTGGCGGGAATGAATCGCTTAGCCTGCGCGACAGCAGGGCTTTGTCGCGGTTACAGGCCAGCACTACGGCATATGAAGGCTTTCCGTCACGTCCGCCACGTCCGGCTTCCTGGTAATATTCTTCAAGGGAGGAAGGGAGGTCATAATGTACCACAGTCCGGACATCGGGCTTGTCGATCCCCATGCCGAAAGCGTTTGTAGCCACTATCACGCGTATGGAATTGTCCTTCCATCTGTTCTGGCGTTCATTTTTGTCTTCAGGAGACAGTCCGGCATGGTAGAATTCTGCTGTGATTCCGGCCTGTTGTATTACTTGTGCTAGTTCGCGTGTTCGCCTCCTGGAGCGGACATAGACTATAGCGCTCCCCGATGTATTTTTCAGCACTCGTAGCAAAGTCTGAGGCTTGTCATCTCCGTATCTTACTATGTAGCTTAGGTTGTCGCGTGAGAAACTGCGTGAATATGTCATGTGTCCGTCGCGGAACTGCAGCTGACGACGTATGTCCTCCACTACGTCAGGTGTGGCCGATGCAGTAAGTGCCAGTACCGGAACGGACGGGAAGGCTTTACGGAGCTCGGATATCTGGAGGTAGGAGGGACGGAAGTCATAACCCCACTGCGAAATGCAATGGGCCTCGTCGACTACTATCAACGACACATCCCAGTCCCTCATTTCTGAAATGAATTGGGGCGATCGTAGTTTTTCGGGGGATATGTACAGCAGTTTGGCCTTGTTTAGACGGCATTTGTCCAAGACCAGCTTCTGTTCCCTGCGCGACAGCCCGGAGTGTGTAAATACGGCGTTTATGCCTGTTGCCCTGAGGTTGTCCACCTGGTCCTTCATCAGGGATATTAGTGGGGTCACCACAATGGTGAGCCCGTCCGCCATCATGGCAGGCACTTGGAAGGTAAGCGATTTGCCGCCGCCTGTAGGCAATAGGCCGAGTGTGTCGTGTCCATGCAGGATGGACATTATTATTTCCTGCTGCAACGGACGGAATGAGGAGTATCCCCAGTATCTTTCAAGTACCGCGAGGGTTTCAGCCCGCCTGTTCTCCATTTATGCGTATTTCCTTTACCAGCAGCTGGAGTGTCGATGGCGCATTGTGGTGCTTGTTTTCCTCAATGGTGTAGCATATGTCGAATGGCTGGCGCGAGTGGATGTGGCTGAAATATTTGGATGCGTTGAAGGCAATGCCGTTGATTACCTTGCCCGATGTGTCATCGACAAGTTCGAGTTTTATATGTTCCAGTTGTTTGCCTACCAGCTTGCTTGTACCGAAGTCCATCACTTTGCGGGTGCAGAACACCGGTTTCATGTTGCCTGGCCCGAACGGGTTGAATAGCCTGAGGGTCGACATGAACTGTGGGGTGATTTCGGCAAATGTCAGGTATGCGTCAATGTCCAGTTGTGGGCGCAGTTGCGAGGGTAGGATATTGGCAGACACATATTCTTCAAACCGCCTTGTGAATTCGGGTATATTCTCCTCTTTCAGTGATAGTCCGACAGCATATGTATGGCCGCCGAAATTCTCAAGCAGGTCGCGTGCGGAGTCAACGGCCTTATATATGTCAAAGCCCTGGACAGAGCGTGAAGACCCTGTGGCCAGGCCGTTGGCCAATGTCAGTACTACGGCAGGTTTGTAATATAGCTCCGTGAGCCTGGACGCTACGATGCCTATTATGCCTTTATGCCAGTTCTTGTTGTATATGACTATTGACTTTTTGTCAGAATGGCTTTCCCCGCGGGCATCGACAATCGCGTTGGCTTCGTCGGTTATACGCTTGTCAAGTTCTTTGCGGTCCTTGTTGTACTGGTCTATTGCCAGGCTGCGTTGGTTTGCATCCTTTATGTCGCGTGCCACAAGCAGTTCCACGGCTTCGCGGCCGCTCTGCATCCTGCCAGAAGCATTTATGCGCGGGCCAATCTTGAATATTACATCGCTGATGGTGATTTCCTTGTTTGCAAGTCCGCATGTACGTATTATGGCCCGGAGCCCCATGTTTGGGTTTGAGTTGATCCTTCGCAGCCCGTGATATGCCATTATGCGGTTTTCATCGACCATCGGCACAATGTCGGCGGCTATGGATACGGCTACGAGGTCAAGGAGGCATTCCAGCTCTGCCGTGTCCAGTCCGTTAGATATTGAGAACGCCTGCATGAACTTGTATCCAACGCCGCATCCCGACAGGTGGGGGCACGGATATGTCGAACCTTCGAGTTTCGGGTTCAGTATGGCCACGGCAGGAGGCAGCTCATCATCGGGCACGTGATGGTCGCATATTATGAAATCAATGCCAAGCGATTTGGCATACTTTATCTCATCAATGGCCTTTATGCCACAATCAAGGATTATGATTAGCTTGACACCATCGGCAGCAGCGGCATCGATGGTAGGTTTCGATATCCCGTACCCTTCATCGTAGCGGGTGGGGATATAGAAATCTATTTCGGAGTAAAAATTCTGTAGGTATTTATAGACTAGGGCTACGGCGGTTGTACCGTCTACGTCATAGTCTCCATATACCATGATTCTCTCCTTTGACCCCATGGCTCTGTTGAGCCGGTCTACAGCCTTGTCCATTTCGGGCATGAGGAACGGGTCGTGCATGTCGCCCAACGAAGGATGGAAGAAGCGTTCGGCTTCTTCTACGGAACGTATGCCCCGTTGGACCAGTAGCTCGCTAACAGGAGGGCAGCCGGCAAATTCCTTTGCCAGCGCGGTCTCTAATTTTTGTTCTTCTGTAGTAAGGGGTAAGTAATTCCATTTACTTATCATTTATGTTATTTTTTTATTTTTCTAGTGGAGACGGCCGCTCGTGGCCGTGGATTGAGGGGAGGGTAGGCGGCTGCCGATGCAAGCCGATATATAATTCGCCAATATACAGAATGTTATGCTCCGTGTCGCGGATTTGTGCCGTATTACTCGTTGCAGGCACAGCACTCCTATGGCTAAGGATATGCAAAATTAGCCAAAAAATATCGTATTTTTTGGCTAATTAAGGAGTTTTAATCTTTAAAATTTGTTTATTTGGCCTAGGCTGTCGGTTGTTTTAGGTGGACATCCATTTGCGGAAACGGGAAATTGATTCCAGCCTTTGGCAGTTCGTTGTACATACGTTCGTTCATGTCAAAGAACACTCCCCAGTAGTCTGCGCTCCTTACCCATGCCCTTACGGTAAGGATGACGCTGCTGTCGGCCAATGATTTCACAAACACGACAGCTTCCTGTCCGTATTCTGTCAATGTTTCTGTGATTCTGGGATCGCTGCCCAGGATTTCCAGGATGGAACGTCGTGCTGTGTCAATATTGTCGCCGTAGGATATGGCTACATCCCAGTCTACACGCCTGTATTTCTCGCGGCTTGCATTGTTGATGCTGCTGGTCGACAACATGCCGTTAGGTATGGTTATTGACTTGTTGTCACCGGTATTGATGACAGTATGGAATATCTGGATTTCCTTTACCGTACCGGCATAGCCTTGGGCTTCGATGAAATCGCCAACTTTGTATGGCTTTAGCAGCATGATTAGGACACCGGCCGCGAAATTCTGCAATGTGCCGCTGAGGGCCATACCGATAGCGACACCGGCTGATGCAAACAGTGCCAGGAATGATGATGTCTCTATACCCAATATACCGATTACGGTGACTATCAGTATGAAATAGAGGACAATCCTTATCATGCTGAGCACAAAAGTGGTCAGTGTGGTGTCGACATTACGTCGGTTCATCATACCCGAAACTAATCGGTAGAGGCGGTTTATAACAAACTTGCCTACATAGAACACCAGCACGGCGATTGCCAGGTTTATGGCAAATGTCACCATGGAGTTGGTTATCTTGTCAATGAAGTCCTCCAGCGACAGGTATTTAAATGTGGATACTTCGGCCGCTGCTTGGCTTGTAGAATCTATTATTTCTGTCTGTAGCATTTATTGTTTTTTTGATTGTTGGTTATTGTTTCTCCACCATGTGGCTTACCACATCGGCGTACCACGAAAGCGTGTTGTAGTTCTTTGCCGTCAGGTTTGATTGCGTACGTATCATGTAGGCCGACAGTCCGCAATGCTTTTTGATTTCAATGCGGTCCCACAGGCGTTCTGTGGCGGCTTCAAATACGATGGCGTCGGCAAGAGCCTTGTCGAATGCGGCAAGAGCCCTGTCGTCAGTGCATATCGACTGCATGTAGTCCCGAAGGTCATAATGGTAGCAAGTCCCTGACATGTATTTCTGCACATTGTAGTCCGGAACTGCCGGCCATGTCGATTTGACCATTATTTCCCTGCAGGCATCTGCGAGGTCGTCCATGTATCTGGTGTCAACTACAGATATCGTGCATGTTCGCATAGACGCATTGGACTGGCGGTTATAGAAGTCGTATGTGTTCCATGCCGCCTTTGCCAGGTCGGGTGTCCTGGCAAAGAAGCAAGGGACGTTGACGGAGTAGTCCATTCCTGGTGTCGGCAGTTCAGACGGGGATGACACTATATAGCGTGCGGCGTGCCTGAGCTCATATGCCACTTCCACTGCACCCATGTAGCAGCAGTCGAAATATATGAACGAAAAGCTGTCATTGCCGAGCACCTCGGCAAGGGTTGTCACATTCATTGTCTTGTTTATGTCCTGGCCGAACGAGCGTATTGACGGCAGCCCTTCCATACCGTCCTGAAGCCATCCGCTTCCGTGGCTCCACATCACCAGGCCGTAGTCGTCTGCAGGTGCAATCGATTTGGTGTCAGCTATTACTTCTGCCATCCGTTCGGCCGCCACAGATGGCACGTCCTGACTATAGCCTTTCAGTTTCGTCAATACGGCTTTGCCTGTACTTTCCGCCTTTATCTCGTAAAGGGTTGGGGACTGGGTGTACGATGTATGGTATACAAGCAGCCTTCCTCCGTTCAGGCCTCCGTTCCTTGCTGCCTGCAGCATCTCTTCGATGTCATCGGCATTGAATCCTCCTGTACCGAGGCTGTTGGTCGCAATCATGTATACAAGGACTGTACGCCGGGACTTCAGTTCCGGTTCGCTGTGGCATGATACCATCATTGCCGCCACAATTATCATGGCGGCAATGACAGTCAGGAGGGAGTGTTTGTGGTGCATGTCCGTTATCAGTGCTTTATTGCATTGATTATGGTGTCGAAAGCAACCGACAGGCCGTTGTGGTCTTTGCCGCCTGCCTGTGCGAATCCAGGCTGGCCGCCGCCACCGCCCTTGATGGCCTTTGCGGCTTCACGTACGATGGCCGATGCGTTCATGCCCTTGCCAACGAGGTCATCCGTAAACATTACTGTAAGCAACGGCTTGTCTGATACATCTATTGTAGCTGCGACAAACGCTGTACTCTCAGGCGACATGTTGCGTACAGTAAATGCCACGTTCTTGACGGTATCTGGCATACGCACGCCCCTAAGGGTTGCAATCTTGATGCCGTTTATAATGTGGGCATCCTCTAGGGATTCCTTTGCCATGGTATTGACACGCTCTTTCATTACTTCTTCGGCCTGTTTGCGCAGGTCGGCATTTTCTTCGATGGAGCGGCGGAGTGCCTGTACCACATTTGGGGCGTTATTGAGCATGCCCTTTATTTGCGATAGTATGTCATGCATCTCATCGATGGCGTCTTCTACAGATTCTCCTGTGATAGCCTCGATTCTACGTATGCCGGCGGCAATGCTGCTTTCGGATACGATTTTTATCATGCCGATACGGCCAGTGTTGTCCACGTGTGTGCCGCCGCAAAGCTCAACGGAATCTCCGTAGCGTATCACCCTCACCTCATCGCCGTATTTTTCTCCGAAAAGGGCCATGGCGCCCATTTCCATAGCTTCGGATATGGGCACATTGCGGCGCTCGTCACGGGCTATTGCCTGCCGTACCTTTTTGTTGGCAAGGCGCTCTACCTTGCTGATTTCTTCAGGGGTGAGCTTGGAGAAGTGCGAGAAGTCGAAACGGAGGACTGACGGCGACACGAATGAGCCTTTTTGTTCAACGTGTGTGCCCAGCACCTCGCGCAGCGCCTCATGGAGTAGGTGTGTGGCAGTGTGGTTGCAGCTGGTTGCCATGCGCGCATCTGTGTTGATTGCGGCTGTGAACACGGCGTTGACATCTGTAGGCATCTTTTTTGTCAGGTGTACCCCGATGCCGTTCTCACGTTTGGTGTCATAGATCTCTATTGTTTCTTCACCGCAAGTGAGTGTGCCGTGGTCACCTACCTGTCCGCCCATTTCTGCATAGAATGGTGTGCGGTCAAGTATTATCTGGAAGAACTCCTTGTTTTTCTGTTTCACCTGGCGGAAACGGAGGATTCTTGCCTGTGTGGACTGGCAGTCATAGCCTACGAATTCCTGTTCGCCAGCATTCACTGTCACCCAGTCCGTAGCTTCTGTGGCGGCGGCGTTGCGTGCACGTGCCTTTTGTGCATCCATTTCTGTGTCGAATTCAGCCTGGTTGAGTGCCATGCCGTTTTCTTTCAGTATCAACTGTGTGAGGTCAAGGGGAAATCCGTATGTATCATAGAGTGTGAATGCCTCTTTGCCGGAAATCATATCTTTCCCTTGCGACTTGGCACGGGATATGGCCTCATCAAGCATGTGTATGCCGTTTTCAAGCGTTCTCAGGAAAGAATCCTCCTCTTCTTTTATCACCTTCATTATAAGGTCGCGCTGCTTGGCCAGCTCCGGATAGGCTTCGCCCATGGAGTCGATTAAAGTGTCCACAAGGCGGTACATGAACGCCTGTTTCTGGTCAAGGAACGTATATGCATAGCGAACAGCACGGCGCAGTATACGGCGTATCACGTATCCGGCCTTTGCGTTCGACGGCAATTGGGAATCGGCTATAGAAAAAGCGATGGTGCGTACGTGGTCGGCCACTACACGCATGGCTATGTCGGCCTTGTGGTTTTTGCCGTAGCTTTTGCCGCTGAGTGAGCCTATCTTGTTTATCAGAGGGGTGAATACATCGGTATCGTAGTTTGAACGTTTCCCTTGAAGCGCCATGCACAGGCGTTCAAATCCCATTCCGGTGTCAATCACCTTTGCGGGCAGAGGCTCTAGTGTGCCGTCGGCCTTGCGGTTGTATTGCATGAACACGAGATTCCATATCTCTATCACCTGTGGGTGGTCATGGTTGACAAGCGAAGCTCCCGGAACTTCGGCACGTTCGCTTTCGGTACGCAGGTCGATATGTATTTCGGAGCAAGGGCCGCATGGGCCTGTGTCGCCCATCTCCCAGAAGTTGTCATGTTTGTTTCCGTTTATTATATGGTCGGCTGGAAGATGCTTGAGCCAGATGGATGCGGCCTCGTCATCGCGTGGAAGGTCGTCTTCTGACGAGCCTTCAAACACTGTAGCATAAAGCCTTGACGGGTCGAGCTTCAACACGTCCACCAGATATTCCCATGCCCAGTCTATCGCCTCCTGCTTGAAGTAGTCGCCGAACGACCAGTTGCCGAGCATCTCGAACATGGTGTGGTGGTATGTGTCCATGCCCACCTCTTCAAGGTCGTTGTGCTTGCCGCTGACGCGCAGGCATTTCTGAGAGTCGGCTACGCGGGTATATTTGGCCGCCTTGTTGCCGAGGATGATATCTTTAAACTGGTTCATGCCGGCGTTGGTAAACATCAACGTCGGGTCATCTTTGATGACCATCGGTGCTGAGGGTACAATTCGGTGTCCTTTGCTTTCAAAAAACGACTTGAACGATTCCCTGATTTCTTTTGCTGACAGCATGGTGTTGAGCTTGATTATATAGTGTTTGACTTTTCTTGTTTAAGCGCGCAAAATTACAAAAAAAATGTTACTTTTGCAAGTTGAATCAATCCTCATCCGATGCGCAAGACTGTATATTATAGATACAACCAGTCGACGGGACATTATGACCGCGTCTATCCGTCGCGTAAGGGCCGTATATTTGCCATGGCCAGGCATATTGCCATATGGGTGGTGCTGGCGGCGGCATTGGTATCTGTGGGTTATACGCTATTTGCCATACCTGGGCAGAGGCAACTGCGGGAACAGAACCGCCAGTTGCGGGCGCAGCTGGGGCTTCTTGACCGACGTGCCGACGCCCTGGTGGCTGTTATGTCCGATGTGATAGACCGCGACAATAATTTCTACCGGGTGATGATGCAGGCCGACCGCATTACCGATGCGCGGCGGTATGCCGGGCTTGAGCGCCAGAGGCTATACGGGGAGCTGGACTCGCTTGCCGATGCACAGCTGTTGCGCCGGGTTACAGATAAGCTGGATCTCATCGGCCATCAGGTGTACAGTCAGATAAAGTCATTCGACCAATTGCGGGATATAGCTATGGCAAGCCGTGACCGCCTTGACCATATCCCTGCCATACAGCCTATTTCCGACAAGTATCTCAAGCAGATGGCCTCAGGATACGGCTACCGTTCTGACCCTGTCTACCGTACATTGAAATTTCATGAGGGGCTGGACTACTCGGCGGACATAGGCACGCCTGTCTATGCAACAGGTGATGGAACGGTAGAGCTTGCCGGATGGAACAAGGGGTATGGCAACTCGATAGACATTTCCCATGGTTACAACTATCTGACACGTTACGCCCATCTCAGTGAGATACTTGTTCGCCAAGGACAGAAAGTGCGCCGTGGCGATATGATAGGAAAGGTGGGTAATACGGGGAAGTCGACAGGGCCACACCTACATTATGAGGTCCGTCTGCATGGGCAGCCACAGAATCCGGTCAATTACTACTTTTATGATCTTACGCCAGAGCAATATGACGACCTGATAAGGCTGTCGGAAAACGCAGGGCATGTCATGGACTGATACCATGCTGCTTTTAAGGCCGATGTGGGATTGGATGCCAGTGGCAGGACTTTTTTGAACCAATATCTTATGAATTCGTTAATTTATTAATAATTAACGAGAAAAAATAATTACCTTTGCAGCCGGAAAGCTGAGTTATAATTATATTTATTTTATGTCTAACCAAATAATTTTATCAGAATGAACGTAGAGGCAATTGGCAACTGGGCCGGACTCGTATGGCAGGCTCTTGATGAAGCCGACGTTTTGGGCGTTAAGCAGATTAAGAAAATCACAAAACTAAAGGACAAGGAAGTTTTTGCCGCCATAGGCTGGCTGGCACGTGAAAATAAGATCACGATTGACGTTTCCGCCGAAGACCCGAAGGAATTCATCGTTTCGCTTGTCCAGGAATAATACACCGCTTGAGGATAAATTGATTGAGCCGGACTGCCTGTATCTGTAAGGCAGTCCGGCTGGTTTTTTATGAAAAAGGGTTGAAAACAGGCCTAAATATACATTATTATTGCATAATTCCATGGAAACGCCTAAATTTGCCTACTTAAAAACTTTACTGTACAGATAATATCCGCTCTCTAGTTATTATGGACATTTTTACCTCAAAAGGAAAAAATACAGACCCCTCAGTGCGTGATGCACGCAACCGCAGATGGATAAAATTGATGTGGGGCACTTTTGCCGTTTTTGTTGTGGCCCTGGCCATATTTTTCATTATGGTATACAATGGGGTTATAGGATATATGCCTCCTGTCGAGGAGCTCAAGAACCCAAATGACAGGTTCGCGACTATAATATACAGTGCCGATGGAAAGGAGATGGGCCGTTACTACAACCGTTCCGGCAACCGTATATATGCCGATTTCGATGAGATTTCGCAGAATGTGGTGGATGCGCTTATCGCCACTGAGGATGTGCGCTTTGAGGACCATTCCGGGATCGACCTCAAGGCTGTTGTCCGGGCCGTTGTAAAGACCGGGATTATGGGCAACAGGAGTGCCGGAGGTGGATCCACAATTACTCAGCAGCTAGCCAAGCAGCTGTATTCGCCGCGCAGTGAGAACCTTTTCCAAAGGGCGATGCAGAAGCCGATTGAATGGATGATAGCCATAAAGCTGGAACGGTTCTACTCCAAGGAAGAGATACTGAAGATGTATCTCAACCAGTTTGATTTCCTGTACAATGCCAGCGGCATAAAGACAGCTGCCAATGTGTATTTCAAAAAGACCGCCGACAATCTTGACCTGCACGAGGCCGCGTTGCTTGTAGGCATGGTCAAGAATCCTTCATATTATAATCCCGTACGTTCCCCAGAGCGTGCATTGGCCCGCCGTAATGTGGTGTTTGAGCAGATGGAAAAGGCTGGGAAAATTACGGAAAGCCAGCTGGATTCATTGTGTGCCCTTCCATTGGGACTGAATTTTCACCGTATTGACCATAAGGATGGTATCGCACCATATTTCCGCGAGGAGCTGCGGCGCATACTTTCGGCAAAAAAGCCCAAAAGGGGCGATTATCCATCATGGAACCAGCAGGCCTATGTCGATGATTCCATAGCATGGGCCGACAATCCTCTTTTCGGTTGGATAGAGAAGAATCCTAAGCCAGATGGAACAAAATACGATATATATGCCGATGGCCTTAAGATATATACCACTGTCGACTCCCGTATGCAGCAATATGCGGAAGAAGCGGTGAAAGAGCATATGTCCGACCTTCAGAAACGCTTTTTCAAAGAAAAGCGCAATGCCCCGGATGCACCATATTCAACCAATACGGCCGAAATAACGGTATCTGCCCGCAAGAAGCTTATAGAGAATGCCATTAAACAGAGTGAGCGTATGCGGGTGGCGCGAGTGGCCGAACTGTCGGATGCGGAGATCGAGCGTCAGTTCTCGACGCCGGTACATATGACAGTATTCAGCTATGACGGTCCGGTGGACACAGTAATGACTCCTCGTGACTCTATCCTTTATCATAAACATTTCCTGCGAACAGGATTCATGTCGATGGACCCCCGCAACGGATATGTCAAGGCTTATGTAGGAGGACCTGATTTCCACTTCTTCCAGTACGACATGGTGTCAACCGGACGCCGGCAGATCGGATCGACCGTCAAGCCGTTCCTGTATACACTTGCAATGGAGGAGGGGATGACCCCATGTACCACCATGCTCAACGAACAGCCTGTTTTCTATGATGAGAGCGGGCGTCCATGGTTGCCACGCAATGCGGGCAGCGCTCGTATCGGGGAGATGGTAGACCTGCGCTGGGCGCTGACAAACTCCAATAACTGGATTTCCGCCAGGATAATGGAGGCATTGCATGCAGAGAAGGCTCTCCCAAGGACAATGCACAATTTCGGTATCACAAACAAGCTTCCGGAAGTCAAGTCTCTATGTCTTGGCTCAGGTGATGTATCGGTAAAGGAAATGGTAGGTGCATACACTGCCTTCGCCAACAAAGGCATGCGTGTAGATCCACTTTATGTCACCTCGATTGCCGACAATAATGGTAATGTCATTGCCACATTCTCACCAAAGCATCAGGACGTAATCAGCGAGACTGCATATTACCGGATATTGTCGATATTGCTTAATGTTGTCGACAGCGGTACAGGCAACCGTATGCGCCGCGCACCGTATAACGTGAAGGCCCAGATGGGAGGAAAGACCGGTACTACCAACTTCAATGCCGACGGCTGGTTTATGGCGTTCACCCCCGACCTTGTGTCCGGCACATGGGTAGGCGGTGACGAGCGGTACATACATTTCAATACAATGGCGAACGGCCAGGGTGCATCCATGGCGCTCCCGGTGTATGGGCGGTATATACGTAAGGTATACGATGACCCTTCTTTGGGGTATTCCGAGAATGCACGTTTCGTATTCCCGTCCAATATCAACCTTTGTGAAGGCGATTTCTTCGGTGAGGAGATTGAAGAGGAGGCGGAAAGCTCTCTTGGCGGCATTTTTGATTGACAACAATTATGTCCGGGCAGTCCAGGTTTGAGCGTATCGCTATGGTGGCGGCCGTGGTTTCTGTATCGATGGTCGCTGTTGTTGCCTTTGCCTTGCGGGGATGCGGAGACCGGGATGTGACGGCTTTAATGCCTGTCCCGGATAGCGTGGCCGCAGCATTGCTGCAGAAAGATGAGGCCGTACGGGATACAGTGGCGCGTCCGGTACGCCGGCAACGTGTACGCAGTAAAAAAGGGGCGGTTTCCAAAGAGCCAGTCGGGCGCGACTATTTTTCTCCCGCAGAAGATATAACCGGCAAGTAACAATTAATCAATAAACGGATATGCAAATGCTAAAGTCAATCATCACCTCGTTTTTGGTCCTTGTTTCATCTGCATTGTGCACATATGCACAGGAGGATGGCGGCAGCATTTCCATGCCATACGGCCGCTCTTTGCAGTTGTCCATGGCGGCAGGATGTAATTTCAGCCTCGCCGGAGATGTAGACCAGTGGTGGTTCGGCGACCGTCAGGCCGGAGCTTTTGAGTTGGACTGGATGGTATCGTATATGTTTCCAGGCCATTGGGGAGTGTACGCTGATTTGCGGCTTAAGTTCTTTCGTCTAAGGGACGCACAGGAAGGGTTGGCAGAAGATATTTTCGACACCTTTTTCCCTGGACTTAGGCGGCTTCATCCGTCATTTAGCGTTGGTGGTGTATACCGTTACGAATACGGGCGTTGGGGCATATATCCGCGGATAGGTATCGGATGGCAGTCATATGGATATAGGGAGTCAACCAAGGATAGCGGCGCGTGGGAATTCAGGCGGCGTACCTCGACCATGACGTTCAATGCCGGAATGACAGGTGCATTCAGGTTGTCGCGGCGCATAAGCTTTATCCTTGATATGCATTTCCAGCAGCCATTGCAGAAATCAAAGGCAACATTGACAGAAATCAGGTCAGGAGAAGAGATCCGGACTGTCCGCCGTACATCGTCGTTGGGGCGTGAACTTACGCTGTCGTGCGGCATACGCTTGCATTTGTGTGAATGATTGACATCCACCGCAAGGGCATGTCGCGCAAGCTCACATACATTCGGTATGTGGCCTTACAGTTACGTAGGAACAGCCTATAGAATTGGAGCTGGAAAAAGATTAACTGATAGCTTGGAATCGTTTGCTGATAGCTACAGTTGGGTTAGGACATTAATGCTCATTGTCGGCGGCTTCCTTGGTGACATTGCCGCTGGCCTTATCCGGCACTATGGCAGGTTGCTGTGCCGGAGGGGGTGATGCAGGCGGTGTGCCTTTGGTCTTCCTGGTAGCTCCAGGTACGCTTTGGTCGCTGTTGAGTAGCTCTTCCATCCCTTCAGGGAAATTGAACACGTCCATAGGTCCTGTTGGACGCAGATGCCCGTACCATTTGAACTGGGGAAGATAGAAAATGGACCGTTTGGCAAGGAAAAGGGGAGTGCCTACAGTGGTGTTCTCAGGCCAGAATTTCATTTTTACAAGTTCTCTTTTCTCGAAATCGGCTGAAAGGAAAGAGCTTTCTATGTTGAAAATCTTGTTGTATGTAGAGTCATCTTCCATAGGCAGGAATACGGCCATCACATTGCCGCTGACATCAAGGTGGCTGATTTCACCGTTGTCGAAATAGGCGGTCATCTCTTTGCCGGACAGCTGCTGATAGAATTCCTCTTCCACATGTTCAGCAGTAAATGCATTTCGGGGTAGCTTGGCCCAAACTATGGTGGAGTCATTGAAGTGCACATCGATCACATTGCCGAATATCTGCCGTTCACCACTCCACACTATAGGGTGTACAAACATGTGCAACGTTGTGTCGCGCTCTTCAAAACGCATTGAGTCGCACAGGCCTTGCATGTCGTTGCGGAAGAACCTCACCCTGGGGTATGCCACCATTACATGTGTTGTGTCTATGCGTGTATATCCTGGAGTGTTGGCCAGTGTATCGGCTTCAATGCGTACGGTATCAAACACCCTGAACGATTGTATCTGCTTGCCGTGGAGGTATAGTGTATCAGGGCGGGAGTATTCCATAGCCAGTGCATGTCCTGTCACATAGGAACTGTCGGTAAGTTCGTTGTAGTATCCGTAGTCGCCTTCGAGCCGGGACTTGCGTACGGAATCCTCCATCACCATGTTGCCCCATGCCTCGCCATATCCGGCGTTGCGGTCATAGAAGAGAGTATCGCCCTCAAGGGTAGTGCCTCCAGATGTCCGCACCATAGAACGGTCAAACAGGTCGGCTATGTTTGTATGGGTATTATACCGGCCGTTGGTTGTATAGATGGTTGCCTGTGAATTGATTACTTCTGATTGGCTGTAAAGCTCTGCTATATGTGTGTCCGTATTGTAATACAGGGTGTCGGTATATATGTCAAGGGTGTCCTTGTCGCCCCGTGAGTTTAGGTGCACACGTCCATAGAAGTTGGCTTCCTTTGTCGAAGGCACGTATTCCCCTTCAATTGATGTGAGCCTGTTGCGGGCATCGGTCAATGCGCCTCCGGTATTGTAGTATCCAAGGTCTATGCCTAGGTCATAGACAAAAACCGGAGTCTTTAGCATCACATCACGGTTTATAAGCCTCACGGAATCTGTCCCGTTGGAATAAAGGTATGCAATCTCCTCTGGCCCGCGGTAGTTCAGTTCATCGGCAAATATGAACAGAGTGTCGCCCTGTTCCATCCGCACATTGGAGAATGCGTCCATCGATTCTGTCCCCGGAAAATAATGGGCGCTGTCGCAGAACATCAGCATAGCCCCTTTTGAGAACTTGACGTTGCCGGTCAGTACCACAAATGAATCGTTGGTCTGAGCCATCTCATCGGCGTGCTCCACGATTACGCGCTGCCCTGATGCGCGGTCGGCATCGGGTATGGTAGGCTTTATCACAGGGCGAGGCCTGTGCCGTTCCTGTGGGACAGGGATTGCCAATGATATCAGCGGAGCAATTACCGCCGACAGCAATACAGCCATCGCCGATAGTCTGCCTGGCCTCCCTTTGCGGCGCGTACGGGTGTTGTTTGCCGTTCTGAACATATTGCCGTGTGGATAAGCCTTGTCTATTTGCGGTTTTTCACCCACTTGTGCTCAAAGTCGCAATTTCGCCAGCCATCTTCTATCCTTACATATGTGTCGGCGATCTTCTTTTCAAGCCATTCCTTGACAATGGCGTTGCTCCGCGATTCTTCGTACATGTTCTTTGCCAACTGGTAGTCGTCGGCAATATTGGCGCGGTGGGCATCGATCCTGTTTGTCAGCTTTACGAGCGCCACTATGTCGCGGTCGCGCTTGGGGTCTTTCATTATTATGGCTTTCGACATCTCGCCGGGTTTCAGGCCGGCTACAGCCCTGGCAACTTCCTGGGGCAGCTGAGACATCTCGAACTTTGTCGTGCCGGTGTTCTCGTTGATCATTACACCGTTTGAATAGCGGGTATCCTTGTCCTGTGATATCCAGCGTGCCGCCTCTTCAAAGGTGAATTTTCCGTCAGTGATATCTGTCCTTACGGAGTCGAGCCTGTTGGTCGCTTCGATAAGGTCCTTGTCGGCCACTTTGGGTCGCAGCAATATGTGGCGGGTGTTTATGCGGTCACCGCGTTTCTCTATCAGCTGTATGATGTGGAAGCCGTATTCGGTTTCTACTATTTTCGACACTTTCTTGGGGTCGTTGAGGTTGAACGCCACTGCGGCATATTCCGGCACGAGCTGCCCACGTCCCATGAATCCAAGTTCGCCACCGCGTATGCCTTCCGGGGCTTCGCTGTACAGGATGGCGAGTGTCGAGAAGTCGCTTTCTCCTTTGTTCACCTTTTCGGCATATCCGCGCAGGCGCGCTTTGACGTCTTCAATCTCCTGGCGTGGGATTGACGGGTTCAATGTGATGATCTGCACTTCTACCTGCAGCGGCACGAAAGGTATGGAGTCCTCAGGAAGCCCAGTGAAATAACGGCGGACATCGGAAGGGGTTACTTTCAGGTTTTTTGTAAGAGAACGCTGCACTTCACCTATGCGGTATTGGTTGCGCATGTTGGTGGCGAGCTGTTCACGGATTTCGGGCAGTGGCTTGCCGAACACCTGTTCAATTTTCTCGCGTGTGCCCAGGTTCGCTATAAGGTAGTTTATGCGGCTTTCTACGGCTTGTTGTACCTGTGCCTCTGCGATCTCTACGGTGTCGAGGTCGGCTTGGTGCAGGAATAGCTTGTCGATTGCCATCTGTTCGGGGATGTAGCAGTATGGGTCGCCTTTGATGGGCATGCGCTCATGCTGCATCTGCATGTACTGCTCCTCGATTTCTGATTTATAGATAGGTTCATCGCCGATTATCCATGCGACTTCTTCGGCTATGTTGTCGGCCGCCAATGCGGCTAGGGCAATGCATCCCAGGGATATTGCCGAAATTATTCTACGCAGTTCCACGTGGCTTGATATTTGTTTGGTTTGGTTCTGTTTATGGGTTTGTGCCGTCACCATTGCCTGTGTCCCAAGGCTTTGGCGCAACATCGTACAAAGATACGACTTTTTTCGCAATCATGACCCCATGTCGCATAGAATTTCTATTTCGCCGCGGCTGTCGGCGGCATCATAGAGCAGTTTGCGCAGGTCGTTGTCGTATTCCATCCGCCGTGTGTTGATTATGCGGTCGACAATCAGCGGGCGTGCTGTCTCATAGGGCATGATGCTTTCCGCCGGCATCACGGAGTCGATGGAAAGCAGGTATGTGTATCCGTTGTCGGTGAAGTCCAGCGGCATAGGCTTGCGGAGGTATGATTGGCCGCCGTCTGCAAATTCATAGGGCAGACGTGATTCCACTTGTGTCCAGTTTATCCATGTGTCCCTGAAGTAGTCGAAGTGTAGAGCTGAGCTAAGGGCCAGTTTTTCGAGCCGGTCCATGTCTTCGTCCTTGTGTGATGTGTACAGTTTCCTGATAGACGGAAGATCACCGGAGTCCTCAGCCACTTTCAGATATATGCCTTTGACGATTGGGCTGGAAAGCTTGAAGTCCTGACTGTGTGACGTGTAGTAGGCCTCTATTGAGTCTTCGGGGATTGACATGTCGGTATGGGAGTCGGCCATCTGCCGGCGGTATTCCCACATAACCAGTTGGCGGCGGTATTCATCGACCATCTGTTCGATGCCGGCCATGTCTATTTCCGAGGCGGCGATTTCCGATACTAGGTTTTCGTCTATCCATTTGCGTATGAATGCGCGGGCGAATTTTATGCTGTCTGCCTCGCAAAGGCCGCCTGGCATCGCGTTTTCAAGGTCAGAGGTGTGCAGTCTGGCGTTTCCGACTTTGGCAAGCAGCCGCCTGCTGCTGTTATTGCCTGAATTTGGCGAGCATCCTGTATGGGAGACGCCCGCACACAGGATGCCCGCTATTATGGCTGCCTTTTTTATGATGTCCGATACGTTGGGCATCCGGCTTATTTTACTTTTTTTAGCAATTTCTTGTTTATCTTCACCTTGTAGCGGTCACGCATGCTGGCTATCCATTGCCGTTCAAGCTCATTCTGGTAGTCGGTGGTGACATGTCCGCGGATATCGGCCGCAGTTTCAGGCTGCTCCATCAATTTGCCGTTGAAGACTGTTACAGCTGTCCATTTCGATTTCTGTTCCGGCTTCTTTCCAGAGAATGCCAGGTAGTCGACAGCAGGGCTTTCACCTTTTGCCGCCATTACGCGCTCCACCTTGATGTTGCGGCCGAACTGCTTGCGTAGCATGTGTGCCAGAGAGTCGGGGGCTATGTTGATGTCAGTGTTGCCGAGCACGGCTTTGATGTCCTGCATCATTGAATCGGAAGTGGCCCATATCAATGTGCCTTTGAAGCGTGGCTTGTCCCAGCGGTATTTTTCGCGGTTTGCCTGGAAGAATGCCTCAAGCCCTTCCGTGTCTTTTGTGGCGCGTTCCCATACCTTTTCGTTGCTTATGTCGAACAGCAGTATGCCATCGTGGTATTCATTAAGCAGGTTGCGGTATTCCGGATATATCGATGACAGTTCATTGCGGTATCTTTCCGTCACTTCCGCTGCTTGTTCCGCCTTTTTTGCCTGATCAGGGGTTATGCCGTATTTTTTGAACAGTCCGTCAATTTTGGCCTGTCGGGCAATGTCCATACGGCCGTCATACTTCATGGCGGTGAGTATGTTGTCACGCAGGCTGTCGAGAGGAGGTACTCCGCGCTGTGCCTCTTTCAGTATGATATGGTAGCCGAACGGGCTTTTGAACGGCGCGGACATTTCGCCGTTTTTCAAGGCAAATGCGATGCTGTCGAATGGCTGTACCATCATTCCTGCTCCGAACCATCCAAGATTTCCGCCTTTTACTGACGATCCAGGGTCTTCGCTTTCGTGCATGGCCATGTCTGCAAAGTCGGCCCCTGCCAGTAACAGGCTGTAGAGCGAGTCTATTTTTTCTTTGGCCAGCCTGTCGGACTTGGCGTTGTCCCTTTGTGCGAGCTTCAGGATATGCCTTGCGCTGACTTCACCACGTGCAGGATGCTTGCTGTTGACCTTGATGATGTGGCATCCGTATCCGGAGCTTATCACTGGAGATATGCCGCCTATCGGGGTGGAATATGCTGCTTCTTCAAAGCGGTAGGGCAGTCGGTTGCCAGAAATTAGGCCCATGCGTCCGCCCTTAACGGCGGAAGGCCTGTCCACTGAATATTCGGCGGCGGCTTTCTCAAAGGTTAAGTTGCCGGCAATTATCTCGTTGCGCAGGCTGTCGAGCATACGTGGTGCGGGATCTGTGTCCACGGCATGGATGTCTTCGTATAACATGATATGCGATACGTCAAGGTCGTAATGCATCCGTCCGTATGTCTCCTCCAGGAAGCGGTTTACCGTAGCAGTGTCTGTCATGTACGGTTCGGACAGCTCGGCCCGGAACTTTTCAAATTCCTGACGGAATGCTGCCGTGGTGTCCAGTCCTGCGGCTTCGGCTTCGGCCACTTTCAGCTTGAAGTTCACGAACATATCAACGTATTCGTTGATGTCCTGTGGCTGTTGCTGTTGGGCGCAGTTTTTGTGGTAAAGATACTCAAATTCGCTTAGGGTGATGTCTTTGCCGTTGATTGTCATCAACACTGGCTCACTTTTTTTTGCTGTGCAAGGCATTAGCGCGATCCCTAGTGCGGCGACTGATACTAATATCTTTTTCATACTGTGTCTTAGATGTGGTTGAAGCGACTTTTTATGGTTGGCGTATTGGTGGTTTGCTATAATGGCATTGCCATAAATAGCAATATAGAGATATAACGTTGCCCGGAGGCGGAATATTATATCTCTATGTGTCTAATTTCATTATGTTTCTCCGTCAAAGCGGAGATGAAGGCCTATTGATGGGTGGCGCTGTAGTTCGGTGCTTCGCTTGTTATGGCCACATCGTGCGGATGGCTTTCAAGGATGCCGGCGTTGGTGATGCGGGTAAATTTGGCGTTGTGGAGGGCATTGATGTCCTTTGCACCGCAGTAGCCCATTCCGGACCGGAGTCCGCCCAGCATCTGGTACACTACCTCATATAGCAGTCCCTTGTATGGCACGCGTGCGGCTATGCCTTCGGGCACAAGCTTTTTTGCATCTGTTTCCGAAGCCTGGAAATAGCGGTCTTTTGAGCCTTTTTCCATCGCTTCCAGTGAACCCATGCCGCGGTAAGCCTTGTATTTGCGGCCATTGAATATTATCGTTTCGCCTGGCGATTCCTCTACTCCTGCAAGCATGCCTCCGAGCATTACGGAATGTCCGCCGGCTGCAAGGGCCTTTACAATGTCGCCTGAATAGCGGATGCCGCCATCGGCGATAAGGGGAACGCCTGTGCCTTCAAGGGCCTTGGCTACATCATAAACGGCGGAGAGCTGTGGCACGCCTACGCCTGCAATGACACGTGTGGTGCATATGGAGCCCGGGCCGATGCCGACTTTTACGCCGTCAGCGCCGTTTTCAACCAGGAAGCGTGCGGCATCGCCGGTGGCGATGTTGCCTACAACTACATCGATATGCGGGTATTTTTCCTTTACTGCACGGAGCACCCCGATGACTCCGCGGGAGTGGCCGTGGGCGGTGTCTATGACTATTGCATCGACTCCGGCTGCCACCAGGGCATCGACGCGTTCCATTGAGTCGTTGGTTACACCTACTCCGGCTGCCACACGCAGGCGTCCGAGGGAGTCCTTGCATGCGTTTGGCTTGTCCTTGGCCTTGGTGATGTCCTTGTATGTCACAAGACCTACCAGATGGCCATCGGAATCGATTACGGGAAGTTTCTCGATTTTGTGGCGCTGGAGGATATCGGCAGCCTCTTCAAGGTTTGTCGACTGGGTTGTGGTGACAAGGTTTTCAGTGGTCATCACCTGGCTGATGGGACGGTCGAGGTCGCGCTCGAAACGGAGGTCACGGTTGGTGACTATGCCGACCAGCTTGCGGTCGTTGTCGACCACTGGTATTCCTCCGATGTGGTATTCTTTCATCAGGCCGAGGGCATCGCGCACTGTCGCTTCCTTGTGGATTGTGACAGGGTCGTAGATCATACCGTTTTCAGCGCGCTTCACAGCGTGCACCTGGCGGGCCTGTTCGGCGATTGGCATGTTTTTGTGGATTACACCGATTCCGCCTTCACGGGCGATGGCGATTGCTAACTGCGCCTCAGTGACGGTGTCCATCGCTGCTGATACGATGGGGACGTTGAGGCGGATGTTGCGGGAGAACTGTGTGGACAGGTCAACTTCGCGTGGGAGCACTTCGGAATAAGCGGGAATGAGCAGGACGTCATCGAAAGTCAGGCCGTCCATTTTTACTCTATCGGCAATAAATGACATAAAAACAGGAGTTTTAAAATTTATTGCCTGCAAAGTTACAAAATTTTCGCGATTACATCCAACCGCCGATGGCATTTTTTATCTGATTCAGGGGACATTGCCGGATAAAAGTTCATTATGGGACTCACAATATGTTTACCTCCGGCTGGCCGATTGGGGGACGTTTTGTCATTTGTAGACATATCCGTCCCCGGATTCATACAGGCTGCCAGAATTATATATAAATTGAAAGCAATCTTTCAAATCGTGGATTACAACAATGTTGCCGTAAATAAAATATGAATAACGATCTTTTTGTGCATCGACATCACTGAGATAAGTTACAGTACTGTTGTTGAACTTATACGAATCGCCGTATGGGCCGTGCCAAGCTTTTGACTTTAATATTTCTTTAGTCAATACACCGGTCTGTTTCGCGTATTCTGCCACTGGCACGTTGAGAATCTGGCTGCGGCCAATCAGAGTGCCGTCGACAGTGGCTGAGATGAAGAAAGGCAGGGTGCTCCAGTCGGCATCGGTGAAAGTGGAGCTGTTGCCTACGGTGAGGGATAGCACGCCGAAGTCGTTTGTCGTGGCGGACTTGCGTTCAGAGCAGATGGCCTTTCCATTGGAGTCGGTTATTGCTATTTCCACAGTTACGGTCTCGTCCGCCCGTGGCTCGCCTGTGGCGTTGTCGAGAAGGGATACCTGATATCCGATCTGGGCGTTGGCCGATAGTGCTGAGGCGATGGCGGCTATTTTAAGTAGTCGCTTCATAATACTAATGGTAAAAATATTCGTCTTTAAGGTTAAAAAGTTTATTGTCGCTATATATTAATAGCTCGAAGGCTGATACAGAGCCGGATAAAGGTCTAATCAGAAACACGTTGTTGCCGTCAATGTGATATTTGTGTTTACTGGTAAAATGTCCATGTCCATCTGCATAGTTTTCATGGAAAGTTGCCGTATCATCGGAAAATGTATAATAGTATTGTTTATCTCCGTATTGATACCAAGCTCTTGACTTTAATATTTCTTTAGTCAGTATGCCAGCTTGTTTTGCATATTCGGCTATTGGTACGCTGAGTATTTGGCTGCGTCCAATCAGAGTACCGTCGACAGTGGCTGAGATGAAGAAAGGTAGGGCGCTCCAGTCGGCATCGGTGAAAGTGGAGCTGTTGCCTACGGTGAGGGATAGCACGCCGAAGTCGTTTGTCGTAGCGGACTTGCGTTCTGAACAGAGGGTTTTCCCATTGGAGTCGGTGATTGCTATTTCCACAGTTACGGTCTCGTCCGCCCGTGGCTCTCCCGTGGCGTTGTCGAGAAGGGATACCTGATATCCAATCTGGGCGTTGGCCGATAATGCTGAGGCAATGGCTGCTATTGTGAAGAGTCGCTTCATTGTGCTAATTGTAAAAATATCCGTGGTTAACGTTAAAAAGCTTGTTGTCGCTATATATAAATAGCTCGAAGATTGATACAGATTCAATCATAAACACGTTATTGCCGTCAATCTGATATTTGTGTTTCCAGGAATTATGCTCATAATCATCGATCTCATGGAAAGTTACCGTATCATCGGAGAATGTGTAATAACGGTCTTTATCTCCGTTTTGATACCAAGTTTTTGATTTTAGTATTTCTTTAGTGAGTACGCCGGTCTGCTTCGCGTATTCGGCTACCGGTACGTTGAGAATCTGGCTGCGTCCAATCAGAGTGCCGTCGACAGTGGCTGAGATGAAAAAAGGTAGGGCGCTCCAGTCGGCATCGGTGAAAGTGGAGCTGTTGCCTACGGTGAGGGATAGCACGCCGAAGTCGTTTGTCGTGGCGGACTTGCGTTCAGAGCAGATGGCCTTTCCATTGGAGTCGGTTATTGCTATTTCCACAGTTACGGTCTCGTCTGCCCGCGGCTCTCCCGTGGCGTTATCGAGCAACGACACTTGGTATCCGATCTGGGCATTGGCCGATAATGCTGAGGCGATGGCGGCTATTGTGAAGAGTCTCATAATTAATCCAATAAATATTGTTATCGTTTGTAGAATAGATATCCTGTAGTAGATATCATATGGTTTGTATCAGGAAAATATATAAAGGCGACACCGTTACTGAGATAATAAGATTCACCTGATGTTTTGATTACACTAAGTGAATTCCCGCTTATTTCATATTTTATAGAAATTGTTTGTGTCTCATCACCGTCAAAAGCTGTTGCATTGCCTGTTCCTAAATTATTGAATGTATAGGATATGCTTACGTTATCGCCGTTATATACCCATGTTCCTGTAAGTATTTCTTTAGTCAGTATGCCGGTCTGTTTCGCGTATTCTGCCACTGGTACGCTGAGTATCTGGCTGCGGCCAATCAGAGTGCCGTCGACAGTGGCTGAGATGAAAAAAGGTAGGGCGCTCCAGTCGGCATCGGTGAAAGTGGAGCTGTTGCCTACGGTGAGGGATAGCACGCCGAAGTCGTTTGTCGTGGCGGACTTGCGTTCAGAGCAGATGGCCTTTCCATTGGAGTCGGTTATTGCTATTTCCACCGTTACTGTCTCGTCCGCCCGCGGCTCGCCCGTGGCGTTATCGAGCAGGGAGACCTGATATCCAATCTGTGCGTTGGCCGATAATGCTGAGGCGATAGTGGCTATTATGAAGAGTCGTTTCATCGGGTAAGGGTATATGTCTTTTTTGAATTTCTTAATTTGACAGTAAGGGTATCGGCAGTCAGCCCTACGACATAGAATGATATCTTACGTCCGTCGGAAAGGGTGATGGATACTCCGCCACGGAATGGGGTGTTGACGCGGTAGGAGAAAGGGATACCGTTGTATGTGCCGTTACTGCTGTCGCTGAACGTCAGTGCTACTTGTTCGCCTGCAAGATTTCCGCTCCAGTTGCCGGTGAGTGTGGATGATGCCCCTCCGCCTGAATGTGGCGTTTCAAGGTCAATGGTCTCGATAAGGCTGGCAGTGAATCCTTTACGGAATTTGTCGTTGGCGGATGCGGTAGGCATTAGGTTGCCTTCGATAAATGTTGTAGTTTCGGATGATGCGGAATTGACTATAGGCATCCCGCTGACAATGTAGTGTCCTTTGTGGCTACCAGTGTAGATGACAGGAGAATAGAATATGTCGTCGCCTATGGTAGTGGGGGCTGCCTTGATGACTTTGCCGAGATAGCGGAACACAGGGCGTGGTACGGCATTGTCGGTGTCGAGTGAGGCAAGTTCGTCTTTAAGGGCGATTTCAGAGTTGAATGTCTGCTGCCGGTCATTGCCGTTTTCTATAATGTCAGGTTCATCGTCATTGGAGAATACCTGTTTGATGGTCTCGTCGGTTTCAGCGTCGGCGAGTTCAAATCCGATTTCCAGGGGCTGTTCGATGGGGGTTTCGGTATATGTGGCGATGGTGACGGCTTTTGCTGGCGCATCAGCGGTGATGACATTGCCGCTTTCTTTACCCAGAGTGGAACGTGTGTGAAATTCCGGGAAAAGGTTGAGTGTACGCTTGAAGAAATCCATATTGGCTGTGAATGGAAGAGGATGCTTTTCTTTGTCGCCAAAAATGAAATATTTATGGTTATAGTAGTATGTTGATATGTCGCCATGCAGCGCCATTTCGATTTTTGCTTTGGCATAGGCATCCTGCGAGTATTCCTCAGACAGTTCCTGTAGTACGCCCATGCTGAATTCGGCATCCATTTTCGGGCCAGCCTTTAATTCGATGCCTGCACCGATGCGGTCGAACAGAACGCCTATTGACAGATCGATTTTTGGCCCGAAGAATATGGTGCCGTTGAGGTGGGCCTCAAGCGATGAGCTTAAGTCGCCACGGAGACGAGAGAATACCGGTTGGCCGAATGTGTCTTTGCCGTTACGGCGCGTCCATTCTACGGATATAAAGAAGTCGTCGGTAAATTCATATTTTATTCCCAGTTCGGCAGCGACATCAAGGAAGCTTCTCACATCTAGGGCAACCTGTATTGTACCGCCGAGGAATTTTATCGGGATGTTCAGCAGGCTTTTGCTTTCGTTAGAGTATTCGTTGCTGTCATCGGATGTGGCTGATATTTCAAGCTTGGGTGTGATATGTATCTTGAATATGCCATGGTAGTATCCTGTGAGGGGATTTGCAACGCCGTTCTCGAGGCCTATACCTAGCTTACAGCTGATCTTTCCGTTGATTTTTATGCCGTCTATTTCTATTTCGGGGAGGCTGCCTTCAGGGTTATAGTAAAATCCTAAATCCAGTGCCTTTTTGCGGGCGGATGCGTCCTCTCCGGCGTGGAAGTACCCGTTGAAAAGTTCATCGGGCGCAAGTTCCTTTACATTGTGCACCATGCGGCTGCCTGACGATGTCAGGGACACCACTTCGGCACATAGCCCATACGGGAATACAGTGGTGAATTCATCGTAGTAGATACGTTCACCGGTGGATGGGATGGACGAGATAGGAGTGCCGGCCTTGTAACGTATGGATTCGCCGTTGAAGCTTTCCATTAAGGCAACTTCCTGGTCCGTGAGCCGGCGTACGCCTTTCTTTGGGTCTATTATGTTGCGTGGGCCTATTGCCACGCTATCGATTTCGGATATGGGTATGTATGTGCTGTGGTCCTCGAACACGAACCGTTGCCCGGTGGCCTCATCGGTAAGGTTGCCTTCGGCATCGGCGAACACGGTCTCGATGGATTTAATCTCATCAGAATAGAACAGGTTGATTTCGCCTGTGTTGCGGAACACAAGCACCTGCTGTGGCGTGATATCTGCGGCAGGATATGCCGATACCGCCGTTGCACACAGTGTGGCTATAGATATTATGGTGTGTCTCATCTTTTGTGTATTTTCAAGGTTTCATGCCCTATTTTTATCAGGTAGTATCCATCGGCGAGGTGGGCCAGGCTGACTGACACTGTCCCTGATGCGGTTGTCACGGGATTGACTGACATTGTGTGGCCGTTCATGTCGTAAACCGCCACATTTCCGGCATCGGTGTTTCCGGGAATTATGATGTTTCCGTGGCTGTCGATCATTATGGCTGCATCAGCATCAATGTCTTCGATTCCGGATGACTGGCTGAATGTGTATTTGCTTACATCGGACAGCGCGAAATTCCGGCCGCCGACAGTCAGTGAGCCGTTGTCGAACGATATTACCGGTTTATCTTCAAGATTGAATGTTACTTCCGTACCACCGTAGAGGTGGACGATAAGGGACTGGTGGGCATATGTTGCAAGGTATGCCGGTAGGATAGTCAGCAGTGATAGTGCGTACCGTTTCATTGTAATATTGGGGTTATAGGAAGTCGCCATGATATTCGTCAATTTCTATGAATTTGTCAATTTCAGGGAAATAATGGTAGTATTTTATCTCATGATAGATACCGTCATCGTATCTAGTCTCGTAGGATATCAATGTGTTACCTTGTATTATGTGTTTGCTGTAAAGAGTGAGTTTTGGATGCCTTTTTACTATTTCTTCTGTAAGGCTGCCTGTGTGATTGGCGTGTTCGGCTACCGGTACGCTGAGTATCTGGCTGCGTCCAATCAGAGTGCCGTCGACAGTGGCTGAGATGAAGAAAGGCAGGGCGCTCCAGTCGGCATCGGTGAAAGTGGAGCTGTTGCCTACGGTTAGGGATAACACTCCGAAGTCGTTTGTGATAGCGGACTTGCGTTCTGAACAGATGGTTTTCCCTTTGGAGTCGGTTATTGCTATTTCCACCGTTACGGTCTCGTCCGTCCGTGGCTCTCCCGTGGCGTTATTGAGCAAGGATACCTGATATCCGATCTGTGCGTTGGAGTATAATGATATGCCTGTCAGGATAATTGCGTAGATGATTCGTCTTTTCATTGTAGGGGATAAGTTGATAAAATAGTAGGGGTACGGAGGAAACCAAAGATAAAGGCTGGGTCAATTCCGCACCCCTACAAGCCAGATGAAGGGCTTTATAGTCAGTACCTTTCGTATCTTTCAGTGCCGCACATCAGGTATGAGGCAATATTGTCATATTTAGAATCCACAACCTATTGAGATTTCGGGATATGCATCATCTCCGAAGTATTTTTCCTGTTTTTTATTTATTGGGAAATGGTATGCTCCGCCAATGTTAAGATAGCCGAGACGTATGCGTATGCCAAGTTTTGCATCAATGGCCAATTTGCCGCCAAATTTCTTGTAATTACTCTTTTCATCGTTAACCTTTTGCTTACCGGAAATCCCGATGTTAAGATCGAAACCGCCATATGGCGTTATTCCCCATCGTTTGTTTTTTGTACATAAGGCAAATCCAATTTCAGCAGGGACTGTCAGGAAATGTAAATCCAGACTTGAGTTGTAATACTTATGACCTACTCTCATGGAACTGATATAGGATGAAGAATTATAGCCAATACCGATACCAGCATATAAATTTCTAAGACGTTCTGTAAAGTAATAATTGAATCCGGCTACAATTTTATATGTAGAATTAGATTTTCCTTCAAGGAATCCATATCCTGTTTCAAAAAAAACCTCCGATCCGGGACCATCGGCAGTGTTTTCATTTGCCGCATTATCAGAAGATGCCGCTTCTTGTTGTGTTTGCTGGATTCCGGTTGCTGTCTGTTGCAGGGGTTGTGCGGTTGGGGCGGGGATGGTGAGCTTGATGCCAGTGAAGATGGTCTTTATTGTTGGGTTGGCATCGAGGATTGCCTGTGGGGTGACGTTGTATTTGCTGGCGATTGATTCCAGGGATTCGCCACGCTGTACGGTATGTTCGGTGACGGTGGCTGCTGTCTGTGCGAAGGCCGTTGCGGAGGATAGGATTACGGCAAATAGGATGGAAGCGATGTAGTGGTAGATGCGGGTTTTCATAATTGGTGGTGATGACTGGTGGAATTGTGTCAAAGTTGGATTACAAGATAGTTGGATACGCTCCAGAAGCGGGTAGGGTCGGTGATTTCCAATACAGATGAGTTGCCGCGGCGGTAGAGGCGGTAGGAGTCGGCCGGCATGGAGGTGAGTATCTTGGGCTTTTGAGAATCGAGGGTCACCTGTGTGAATTGGCGTATGTCGACACGGGTGAATTTCGACGGGGTGAAGTTGGTGGCCAGCAGTTGGGTCTTTTTCAGGAATCCTGTGGCTATCAGCCCGGCATCCTTTAGCTCGTCTTTTGTGCCTATGCGCACGAAGCAGTCGTTGATCACCACGTCCTGTACTTTGAGGGCCTCCTGTTGCATGGCGTTTATCTGGTTGGCAGTGTCGAGCTTTCCGGTGAGGGAGCTGACATCGGCTGTGAGGGAGTTGACGCGTGACGTTAGCTGCCGGATGTTATGGTTCTTTCCGGCGAGTTCGGCGCGCATGCCGCTTATTTGCATTTCTTGTTCATCTAAGCGGCGGTTCAGGAAATTGACTATCTGTGTCAGGCGTCCGAGGTTGTCGCCGCGAGACGTCAGGGAGTCTTCGAGTGCTGCTATACGCTGGCGTTGGCGTTCCAGGAGCTGTTCGTAGAGTTCGATGTTGCGCATCATTTCGGCGCGGCTGACCTTGTTCATGTCCCCGTCTTCGGGAAACAGTATTCCTTCGCCGATAAGGATGCTGTCGAGGCCGTTGGAGATAACATCGAGGTATCCGTTGAGGCGTGCATACTCGGCTTGCTGTTGGCGGAACGCTTCGGCGATGGAGTCGCGCTGGCGCTGTATGCATTCCGTGTCATTGCCGGATGATGAGCAAGCGGCCGCCACCATGATTAAGATGGCGGCCGTGAGCATGTGTTTGATTATTGTTTTCATTTGCGGTGATAAGTAGTCGTACTTCCGTAAGAAGAACCGGGCTCATTGTCTGACAATTCCAAGCGCTCCTCATCAAGATATTCGATGCAGTATAATTCAGTTTCATACGAATTCTCGCCTTTGTACTTTAGCTGCATGATGATGATGTCATCATTGATGGTATATGTACCTGCTGATGATTCTTCCGGATAATTTGGGAAATTCCATTCCATGGTCTTGTCCTTGCGGAACTTAAGGATTGAATGATTACCATAATTATCTTTGTTTTCCCAAGTGCCGATTATCAGTGAGTTGTAGATATTTCCATCGTCCGGTGTGTTGTTGTCATCGCTGTCGGATGAGCATGATGGTAGGATGATGGCTGTCAGGCATGCAAGGAACGGAATTATAAAATGTAATGGTTTCATTTGTGTGAGGGTGTTTTAGAATGAATAGTAAGTATTTTAGTATGCATATAAAGTAAGAGTGTATTTGTCTCCGTCTTCGTCCAGTTCCAGGACAAGCATTGATTCGGTGAGGGTTTTTATTTTGCCGGTTATGATTTCTGTATCGCCATAGTCGTCGTTGTCCCATGTCTGGGTTATCACGATCTTGTTACCTGAAATTGTGTATCTTCCTGTTGCCGTTTCTATCATGCCGGATTCAGAATCAGTGGTTGTTATCCTCATTGTGCCGTTTGCCATGAATTCTACTTTCGCAGAATCTTCGTAATCATTGATACTAAACCAAGTCTTTCCGAGTAGTAATGTCTGGTCAATTGATGGTTCGTCATCGTTGTCGGAAGAGCATGATGGCGCAATGAATGCCATGGAGAACAGGATGAACGCCATTGCAAGGAATTTGGATACTGTTTTCATAATAAATAGTGTGTTTTGTGCTTTGCCGTATTTCCCCCTCTTGGCGTGGCGGTTAGTGTTGTTTATGGATATTAAAATGGCGTGGGGAAACTGTACTTCTGTCAATCCCGAATCCGGGCCTTCGCATTGCCTTCTGACAGGATTGACGGTACAGTGTGCCCACGCCTTGAGTCGTTTATCCGGTATACGCGCAGTTATCACCCACACTGGTATGGTGAGTGATAAGCGCGGAGGATAATGTTTCATCCGTGGGCGCTTACATTGCCGTATCTTCTGTCAGGTGTCAAATTTGCGAAGTTTGAATTCGGAAGAGCACGTCGGTAAACGCCTTTAAGTTTATCGCCCGGTATATTCCGGGAGGACTGTTAACCCATTTCCCCCTCTGGGGTTTATGAATCTGCCGCAAAGTTAACATTTATTATCGGTATATGAAAGCCGATGTTGTATTTTGGGATTAAACGGCTAAAAATGGTTACTATATGTTAAAAATGGGGGGGGTATTTGGTGACTCTTTTTTCGGTCTGTCTCCGTTGTTGAGCCTGCGTATGCGGGGATGCAGGATGTTTGTGAGCTGACGTGATGTGAGCTTGTTTGTAAGCTGGATGGTGGGACGGAGCATTGCCTCGATGACTCGCAGTTCGGTGGCGGTGAGGATTCCGGCTGCTTTAAGGTCGGTAAGGCGGGTGTCCGGGATGCCTTTTTTGAGGAATTTTTTCAGTCGGCTGTCGCGTTCGCGGCGTCTGATGGCGCGTTTTTCCGCTGCTGCCTTGCGGCGTTCGTGCCTTTTTTGGGCGCACCTGACTATTTCATCGGGGTCGGGGTCTGCGGAGGCGTCAGGTGTTGCCGGCGCGCCGTCAAGGATTGCGGCGGCTTTTACAAGTGCTGCGCATACGGCAGCTGCCAGGCGTGTGTCATTGGGGTTTGCTGCAAGGGCAGACAGGATGTCGGCCGTGATTTCGATTGATGTAGTCTTCATGTGTGTAAGAATTGTGTGTGTTATGTGGTTTTGTGCAGCAAAGTTAATATGGGGATGTAGGGGTATAACGTGTTAAATCCCGTTTAAGGGATTTTAACTTTTTGCACTTAGTGCGTTTTTGCGGATGTAACTATTTGATACCCTATGAGTTGAATGGTGTTTTAGCGCCGAAAAAATTTTTATGTTTTTTCTGTTTTCCGTCAGTGTGTGGATGTGAGCGGCGGGATGAATGCATCGGGTATGTGCTCGATCTGGCAGTTTCCGGGGACGCCTATTACGGTTATGATGTCGAACTGCCAGTGATGTGGGATGTCGTATGCCTGTATATATGAGTCGGCGGCCCTAGCCAGGCGCATCATCTTGCGCCGGTCTACAGCTTCGGCAGGGTCGGTGAAATGCCGGCTGCGTGTCTTCACTTCGACAAATATTATCCGGTTGCCTTTTATTGCTATTATGTCTATTTCGTAGTGTCCCGAACGCCAGTTGCGTCCGTGGATGGCGTATCCTTTAGCTACAAGATGGTCGTGGGCTACCTGTTCGCCCCAAGCCCCGGTGATGTTATGGCCGGCCATGTCTCCGCCGCCTGTCATCGATGGCATCAAGCATCGACTGCAACTCGTCGCGCACCAGGCGCAGGCGTTCCAGCACTTTTGCCCGCTTCGATACCCCATGTGGATTTTTTGCCAGGACTTCCTGTGCGGCTTCTATCTTAAGGCCTTTGTCCTTAAGGAGGTAATGGATCATCTGTATCCTTTCTATGTCGCCCGGGGTATAGTAGCGTGTACGCCCGCTGTTGCGCTTAGGGGATATTGACGGGAACTGCTTTTCCCAGAACCGTAGGGTGGATGGAGGCACGCCGATAATCTCGGACACTTCGCGTATCTTGTAGTATTTTTTGTCGAGGGAGTCCATATACACATGATTATACGGCAAATATACGGATAAGTCGAGAGCAAACCAAATTTATTTGGTTTTGCCGAGCGTGAGTATATCGGATGAAGTCAAATATACGGATAAGTCGAGAGCAAACCAAATTTATTTGGTTTTGCCGAGCGTG
>ERZ777011.1108-NODE-1108-length-32349-cov-3.939091_pt1 | contig 32349 bp, 22 predicted proteins | sample MGYA00374964_ERZ777011 | MGnify/ENA primary metagenome ERZ777011 (study PRJEB29310, sample SAMD00008975) | mouse gut metagenome | study: EMG produced TPA metagenomics assembly of the Metagenome analysis of fecal microbiota from mouse which was promoted...
TTCTGCATAGTGATAATTACTGAAATTGTATGGTGCTTTTTAAGATTCATTTATTATAAAATAAGAAAATTGTTAATAGAAAAAATGGATGACGAATAATAAGTTTCGCATTCAATTTCATATAAATATGTACAGAAAACTATTATTATTGAGGTGGAAAAAACACTGATAAAAACAGAAATAAAAAATGGTATAGAAGAACTTTATATTGGCAATTAAAAAACAAAAAGCAATCGAACTTATGTCTGATTGCTTTTTGTTTTTCTTTTAATATGAGATTTTTTAGAATCCCTGCATTTATGTGTTTTTTCGAAAGCTGGAAAAGGGACTTGAACCCTCGACCCCTTCATTACGAGTGAAGTGCTCTACCGACTGAGCTATTCCAGCAAACCAACAGAATTATAATACTATATTTAGATTCAGATTTCAATCATTTTTTTAGGGTTACATAGATGATATGTAACCCTAATGCGTGAATCATATTCACAGATCTTATTAATACGTACTCTCGCTTAATAATGCAGCAAACATTGCGCCGTTCATGATCAAGGTAATAATGCCAATGATCAGACCAACAGCAAGACCGATCAGTAATGTAATCTTTACAGCCTTCGCCTTTGCATCGTATGTCTCGTAATCGCCTGCCTTGTGTGCATTATTTGCATTTACAGCAAAGATAATGCCGATGATTCCGGCGATTGGACAACAACAGCATAATTCTGCTATGCTTAAGCCAAGCATCAGACCAAACTTGTTATCTGGTACCATAGCAATCATCCTCCTCCCTTATAAACTCAGATTATTATACCATTATTGATACCAAAATCACAAGCCTATTTATAAAATTCCTGCGTTTGCCTGGATTTTTGGGATAATTACGGTTAATCAGGCAGAATTACAGGAGCCAGTATGGAGAAAAACTCTATATTTCGAAGAAACCCATAGAGAAGCATAATAATGGCAACAGGGATTCCGGCCCGTTCGGATAGCCGGATGATCCAGTAATTCCGGTATGGCGTTCCCTGTATATACTGCCAGGCGGTATAGAGAAGAAGAAGCGCTCCCGGAATAATGAAAGGCATAAGCAATATATTGTAGCGGAATGCCTGATACCATTGTCCCTCCAGTATGCAACGGACACTTCGGCCAAGCCCGCAGCCGGGACAGTACCAGCCGGTGAAGGTATAGAGCAGACATGGAAGTCCCATATGGAAATGGACAGTTAAGTATCCATATGTAATTATAACAGTTATGATCCCGAATACGATAAGGATGCGCATTCCTTTTGTTTTCTGTTTCATGGCAGTCCTTTCACAAATAATCTTTCCTTAAATCTTCTTTTACATGTGTTTTCCTGGTAGACAGAAATCATGAAAAATGATATGATAACAGTAATTATAACACAAGGAAAGAATAAGGGAAAGGGGGCTGATTCCATGATCTTTGTACCGACAGACGAATTAAAGGTTGGAATGCGGCTGGCAAAACCAATATATAATAAGAATGGGGTTTTACTATATGAACGAAATACGAAACTAACATTGCAGGGTATTTATAGTGTAAAGAATTTTGGATTGATCGGCTTATATATTCTGGAACCGGCAGAACCATTGCCGCCAATGACGGCTGAGGATGTGGAGTTTGAACGGTTTCAGACGATGGCAGTATTTAGTATAAAGGATGATCTGAAGTCCATTCAGAAGGGACATAAGCCATCTGAGTTAATGGTTCTGGCAAATCAGATCGTGCGCATGTATGGCGCCCTGGGACATAAGGTTAACTTTACCCAGAACTTGCGAAGCCCGGAGGATTATGTTTATAAGCATGCATTGAATGTTGGGATCCTGGCTGCTTTAATTTCCCATAAGCTTCATATTGACAGTTCTGAACAGATGAATATTGTGGTAGCAGCATTATTGTATGATGTGGGGCGCTTATTCCTTCCGACAAAGATGCAGAATAAGACAGAGGACTTTTCTCCGGAGGAATATCAGATGTTCCGGAAAGCTCAGTTTGATGGAATGAGTATTATTAATGATAATGTGGATATTAATAATAGTGTAAAGCGTCTGGTAAGAGGTTGTCAGGAAGAGGGAGAATATGATCCGGCAGGGACTGATAATTCCAATATTCCTTGGGGGATCCGTATTATTCAGGTGGCACATTTCTATGATGTTCGGACTGCAATGAATCTGTATGAGGTTCCGGAATCAGAGGTACGGGTAGTGCGGACGCTTTTAAACCGGCCAAGACAGTATGATCCGACGGTAGTACGGGCTCTGTTGGACAGTGTCCGGATTCTTTCCCCGGGCGTTTGTGTAGAATTGAGCAATCGGGAGCGGGGACTGGTAATACGGGAGAATGATGATGATCCGTTAAGGCCGATCGTATTGAGCTTTGATAAGAATCAGGTATATGATCTGAGTTCAGAGCGTGCAGCACGGACGTTGCAGATCAAGGATCTGATGAAGACGATGGACAACCGGATCATTGTGGATGATTCAACCTTACAGGAATATTTAAATCGTTAATGGAGGGAACAGGATGTGAGGCAAAGGCAGAGACGCCTTACTCACATCCTTTTTATGTGATGAAATGGTTATCGCATTTACGAACAATTAATCATCATAAGTGGCTGGTTATGAAGAATTGCTTTCGGTGCGGATTATATATGCAGGGGCTGTTGCATGATCTGTCCAAGTATTCCTGGACGGAGTTTTCCGTCGGAGCCAGATACTATCAGGGCAATCGTAGTCCCAATAATGCAGAGCGTGAGGATAAAGGCTACACCTCTGCCTGGCTTCATCATAAAGGAAGGAACCGCCATCATCTGGAATACTGGATTGATTACAGCCTGGATCCGGAGGAAGGTCTTGCCGGTATGGAAATGCCGGTACGTTATGTAGTAGAAATGTTCTGTGACCGGATGGCAGCATCCAGGAATTATCATCCGGATACTTATACCGACGCAGCACCGCTGCAGTATTATGAACGCGGAAAGAACAAATATCCCATGCATCCGAATACAAGGGCTCTGCTGGAGCGCCTTCTTCATATGCTGGCGGAAGAGGGCGAGGAGAAGACCTTTCGCTATATTCGGACAGATGTACTGCATAATCAGAAAAAGTCCGGTAATGGTGAATAAACAGTCTGAAACGAAGTGAATGGAACACAATAGAGATATACGAGGTTTTATATGAAGTTTACACATCTGCATGTCCATACGGAATATAGTCTGCTGGACGGTGCAAGTAAAATAAAGGAACTGGTTACAAAGACCAGAGAACTGGGAATGGACAGCATTGCCATTACGGATCATGGAGTCATGTATGGTGTCATTGACTTTTATCGGGCATGTCGGGAGGTCGGCATCAAACCGATCATCGGCTGTGAGATTTATGTGGCACCGGGATCCCGCTTTGACAGAGAGGCCGGCAGAGGTGAGGACCGGTATTATCATCTGGTTTTGCTGGCAGAGAATGATAAGGGATATCACAACTTAATGAAGATTGTTTCCAGAGGGTTTACCGAAGGCTATTATTATAAGCCGCGTGTGGATCTGGAGGTACTACAGGAATTTCATGAGGGCGTTATAGCCCTAAGTGCCTGTCTGGCAGGAGAAGTGGCGGTTCAGATCCGAAGAGGTTTTCTGGCGGAAGCGAGAGAGGCCGCCCTGAAGTATCTTGCCATTTTTGGAGAAGGAAATTATTTTCTGGAATTGCAGGATCACGGGATACCGGAGCAGACCACGGTGAACACGGAGTTACTGAAGATGTCGAAGGAACTCCATATTCCATTGGTGGCAACCAATGATATTCATTATGTGAATGCAGAGGATGCAGAAGCCCATGATTTTCTTCTTTGTATCCAGACAAATAAGAAGTTAAAGGATGAAGACCGGATGCGGTATGAGGGAGGACAGTATTATCTGAAATCCCCGGAGGAGATGGAAGCTCTGTTTCCGTATGCGCTCGAGGCATTGGAAAGCACACACCGGATTGCAGAACGGTGTAATGTAGAGATTGTTTTTGGTGAGCAGAAGGTGCCGAGATATGAAGTGCCGTCACCATATGATGCGTTTGGTTATCTTAAGAAATTGTGTGAGGAAGGCCTGGAACGACGCTATCCGACTGTTACCGGAGAATTACAGGAACGTCTGGAATATGAATTGAATACCATCCGCAATATGGGATATGTGGATTATTTTCTGATCGTTTGGGATTTTATCCATTATGCCAAGGAGCATGGGATACCGGTAGGACCGGGCCGGGGATCTGCGGCAGGAAGTATTGTGTCCTATTGCCTGGAGATTACCGATATTGATCCCATCCGTTATAACCTTCTCTTTGAGCGCTTCCTGAATCCGGAACGGGTATCAATGCCCGATATTGATATTGATTTCTGCTATGTCCGCCGGCAGGAGGTCATTGACTATGTGGTAGAAAAGTATGGAAAGGAGAAGGTGGTGCAGATCATCACCTTTGGCACCATGAAGGCAAGAGCAGTCCTGCGTGATGTGGGACGGGTTCTGGATCTGCCGTATGCTCTGGTGGATTCTGTTGCTAAGGCAGTGCCAAGAGATAGTCAGACCCTGCATATGACATTGGATCTGGCGTTGCAGGTCAGTCCGGATATGAGGAAGCTGTATGAGGAGGATGAGCAGATTCATTATCTGGTCGATATGGCCAGAAAGCTGGAGGGATTGCCACGGAATTCCTCTATGCATGCAGCCGGTGTGGTGATCGGGCAGGAGCCGATTGAGGAATATGTCCCGCTTTCGAAAGGAGGCGATGACGCCATTACCACCCAGTTCACCATGACGACTATCGAGCAGCTTGGTCTGTTAAAAATGGACTTTTTGGGGCTCCGTACATTGACAGTGATCCAGGATGCCTGTAACATGATCTCAAAAAGCGTTGGAACGGTATTTTCCATTGATACCATTGATTATAATGATGCAAACGTATACGGATTGATCAGCTCCGGCAGAACGGAAGGAGTATTCCAGCTGGAAAGTGCAGGCATGAAATCCTTTATGACGGAATTGAAGCCCGGCAGCCTGGAGGATGTCATAGCGGGAATTTCTCTGTATCGTCCCGGGCCGATGGATTTTATCCCGGCATATATCGAAGGAAAGAATCATCCGGAGAAGATCACCTATGATACTCCGCAATTAGAAGCAATTCTTGCCCCTACCTATGGTTGTATCGTTTATCAGGAGCAGGTAATGCAGATTGTTATGGAGCTGGCGGGTTATACGCTGGGACGGAGCGACCTGGTCCGGCGTGCCATGTCAAAGAAGAAAACAGATGTCATGGAAAAGGAGCGGAAGAACTTCGTTTATGGAAATCCGGAGGAGGGAGTTCCTGGCTGTATCAACCGGGGAATTGATGAAAGCATTGCCAATAAGATCTTTGATGAAATGACGGACTTTGCAAAGTATGCATTCAACAAATCCCATGCCGCCTGCTATGCCTTTGTAGCCTATCAGACCGCATTTCTGAAATACTATTATCCTGTAGAATTCATGGCAGCACTTATGACCTCCTTTATTGAAAATGCAGGAAAGGTAACAGAGTACATTTATGTCTGCCGGCAGATGGGAATTGAGATTCTCCCGCCGGATATCAATAGTGGTGTGGCTGAGTTTTCTGTCCGGGACGGGAAGATGGTATATGGCCTTTCTGCTATTAAGAATATCGGAAGAAATGTAATTGATGAGATTGTTACGGAGCGGGAGACACACGGATCATTTAAGAGTTTACAGGATTTTCTGGAGCGCATGCCGGGTAAGGAGGTTAATAAAAGAACCGTTGAAAATCTGATCCTTGCAGGAGCCTTTGATGCCCTGGAAGGGAACCGGCGTCAAAAGATGATGGTTTATCCGCAGATCATGGGGAATATCAGCGCATCGAATAAACATGCTATGGCAGGGCAGATGAGCCTGCTGGATTTTCTGGGAGAAGCAGAAAAGGAGGATTTTGAGATTAAGCTGCCGGATGTGCAGGATTATGGCCGGGAAGAGAAGCTTGCCTTTGAAAAGCAGGTATTGGGGGTTTATATCAGCGGACACCCTCTGGAGGATTATGCGGCGCTGATGAAGAAACAGGCGGATGCGGTTTCGCAGGATTTTGTTATAGATGAAGAAACCGGGGAAGCCAAAGTGCAGGATCAAAAAAGTTATACAATAGGCGGAATGGTATCCTCCATCACATTAAAGCTGACCCGGAGTAATCAGAATATGGCATTCGTTACATTAGAGGACATGTATGGAACGGTAGAGGTGGTTGTTTTCCCGAAAGATTTTGAAAAGAACCGGGACATACTGGCACAGGAGGCAAAGCTGTTTATTACCGGCCGGGCTTCTGTTTCAGAAGAGGAGGCAAAGCTGTTATTCAGCAAGGCTGTTACCTTTGCAGATCTGCCCCAGAATGTATGGGTGCAGTTTGAAAGCCGGGAACAGTATGAAAGGCTGGAACACCGTATGTATGAGATCATAGATCAGAATGCAGGAAGTTCTACGATCAAAATATATATAAAAAAGGAGAAGCTTCGTAAGGATCTGCCCCCCCGCTTTGGTATTCAGGCTGCAGGCGAAGGAATCGATCTGTTACGTGCGATCGTCGGAAACGAGAATGTCATCGTAAAGGGCTGTTAGATCACAGCAGACAGGATAGAGGAAGTATGTTAACAAGTACAGCGAATCAGCAAATCAAGCATATCATCAGGCTTCAGAAAAGCGGGAAGCTGAGAAAGGAAGAAGGCGTTTTCCTGGTGGAAGGCATCCGTATGTTTCGGGAGATACCGGAGCCCGACCGGGTCAAGGTATATGTGACGGAGGAGTGGCAGGATCAGCTCCCCGCTTCCTGGTTTGAGGGAAGTCAATATGAGCTGGTAAGCGGTAATATATTCCGCCTGATCTCTGATACACAAACGCCTCAGGGAATTCTGGCAGTGGTCCGGCAGCGGATCTGTGAACGGGATGATCTGTTAGGAATAAAGCAGCAGAACGGAGCAGAGGAGGGGCAGCCACCCTGCATTCTCGTTCTGGAAAATATTCAGGATCCCGGCAATCTGGGAACGATCCTCCGGACGGCAGAAGGAGCAGGAATTACCGGAATTATGATGAGTAAGGATACTGTGGATGTATACAATTCAAAGGTGGTGCGTGCTACGATGGGAGCCATTTTCCGGGTGCCGTTTTGCTGTGAGGACAATCTTATGGAGGGGGTTACTTGGCTGAAGGAGCATGGTATCTCCTGTTATGCTGCCCACTTGAAAGGGAAAAGTGTTTATGAACAGGATTATCGAGGGGCCTGTGCCTTCTTTATTGGAAATGAAGGGAATGGTCTGACGGAAGCCTTAGCGGAACAGGCGGACAGCAGGATCCGGATTCCCATGGCGGGACAGGTAGAATCCCTGAATGCGGCAACGGCAGCAACGGTACTCATGTATGAGGCTTTGCGGCAAAGAATACTGCTTTAGCCGGATCTAGGCTGGTATACAATTTTAGTACATTTGACAGAATATGTTTGAAGATTGAAAAAACAAGTGGATTTCTTATGGATAATGTAATAAACTATGCCTTAGATGACAGATGGAAAGAATGATCAGGAGAGGGAAATCACATGAAAAAGGTTGCAATTATAACGGATAGTAACAGTGGTATCACACAGATGGCGGCAAAGGAGCTGGGTATTTATGTGTTGCCAATGCCCTTTACCATGGAAGAGAAGGAGTATTTTGAAGATATTTCTCTGACGCAGGAACAATTTTATGAGAGACTGGAAAATGACACGGATATTGCAACCTCTCAACCTGCCCCGGAAGCAGTGACAAAGCTGTGGGATGATGTATTGCAGGAATATGAGGAGATCGTGCATATTCCGATGTCCAGCGGATTAAGCGGAAGTTGTCAGACAGCCATGCTTCTTGCCGAGGATTATGATGGCAGAGTAGCGGTTGTGAATAACCAGAGAATCTCGGTTACCCAGCGACAGTCTGCACTGGATGCGAAAAAGATGGCCGCGCAGGGAAGGTCTGCTGCAGAGATCGCGGAAGTTCTCATGGAAACGAAGATGGACTCCAGTATCTATATTATGGTGGATACCTTAAAATACCTGAAGAAGGGTGGACGTGTCACTCCGGCGGCTGCCGCGATCGGAGAAATCCTGCGGATCAAGCCGGTATTACAGATTCATGGAGAAAAGCTGGATGCATTTGCAAAGGCAAGAAATATGAAGGCAGCCAAGACGATCATGCTGAATGCTATCAGGAAGGATATGACCGATAATCTTGGCACAATTCCGGCTGCGGATGATGAAAACGCACCATGGCTCGCCATTGCGCATACCCGGAATGAAGAGGAGGCTTTCAAATGGCGGGAGGAACTTGCACAGGAATTCCCGGGGTATGAGATCCATATAGATCCGTTATCCCTGAGTATTGCCTGTCATATCGGGCCGGGAGCGTTAGCCCTGACATGGACCAAGCGGATCATATAGGACTCGCATGAGAAAACTGGAACATGTAATAAATTGAATATTGATTATAGAAAACAAAGAGAAAAGACAGAATATTCAAATTATCTGACAATTAAAATAAAAGTAATAACATTCAGGTCTTTACAAATACTGTCTTCTGGTGTAGAATAGCATTGTTCGACGGAGAACGCAAAGGGCGTTCTCCGTCTTTTTTGTGCAAGGGTAAAGATAGCAAAGCGTGTTCTGCCTGGCCTGCACGAATGTATAAGGCAGGCAGAGATCAGGCGTAATAAAACAGGAATGGAAAGGGTGTGTGAATATGCAGAAGCTACATCAAACAGAAGCAGAGCAGTGTCAGCTTGGTATGTATGATTCCCGGTTTGAACATGATAATTGCGGGATTGGTGCAGTTGTAAATATCAAGGGGATCAAATCTCACGGCACAGTAGACAAGGCACTGAAGATCGTTGAGAATCTGGAACACAGGGCAGGAAAGGATGCCGAGGGAAAGACCGGTGATGGCGTTGGTATCCTGTTGCAGATTTCCCATAAGTTTTTTGAAAAGGCAGTAAAGAAATCGAATATTATCCTGGGGGCAGAACGGGATTATGGTATCGGGATGTTCTTCTTTCCACAGGACGAGATGCAGCGGAATCAGGCAAAGAAGATGTTTGAAATCATCGTCGAGAAGGAGGGCATGGAGTTCCTTGGCTGGCGGGAGGTTCCTACGGATCCTGCCATTCTGGGACGAAAGGCACTGGATGTGATGCCATGTATTATGCAGGCATTTGTAAAACGCCCGGCTTCCGTGGATCGGGGACTGGACTTTGACCGGAAGTTATTTATTGTCCGCCGGGTCTTTGAGCAATCCAATGATAATACATATGTAGTTTCCTTATCCAGCCGGACGATCGTTTACAAAGGAATGTTCCTGGTGGGAGAGCTTCGGTTGTTTTTCCATGATCTGCAGGATCCGGACTATGAATCTGCCATTGCGCTGGTACATTCCCGGTTCTCTACCAATACGACTCCAAGCTGGCTGCGGGCCCATCCGTACCGGTTTATCGTGCATAATGGAGAGATCAATACCATTCGCGGAAATGCAGACCGTATGCTGGCCCGGGAGGAAACCATGGAATCCGATTATTTTAAGGGAGAAATGCATAAGATCACACCGGTAGTGGATCAGGACGGCTCAGATTCCGCAAGGCTGGATAATACCCTGGAATTTCTGGTAATGAGCGGAATGGATCTGCCTCTTGCAGTTATGATGACGATACCGGAACCATGGGAGAACAACCGTTATATGTCACAGGCCAAAAAGGACTTTTATCAGTATTATGCGACGATGATGGAGCCCTGGGACGGTCCGGCTTCTATATTATTTACGGATGGTGATTATATGGGAGCGGTATTGGACCGGAATGGTCTGCGGCCGTCCCGTTACTATATTACAAGAGATGATAATATGATCCTGTCTTCGGAGGTGGGCGTTCTGGATATTCCGCCGGAGCAGATCCTGGTCAAGGATCGTCTTCGTCCGGGTAAGATGCTGTTGGTGGATACGGTACAGGGAACACTGATATCGGATGATGAACTCAAGGAAAAGTATGCGCACCGTCAGCCGTATGGTGAATGGCTGGACAGTAATCTGATCACACTGCATTCCTTAAGTATTCCGAATAAAAGGCCGGAAGAGTATAGCCAGGAGGAACGGGCAAGACTGCAAAAAGCATTTGGTTATACCTATGAGGATCTGAAGAATCAGATTCTTCCAATGGCAAAGAATGGAACGGAGGCGATCCAGGCCATGGGAAATGACAGTCCGTTAGCAGTGCTGTCAGATAAGCATCTTCCGCTCTTTCATTACTTTAAGCAGTTATTTGCACAGGTTACCAACCCGCCGATTGATGCTATTCGGGAAGAGGTAGTAACATCCACCTCTGTGTATATTGGCAAGGAGGGCAATCTGTTAGAGGAGAAGCCGGAGAACTGTCACGTACTGAAGGTGCATAATCCGATCCTGACCAATACGGATCTGATGAAGATCAGGAATATGCAACTGCCTGGATTGAAGGTTGGTGTGATCCCGATCACTTATTATAAGAACACTTCGCTGGAGAAGGCAGTGGAACGGTTATTCGTGGAAGCGGATCGTTTATATCGGGACGGAGTGAACATCTTCATCCTGTCTGACCGCGGCGTGGATGAGAATCGGGTACCGATCCCGTCTCTGCTGGCTGTTTCCGCCATGCAGCAACATCTGGTAAATACAAAGAAGCGGACTTCCGTTGCCATGATACTGGAGAGTGCAGAACCGAGAGAGGTGCATCATTTTGCAACCCTGCTGGGCTTTGGTGCCTCTGCCATCAATCCGTATCTGGCCCAGGAGAGCATACGGGAACTGATTGATAACAATATGCTGGATAAGGATTATTATGCAGCAGTGGAGGATTATAATTCAGCTATCATACATGGTATTGTGAAGATCGCTTCCAAGATGGGAATATCCACCATACAGTCATACCAGGGCTCCAAGATATTTGAGGCCATTGGATTAAGCAGTGAGGTGATCAACAAGTATTTTACCAACACAGTCAGCCGTATTGGAGGAATTGGGATCGTAGATATCGAGAAAACGGTGGATGCGTTGCATTCTGCGGCCTTTGATCCGCTTGGACTGGAGGTGAATACCAGTCTGGAAAGTGCCGGTCTTCATAAGTTCCGGAGCGGGAAGGAGGAGCATTTATATAATCCGCAGACCATTCATCTGCTGCAGGAGGCATCCAGAACCGGAAGCTATGAGATATTTAAGCAGTATACTGCATTGGTAAATGATGAGACCCGGCCAAAGAGTCTTCGTGGCGTGATGGAGTTCAATTATCCGGAGAAGGGAATTTCCATTGATGAGGTAGAACCGGTGGATTCGATCGTAAAACGGTTTAAGACCGGTGCCATGTCGTATGGCTCCATTTCCCAGGAGGCTCATGAGACGCTGGCTATTGCCATGAATATGCTGGGCGGTAAGTCCAACAGTGGAGAAGGCGGTGAGGACATTGCCCGCCTGACAGTGGGAACCGATGGGAAGAATCGCTGTTCTGCCATTAAGCAGGTGGCTTCCGGACGCTTCGGTGTTACCTCGCGGTATCTGGTCAGTGCGAAGGAGATTCAGATAAAGATGGCACAGGGAGCGAAGCCGGGAGAAGGCGGACACCTGCCGGGTGCCAAGGTATATCCGTGGATCGCAAAGACGCGGATGTCTACGCCTGGTGTCAGTCTGATCTCTCCGCCGCCACATCATGATATCTATTCCATTGAGGATCTGGCACAACTGATCTATGATTGTAAGAATTCCAATCCGGATGCAAGGATTTCCGTAAAGCTGGTATCAGAGGCCGGGATCGGAACCGTGGCCGCCGGAGTTGCAAAGGCAGGAGCACAGGTGATCCTGGTATCCGGATATGACGGCGGTACCGGCGCGGCACCCGGAAACTCCATTCATAACGCAGGGCTTCCATGGGAGCTTGGCCTGGCAGAGACCCATCAGACGCTGATCATGAATGAACTGCGGAACAAGGTCATTCTGGAAACGGATGGTAAGCTGATGAGCGGCAGAGATGTTGCGATCGCGGCGATGTTAGGCGCAGAGGAGTTTGGCTTTGCAACTGCTCCACTCGTAACGATGGGGTGTGTAATGATGCGTGTATGCAATCTGGACACCTGTCCGGTAGGGGTCGCAACCCAGAATCCGGAGCTGCGGAAGCGGTTTAAGGGCAAACCGGAGTATGTGGTGAACTTTATGCGGTTCGTTGCCCAGGAACTGCGGGAATATATGGCCAGACTGGGAATCCGGACCGTGGATGAACTTGTTGGACGAACGGATTTATTAAAGGCCGGTGAAGCGGCGGCAAAGAAGAATATAGATCTGACCCGGATTCTGGAGAATCCGTTTTATGACAGCGAACAGAACAAAGTCGTTTATAGCCAGAAGCATGTGTACGATTTCGAATTAGAAAAAACCATTGATGAACGGATTCTGGTGAAGAAGCTGAAAAGTGCTCTGGAGAAGGGACAGAAGAAGAGTATTGAGATCGATGTTGGCAATACGGATCGTTCGGTAGGTACGATCTTTGGTTCCTATGTGACGAAGCTGTATCCGGAAGGACTGGAGGAGGATACCTATACGATCCATTGTAATGGAAGCGGCGGACAGAGCTTTGGCGCTTTTGTGCCGAAGGGGATAACCCTGGAGCTGATCGGTGACAGCAATGATTATTTCGGCAAGGGATTATCCGGTGGCAAGCTGATCGTATATCCGTCAAAGGCAGTTACCTATAAGCATGAGGAGAATATCATCATTGGAAATGTCGCACTATATGGTGCTACCAGTGGTAAGGCATTCATTAATGGTGTTGCCGGGGAGCGGTTTGCTGTCCGGAATTCCGGTGCGATCGCAGTAGTAGAGGGCGTGGGTGACCACGGCTGTGAATACATGACCGGAGGCCGGGTTGTGGTGCTCGGCTCAACCGGCAAGAACTTTGCTGCAGGCATGAGCGGCGGCGTGGCTTATGTACTGGATCTGGAAAGTGATCTGTATATGAAGTTGAATAAAGGACTGGTTGCCATCGAAACTGTCAGCAATAAATATGATGTTATGGAACTAAATGAACTGATAAAGGAGCATGTAGCATATACAAACTCTGCTATAGGCAAAGAGATTTTAGAGAATTTCGGAGAATATCTGCCGAAGTTTAAGAAGATCGTCCCGCATGATTACAAGCGCATGATGAATATGATCGTGCAGATGGAAGAAAAGGGACTGAGCAGTGAGCAGGCACAGATAGAAGCATTCTATGCAATGAAGCGATAGGAGGGATATGGAATGGGAAAACCAACAGGATTTTTAGACTATGCGAGAGTGACAAGTGATGAAACCGGTCCAAAGCAGAGAATCAAGAATTTTAACGAATTCCATACTCCGTTATCCCTGGAGGAGCAGCGGACACAGGCAGCACGCTGTATGGACTGCGGTGTTCCGTTCTGTCAGTCCGGCATGCTGATCAATGGAATGGCCTCCGGCTGTCCGTTGAACAATCTGATTCCGGAATGGAATGATCTGTTATATAACGGAAATATGGAGCAGGCTTATCATCGCCTGCATAAGACCAACTGTTTTCCGGAGTTTACCTCCAGGGTGTGTCCGTCTCCCTGTGAAGCGGCCTGTACCTGTAATCTGAACGGATCACCCGTGAGCAATAAGGAAAATGAAAGAAGCATTATTGAATATGCCTACGCACATGGATTGGCGGCACCGAATCCGCCAGAGGTGCGAACCGGGAAAAAGATCGCAGTAGTCGGCTCCGGCCCGTCCGGACTGGCGGCGGCAGATCAACTAAACCGGCGGGGACACTCAGTAACAGTATTTGAACGCAGCGACCGGATCGGTGGTCTGCTGATGTATGGAATCCCGAATATGAAAATTGACAAGAAGATCATTGACCGGAAGGTAGAAGTGATGAAGGCGGAGGGAGTAGAATTTATAACCAATGCAAATGTTGGAGCTACAGAAAAGGCATTAGAAGGCACGGATATGAAGGCAGTAAAGGCAGAAGCATTGTTGAAGGAATATGACCGGGTCATTCTTGCCTGCGGAGCATCCAATCCAAGAGATATTCAAGCCCCGGGAAGGGACGGGGAAGGAATTTATTTTGCGGTTGATTTTCTGAAGGCAGCCACCAGGAGCCTGCTGGATTCCAATTTTAAGGATAATGCCTTTATCTCAACGAAAGGAAAAAAGGTGCTGGTGATCGGTGGCGGTGATACGGGAAATGATTGCGTGGGTACGTCGATCCGTCTGGGTGCAACTGGAATAACGCAGTTGGAAATGATGCCGAAGCCGCCGAAAGAACGTGCGGACGATAACCAGTGGCCGGAGTGGCCGAAGGTGTTGAAAACCGATTACGGTCAGGAGGAGGCGATTGCAGTTTTTGGCCGGGATCCCCGTATTTATCAGACAACGGTGAAGGAGTTTGTACGGGATAAGGCAGGGAAGCTGATCAAGGCAAAGTGTGTAATGCTGGATTGGAAGAAGGATACGAAGACCGGACGGATGAGTATGACAGAGGTACCGGACAGTGAATATGAGATCGAATGCGATATTGTATTAATTGCTGCCGGTTTCTTAGGGACGCAGGAATATGTTGCCAGGGCATTTCAGGTGGAATTAGACGCAAGAACCAATGTAAAAACGTTGCCGGGACAGTATGCGGCCAGTGCAGAGCGGGTATTTGTAACCGGAGATATGCATCGGGGACAGTCGCTGGTGGTATGGGCCATCCGGGAAGGCCGGGAAGTGGCAAGAGAAGTGGATATCAGTCTGATGGGTTACACTAATCTGCCATAGTGAGTAAGATGATCTTGATAAAAGGGCACGGAAGCCGGTTTCGGCTTCTATGCCCTTTTGTTGTGCAAAGTCCAAAGGCAGAAGGAAATAATTGAAAGCAGAATTGTTCCGGTTCTTGAGATTAGTACCGATATATGATATATATCATATATATAAGATAAATGAGTATGGGTAGAATAACAAAAAACAGGAGAGGATACGAAGATGAAACGGGTAAGGGGTATAGTTTGTTTTGTAGCGTTTCTTTTGTTTCTGCTTATGGGGGATTCCAATGTTGTGTTGGGGGAGGATGGTTCCGGCTTACAGGACTGGATCATTTATGAATACAACGAAACCAATGGATTGCCTACCGGTGAAGCGAATGTAGTAATGCAGACTGGAGACGGATATGTCTGGATCGGAAGCTATGGCGGCCTGATTCGTTATGACGGAACGACGTTTCGGAATTATTCGAAGGATGGACTGCTTCTATCCTCCAGTATCCGTTGTCTCTTTGAGGATGTGAGAGGGCGGTTATGGATCGGAACTAATGACAGAGGCGTATATCTGTATGAGGATGATCAGTTCACACATTATGAATATGAAAATGATAAGGAATTCTTATCCGTTCGTTGTTTTGCAGAGGATTCCGGCGGCAATATATATGTAGGAACGACATCCGGTCTGGCAAGAGCAGAGGATGGGAAGCTTAAGCTGGTAAATGAGGATGTGCATGGAACTGCAATCTACAGTATGGCTGTAGATGAAAACGATGTTCTCTGGACCTGTATGAGTGACGGAATCGTAACCCTTCTTTCCGGGGATAAGATAACGGGGATCCTGGATTCCAATGTGCTGCTGGAAGCGCCGGTTTATTCCGTTGGTGCGACCAGCGACAGGGAAATCTATCTGGGCACCAGCGACAGTCTGATCTATCAGGTGAATATTGTGAATGCGGATTATAAGGAGGATTCCTTCTCATTCCATAAATATTCCATTCATGAGCTTTCTACCGTAAACGAGATTCGGCAGGATACACAGGGAAACATCTGGGTAGCAGCATTGAATGGTGCCGGCTATCTGGATAGCCGTCAGCAATGGCATACGGTAACCGGAAAGCATATAACGGCTGTGAATACCATTGCTTTTGATTATGAGGGAAATATCTGGCTCGCATCTACCAGCTACGGGGTGATCCATCTGGTAGATGGGGTTTACTATAATGGGAATATGAAAGCCGGACTTTCTGAGACCTCCATTAATACAGTGGCAGTTGGGAATGGAATCTATTATCTGGGAACCGATACCGGAGTCATTCTTCTGGATCAGAACTTTGTTCCCATTGAAAATGAATTGACAGAATTATTAAAAGGAATACGGGTACGGAACATTTTATGTGACAGGGAAGGTAATATCTGGATCGGTACCTATTATCAGCATGGGCTTGTGCTTTACGAACCGGAGGAGGAAAGGATTACGGAGTTCGATCAGGAAACCGGAATGTCCAACGGTCAGATCCGGATGATACTGGAATGCTCTGACGGGAGGATCGCAGTTGCAACTCAGAATGGTGTTACGGTTCTGCAGGATCATGAAGTTGTCCGTACATATACAGAACAGGATGGTTTATCTTATCCGACGATTTTATGTCTGTGTGAGGGAACGGATGGTACGTTATATGCCGGCAGTGACGGACAGGGTTTCTATGCCATTCAGGGAGACCAGGTGACGCATTATGGTTTTGATGAAGGACTTTCTTCCGGGGTGGTACTGCGGATGCTGCCGGATACAGATGAAAGCGGAATCTTTATCAGCGCCGGTAATGAACTGTTTTATTGGGACTTTCAGGAATTTCGTCTGTTAGATAATTATGAGAAAAGTCCAGGCAGTATTTTCGATCTGTATCTGCATGGAGAAGACGTATGGCTGATGCAGAGCAATGGCATTCATGTTCTGGATCGGAAGGAACTGCTTTCCGGAAACGAAGCGAAAGTAAGAATACTGGGAGTATCGGATGGACTGACCGGCACGCTGAATGCAAATAATTGGAATGTGAAAGCAGGAGATGCGTTTTATCTTTGTACCAGTAACGGATTATCCATTCTGAATATGAACGAATTAGATGCACAGCGGCAGAAAGTCCGGACAGTTGTAAACCAGGTCGAGATTGACGATCAGATATGGGAGAATCCGGATACAGTGCATATGGAGGGAAATGCTACCCGTCTGACCATTCGGTTTGCTGCATTGTCGTTCTCGGGAAAAGAAGTGATGCTCCGATACCAGCTCCGGGGATTTGATCAGGAATTCCATACAATTTCCAATACGCAGCCTATGAGCGTCAGTTATACCAATCTGTCAGGCGGCGATTATGAATTCCTGCTCGAGGTTCTTGATGAAGACGGAAATCCTGCCGGGAACCCATATACTGTACAGATCCGAAAGGAATATATGATCTGGGAATATGCCTGGTTCTGGGTTGCGATCGGAATGATCAGTCTGGTTCTGGTTGCCATACTGATCTGGCTTGCAATCCTGGTAAATACCAGACGACTTAAGAAGCGTCAGGCAGCATATCAGAGTATCATTGAGCAGGCTCTGAAAACCTTTGCCAACACAATAGATGCAAAGGATAAATATACCAACGGGCATTCTGTCCGTGTGGCAGCCTATTCGCTGGAAATTGCAAAAAGGCTGAAGCTGTCGAAGGATGAGCAGGAGCGGATTTATTTTATTGCATTGCTGCATGATATTGGAAAGATCGGGATTTCCGATAAGATATTGAATAAACCAGGCAAGCTGACTGAGGAAGAACGGGAGATCATTATGAGTCATCCGAGGATCGGAGGAGAGATTCTAAAGGATTTTTCTTCCTTACCGGGAATCAGTGAAGGAGCCAGGTATCATCATGAACGGTATGACGGTACAGGTTATAATGAAGGATTAAAGGGAGAAGAGATTCCGTACTTTGCCAGGATCATCTGTGTGGCGGATTCTTATGATGCCATGTCCAGTGCAAGATGCTATCGAAAGGATCTGGATACACAGAAGATCATGGAAGAGTTGACTGACAATGCCGGAACCCAGTTTGATCCGGAAATTGTCGCTGTTATGCTGGAATTGATGAAAGAGGGAAAGGTTCCGATTTCCCTGGAGGTTGAGAACAATGATACGGAACGCGGTTCTTGACAGCATATTTTTATTCATATTATAATAATTTTATTCGTATCAGGAAATGAATGAAAGAAGGAGGAGATTATGAACCCGAAATTAAAAGCGAAGATTCTGGAATCTCTTTCTGCTGTTTTACCGATAACCGGTATTGTTCTGGTGATCAGTGTATTTATTGTTCCTCTAAGTATTGATGTTGTTGTTATGTTTCTGGCAGGTGCTGTCATGCTGATCCTGGGTATGGGATTGTTTCAGCTGGGAGCGGAGATGGCGATGAGCCCGTTAGGAGAGGGAATCGGAATACAACTGACCAAGCTGAAACGTATTTTCTTTGTTGTCATGATCGCCATGGTAATGGGAATCATTATTACGATCGCAGAACCGGATCTGCAGGTACTGGCAGAACAGGTTCCTTCGATTCCGAATATGAACCTGATCTTTACAGTGGCAGTTGGGGTAGGGATATTCCTTGCGATCGCAGTCCTGAGAATTATATGGAAGATTGATCTGTCTCTTTTATTGATCGGTATGTATGTGTTGCTGATTGGTGTATCCCTGTTTGTTCCAAAGGATTTTCTGGCAGTAGCCTTCGATTCCGGCGGTGTTACGACCGGTCCGATCACAGTTCCGTTCATAATGGCAATGGGTGTAGGTATTTCTTCCATTCGAAGTGAAAAGAATTCATCCAGTGACAGTTTTGGTCTCATTGCATTGTCCAGTGGAGGTCCCATATTGGCAGTTCTGATTCTTGGGTGTTTCTTTCATCCGGAGCAGACGGTGTATTCTGCTTCGGAAATTGCCACCGCATCAACTATGCGGGATGTGGTGATCGAATTTGCATGGGAGCTTCCAAAGTATGCAAAAGAGGTTATCATATCGGTTTTGCCGATCATCGCAGTATGGGTGCTGTTTCAGCTAACGACCCGCCGCTATCAGCGACGCCAGAATTTCCGGATTCTGGTCGGATTTGTCTATACATATCTGGGACTGGTTCTGTTCCTGTGCGGTGTGAATGTAGGATTTGCGCCGGTTGGAACCCTGCTCGGGCGGGAACTTGCGGCAATGAATCACCGCTGGCTGCTGATACCGATCGGAATGTTGATCGGGTATTATATCGTAAAGGCAGAGCCTGCGATCCAGATCTTAAATCATCAGGTACAATCCGTAACAAACGGTGCAATTTCGGATAAGACTATGAATCTGTGCCTCTCCATCGGCGTAGCTGTCAGTATTGGCATTGCAATGCTCCGGGTGCTGACGGGGATACCGATCTACTGGATCGTCATTCCAGGTTATGTGATCGCATTGATCATGTCACGCCTGGTTCCCCGGATCTTTGTGGGAATTGCGTTTGACTCCGGCGGAGTTGCCAGCGGTCCTATGACAACGACTTTTTTACTGCCGCTTTGTATTGGCGCCTGTGAGACGATTGGTGGAAGTATTATGACGGATGCATTTGGAATTGTGGCACTGGTTGCGCTGACCCCGTTAATTGCAGTTCAGATTATGGGATTACGCTATCGTTATAAGATGGCAAAAGACGGCAGCTCAGGGCCTGAATGCGATCCGTGACGCAGATGAAATTATTAGTTTTGAGGAGGAAGTAAGTGATGGTAACGAATGAAAAACATAGTTCCTATCGGTTATTAATGCTGATTACGACTCCCAAGCTGGCGGAAAAGGCAATGAAGCTGTTCCAAAGGGGCGGTCTTCCCATGCAATACAGGATTGAAGTGATCGGAACAGCATCCAGTGAAATTATGGATATGCTGGGCCTTGGCAGTATAAGGTGCTGTTGCTTAGTATGATGCCCAAGCCATTTGCAGATAAGCTGCTGGGAAAGCTGAAATCAGAATTGAAGCTTGGTGCAGTCAACAGTGGAATTGCCGTGACGGTACCGATGACAGGAGCAAACAATCTGTTGTTTCATATACTGGAGCATATTACGGAGGGGACAATTCCTTCAGAGGAAAAAAAGGAGATGATATCCATGGATCATATCAAACATGCCATGATTGCTGCGATTGTAAACAGAGGCTTTAGCTCTGAGGTGATGGAGGCAGCCAGGTCTGCCGGTGCCAGCGGGGGTACCGTTGTGAACTGCAGGCGGAAAAGTGATGAGGAAGTAACAAACTTCTGGGGTCTGAGCGTACAGGACGAGAAAGAACTGGTTCTGATCATCTCGGATGCGGAAAGTAAGGTAACGATCATGCGTGAGATAGGAGAGCAGTGTGGTATTCACAGTGAGGCCCAGGGGATTGTATTATCCCTTCCGCTGGATTCTGTTATTGGTCTGTAGGTAAATACAACTGTTATGAAAAAGAAAGGGCTGCCCTGTCATGGCAGCCCTGTATTGATTACGCGAAAGCACAGGATTAGCAGAACAGATTTCTTACGTGAGAAACCTCATCCTCGGTTGCTTTCATGGCAGGTACATAGTATTGCCGCTCACGGGCGATGGTATAGATCTGTTCCTGACACATTTCTGCAGCATTACGGAACTGCTTCAGAGTCTGTTTCAATTCCTTGTTTTCTGTCTGTGGGATCATATCTGCATATTTCTTTAATTCTGAATTGATACCTTCAAGGGTATCAGCTACCATGGTCTTTTCTTCCATTGTTATTCCCTCCTGGATTGTATTGAACGTGCTTCGATTTGAACTTTGTTACTGTAAGAATTTCATCAGGGTCTGCTTGTTATCCATAGAAGAAGTTACAGCATCCTCAAAGAATGATTTGATCTGCGGGTCCGTTGCTTCCTGTGCATAATTCTGCATCTTACAATGACTGGTTTCGAATCCTCCGATTAAATGACGAAGATTCTGTAATTCAAGTTCTGATAAATTACTCATAGTTCCATCTCCTTTTTTAAATTTCAATATCTAGTATGTGTAAACAAAAGAACATTATTCAAAATAAAGAAAAATGTTTTTATTTTTTTGAACTGTATAATACTTTGATTGCTACCCCGGATTTGTTATAATAGATGCAGATTAGAACAGGGATGAGCGGAGAAGGAAATAGACATCATTATAATGTACAAGGAGGTAACAGGAAATGACAAGGGAAGAAGCTGTAGCATTCGTTAGGCAAATGACACTGGAGGAAAAAGCGGGTCTTTGCTCCGGGAAAGATTTCTGGCGATTGAAATCTGTGGAACGGTTAGGGATCCCGGAGGTAATGGTCTGTGACGGTCCCAATGGTCTTCGGAAGCAGGCGGAACGGGAAGGCGCAGGCATCAACGACAGTATTAGGGCAGTCTGTTTTCCGGGCTCCTGTGCAGAGGCGGCATCCTTTGACCGTGATGCAATGTATCGGGCAGGAAAGGCAATGGGACACGCCTGTCAGGCAGAGAATATCAGTATATTATTAGGACCGGGAGCCAATATTAAGCGGAGTCCGATCTGTGGGCGGAATTTTGAATACTATTCTGAGGATCCATATCTATCCGGCCAGATTGCAGCGGCGCATATCAAAGGGGTTCAAAGTCAGAATGTAGGTGCCTGTATCAAGCATTTTGCAGCCAATAATCAGGAGACCAGGCGAATGGCTATCAGCTCAGAAGTGGATGAGCGTACCCTGCGGGAGATTTATCTGGCGGCGTTTGAAATGGCCATTAAAGAGGCAAAGCCCTGGGCAGTCATGTGTTCTTATAATCAGATCAATGGAACCTTTGCATCTGAGAATCACTGGCTGCTGCATGATGTGCTAAAGGAAGAATGGGGGTATGACGGGCTTGTAGTAACGGATTGGGGAGCGGTGAACGACCGCGTTCAGGGATTGATGGCAGGGCTGGATCTGGAAATGCCGGGAAGCGGCGGATATAATGATGCTAAGATCGTGGAAGCAGTCAGGCGTGGTGAAATCCCTGAGGACGTACTGGATGAGACCTGTGCGCGAATTGTCAGTCGTATCATGACTTATGTGGAGAACCGGCAGGAGCATACAGTCTGGGATAAGGATGCGGACCATCAGTTGGCGATAGATATAGCGAAGGAGTGCATGGTACTTTTGAAGAATGAGGATTCCATTCTTCCGCTATCGGAAGAAGAGCCGGTTGTATTCATTGGAAAGTTTGCAGAGAGACCAAGAATTCAGGGTGGCGGAAGTTCGCATGTGAATGTATGGAATCCGTCCTCTGCCTTAGATGAAGTAAAGACGATGGAACGCGTAACCTATGTTTCCGGATTCGACATCGGGGATGCAGAGGGAGAGGAGGCCCTGCGTCTGGAGCAGCAGCGTTTTCATGATGCAGTTGCGGCGGCAAAGAATGCGAAAGCTGCGGTTATTTTTGCAGGTCTGCCGGACTCCTATGAATCAGAAGGCTTTGACCGAAAGCATATGCGCCTGCCGGATATTCAAAATCGACTGATTCAGGCAGTGGCAGAGATTCAGCCCAATACAGTGGTTGTATTGCATAACGGATCTCCGGTTGAGATGCCATGGGTGGACGATGTGAAGGGGATTCTGGAAGCTTATCTGGGTGGGGAAGGCGTTGGTGCAGCAACCGTGGATATTTTGTTCGGCAGAGCGAATCCGTCCGGAAAGCTGCCGGAGACCTTCCCGTTGAAGCTGTCTGATAACCCGTCGTATCTGAATTTCCCGGGAGAAGCAGATAAAGTAGAATATAAGGAAGGGATCTTTGTTGGTTACCGGTATTATGATAAGAAGCAGATGAAGGTTCTGTTTCCGTTTGGCCATGGCTTAAGCTACACCAGTTTTTCTTACTCGGATATGCAGGTGAATAAGAAGAAGCTTACGGATGAAGAAGTCTGTAAGGTTGCAGTTACGATTACGAATACCGGAGACCGGTTTGGAAAGGAGGTCGTCCAGTTGTATGTACAGGATGTGACCAGCCGGGTCATCCGTCCGGTGAAGGAGTTAAAGGGCTTTGAAAAAGTTGCGTTGGAGCCGGGAGAGAGCAGGACCGTTACGTTTGAATTATCAAAACGGGCATGGGCCCATTATGATGTGGAATCCAGAGGCTGGTATACCGAGGAAGGAGAATTCCGGATTCTGGCAGGCGCTTCCTCTCAGGATATTCGTTTGGAGGAAACGGTATATGTTACACCGGTTGCAAAGGCAAAGCATACGTATACTATGAACTCTGTACTGGGAGATTTCATGAATTGTCCGGAAGTGAAGGAGGAGATTACAGAATTAAAGCGGATCTGTGACAGTATGTTCCATACGGAAACCGGAGATGATGCACAACTGGGTGAAGGGACTGCGGATATGATGGAAGCCCAAAGCAGAGAAATGCCGCTAAAGAGTCTGCCGAGTTTTTCCGACGGGAAGATTACCCGGGAATATCTGGAAGGTATTTTGAAGAAGGTAAATCATTAGTGTGTATGAGCATACCATGCCGAAAGAATGGTATGCTCATATTATTGTTACAAAAGGTGATCGACAGGCAGATAAACGGGCAGGCCTTCCTGATACTTTAAATCCGGTTCTCCCTGGATCAATGGACGCATATAATCCAGAAGTTCTGGCGTTACATCGTTTCCTGCTTTGTTGATCCATTCCCGTGGAATGGATTTTGCCTGATTTGCAATATCATCCACAGAAGAGAAATGGATATTAATACAATAAGGCACCTGGCTGGTGCGATGCATGGTGAGCATGCACATGGTCTCTCCCTGCTCTGCACCTTCTACAGCCTTGACACCCAACTGAAAGGATTCATTCAGATCCGTCAGTGAGGCGGTGTGAGAGGCGCAGCGTTGCAGAACATTCAGTTCGATAGAACGTACTTTGACGCCGATGTGATCCTTGATCATATATTCCAGTGCTTTGCCGGTACCGCTTAGCTGACTGTGTCCAAAAGTGTCGGCGGCAGCTGCGGCAGAACTGATATAATTTCCATCCTCATCACGGATACCTTCTGAAACTGCTATGATCACATTATTCTTTGTGGTGAGCAGATCCTCTACATCGTGTAAAAAGGTTTCTGTTGAAAAAGCAACCTCCGGCAGATAGATCAGGTGCGGGGCAGCATTATAGTCATTTCTTGCCAGAGCAGCGGCAGCAGTCAGCCAGCCGGCATCCCGTCCCATGATCTCCACTATGGTAACACTTTTAACTGCATAGATAAATGTGTCGTGAGCAATCTCTAGCAGAGAGGAGGCAACGAACTTAGCGGCAGATCCGTACCCAGGCGTATGATCCGTAATGCACAGATCATTATCAATGGTTTTTGGTATACCAATGATGGAGATCGGACTGCCGATCCGTTTTCCATAGTGCCCGAGCTTCATGACCGTATCCATGGAATCGTTGCCCCCGATATAGAAGAAGGCGCTGATGTTCATTTTTTCAAACAATTTGAAAATCTTTTGATAAGGTTCCGGATCCTCTTTATAATCCGGCAGTTTATATCGACAGGAACCTAAGTACATGGCCGGTGAGGTTTTTAATGTTTCTATGAAATGAGGACGGTTCCGACTCTGTTCAGAAAGGTTCATCAGTCTGTTATTTAATATACCGAGAATGCCATTTATGGAACCATAAATCGTATCAAAGGCTTCACTGGAAAAGACGCCCTGGATCACACCGGCAAGACTGGCATTAATAGCAGCAGTAGGGCCGCCGGACTGTGCCACGATACAATTTTTATTCTCGGTTCGATTTGTCATGTTTAGTTCTCCTTTAACTTGTACATAATGATATCACGATTTGCTGACAGGCTTATGATTTTTCAGTGCAAATATCACATAATACAAGTATAAACAATTTATTAAAAAGTGCAACGAAAAAAAACGGTATTTGCATTTTTTTGGGAAATAGTTTAAAGTTACAATTTGAAAAAACATGGAAAGGATTTCGATTATGACTCTTGATTTTAAGAAACAGACCTTAGAGGATAGTGACCGGCTGCAGCGGCTATTGCAGAATAATCAGCAGCAGGGATGCGAATTCAGTGTTTCCAATCTGATCCTCTGGTCCGATTTTTATCATACGGAGTATGCTGTTTTGAATGATTTACTGATTATAAAGCAGACGGATGAGGACGGAAATATCCGGCTGTCTTTTCCGATTGCCGCCCGGGAGGAGCGGGAGGAGCGGGAAGCATTTGCTCAGGAACTGGAATATTTTCATGAGATCGGACAGGCCCCCGTGTTTGGACTTATTACACCGTCCATGTTTGAACGCATCGACCGCTGGTTTCCGGACCGGTTTTGGATTGAGTATCATCGTGATTGGGCGGATTATATATATGACAGAGTGAAGCTGACAACGCTTTCGGGAAAAAAGCTGCATGGAAAACGGAACCACATTAAGCGGTTTATGGAACAGCATCCGGAGTGGAGATATGAAAGTCTGACGGAAGAAAATGTTGCAGAATGTATAGAAATGGCGAAAGAGTGGTGTCGACTTAACTGTTGTCAGGAGGATGATGAAAAGGAAGAGGAAGCACATCTGGTAAACCGGGCGCTTCGGAATTTCAGACAACTCCATATGAAAGGTGGCATTCTGCGGATTCAGGAAGGTATTATTGCATTTACGCTGGGTTCAGCAATCTCTGATGATACCTTTGATGTCAGTTTTGAAAAAGCATTCAGTTCCATTCAGGGTGCATATCCAATGATCAATCAGCAGTTTGTTATGCATGAGCTTCAGGATTACTTATATGTGAACCGGGAGGAGGATCTGGGAATTGAAGGTTTAAGAAAGGCAAAACTCTCCTATTATCCTGCGATTCTGCTGGAAAAGGGAATCCTTCGGGAGCGGGTCAAAGAATAATGCGGCAATATAGTTATTTTGGAAAAAGTGATAGAAATAAAATTAAAGTTTAGGGTTCATTTTTCTGTAATTTAATGGTAAAATTAAAAAGATTATAATAATGCAGAAGGGAGATTTTGACATGGATTATATGGAAAATTACAAGCTTTGGTGTGAAGATGCTTATTTTGATGATGCAACGAAAGCAGAGCTGCTCGCGATCAGGGATGATGATAATGAGATCAAGGAACGTTTTTACAGAGAGTTGGAATTTGGCACCGGCGGACTGCGTGGGATTCTGGGTGCCGGAACCAACCGTATGAATATTTATACTGTTCGAAAGGCAACCCAGGGACTGGCCAATTATATTAAGATTGCAAAAGGAGAAGCGAAGGGGGTTGCGATCGCATATGATTCCCGTCGAATGTCTACGGAATTTGCGGATGTTGCGGCTCTCTGTCTGAATGCAAACGGAATTAAAGCATATGTGTTCCCGTCATTACGTCCTACACCGGAATTGTCTTTTGCAGTCCGGGAATTAGGCTGTATTGCAGGTATTGTTGTGACTGCAAGTCACAATCCGCCGGAGTATAACGGATATAAGGTATACTGGGAGGATGGTGCACAGGTAACACCGCCGCATGACAAGAATATTATGGCAGAGGTTGCGAAGGTGACGGATTACAATGAAGTGCTGACCATGGATAAGGAGGAGGCGGTAGCCGGGGGCTTATATCATGTGATCGGTCCGGATCTGGATGACCGCTATATGGAAGCATTAAAGAAGCAGATCATTCATCCGGAGATCATCAAGGAAGTTGCGAAGGATATTAAGATCGTTTATACTCCGCTGCATGGAACCGGTAATATTCCGGTTCAGCGGGTTCTGAAAGAATTAGGGTTTGAAAATGTATATGTAGTACCGGAGCAGGAGAAGCCGGATGGTAATTTCCCGACAGTTTCTTATCCGAATCCGGAGGATCCGAAGGCATTCGCTCTTGCGCTAGAACTGGCAAAGAAGGTAGATGCGGATATTGTATTGGCGACGGATCCGGATGCCGACCGTCTGGGTGTATATGCCAAGGATACCGTGACTGGTGAATATGTTAGCTTTACCGGCAATATGTCAGGTATGCTGATCTGCGAGTACATTATGCGGGAGCGAAAGGCGGTTGGTACGCTGCCGGAAAACGGTGCATTGGTTACAACGATCGTAACGACCAATATGACCTTCCCGATCGCTGAGGATTATAATATGAAGCTGATCGAGGTATTGACCGGATTTAAGTTTATTGGCGAGCAGATCAAGCTGTTTGAACAGGATCATTCCTATGAATATGTGTTTGGTCTGGAGGAAAGCTATGGCTGCCTGGCAGGTACACATTCCAGAGATAAGGATGCCTGCGTAGCGGTCATGATGTTATGCGAAGTGGCAGCCTGGTGTAAGAAGAACAATCTGACTCTGTGGGATCAGATGATCAATTTATATGAAAAGTACGGATATTTTAAGGAAGGCTTACAGACAATTACATTAAAGGGTATTGACGGAGCAGAGCAGATCAAGGCGATCATGGAGCGGCTTAGAACGAATCCGCCGAAGCGCTTTGGTGATCTGGACGTATTAGTGATCCGTGATTACGATAAGGATATCCGGACGGATTGTAAGACAGGAGCAGTATCATCGACCGGACTTCCGAAATCGAATGTACTATATTGGGAATTATCCAATGATTCCTGGTGTTGTGCAAGACCGTCTGGTACAGAACCAAAGATTAAGTTTTATATGGGTGTGAAAGGTACCAGTATGGAGGATGCAAAAGACAAGCTTGCTGCGTTAACGGAAGCGTTAATGGCACAGGTTCAATAATCAATAGAAGCAGATACAAAAGGGCTGTGTTGGAATACAGCCCTTTTATATCTGTAATAGAATCAGAAAAATGATATATAATATTCTAAAGAATTGCCAATACAGGGATTTGATGAAAAGGAGGAATGATTATGTGTGGTATTGTCGGATATGTAGGGGAAATGCAGGCGGCGCCAATATTGCTGGATGGTCTGTCAAAGCTGGAATATCGCGGGTATGATTCTGCCGGTCTGGCAGTCTTTGATGGTGAGAAGATCAATGTGGTAAAGGCAAAGGGACGGTTACAGGCATTACGGGACCTGACCCAGGATGGAGCCGGTTTAAAAGGATATATCGGAATCGGACATACCCGATGGGCTACCCATGGGGAGCCTTCTGTTGCCAATGCCCATCCGCATCATAACCAGGCGCATACAATAGCAGTGGTACATAATGGTATTATTGAGAATTATCAGCCATTACGGGATAAGCTGATTTCAAAGGGCTATGTATTTGATTCTGAGACGGACACAGAGGTAATTGCACATCTGCTGGATTATTATTATAAGGGAAATCCGAAGGAGGCAATATTTAAGGTTTTGCATCGTGTTGTGGGCTCCTATGCATTCGGGATCATGTTTAAGGATCATCCCGGAAAGGTATTTGCAGTACGGAAGGATTCTCCATTGATCGTAGGTGTATCAGAGAATGGAAATTATATTGCATCGGATGTACCGGCAATCCTGAAATATACCAGAGAGGTATATTATATTGACAATCACGAACTGGCTGAACTGTCCATGCATGAGGTACATTTTTACAATGAGGACTGTGAAGAAATCCCGAAAGAACAGGTGACGGTAGAATGGGATGTAGAGGCGGCAGAAAAAGGCGGATATGAGCATTTTATGCTGAAGGAAATATATGAGCAGCCAAAGGCAGTAGAATCTACGATCAGTCCGAGGATCAGGGATGGAAGGATCGTGATCGAAGAACTGGGGATGACACAGGAGGAGATCCGGAAGATTCGTCGTATCTATATTATCGGCTGTGGTTCTGCTTATCATGTTGGTATGGTAGGGAAGTATGTATTGGAGAAAATGACACGGATTCCGGTGGAGGTGGATCTGGCTTCCGAGTTTCGATATCGTGACCCGATCCTGGAACCGGATTCTATGGTGATCATTATCAGTCAGTCCGGAGAAACAGCAGATTCTCTGGCGGCTCTTCGAAAGGCACAGAGTCTTGGCAGCAAAGTGCTTGGAATTGTAAATGTGGTAGGAAGTACGATCGCGCGGGAAGCAGATAATGTTATGTATACCTGGGCGGGACCGGAAATCTCCGTAGCTACCACCAAGGCGTACAGTACACAGTTGACAGCCCTATATATGCTTGGTATTTTGTTCGGGGATGCTGTCGGAACGATCACAACAGAGGAATATGCAGAAAAGGTAAAGGAATTGCGGTTATTGCCGGAAAAGATACAGGAACTGCTGGGAGATAAAGAACGGATCCAGTGGTTTGCTTCCAAGTATGCCAGTGCAGAAAATGTATTCTTTATTGGAAGAGGGGTAGATTATGCATCCTCTATGGAGGGATCCCTGAAGCTGAAAGAGATTTCCTATATCCATTCGGAGGCATATGCGGCAGGCGAGCTGAAGCATGGAACGATCTCCCTGATCGAAGACGGAATTCTGGCAGTTGCAGTTTCGACACAGCCGGATCTGTATGAAAAAATGATCAGTAACGCAGTGGAAGTCAAGACACGGGGAGCATATGTATTTGCGCTGGTCAGTGAAGAAAACCAGGGAATGAAGGATATAGCAGATTTTCTGATCGAGATACCGCATACGGATCCCTGCTTTGCACCATCTCTGTCAGTGATTCCACTTCAACTGTTTGGTTATTATGTTTCTGTAGCAAAAGGATTGGATGTGGATAAGCCGAGAAATCTGGCAAAATCCGTTACAGTAGAATAATCGTTCTGGATCATAGTTTTCCGGATCACAGGTTTAGGTTAACTAATTTTGCTGCGATCCGGAAAATTTTTGTTTTCATTTTTCTTTCATAAAAGTCATAAAAATTTCAGAAATTTCCCACGATAGCATATTGTACTTTGTTCTTCAATTTGTTATGATGAGAACGTCGTAAATTGTAATATTTTAGAAATAATTGATCAATATTTAAATACTATAATGGAGTAAAGAGAAGGATACTAATTATGGAAGATAATAGAAGAGTACAAAGCAGTTTACAGGTACCACCGACCCGGGGACGTTCAGAAGCAGAGCGCAGCAGGCTAAAGGGAGCATCGGCTGGTCTTCGTATGCCTGGCTCCAGTGAAACAGTGGAACGAAAAGTACAGCAGCGAAGAGCAGAGGAAGAACGAAAAACACGAGTGGAAATGCAGAGACGCAGAAGGGCAGAAGAACAGAGAGTAAATATAGAGGATGAGCGTAAAATGAAGCAGGATACAGGTAATTCAAAAAAAGCGCAGGCAAGAAAGCGAAAAGTAAAGCGATTATGGGGAATCTTGGGGGCAGAGATCATCGTGCTGTTCGTTCTGCTGATTGCTTATGTGATTCATTATGCAGACAGCAAGATGAATCAAATGGATTATAATGAAATAAATGAGAATGATCTGTCCATAAATGAAGGTATTACAAGTGGAGAGGCATATACTACGATCGCTTTGTTTGGTATTGATGCGAGAGATGTATCGACGGATACCGGGAATCGAAGTGATACGATCATGATCGCCAGCATTGATAATGAGACAAAGGAAGTGAAGCTGGTTTCTGTGTTCCGGGATACGTATCTGGAACTGTCTAACCGGGGGGGCAGTAATGACGGACTCTATACAAAGATAACACATGCCTATGCCTACGGGGGACCGAAGGCAGCCGTGGCGACGTTGAACAAGAATCTGGATCTGCAGATCACGGAGTATGTAACTGTTAATTTTGCATCGTTGACAGATGTCATTGATGATTTAGGCGGAATAACCGTGAATGTGGATGAGGGAGAACTATCAGAAATCAATCGGATCATACCGGAGACTGCAGTAATTACCGGGAAGAACTTTACGCCGTTAAGCGTTACGGGGGATGTAACCTTAGACGGGCTGCAGGCAACTACCTATTGCCGGATCCGGTACAACGGCGGTGGCGGCGATATTGTAAGAGCGGAACGCCAGCGGGAGGTCATAAATGCAATTCTAAGTAAAGCAAAACAATCCGATCTGGGTACGTTGAATCGGATCCTGGACGATGTATCTACGAATGTTTCGACCAGCCTGAGTAAACCGGAGCTGCTGTCTCTGATGTCCGGAATCTTTGATTATAAGCTTACCGAAAGCCAGGGCTTTCCGTTTACGTATCATATGGGCTATGCATATGATCAGACACTGGGCAAAGAATTGTCTATGGATATCCCGGGTAATCTGGAGGATAATGTAATTTTACTGCATGAGTTTTTATATGACGCTGTTCCGGCAGGCAGCGTAAGCACGACTGAGGCGAATGGAACAGAGGATGCTCCGGGCCAGTCGTCAACGACGGAGGCTGATCCGGAAAAGATTTACGAACCATCCGATGAGGTACAGCGAATCAGCAATGAAATAGAAAGGAATACAGGAATCGTTTCACCAGATGATCCGGAATTCAGAGGCGCCTTTTAAACACATCCGGAATTGAGATATGGAAGGAGAGACGTGTTGATATGGCAATTAGAGAAGAATTAAGTTTCAAATCAGCAGATGAGGTGACGACTATCCATGGATATTGCTGGAAGCCGGAAGGAAGACCCAAAGCGGTTGTACAGCTTTGCCATGGTATGGTGGAATATATTGAACGTTATGAAGAACTGGCTGAGCGTTTATGCGCGCAGGGATATGTAGTATATGGTGCGGATACCCTTGGCCATGGAAGGTCTGTTGTAAATAAAAACTGTTTTGGTTACTTTGGAGAGCATAATGGAAACTGGAAATTATTATCCGATATGGTTTTACTGCAGGGACTGGCGAAACGGGCTTTTCCAGGTGTTCCTTATTACATTCTGGGACACAGCTTTGGCTCTTTGATGGTAAGGCAGTTTGTTGAACGTTTTCCAGACAGTGTGGATGGTATGATTTTGTTAGGGACCATGTATCATACCAATGCAGCGGCAATGGCAGGAAAGCTGTTATGTAATCTGATCGCAACTGTCAGAAAGGATGGGTACCGTTACCGGAGTACCTTTATGAACGATCTGGCCATAGGAGGTCTGGATAAGTATTTTAAGGAGGAGAATCTTCGAAACAGTTGGCTCTCCAGAGATCGTAATGAGGTGAATCTGTATAATGCAAAGCCGGAATGCAATTTTATATTTACGGTGGGAGCCTACCGGGATATGATGACGGCTATTTTAGAGGCAAATAACAGGAAGAATCTGGAACGGTTGAATGTAGAGATGCCGATCTTAATCCTGGCCGGGGATAAGGATCCGGTTGGTAATTTCGGGAGAGGCCCGAAACGACTTTATAAAGTATATAAATCATTGGGCCTGGAGTGCAGACTTCGATTATATAGGAATAGCCGTCATGAGCTTTTGCATGATCTGGATCGGGAAAAGGTATACAAGGATCTGCTGAAGTGGCTGAATTATAACGTGGATAAGGCATAAGTGAACGAGATTCCGTAAGGAGATTCGTTTGGAGGAAACATGACAAAAGAAGGAAACAAGAAGTGGATTTTGATTTTAGT
>ERZ777011.1110-NODE-1110-length-32274-cov-20.172755_pt1 | contig 32274 bp, 25 predicted proteins | sample MGYA00374964_ERZ777011 | MGnify/ENA primary metagenome ERZ777011 (study PRJEB29310, sample SAMD00008975) | mouse gut metagenome | study: EMG produced TPA metagenomics assembly of the Metagenome analysis of fecal microbiota from mouse which was promoted...
TCAGAAAATAAGTCTCGTTCCAATGTATGTTTCTGTTGCATGTTTTATATATTGATGTACAGTTGTATCACGGTGGTTATAAAGTAGATTGCTATGATAAAAAGGGTCCGCAAGTTCGTGATATGGTTGCTGATATTCTTCTTTGGCAGCACAGTGTTATCGGTGGTGGTATTCCGTTATGTCCCGGTTTTTGTGACACCGCTTATGGTGATAAGGGCTTTGAGTCCTGAAGGTACCGAGAGGCAGATGGAGCGTGAACGTCACTGGCATCATCACTGGGTGAGCGTTGATGACATCTCTCCATGGATGTCAAAGGCTGTAGTTGCCTCGGAGGATGCCAATTTCTACAGTCATTTCGGATTTGATTTCAAGGAGATCAGGAAGGCGATTGATGAAAACCGTAATGGTAAACGGCAGAGGGGTGCGAGCACAATATCTCAACAGACAGCTAAAAATGTGTTCCTATGGCCGGGTCACAGTTGGTTGCGCAAGGGGCTTGAAGCATATTTTACAGTTCTTATAGAGCTTTTTTGGTCTAAGGACCGTATTATGGAGGTGTATCTCAACAGTATAGAGATGGGTGCTGGTATATACGGTGTAGAGGCGGCTGCACGTTATTATTTCAATACATCCGCTTCCAAGTTATCCAAGCGTCAGAGCATACTTATAGCTGTGAGCCTTCCTGCTCCTCTAAGGTTTGATCCAGCTAACCCTTCAAAATACATACAACGCCGGGTCCGTACAATAAGCAAATATATTTGATAGTTAATGAGATGGAGCAGCAGCGACAGTATATAGCCATTGACCTGAAGTCGTTCTATGCTTCGGTGGAGTGTGTCGAAAGGGGGCTTGACCCTCTCGACACCAATATGGTTGTGGCTGATGCGAGCCGCACCGAAAAGACCATCTGCCTGGCTGTGTCGCCATCACTTAAGTCCTATGGGCTTGGTGGAAGACCGCGCCTGTTTGAAGTGGAGCAGCGTCTGCGCGATGTCAATAATCAGCGACGGTGGTCGTCCCCTTTGCGGAGTCTTGCCAGGACATCTCATTTCAAGCATGAACTTGACTCAGATTCATCACTGGCTGTGGGTTACCTCATAGCAAAGCCCAGAATGGCTTATTATATCGAGTACAGCACACGTGTCTATAGGGTGTATCTACGATATATAGCACCTGAAGATATCCATGTATATTCTATTGATGAGGTTTTCATTGATGCGACATCCTATCTTGGCTCATACAAGCTTTCTGCCTATGAGCTCGCCAGAAAGATCATATTGGATGTTCTGCGTGAGACTGGTATCACTGCGACAGCGGGTATCGGGACAAATCTGTATCTCTGTAAGGTAGCGATGGATATTGTGGCGAAAAAGATGAGTCCTGACAAGGATGGGATGCGGATAGCTGAGCTTGATGAGGCGAGCTATCGCCGCCAACTTTGGGAGCATGAGCCGTTGACTGATTTTTGGCGGGTGGGGCGTGGCATATTGAAACGACTTGTGCCTTATGGTATCCGTACCATGGGTGATATTGCACGCTGTTCCATTAACAATGAGGCTCTTCTGTATAAGCTTTTCGGAGTCAATGCCGAACTGTTGATTGACCATGCCTGGGGATGGGAGCCTGTGACTATGGATCTTGTAAAAGCATATCGTCCGGAGTCGCACTCGATGTGCAGCGGTCAGGTCCTTTCCTGTGCATATACATTTGAAAAGGCGCGTGTGGTGGTGCAGGAGATGGCTGACGGTGTCGCACTCGATCTGCTTGAGAAGAGTCTTGTTGCTGACCAGCTGATTCTTGAGGTGGGATATGACGTGGAGTCATTGTCTGACCCTGAGATATCTTCGCAATATCATGGCAAGATATCGGTAGACCATTATGGCAGGATGGTGCCTGCTCATGCACATGGCACAGCCAATCTCAAGCGGTTCACTTCGTCGTCACGTATTATATCTGATGCGGTTGTCGAGCTGTTTGACCGGACGGTAAACCCTGTCTTGCTGATTCGCCGTATCACGCTTTCAGTCAATCATGTCATACATGAGTCAGATGTAATGTCACATAGGAAGCCGGTTCAGCTTGACCTATTTACTGATTACGAGGCATTGCGTGTCCGAGCAGAGATAGAGGAGTCCATGTTACGCAAGGAAAGACGCCTACAGGAGACGATTCTCAACATCAAGAAGTCGTTCGGTAAAAATTCGATATTAAAAGGTTTGAATTTTGCCGATGGAGCCACTCAGCGCACACGTAACCGATTGATAGGAGGGCATCATGAGTAGCAGATATGACGATATAATCAATCTCCCACATCACGTGTCGGCGACACGCAGTCCTATGCCGCTGGCTAATCGTGCAGCGCAGTTTGCCCCTTTTGCTGCCTTGACTGGTCATGAGGATGCTATAAGGGATACTGCTCGTCTGACTGGTGGCAGGATTGAGCTTTCTGCCGACGAGCAGGATCGGCTGACGCGTAGGCTCCGTCATGCACTCAATATTGATGGCGCGAAAATCACTGTCGGTTATTTCTGCCCGGATCTTGCCAAGGATGGCGGGGAGTATGTCACGGTTTCCGGATGGATAAAGCGAGTTGATGAGGTGGACTCATGCATTATACTGCATGACAGTTCAGCCGGAACTCGTCCAGTGGCAGTCCATAGGATTCCTTTGGAGCATGTGGTTTCCATCACCGGTGATATCTTCACCGGTGATGAATGGGATTTGTGAATTATGTTTGCTGTGGCGGATTGTCAGAATGCGATTGCTGAATGTGAGAGCTTATGACTTAGGATAGAGCGGACCTCGTTGTGCAGATAGGGTAGCTCTACAATCCATGGTGTATGGTAGGAAGGATGGAACACACCCAGGCGCATCTTAGAGACTGATATTCCGTATTTCTCTTCAAGGATAAAGCGGTATATGCTCACCTGAAGGGCGTAATGCCAATAGGATGTGTCGGGAAGATGATTTACTGGATGAAGCCCTGTGGCCCGATAGCGGGATTCTGTCAGTATCCTTCCTGTCGGGTCGATTAGTTTTTTTGAGCGTTTCCAGTCGTAAATGTTGAACTTGCCTTGCGGGGTGCATTCTATGAAGTCAAGAGTGCCTGCGAGATCAAAATCTTCGTGATATATTCGCCATTCTGTACGGTAAGGATGCAGGCGGTTGTTTGCAGCGAACAGCCGGAACAGCCTGTATGCATCCGTGTCATCGCCCTGGTCTTCTCCAAGATAGTAGTGTTCTATCTTGTCATGCATCATTGTGCCGAGGTCGCGGGCGTGTTGTGCCTCACGATCCCAGCGGTCGAGAATCATATCAGGATCCACTCCTTCCTGCAAGGCTTTGCGTGCGGCCCAATAATTCTTGTCAAATTTAGGGAAGCAATCCTCTACAAGAGTAGTGACCGAGGTCATTTCGCGTCCGTCAAAATGGTATGAATGTGTGTCAGGGTCGAATGACAGGTGCGCGTCTCGTGGGTGAATGTTCAGGTCGTTGTAGGTCATCCGTCTGTTTTTATGCCTGTTCGCGTTCGATGGATTTAGCCTCGTCCCAAAGTTGGTCCATTTCGGCAAGAGTCATTTCTTTGAGATGTTTGCCCATTTCGGCAGCGCGGCGTTCTATGTGATTGAAGCGGCGTATGAATTTGGCGTTGGTCTTTTCGAGGGCATTTTCGGAGTTGATGCCATATAGTCTTGATGCGTTTATTATGGCGAACAGGACATCTCCCATTTCGGCTTCGCGCTCTTTTTCGCCCATTGATTCGGCCGCTTCGGCAAATTCGGCTATCTCTTCGCTGACTTTGCTCCATACGTCTTCGCGTTTCTGCCAATCGAACCCCACATTAGCGGCTTTTTCTGTGATGCGTTCCGCTTTGATCATGGCTGGTAGAGCTGAGGGTACTCCTGAAAGCACTGTCTTGTTGCCACCTTTCTCCTTTAATTTCAGTTCTTCCCAGTTCTTAAGCACATCATCGGTCGAATCCACATGGGTAGATCCGAACACGTGAGGATGCCTGTAGATGAGTTTGGTGTTAAGTGCGTCACATACGTCTGTGATATCGAACTCCCCTTTCTCTTCCCCTATTTTCGCATAGAAGAGCACGTGGAGCAATACATCGCCCAGCTCTTTGCGTATGTTTTGATCATCTTCCTTTATGAGTGCATCGCATAGTTCATATACCTCTTCTATGGTGTTGGGGCGCAGTGATTCGTTTGTCTGTTTGGCATCCCAAGGGCATTTTACTCTCAGTATGTCAAGTGTGTCTATTACTCTTCCGAGAGCTTCTAACTTTTCTTGTCTGTTATGCATGATGATAGGCTAATTTTTGTACAAAGGTAGGAAGAATTCATGAATTTATGGCTTTGTAGTCGAAAATAAAGATTGGATTATATTTATGGATACATATGACTCTCCATTAGGCGGTGTTTTATCGTTAGGACTAATTGTCAATGATACATTAATGTATCTAAAAGCAATTGGTTTATGGTTAGAGGAAGTGTCATCTGGACATTATGTTTTGGGGGTGTAGGGGTAATAGTTATTAGCGCATTATGGGTTGTTGAGTGCCGTTACAGAGGTGTGCTGTTTTTTGAATGCTATATAAATTAATGTATCAATAATTTGTTTTTGAGAGATAGTTGTGTTACTTTTGTAGCTGAAATACAGCTGATATTCTCAATATGAAGAAGTTTTTAATGGCTTTTCTTGGCACTTTGGCCGGGATATGGTTTTCATTATTCATCGCTTTTTTCGGGTTGCTTCTAATCATAGCCGCTGCCGGAGTGTCGTCTCTTGGCAGAAGTAAGGTCGTGCAGGTTAATGACCATAGCTATCTGAAACTTGTGCTTGCAGGGGAGCTTTCCGACCGTCCGGGACAGTTGGACCCTATAGCAGTGATGCGGGGTGACAAAACGGTAACCCAGGGTGTCAACGAGATTGTCGGCTCTATTGATGCATCTGCTGGTGATGACCGTATTGACGGCATTGTGATAGATTGCCGAGGCTCTTCCGCAGGGCTCGCCAAGCGTCAGGCTATCGTGGAGGCATTGAAACGCTTTAAGGATGCTGCTCCGGAAAAATGGATATATGCTTATGGAGATATATACACCCAAGGTGATTATTATGTGGCTACAGCAGCCGATTCTATTTTCATAAACCCTATCGGGCAGATTGATATTCATGGACTATCAAGTACAAGATATTATTTCAAGAATCTTCTTGACAAGCTTGGGGTAGATGTGCAGGTGGTCAAGGTCGGTACTTACAAGAGCGCGGTGGAGCCTTATATTCTTGATGGTATGAGTGCTCCGGCTCGCGAACAGGAGGAACTGTTCCTGTCAAATATATGGGAAAATATTGCCGGAGAGATTGCTGAGGCTCGCAAGGTGTCGGCTGATACTGTCAATCATTGGGCAAACGGATCAATATATGCCGCCCCTACGGAGGATTATGTGAAGATGCATATTGCTGACCGTATGGTGTATCGCCATGAGTTTGATTCCATTGTAGCCTATGCGACAGGAGTAGGAGATGTGAACGATCTGAATCCTGTGACTCCGGCTGAGTATTGTCAGGTAAATGATGTGTTTAGGAAAGGTGATGGAGGTAGCGCGAATATAGCGGTGCTTTATGCCTGTGGCGATATCACGGATGAAACCGGTGAGGGCATTGTTGCACGGACCATGGTGCCTCAGATCCTCAGCCTTGCCGATGATAAGAGTATTGATGGATTGATAATGTATGTCAACTCGGGAGGTGGTTCCGCTTTTGCTTCTGAACAGATATGGGAGGCGTTGGAGCAATGGAAGTCGTTGACCGGCAAGCCGTTCTTCGTTTCTATGGCTGATTATGCCGCATCAGGTGGGTATTACATATCATGTGGAGCCGACAGGATTTATGCTCAGCCCACCACGCTCACTGGGTCCATTGGAATATTTGGACTGATACCAGATCTTAAGGGGTTGATCTCCGGGAAGTTTGGTATTACCACCTCTACAGTGGCAACCAATCCTAATGGTGCTATGCCATCATTGTTGCAGCCGATGAGTCCTGCTCAGCAAGCATCTATGCAGGCATATGTCGATCGTGGATATGAATTGTTCACCGCGCGTTGTGCACAGGGCAGAGGCCTGAGCCAGGATTCATTAAAAATGATCGCCGAAGGTCGTGTGTGGGATGGCTCCGAGGCTCTCAAGCTTGGTCTTGTTGATGAGATAGGAGGACTTGATGCAGCGATTCAAGGTATGGCTAAAAGGCTTGATGTCACATCGTGGACTGTACGAAATTACCCGGAGAGGAAAGAAAAATGGTACGATCTGCTTGTCGAGGCAGGTGCGGACATAAAAGCCGATATTGTACGTGATGAGCTTGGAGAGATGGCTTCGCTTTATGATACACTCAATAGTATCAAGGGTATGTCAACCCTTCAGGCCAGAATGGAGGCCATGGATGTGAATCTCTAAGACAAACACTTTAAAATAATATATACGATATGCCTCGGAATCGATTGCTTTCAGCACTGTTGCTTTATCCGGTCTCACGCCTTTATGGCCTGGGAGTTGCTGTGCGTAACAAGCTTTTCGAACAGGGTATATTAAAGCAACAGGAATTTAGTGTGCCGGTAGTCGTTGTCGGCAATATAGCTATGGGAGGAACCGGCAAGACTCCTCATGTAGAGTATATTGTTGAGGCTCTGATGGAGAAATATAATATCGGGGTGCTTTCGCGTGGCTACAAACGGTCCACAAAAGGTTTTGTCCTTGCGTCTCAACAATCACGGCCGGAGGACATTGGTGATGAGTCGTATCAGATATACCGTAAGTTCGGTCCGGAAATTACGGTGGCTGTATGTGAGAAGCGTGTTGACGGTATAAACCGAATGCTTGAGATAAACCCTAAGATCAATCTTATCCTTCTTGATGATGCTTTCCAGCATCGGTATGTCAAGCCATCGGTGTCTATAGTTCTCACTGAGCATAATCGTCCTGTATTTAAGGATAGCCTGTTGCCTTATGGGCGGTTGCGTGAATCGAGGGGCGCGCTAAATCGTGCCGATATCGTGATTGTGACCAAGTGTCCGCCCGATATGAAGCCTATGCAGTATCGTATTTTTGAAGAGAATCTTAACCTATTCCCATTTCAGAAACTCTATTTTTCTCGATACAATTATGGGCATCTGGTACCTGTTTTTCCCGATGCCGTCGAAAATGTACCTTCATTCGATTCGTTGGATCCAGGGACACCATTGCTTGTGGTGACTGGTGTGGCAAACCCAAAACCGTTTGTGAGGTATCTGCGCCGAAGAAAGGCCAAAGTGAAACTTAAACGTTTTGGCGATCATCATAATTTCTCTTCCTCTGATATGGTTGAGATAGAAAAGGAGTTCAATGAACTTTCCGGTGAAGATAAGTTCATCGTGACTACAGAGAAGGACGCTGTGAGGTTGTTTAACAATCCGTATTTCCCTCATGCCTTGAAGTCCAGGATTTTCTATGTGCCTATCAAGGTCGATTTCATAGACCGTTCTCACGAGATGCCTTTGGAGCAGACCATTGAGAAAACCATACGTGATTCGAGATTGTTCAAATGAAAGTGTCCTTTTGGAAGCTATTCTAATTTTCAAGTTATAATAATATATACTTCTACTATGCTGGAAAAAATTAATCAGACAGCAGAATATCTGCGTTCACGCGTGTCCGATATGCCTGCCACAGCTATAATCCTCGGCACAGGTCTTGGACCGCTCGTTGACCATATAACCGACAAACAGTTTATCCCTTATAGTGAGATCCCCAATTTCCCCGTTTCAACGGTAGAGGGTCATAGCGGTAACCTTATCTTCGGAAAGCTTGGTGAGAAACCTGTCATTGCAATGCAGGGCCGCTTCCACTATTATGAGGGGTATGATATGAAGACTGTGACATTCCCAGTCAGGGTGTTTAAGGCTCTTGGAGTGGATACATTGTTCGTATCCAATGCATCCGGTGGTATGAACAAGGAATTTGTAGTGGGTGATGTGATGACAATTACCGATCACATAAACCTCTTTCCGGAGCACCCTCTTCGCGGTAAGAACTATCCTGAGCTCGGGACTCGTTTCCCGGCGATGACTTATGCTTATGACCCTGAGCTTATAAGGCTTGCTGATGAGATAGCCAATGAGAAAGGTATCCGTCTGATGCATGGTGTATATGTGGGTGTTACAGGTCCTACCTTTGAGACTCCGGCAGAGTATGAGTTCTATCGTGTGATAGGTGGAGATTGTGTAGGTATGTCTACTGTGCCTGAAGTGATCGTTGCTAATCACGCAGGTATGCGTGTGTATGGCATCTCTGTCATTACTGATCTTGGCGGTAAGGATGTAAAGCAGGTGCCGACTCACGAGGAGGTACAGCAGGCAGCTGTGATAGCACAACCCAAGTGCCTTGAGATCATGAAAGAGCTTGTGAACCGTTGCTAAAGAGCTTCTGATAGATTATGGAGATTTCTCAGCTTGGAGAATTCGGCCTTATTGGCCGTTTGACACAAGGACTTCCCACAGTCAACCCCTCCACCATACGGGGTGTTGGGGATGACTGTGCTGTGATACGCAATCATGATACTGATATGCTTGTCACAACCGACCTGCTGCTTGAAGGTGTGCATTTCGATCTGACCTATGTGCCACTCAAGCATCTTGGCTACAAATCGGCTATCGTGAATTTCTCTGATGTATACGCCATGAACGGAACTCCTAAGCAGATCACTGTGTCGTTGGGCATTTCGAAGCGTTTTACAGTAGAGCATATCGAAGAGTTGTACAGCGGCATCCGTTTGGCTTGTGAAATATATGGTGTAGATCTTGTAGGTGGTGACACAACGTCGTCACGTCAGGGGCTTGTGATTTCTATAACATGCATCGGAGAGGCCGATCCCGATAAGATCGTTACACGTTCAGGAGCTAAGGATACCGATCTCATCTGTGTGTCGGGAGATCTTGGTGCTGCTTATATGGGGCTTCAGCTTCTTGAACGTGAGAAGGTGGCATCGGTAGGTCAGAAAGATTTTGAGCCAAATTTTGCTGGAAAAGAGTATCTTGTGGAGCGTCAGCTTAAGCCTGAAGCTCGTAAGGATATAGTGCGAGAGCTTGCTCAGGCCGGGATTGTCCCTACCGCAATGATGGATGTGAGTGATGGTCTGAGTTCGGAACTTATGCACATATGTAATGACAGCGGGGTAGGGTGCAGAGTGTTTGAAGAGCGTATCCCTATAGACTATCAGACCGCAATCATGGCCGAGGAGATTGACATGAATGTTATTACTGCGGCATTGAATGGCGGTGAGGATTATGAATTGCTGTTCACCGTGCCTCTGCATAGCCATGATAAGGTAAAGGATCTTCCCGGAGTAAAGGTGATAGGCCATATAACCAAGCCTGAACTTGGATGCGCAATGGTCACCAGGGATGTGGCGGAGATACCTCTTCAGGCTCAGGGATGGAATCCTTTGAAATAGATGTTGATGATTTTTCTTCTGAATTAACATATATTGTCTGTCCCAGGCTAAACTTTTTGACGTGAGGGTGTTCTAATAAATAAATGCAACACTGTTAACGCTCTAAACATTTATGGTTATGAGAAGAGTTCTAAAAAACCTCATTTTAGCCATAGCTTTGGTGTCTATGTGTGTTCCGTCAGCTGATGCACAGCGTCATAACGGAGCTAAAGAAAATAAATCCCGCACTGAGCATTCCGGGCGGTCTTCTCGTCAATCAGGTGATAAGGTGCGCAGCGGGAACACTCAGGCGCGTCGTCCGTCAGGCGTGGGTCCTCAAAATGGCGGACGCCGTTCCCAGAGCAATAAGGGTACCGCATCGCGTCCTAATAATGGAGCAGGCAATAACAGTCGTCCTAATGTCGGGAATCGTCCTGTGAATAATCGACCGGATCATGGCGATCGACCTAACGTTGGCAATCGCCCAGGAAGCAATCGTCCGAATCCAGGTGTTCGCCCTGGAAATGGGAATAATCATCGACCGGATCATGGTGACCGACCTAATGTGGGCAATCGTCCTGGAAACAGTCGCCCGAATCCCGGTGTCCGTCCTGGTGGATCTCATCGTCCAAACCATGGATTGCGTCCAGGAGGTCATCCAGCCCCGCGTCCGCCAATGATTCGTCCGCCACATCGTCCTCACCGGCCTGTGATGGTTCGTCCGCATTATCGTCCGGTGCCACCTCCGGCATGGCGTCCTCATCGCGGAGTCCCTGTCATACGTGGTATACTCGGGTTGTCGTTCGGAGTTGCGATAGGAACTTCCTTGGATTATCTCTATAATTCGGGATATTCTGTAGATGGGTATGCCAATGATATAGTATATCTGCGAAATGTTCCTGCTCTGAATTATGTTTGGACTGATGCGGCACTCTACTACGGCAGTCGAGGATTGGATGCTTCAAGTTTCTATTACTCTACATCTGTCTATGATATGTCTCGTTACAATTCCGTATATTCGGATCTTGTCAGCACTTATGGTGTGCCTGTCTCGGTCAATAATGCAGGAGGCTTGTTGACATCGACTTGGTTTGGCGGAAATAGGGGATATATAACATTGTCGTTCGGTTCAGGAAGTGCAGGCCGTTTCCTTACTACTCTCACTCTCGGACTGTAACTGAAAAAATCTATATGCAAGCGGCATGCCGCAGCATGTTTGGTGCTCGTTACTTCGCATCATCTGTTGTGCATGCCGCTTGCTATGTGTCCGTTAATATCGTATTTCATATAAAAATAGACCTCCGCACAATCACTTGTACGGAGGCCCGGGACAGTGTCTATTTAGGGATGTAGTTGGTTGTTAGCTTGATAGAGTGTATATTTAATTATAAAATTCCCTGTGCCATCATTGCGCGTGCGACTTTCATGAAGCCAGCCACGTTTGCTCCTTTGACATAGTTGATGTAACCGTCCTCTTCTTTGCCGTATTTCACACATTGGTTATGTATTTCGGTCATTATCTGTTGAAGTTTGGCATCAACTTCCTCTTCACTCCATGAGAGTTTCTGAGAATTCTGTGACATTTCCAGCCCTGATACCGATACACCGCCGGCATTTGCAGCCTTGCCAGGTGCATACAGGATATGTGCTTTTTGGAATTCGCGTATCGCTTCGGGAGTTGATGGCATGTTGGCACCCTCGCTTACTGCGATGCATCCGTTGGCTATGAGTGCGTTTGCATCATCGCCATCAATTTCGTTCTGTGTGGCTGATGGCATTGCGATGTCACATGCCACACGCTGCCATGGACGCTCGCCCTCATAGTATTCACATTCATATTCTTCGGCAAATTCGCGGATTCTGCCACGGTATATGTTTTTGAGTTTGAATATGTAGTCAAGTTGTTCGCGTGATAGTCCTTCTGGAACATGGATTGTGCCGTCAGAGTCGCTCATTGACACCACTTTTGCTCCAAGGCTTAGCAGCTTCTCGGCGGTATAGGTTGCCACATTTCCTGATCCCGATATGGCTACCCGTTTGCCGGCAATGTCAATGCCGCGTGTGCGCAACATTTCGAGAAGAAAGTATACATTGCCATATCCGGTAGCCTCAGGGCGTATTTTGGAGCCTCCGAATTCAAGTCCTTTCCCTGTGAATGTTCCGGTGAATTCACGAGCCATCTTTTTGTACTGACCGAACATGTATCCGACCTCTCTGCCTCCTACTCCTATATCGCCGGCAGGTACATCTGTGTCAGGTCCGATCTGTCGCCACAGTTCTGATATAAAGGCCTGGCAGAAACGCATCACTTCCATGTCGCTCTTGCCGCGGGGAGAGAAGTCGCTTCCTCCTTTTGCTCCACCCATTGCAAGAGTGGTGAGTGAGTTCTTGAAAGTCTGCTCGAAAGCAAGGAATTTAAGTATGGATAGGTTGACTGACGAATGAAAACGTATCCCTCCCTTGTATGGACCGATGGCGTTGTTGTGCTGTACACGGTATCCCATATTATTGTGTACTTTCCCTTTGTCATCGACCCATGATACACGGAACGAGAAAATCCGATCGGGAATGCACAGACGTTCGACAAGATTGTAACGTTCAAATTCCGGATTTTCGTTGTACACATCTTCGATTGTGGTGAGAACTTCTTCTACAGCCTGTATATATTCAGGCTCGTTCGGGAAACGACGCTTCAGGTCGTCAATAACTTCTGTTGCTTTCATACCTTAGGAAATTGGAATCTGAGATTCGTTTTATTTTATATCGTTGTTTGTTGTCCTGTTATATTGGTCTGGAATGTCAAAATGTTATATACTGTTTTATTTTTGCGACAAAGTTATATAAATTATGGTTAATTTCAAAATATTTGCAATGAAAAATAACAAAATATGTGATTGTTTATATTGTCATTGATGTTTGGTTATAGCAATGTGAGTCCACACCTAGCTCGGTATGGACTCATATGATACAATTGAAACTTTGGGTTGTGTGTATAGGGATAAAGACAATTAAAAGCAAAAAAATTACTCGTCATCACGACGAATAACTTTCTTACCTTAAATCTAATACCATGAAAAACTTATTTAGCAAAGTTATATTAGTACTTTAATATTAACAAATGTTTTTGCCAAAATATCGTGTTGATTAATAAAATTTAACTAAATATCCTGTTCGATCTTTATCACGATATTATAACATTGACAACGATTATCTTAACCTTTTTTAATGAAAAAGAGAGCCGTGATTTCTTTCTGCTACCATTTTTTGTTCCTATCTTTGCAATACAGAGCGAAATAGTACGAAAAAATAAATTATTGCTTAACGTAAGTCAGTAATTCAAATCAATGTTTAACAAATTCAAGAACACATCCTCTCTCATACCACGCATTAACACATTCAACCCTCTCATGAAAATCGCTCTCTCCATTTTCCTAATTATAGTGCTTAATGTAATATTATCATCACATATAAATGCATTATCCTACAATGCGTCCGGCAATGAAGATTTGTTGGAGCAGCTTGACGAGCTCATAGCCGATCGTAAGATCTATATGGATCAGCGGCGGGCTAAGGCTGATTCGGTAGAGGTGCTCATAAATGAGACAATGGATAAGGGGCGGCAATTGTCGCTTTATCTTGAGCAGGCTCGTCTGTGGTCAGATATATCTACCGATTCTACCATTAATGTATGCAACCGAGGTTTGCATCTGAGTGCGCTTGAGTCGGATTCTCTGTATATGCAGCTTTTCTTAGTGGAGAGAGCTTTTGCATTCTTCAACAGGGGGCGTGTGCATGATTGTATAGATGACCTTAATCATGTAGAGAAATCTGGTGTGATGCCAGGTGTGGAACGACGGTTTCATTACGTAGGTTTTGCCACATATGTTACCTTGGGCGCATTTTATGAACATAGAGACCAGTGGACCAATTATTTTGTGCATGGGCGTAAACATCTTGAGGCTGAAAAAAGATACGTAGGGAATGACAGCAGTGCATACCTGTATTGTGATGCTCTGATCAATATGGTTGATGGCAAGAAGCGGATGATGGTTACCAGCCTTAAGAAAATGTTGGAGATAGCAGATGAATCAGATGAGAATTATCCTTTTGTCAATACCATTTTGGGTGAATATTTTTGGGAGACAGGCAACTATGATGAGTCAGTCTACTATTATTCCAAAGGAGCTATAGCAAATATCAGGTCGGCTAATCTTAGTGGGGTGGCACTTATGCGGCTCGGAGAGATGCTTTCGCTCACTAGCGATAAGTCGCGTGCGTATAATTATCTTGCAGTATCTCTTGACCAGGCTCTTCAAGGCGACATGAAATTCAACCTTATGAGATTGAATGAAGCATTTATGGATGTTTCATCGGATATTGACAAGGATAGACATCATAAGCTTGCCATTCTTTCGGGATTGGTGGTAGTGCTCATCATGTTACTTGTGTTGGTGGCAAAAATGATTGTTAATAAACGCAAGGAGGTTAAGAAACTTAGGGCTGTCGAAGAGCGTCTTGCCAGGGCGAATCTTGCTAAGGAGACTTACATAACTGAGTTCATGGGGCTTTGTTCATCGTATATTGAGAGCCTGGAGGATTATAATAGATTGAGCCGACGAAAGATAACAGCCGGACAGGCTGAAGAGCTTCTTGCCTATATTAAGTCGGGTCGTATCATTGACGAGCAGCGTCGCAAGTTCTATGAGGTTTTCGATGAAGCGTTGCTTCATATTTTCCCTACATATATAGAAGATGTTAATAAGCTATTGCAGCCGGACAAACAGATAGTGCTTTCTTCCCCCGGGATTCTTACTACGGAGTTAAGGGTGCTTGCCTTGAGTCGTCTTGGTATCGACGATGCTGCTGTCATTGCACGGTTTCTCGGGATCTCTACTAACACTATATATACTTATAGAAACAAGCTTCGTACTCGTGCAGTGGATAGAGCTTCTTTTGAGGAGGATGCAAAGAAAATAGGGGCTTTCTGAGGCTTTATGTGTATATTTATTTGATTACCGTTTAGATAAATATTAGTAATTGACAAGCTAATGTATTGATTACCAGTTGCCATATGTTTAGATTTTATTAAATACGATTTTGATAGCTTTGTCAAGGGGTTGTTTCGCAAGAAATAACCCTTTAACTTTGCGATGTGATAAAAATTACAGACAACACCATTTTTATAATAGAGATTGTATCATGGTAAAATAGGTTGAGTTTAAGGTAAAAAGATTAGGTAACAAGATTAGTTTTTGTTAGATAAAAGTTTTCACTACGTTAGATTCTGTTTGGAGCGGCCTTCGTGATGATGGTGGCTCTTTTTTATTGTATATAGGCTTTATATTTTTAGGTAATTTTGTAAATTTGTACTCAGAAATATTTGCTGGATTATAAATCACCTTAACTAATATGTCTTGAAAATACGTTTATCAGCACTACTGTCAAGTGCTTTAATAATTGTATGTGCATTTTCTGTTGATGCGCAGCTTATTGACAGAGAATCTCTTGTGGCTCGTAATAACCCTCGTGTGACACGGATTGACACATTGTCGTCACTCACGGTTGGCAATGGTGAGTTTGCGTTTACCGTTGATGCCACAGGTTTGCAGACTTTCCCGGAATATTATCGGAAAGGTGTGCCATTGGGTACTCAGAGCCAGTGGGGATGGCATTCTTTTCCTAACGCGGAGAGTTATACTCATTCCGAGACTCTCAAGGAGTATGATTTCGGGCATGGGCATACAGAACTTTATTCTACACAGCTTAAAGAGCCTGAGAGGGGTAAGGCTGCTTGTGAATGGTTTAGGGTCAATCCTCATAGATTACATCTGGGATGTATAGGCATAGCTGACATATCACCTCGACAGGTGACTGATATAGATCAGGTGCTTGATATGTGGAATGGTGTGATACGTTCGAACTATAAGGTGGATGGCAAGCCTGTCAGTGTGCTTACATCCTGTCATCCTGATCGTGACATGGTTTCAGCTGAGATCAACACTTCACTTAAGCTTCCTGTGGCATTCCGTTTTCCGTATCCTACTGGTGCTCATGCTGATGATGCTTGTGATTGGTCATGCGATTCGTTACATGCAACCAGGATTGTATCATCGGGAGAAAATAATGTTATGCTTAGTCACACACTTGATGATACGTCCTACTATATCAGTGTAAGTTGGGAGGGAGATGTGATCCCATCCATGACTGGGAGAAATGAGTTCAGATTGACCCCTTTGAGTGATTCATGGAGCTTTACGGCTGAATTTTCCCCGGTAGATACAGGTGTATATGAGGCTAATGCCTTGGAGGTCCGTTCCGAAGCATCACGTTATTGGGACTATTTCTGGAGATCTGGAGGAGTTGTCGATTTCAGCGAGTGCACCGACCCTCGTGCCCAAGAACTAGAACGCAGGGTTGTCCTGTCGCAATACCTTCTTGCCGTCCAGTGCGCTGGTTCCACTCCTCCACAGGAGACAGGACTGACTTATAACTCTTGGTTCGGGAAGTTCCATCTTGAAATGATATGGTGGCATCAGGCTCAATTTGCTCTGTATGGTCATGACAATCTGTTGGCACGCACTCTGCCTTGGTATGAGTCGGTGTTGCCGTTGGCTCGTGAGATAGCTCATCGACAGGGATTTGATGGAGTGAGATGGATGAAGATGACCGATCCCTCAGGTGTCGAGGCTCCATCCAAGGTGGGCTCATTCCTCATATGGCAGCAGCCTCATATAATATATCTTGCAGAGTTGCTTCACCGAGCCAATCCTAATGGAGCTGTGATTGAAAAGTATGCGGATCAGGTTGAGGAGACCGCGCGTTTCATGGCATCATTCGTCTCATATGATCCGGTGAAAGGACGCTACACGCTTAAAGGCATTATTCCTGCTCAGGAAACCCTCAGGGCTGCTGAGACAGTGAATCCTCCTTTCGAACTGTCCTATTGGCATTTCGGGCTTCTTACGGCGAATAAGTGGCGTGAACGTCGCGGGCTGCCTCGTGATGAAAAGTGGGATGAGATAGCATCGTCACTTTCGCATCTGTCATCCAAAGATTCATTGTATCTTGCAGCAGAAACGGCACCTCAGACATATAGCGACATACGTTTCACATCTGATCATATGGCTGTGCTCGGTGCTCTCGGCATCCTTCCGCAGTCGCCTCTTCTGGAGTTGGATATCATGAATTCAACTTTTGACTGGATCTACAGCAACTGGAACTGGAATAAGACATGGGGATGGGATTATCCCACTACTGCAATGTGTGCCACTCGTCTCGGTGAGCCTGAGAAGGCAGTGAACGCGCTTATGATGGATAAACGTACCAATACATATCTTCCCAACGGTCATAACTATCAGGACGACCGTCTGCGTTGCTATCTTCCCGGCAATGGCGGACTGCTTACTGCTATTGCTCTGATGACTGCCGGCTGGGATGGTTGTGATGTAAGGAATCCGGGTTTTCCTAAGGACGGAACCTGGAATGTGCGTTGGGAAGGTATAAAACCATTGCCATAGCATATGAATGCCATAGCATATGAATAGGATTGTACAATTGAGGTGGTCGGTGTTGAGTGTATTTCTATCCATGACCATTTTTCCGGTCTTGGCTTACAAAGGGATGCACTATCGCCCTGACGGTATCTCGGCTGTGTGTGTTGATTGTAAGCACATGTATAACCGAGCTCTCTATGGTGCTCATTCAGGATTCCGTATTGAGTGTAGTGACATACCTGTGTTTGGGGTCTATCTTCCTGGTATGGGCGGGAATATGAGTTTTATACTTCCCGAGGGGAAGTGTGTGGCTCATTATACACCAGGCCGTATGGACTACGAAAAAGGTGGCGTGACTATTGAGGTTCAGGTGATGCGCTCTTTCGATTGTGCCTTATGGCGGCTCACCAATAATAATAGTAATGAAGTGTCCGTTCCTGTGGTTTTCGGAGGTGTTTCCGGCAAAAAGTTTTCCCGCAACGGAGATCTTGGGGTTGACCCTGCCGACTGTTTTTCTCTCAAGCCTGAGTATTGCAAAGGGAATAAGTACTCATTTAGCGGTGATAGTGTCACTGTTTGGTATGGAGTGAAAGAGCGAAAAGAGATCTGCCTCATTATTCCGGCATATAAGCGATCTGTGACACATGATAATATATATGAAGGTGCTGTCAAGCTGAATCCGGGTGAGAGTAAGATTATTGCGTATTTCCCTGATGGAGATATCCCTTCATCGAGTCTTGAATCGCTTATGGTTCAGGCGGAGGATGAGAGATCCACTCTGGCTTCAGCCATGGAGATATCAACCCCGGATGAATGGCTGAACCCTGTCGGTGCAGCTCTTGCTGTGGCAGCTGACGGTATATGGGGCGGTAGCGCATGGTTGCATGGTGCCATCGGTTGGCGCACTCCGCATCTCGGTTGGCGTGGTGCTTATTGCGGAGATGCTCTCGGATGGCATGATCGTGCTTTAAAACATTTTGAGACCTATGCTGCCAATCAGATCACAGATATTCCGCCTGTATATTCTCATCCACGTCAGGATCATAAGCAGAATATGGCTCGCGCAGAGAAAAAGTGGGGGACTCCTATGTATAGCAATGGATATATATGTCGACGTCCCGGCAAAAAGACTGAGATGTCGCATTACGATATGAATCTCGTGTATATAGATGCAATGTTGCGTCATTTTATGCATACAGGAGATACTGCCGCCATGCGCAGGCTTTTCCCGGTCTTGAAGCGTCATCTCGAATGGGAGAGACTCAATTTCGATCCGGATGGAGATTATCTGTATGACGCTTATTGTTGCATTTGGGCAAGCGATGCTCTGTATTATAGCGGTGGAGCCGTCACACACTCCTCTGCCTATAATTACTTTGCTAATAAGCTTGCCGTTGAAGTGGCAAGGGCCATAGGTGAGAACTCATGGCAATTCATCTGGGATGCCATAGGGATAAATAATGCCATAGATTCTAAATTATGGATGCCAGACCGTGGATGTTGGGCTGAATTCAGAGAGACCGACGGTCGTTTGCACCCTTTCCCGGCATTATGGACCATATATCATGCCATAGATTCACGTGTAGGTAATGAATTCAAATGGTACACAGCCACACGTTACATCGATGGGGAGATTCCTCACATCCCCTTAAATTGTGATACTTCCCTGTACACTCTTTCCACTACCAATTGGAAGCCTTATTCATGGAGCATCAACAATGTTGCCATTGCCGAGGTGATGCATACGGCCTTGGCTTATTGGCAGGCTGACCGTCCGGATGATGCCTATGCGATAATGAAGGGGGTGATAATGGATAACATGTATTCAGGAGCCTCACCGTTGAATTTCGGTCAGATAAGTCAGTACGATGCCGCCCGGGGTGAATGTTACAGGGATTTTGCAGATCCTATCGGTGTGTGGAGCCGTGCTCTCACTGAGGGGCTGTATGGCATACGTCCTTGCCTGATTGGTGATAATAAGCGTGTGGTGATACGTCCCGGATTTCCTGAAGGTTGGGATTGCGCGTCAGTCTCGATGCAGGATATCACTTATAGTTTTAAGCGGGAAGGACAGGTAGATACCTATGTTATAGAGGGTCGTTATCCGTCTGGGACATCTTTGGAGTTATGTGTGCCGGCTCTCGGACTTAGAGAGGTAAGGGTCGATGGAGGGTCTTCTGACTGGAGTGCGGTCGATATGGCAATCTCTCGACCGTTGATTAATGTTAAGTTGTGTAGCGGTAAAAAAAATGTGGTGGAAATTATCCGTGATGCGTCTCGGGAATATGTACCGACAGGGGCTGTCAGGATGGTGGGACCAGTCCTGTTCACTCAGATGGAGTCCGGTATGCTTAAATGGTGGCAACCATCGGATGCTGGTGTTGAAGAGCAAGATACTAATATTTCGAAAGCCGCTATTACCAGTCGTTTTGCTGACATAAATCCTTCGAAATGTGTTCCTGTCGATATTGCAGCATTCTATAATGATTCCGTATCCAATATATTCCGTAATCGTTATGAATCGCCGCGTCCGGATGTGACAACTTTGCAGATACCGGTTCAAGGGATAGGGGAGTGGTGCCATCCTCAACTTACAGCCGATATTGATGACACAGGTTTGCGCCGACTTTCTGCTGATGGAAATGGTACGGTACATTTGTTAAATATCCCATTTCAGATTCCATCTAATGGTCGTAATATCGTATATACAAGTCGGTGGGATAACTATCCTGCTCACGTTTCAATCCCTCTTAAGGGCAAGGCGACCAGTATATACATCTTGATGGCAGGTAGCACCAACCATATGCAGTGGGGGATGGAGAATGCGCGTGTGACAGTAAGATATTCGGATGGTGATACGACATCTTTCCCGTTGATCAATCCTGTGAACTGGGCTCCTGTCGAGCAGGATTTCTATACTGATGAGCATGCATTCAGTCAGCCTCTCGGAACAGAACCACCCATGCGCGTACATCTCCTTTCAGGGGAGGTGTCACGTTCTCTCGGAGCAAGTCTCGGGCTTGAAGGTCCTGCTTACCGTTATATTCCGTCAGGTGCCGGTGTGCTGTTGAATATTCCATTGGATATGTCACGTGGTCTTGAGTCGTTACATCTTGAGACTGTTTCTAAGGATGTTGTTGCAGGGATTATGGGTATTACTATACAGCGTCCATAAATTGACAATCATATGAAGTTCCTTATATTTGTATTACTGTCTAATTTTGCTGCTTTTACGGCTGCTTGGGCACAGGCTCCTGTCGACTGGTATGCTGAAAAGGTGGAGAACCGTCCTTTTGTGCGATGGTGGTGGCATGGAAGTGCTGTGGATTCCGTCGGTCTGACATACAATCTTGAAGAATTTGCCCGCCAAGGCATAGGTGGGGTTGAGATCACCCCGATTTATGGTGTAAAAGGTAATGAGGCTAATGATATCCCTTACCTATCTGAAAAATGGATGGATATGCTCGGTCATACTGTCAGTGAGGCTAACCGCCTTGGACTGAGGGTTGATATGAACAACGGCACAGGCTGGCCGTTCGGTGGCCCTAACGTCTCGCCTTCGATGAGTGCACGCAAACTTGTGACACGTCGATGGGAGGTGCCGGAGAGTCATGTCATAGATGAACCGATGTTTCCTCTTCCGTCTGAGATGAAGCAGCCTGATGCAACTTTTCAGCGTGCAATTGCTGTATCCCGCTCCCGGACTATTGATATTACTGACAGAGTGTTAAAGGACGGTTCGCTGAAATGGAAGGCTCCTGAGGGCGGACCTTGGAGGGTGTATGCCATATATTCAGGAAGAACATATCAGAAAGTCAAGCGTGCTGCTCCTGGAGGAGCCGGGCTTGTGCTCAACCATTATGACAGTATTGCAGTCAGAAAGTATCTTGCCCGCTTTGATGAGGCATTTGAAGGCCGTGAATGGATGATTCCTGACTCATTCTTTAATGATTCCTATGAGGTATATGGGTCCGATTGGAGCGATAACCTTCTTGACGAGTTCCAGGCGGATCACGGATATGATCTGGCTTCAGGTATCCATGAGTTTCTTGGCGACAATGGCAATAGTCCTGAGAGAAAGCGTTTGCTACATGATTACCGTATGACTCTTGCGCGTATTCTTGAAGAAAATTTCACACGAGTATGGACGGAATGGGCTCATTCACATAATGCGCGTATACGTAATCAGTCGCATGGATCTCCGGCTAATATCCTGGATGTTTATGCTGCCGTTGATATTCCTGAATGTGAATCGTTCGGACAGACGGATTTTGATATCCCCGGGCTTCATTCTTCCGGGCCGTCACGTCCGAGTGATGCTGCACCGTCGGTGCTGAAATTCGCATCATCGGCGGCTCATCTTGCAGGTAAGCCTCTGATTTCGGCTGAGACTCTTACCTGGCTCACCGAGCATTTCCACACCTCTTTGGCACGATGCAAGCCTGAAATAGACCAGATGCTGTGTTCCGGTGTAAATCATGTGTATTTTCATGGTGCACCATATTCTCCGAAGGATGCTACGTTTCCTGGATGGCTTTTCTATGCATCTGTCAACATGTCGCCTACGGCATCGCTGTGGGAGGATGCTGACGGTTTGTTCAGGTACATAACCCGCGTGCAGTCTTTTTTATCGGCAGGTAAGCCCGACAATGATATACTCCTTTATTTCCCTTATGAGGAGATAATCACACGTCATGGAGGTGGGCACTATCTCATGTTTGATATCCATAAGATGGATCGTGTGATGCCCGATGTTAAGCAGTGGGTAGCTGACATAATGGAAGCAGGATATGATGTGGATTATCTGTCGGACCGTCTCATAGACTCTCTGACTGTCACAACCGATGGTCGGTTGCTGTCGCGTGGAGGCAATAATTACCAGGCAATCATAGCGCCTCGTGTCGATTATATTCCGGATTTGACTCTTGATAAGCTTAGAAAACTTAGTGACAGGGGTGCTAATGTGGTATTTTCAGATGATATTTCATCCGCTGTCGGATCGCTCGGGATTCCGTCAGAGCATCTGCGGCGTTCAGGCGTATCGATGATAAGACGTCTCAATGAAGCGGGAGGACATAATTATTTTATTTCAATGCTGCGTGACAGTGTTATTGACGGCTGGGTGCCCTTGGCAGTCAATGCGCGTAGTGTTATGATTTTTGATCCTTTGACCGGTAGAAAAGGGCTTGCCTGTTCGCGAATTGGCATCGATGGGAATATTGAGGTGAAGCTTCAGCTTGCCCCAGGAGAATCACTTCTGTTAAAGACGTTTCCTTATGATGTGGATGTCGCCTCATGGAGATACGTGGCTAAGCGTGGTACTCCGGTGGATATAGTGAATGGGTGGAGCATAGAGTTCCTTAAGAGTGACCCTCAAATTGATGGAGTCTTTATGACTGACACCCTCGCTGAATGGACGAGCCTACCCGATCCTCGTGTACGAGTCAATAGCGGCATTGCCCGATATAGGGTGAATGTCAGTATACCTGATGTTTCTGTGTCAGATTCCTGGCTCCTTGATCTCGGAGATGTGCGTGAGAGTGCACGCGTTACGGTTAATGGCAAGGAGGCTGGATGTGTATGGTCGGTCCCTATGGTTCTTGATGTCGGATGTCTGTTGCATTCGGGAGAGAACGAACTGGTGATTGACGTCACAAACCTTCCTGCCAATCGCATTGCTGATTACGAGCGCAGAGGTGTGGAATGGCGTATCTTCAAGGATGCCAACATAGCCAGCGTGACCAATGCCAAGAAGTTCAGTTTCGGAGATTGGGAGGTGGTGCCGAGCGGACTTAATTCGAAAGTGAAATTAATACCTGTAATATATGAATAGAAATGTTATTATCCTGGGTATCGTTATTCTGGCGGTATCTTTTGGGGCTCTTTCTGCCGGAGCGGCAGAAAATCTACAGCCGCGGGATGAGGTGCTGAAGACTCTTATAAAAGTCAATGACCATTATCTCAGAAAGCATCCTGACCCACTTCTTGGAATCCCGTATTATTCACGAAAGAAAGTTTATGAGGCTAACATATGGACTCGTGCTGTGTATTTTGAGGGACTGATGGCTCTCCATTCCATATATCCTGCAAACAGGTATTATGACTATGCATATAAATGGGCTGACGGTTTTAAATGGGGGATGCGTCGCGATGACACTACCACCCGCAATGCCGACAACTATTGTGCCACACAGGTATATATAGATCTGTATCGTCTTACGCCGCGTCCTGAAATGCTCACAAAGACAAAGGCTATCATGAACATGCTTGTTAATACGCCTCAGATAGATGACTGGACCTGGATTGATGCTATCCAGATGGGTATGCCTGCGCTTGTGAAACTGTCGGTCACTACAGGTGATGCCAGATATGCGGAAAAGGCTTATGATATGTATACCTGGACCCGTAATGTCCTTGCCGGCGGACTTTACAACAGCAAGGATGCGTTGTGGTGGCGCGATGCGGATTTTGTGCCTCCCTATAAGGAGCCGAATGGCAGGGACTGTTATTGGTCACGAGGCAACGGTTGGGTGGTGGCAGCTCTTGTTAGGGTCCTTGACGAACTACCGGCCGATGCCCCTCACAGGTCGGAGTATGAGCGGGATCTTAAGGACATGTGCGCCGCGCTTGTGAAGTGCCAGCGAGAGGACGGATTCTGGAACGTAAGTCTGCATGATGCCTCGAATTTCGGTGGAAAGGAGCTGACAGGAACTTCTCTTTTCGTATATGGTATGGCATGGGGAGTTCGCAACGGACTTCTTGACAGAGATAAATATATGCCTGTTATTGTCAAGGCATGGAATGCTATGGTAAATGATGCGGTCCATGACAACGGTTACCTTGGGTATGTTCAGGGCACAGGCAAGGAGCCAAAGGATGGGCAACCTGTGGCTTATGATTCAAAGCCCGATTTTGATGACTATGGCACAGGGTGTTTCCTGCTTGCCGGTACGGAGGTGTACAAGCTTTAAATATACTATAACGGAAGAACTTTTTAGACCAAAGGACCATAGATAATGTAGAATCTATGGTCCTTTGGTCTAAAAAGTTCTTAGTGTATTTGATATTTTATCGCAGGTTTTATTTCACCACTTTACCGTTGAGTTTGAGGTTGATGAACTTTACGCCTTCGGTCTTGCCGATTATAGAATTGGAATCCGTTGTCACACCGTTAAATGTGCAGTCCTTGACAATAATATTGTTGATATTGCATCTGTCCTCGAAACCCTCTATTTTCACACCGAATTTGCTCTTATTGCAGGTGACATTTTCGAGGAACACATTTTTTACTACAGGATAGAAATCGCGTTGGCAGATCTCTTTTTTGTCGTATACAAGATTGATTTTAAGCACAGCTTCATTGCACTGGCCCACCTGTACATTTCTTACGAAAATGTCCTCGATCACACCTCCGCGACAAGAATTTGTCTTTATGCGTATCACTCGGTCAAGCTCGGGTGAATCCATGATGCAGTCCTCTACAAACAGGTTTTTGAATCCTCCTGATATTTCGCTGCCTACCACCACTCCGCCGTGGCCGTTCTCCATACGGCAGTGGCGCACGATCACATTCTCAGTCGGTATGTTCCAGCGACGTCCGTCACGGTTACGTCCGCTCTTGATTGCAATGCAGTCATCACCGGTGTCGAAGAAGCATCCCTCAATCAGTACATTCTTGCATGATTCGGGATCGCAGCCGTCTCCGTTTGGTCCGTCGTTCTGTACATGTACTCCTCTTACCGTAAGGTTCTCACAGAGCAATGGGTGCATCACCCAGAATGGGGCACGAAGCATTGTGACACCCTCTATGAGAACGTTCTTGCATTTCACAGGATTGACGAGCTGCACACGCATGCCATAGCCGTCACCGAGTATGCGCTTTTCGACAGGGATCTCTTTTTCATTCCATTCGAGAAGCAGCGGGCGGCCTATGCGCTGTGACACCATGCCTTCTTGATAGCCGAAATGGTGAGCTCCACACATTGCCCACCAGTTTGTCCTGTCGGCTCCGCCATCAATCACGCCGTGACCTGTGATTGCGATATTGGTCTGCTCATAGGCATAGATCATGGGCTGATAGTTATAGCAGTCCACTCCCTCCCAGCGTGTGAGCACCAAGGGATATTCTTTCAGGTCGGATGTGAATAGAAGTGTCGCTCCTGCCTCAAGGTGCAGATTCACATTGCTTTTAAGAGTTATAGGACCTGTGAGCCATGACCCTGCCGGGATAATCACCCTGCCGCCCCCTTCCTTGGAGCAGCGGTCAATGAGTGAGTTGATCATCTCGGTATATAGGAATCCGGGAGTTTCGGATCTTTTTCCGTAGTCGAGCAGGTTATAATCTCGGTCACGGAATGTAGGGGCTTTTATCTGGGCTTCTACTTCAGGATAGATTTTCTCCCAAGCTTCTTTTGGTGTCAGTGGGGCGGCACTCACACTCATGGAAAGCCCTAATGCCACCAATGGCAGTAAAAATTTTCTCATGCTTCTTTATTTAAGGTGATAAGTAATTGTAATATTTTAATAATCGTCTACAAAATTACAATTTAAAATCGCTGCATTAAATTTTAACACATAAATTTTTCGTATTTTTTGCAAACATTAGGATAAAATATATTAACTTTGTGCCCAACTTAGAGAAATCTGCAACTTAGAGTAATATATATAAACCTTAAATTTCAACAATGAGAAACGAGAAATCTCTTAAAATCAAGAGTTCTCGAAGTGAGCTTTGTTCTCGCTTTGGGCGTATCTGCTTCTCGGTGCTTTTTGCTGTGTTTGCCATTATGGCATCTGCACAGGACAAGTCCGTTAGCGGAACAGTGATTGATGAGACGGGCGAGCCCGTCATTGGCGCAACTGTAATGGTAAAAGGGACCAAGAATGGGACTGCTACCGATATTGATGGCAAGTATGCGCTAACTACCCCCCCCCTCAGCTACTTTAGTGTTTAGTTATGTAGGTTACACCACTCAGGAAATTCCTGTGGGTGGGCGTAACGTGATTGATGTCACCCTTAAGGAGAGCCGCGAATTGCTCGATGAGGTAGTGGTTGTGGGTTACGGAACTGTGCGCCGTCGCGATTTGACCGGTGCGGTTTCCTCTATGAAGAATTCCGATGTTGTTGTCGCTCCGACCAACAATGTGATGGAAGCTCTTCAAGGCAAGATTGCCGGTATGGACATCACCAAGTCAAGCGGTGAGACCGGAAGCGATGTCAATATTCTGCTTCGTGGTTCACGTTCAATTTATGGAAGCAATGAGCCTCTTTTTATCATTGACGGTATTCCTGGTATCTACAGCCAGGTCAATCCCAGTGATATCGAATCGATCGATGTCCTGAAGGATGCATCCTCGACTGCTATATATGGTTCAGCCGGAGCCAATGGCGTTGTGATCATTACCACCAAGCGTGGAGAGGAGGGCAAGGCGATTGTGAATTTTGATGCCTACTACGGCTTCAGCGGCGATGTCAACTATAAGCATGGTATGCTCGGCGACGAGTGGCTGGCTTATCATCGTGAAGCATACAAATATATTAACGGTGATTATCCAACCGACAATGCTACACTTATGGGGAACCCAGAATATACCTCTGCTCTTGAAGAGGGAAAGTGGATTGACTGGGTTGATCTTGCATCAGGTCGGCGTGCCACCACTCAGAAGTATGCTCTTTCTGTGAGCGGCGGTACACAGAAGGCTCGCATTTTCGCATCTACATCATATTCTAAGGAGGAAGGTCTCCTTCCTAATGACGAGCTTGACCGTTACACTCTTCGTCTGAATGCGGATATGGAGATCAATAAGTATGCGACTATCGGTTTTACAAGCAACCTTACTTATTCCGATCATGACCGTGGTGTCAAGAACACATTCACCAAATCTCTTACGGCTTTCCCTCTCGGAGATGCTTTCGATGAGGATGGCAATCTCAATCATCGTTTTATTGATAATCAGGATTCTCCTCTCGGTGACTTTATTGAAAATCAATTTGCCAACAACACCAAGTCGACCTATATCAATTCAATAGGTTATCTGGATATAACTCCGTTCAAGGGATTCAAGTTCCGTAGCCAGATCAGTGCGATCCTGTCAAACAGCCGTTTAGGACAGTATTGGGGAGCTCAGGCTACAGCCAATCAGCCTTCGTATGCCAAGAGTCCTTTCGCTCAGAAAACCCACAATAACAATTGGGCATATACCTGGGAAAATATACTCTCTTATAATGCTGACATAAAGGACCATTCTTTCGGTGCGCAGTTCATCACATCGTATAACAAGAACACTAACGAACAGACTATTGCCGGTAGCGGCGGATTTGATGTTGACACCTGGCAGTTCCATCGTCTTCTTTCAGGCTCAGGAAGTCAGTATACCTATTCTGACTATTCCCGCACTCAGAAGATGTCATATGCATTCCGTGTGAATTATAATTATAAGGGGCGTTATCTGCTCACGTTCTCAAATCGTTGGGACGGTGTGAGCTGGTTCTCCGAGGGCAGCAAGTGGGATTCGTTCCCGGCAGGAGCTGTGGCATGGCGTCTTTCCGATGAGGAGTTTATGGAAAGCACACGCAACTGGCTCAGCAATGCAAAGCTCCGTGTCAGCTACGGTATCACTGGTAACTCAGGTGGCACAGGTGCTTATGTTACTCAGACCCAGGCATATCTCTATCCCAATGGTGGTGTGACGGTAGGTGGGAAGCCTGTACAGTTCGCTCAGTACACAGGCACTTATGCCGGCAGCACGCTCGGATGGGAGAAATCTTACAACTGGAATGTCGGTCTTGATTTCGGTGTGCTTAACAATCGTATTGACGGATCTATCGAATGGTTCAGGACAGAGACCAAAGGTCTTCTTTACAAACGTACTGTGCCCATCACAGACGGTGTGACTGGATGGGGTAGCCCGCTTTCACGTTGGGAAAATCTCGCCAGGACGGAGAATCATGGTTTTGAATTCACTATCAACAGCCGTAACATTGTAAGCAAGGACTTCAACTGGTCCACAACTCTTACCGCCACATGGAGCAAGGAAAGGATCAAGGAACTTCCCGGTGGTAATCTTATCAGCGAGAGCCTTTTCGTAGGTGCTCCTATAAAGTCGATATATGGATGGAAGTATGCCGGCATCTGGGGGACTGACGATGACGCTGAACTGATGAAGAAATATAAGGTAGAGCCTGGCTACATCAAGATTGAGACAATAGAAAATAATGGTGATGGCGGTGTTCATGCATATGGTGACAATGACCGTATGATTCTCGGACATCAGAATCCCAACTGGATACTTGGTCTTAACAACACATTCAAATATAGGGATTTTGACCTATCCGTATTCATGATGGGACGTTTCGGTCAGACTATTCAAAGCAACCTGCTTGGATACTATGATGCCAAGAATTCACGTACCACTAACCAGATTTCAGGTGTGGACTACTGGACAGAGGATAACCAGGGTGCATATTATCCGCGTCCCGGTACAGGTGACAAGCAGAGCAAGGTGATGCCTTCGCTTCGTGTTGTTGACGGATCGTTTGCCAAGATCAAGAATGTGACCTTCGGTTACACCCTCCCTGGCAAACTTACTCAGAAAGCTCTTGTTGAGCGTATGCGCCTCTACTTTACCGCTTACAATCCCTGGATCATTATGAATGACAGCAAACTTGACGGTATTGATCCGGAGACCGGCGGTTCTGACGCATTCCCTACCTATAAGCAGTTTGTTTTCGGTATCAATCTCACACTCTAATACTTAATTCGATTTTAATAATGAAACGAAATATATATAATATACTATGGGCTTGCGGAGTGGGAGCTACTCTTATGATGCAGTCTTGTTCGCTTGAAGAGGTGAATCCTGGTGAATTCTCGCTCGAAGTGCTTGGCTCCACTCCTCAGGGGTATGAAAAGTTGCTCAACCAATGCTATTTCGGCCTGGAGCGTCAGTTCTATAATGGCATTGACTTTATGGGTTTCATGGAGGGCAACACCGACCTGTGGACATCAAAGACCAACCAGCCGGGGGTGAATGACAATATGTTCAAATTCTTTGCAAACGCTTCTCCGAACCTTACTTTTACCGGCTCAATATGGAATGCCGCTTACGATGGTATTGGTGCATGCAATATGGCTATTGAAGCCGGGGCGGGCTGTTCGTTCTCAACCGAGGAGCAACGGAATGCAAAAGTTGCGGAAGCGCGTTTCCTCCGTGCTGTGTATTATTACAATCTTGTCGAGATGTTCGGCGGTGTGGTTAAGCTCACTGAGGTACAGAAAGAAAATAATTATTCCCCTGTCCGCACCGAACCTATTGAGATCTATCGTGATATAATTATACCTGACCTTGATTTTGCTGCCAAATGGTTGCCTAAGGGTGATGATTCCTTTGATGGGCATCCTGCCCGGAAAGCTGCTCTCGGATATCTTGCAAAGGCTTGCCTTGCAACACGTCAGTATGATACTACCGATTTCCTTCAGATAGGTTTTGATGCAGCTAAAAAGCTCATTTCCGATTGTGAGGCTGGAGGGTCTGCCTATAATGCATATATGTATCCCGATTTCGAGGATGTGTTTGCTGAGGTAAACAATAAGGCAAATAAGGAGGCTCTTTGGAAATATTCAGTGTATGCCGGTTCTGACGCTCACGGTTCAAGCAACGGAAACTATCGTACCAATCGTAATGATGAGCATTTCCTATGTCAGCTTAACCATTTTGGTGCACGAAAGGATAATCAGGAATCCCGTAAGGCATGGGACGGAGGTGTGCAGGGCGACTTTATGCCTACTCAGCATCTTCTCAGTCTTTACATCCAGCAGGATGGCTCTCTTGATCCTCGCTTCCATAATCTGTTTATCACAGAGTGGAAAGCCAATCAGGCATATAGCTGGACCGAGGGCGATGTGAAGAATTATGGAAAGAATGCCTCAATGGAGGGGACAAAAGTTAATGTCGGAGATGTAGCTATCCGTTTTGTGATGCCGCAGGATGACAATTATGCAGATGAAGTAGCCGGGAAAGCTAACTCCAACTATCTGTTGATTGATTATAATGATGTGTATGATGATGCTGCAAAGTCAATCATCATGAAGGACGGTAGCGGCGAAAATCATTATCGCTATTTCTATCCTTCACTCAATAAGCACGCAAGCTCCAATTATTTTGACGCCAATTACAGCAAAAGCCGTTTTGCCAATCTCAACAGTGTGATACCTATGCGTATGGCAGAGGTGTATCTGATCGCTGCTGAATACGATATCGTTATGAATGGCGGAGGTCAGGCTATGGGATATATCAATAAGGTGCGTCAACGTGCCGGAGCCAATGCTCTTACAGGAGCGGCTGATATCCGTACAGTCCTTGACGAACGAGCCCGCGAGTTATGCGGTGAGTTCACACGTTTCTATGACCTTAAACGTACAGGAATGCTGAAGGATGCGACTTATCTGCAATCCACATTCCCGGAGCTCGCTCAGTACTTTAAGCCGGAATATGCTCTTCGTCCTATACCGTCGACTTATACCGATGTGATCACAACCGGAGGACTTTTCCAGAATTACAGATAAATACAATCTCATATAAGACACTCTGGGCTTGCCTGATTGATATCGGCAAGCCCAGTTGTTTTATTCTATAATTTCGTTGAACTTAAAGAGTGTAGAGCGGAGTGGCGGCGTAGCGTGGGAGCGCAACGAGGCGTAGCCCTTGGAGGAGGATGAGAGCGTCGTCGCGTTGTGATATTGCTTCTTCAATTGTGTGCAGTGCTATCTGTGGCAGATTGTTGTCGTGAGATAGATGGCACAGATATAGGTTGCGCAGGCGGGGAGATATGATTTCGGATATGAATGCGGCGGTTACATTGTTGTCAAGATGACCGTTGTCGGCAGCGATTCTTGCTTTCAGATATTCAGGATATGAACCTGTCGCCAACATATGTGGATCGTAGTTTGCCTCTATTACGATTGAATCAGCCTGACGCATGTAGAAGTCCACTCGTGGGGATATGCAGCCCAGATCGGTAGCGACTGCCATAGTGTGTCCGGATGTATGGGTTATGAAGAATCCGGCATTATCTGCCCCATCGTGCAGCACTTCAAACGGTGTGATCTCGAAATTGCCAAGCTTGAAGGTGAACTCCTTATATATAGGCTGGTGGTAGTCCTTTATGCGGCGTGACACATTGTGGCGGCGTAGTATGCCATTGAATGTGCGAGGTGTGCAGTACAGTCGTATATGACGGTTGGCACGCAGTATGGCGTATGCCTGGGATATGTGGTCGTGGTGATCGTGGGTAAGTATTATGCCTTGGATGCGGTCCATTGTTATACCGTTGGCCTGTAAAGTCGAGGTCACTTTCTTTGCATCAATTCCTGCATCGACAAGAAATCCGCTGTTACGGTCACCTATATAAGCGCAATTGCCGCTGCTTCCGCTGCCGAAACTCATGAAGAATACTCGGTCGGATGCTTGTAGCGGAGGCAGTTCATCTATTTCCGGTTTCTGTGCATGAGAGCGTGCTATATCAGCCATCCTCTCCGGAGGGATGATTTCAAATCCACGGTCGAGACGTTCGTTGAAGTCATCGAGTCCGTCGAATAGTCCTGGTTGCGGATGATGTGGAGGGCTGTATTTGCGACGCATGGTAGTAGAGGCGGTTAGTGAAAAAGGTGTGTTAGTTGTAGAGGAGAAAGATTGTTGGGACTTTGTCGTAGTTGTAAGCGCGCTTTGCCCATTTGGAGAGTGGTAGAGTGACTATTTCTTGATTGGGCCCTGTGATGTCGGATGCCACGCAGAGCCGTATGCCGGATGGCAGCGATGATGCCAGCTCGGCGATCAGACGGTTGTTCCGGTAGGGGGTCTCAATGAATATCTGAGTCTGTCGGCGGGTGCGTATGAGTCGTTCCATCTCTTTGAGCTTCTCTGCACGCGCTTTTGATTCATATGGAAGATAACCGTTGAAAGCGAATGTCTGACCGTTGAATCCCGATGCCATTAATGACATGATAATGCTTGACGGACCCACCATCGGGATAACGGTTATTCCTTTCTGCTGGGCTACAGCTACGAGGTCGGCTCCGGGATCAGCCACAGCCGGACAACCTGCTTCCGAGATGACTCCTATAGGATGTCCCTGAGATATTGGGTCAAGCATTGCCGGGACATCTTCAGGACGAGTATGTTCGTCAAGTGTGGTGAATGTGATTGAGTCAATGTCGATTTCTCGGTCACACCGTTTCAGGAATCTTCTTGCTGTGCGCACATTCTCTACCACATAATGCTTTATCTCCCTTACCATTTCAATATTGGTGCG
>ERZ777011.1111-NODE-1111-length-32224-cov-4.724611_pt1 | contig 32224 bp, 47 predicted proteins | sample MGYA00374964_ERZ777011 | MGnify/ENA primary metagenome ERZ777011 (study PRJEB29310, sample SAMD00008975) | mouse gut metagenome | study: EMG produced TPA metagenomics assembly of the Metagenome analysis of fecal microbiota from mouse which was promoted...
GGACAGGTGCGAGTTGACGAAAGGCTATATTTCGCAGCTTGAAAACGATTTGACGGAGCCGTCTATCTCGACCTTGCGCGACATTCTTTCGGCTTTGGGTACCGACCTTGCCGAGTTTTTCAAAAAAGAGGACGACGCGCGCATAGTTTTCTCCGCCGATGATTTCATAGAAAAGCATGAAAACGGCATGCTTTTGAAATGGATAATACCCAACGCGCAGAAAAACGAAATGGAACCCGTCCTTGTTGAGCTGTTGGCGGGCGCGTCCACCTCGGTCGATTTCCCTCACGAGGGAGAGGAGTTCGGATACGTTTTGGAAGGCAGGATATGTCTGGAGCTGGGCAAAAAGAAATATATTTGCAAAAAGGGCGAAACCTTTTACTATGCGGCGGACAAGTCGCACAATATTTCAAACAACGGAAACGGAACGGCGAAATTTCTGTGGATTTCCACACCGCCTAATTTTTAAGGAGACGGACATGGGCAAAAGCGAAAACATAATCGAATTGATAGACGTAAAAAAAGTATACGACGGCGACACCGTTGCCGTGGAAAATTTCAATTTACAGGTAAAAAAGGGCGAGTTTGTTACCTTTCTCGGTCCGTCGGGTTGCGGTAAGACCACAACGCTAAGAATGATTGCGGGCTTCGAGCTTCCCACGTCGGGGCAAATACTTTTGGACGGAGAGGACATAAGCCGCCTGCCGCCCAATAAAAGACCCGTAAACACCGTGTTCCAGAAATACGCGCTCTTTCCGCATTTAAACGTTTACGAAAACATTGCGTTCGGTCTGCGGCTGAAAAGGGTGATAAATACATACCGCAATAAAGACGGCGACGAATATACCAAAAAGCAGAGACTTTCCCGTGCGGAAATAGACAAAAAAGTCAAAAAAGCGCTTGAAATAGTCGACTTGGAAGGCTTTGAAAAGAGAAGCGTTTCCACTTTATCGGGCGGACAGCAGCAGCGTATAGCAATAGCGCGTGCAATAGTAAACGAACCGGAAATTCTTCTTCTGGACGAGCCTTTGGGCGCGCTTGACCTTAAAATGCGCAAGGAAATGCAGATCGAGCTTAAAAATATGCACAAAAGGCTGGGCATAACCTTTATCTACGTCACGCACGACCAGGAAGAAGCGCTTACCATGTCGGACAAAGTAGTCGTCATAAACGACGGCGAAATACAGCAGACGGGCACGCCCACGGAAATTTATAACGAGCCCGTAAACACCTTCGTTGCGGACTTCATAGGCGAAAGCAACATTTTCAACGGGGCTGTCGTCGGTAAACTGAAAGTAAAATTTTGCGGCGCGACGTTCGACTGCCTTGACGATTACGAGATAAACCAGCTTGTGGACGTCGTCGTGCGTCCCGAGGATATTAAAATTTGTTCGCCCGGGGAAGGGCAGCTTAAAGGCAAGGTGCTGTCAACCGTTTTCAAGGGCGTCCATTACGAAATAACGGTAGGTATAGGCAAGTTTGAAATTATAATACAAAGCACGTCCAATGCGGAGGCGGGCACAACCATAGGTATGCGCATAGAGCCTGACGGTATACATCTTATGCGCAAGGTTTACACCGTCAACAAATACGACGGAGTCGTTACAAAAAACAACGCGGTGGAGTTCGGCGACGGCGTTTTCGACTGCGACGTCACTCAGCTTTACAAAGGTTCGCATCTGGACGAAGAAGGTTACCTTATCACCGCTCAGGGCGAAAAAATAGATTTGACCGGCACGGAAGTTTGCGTTGAGGTAGACACGCACGCCATAACCATGACGGACGACATATCCTCGGGCGGGGCTAAGGGAAATATCATTTCCATGATATACAAGGGCGACCATTACCGCTATATTGTCAGAACAGAAGAAAACGAGGAGGACTACGTTCTGTCCTGCCCCGACCTGTGGAACACCGGCGACTTGGTCGGCGTGATAATCCCCAAAGAAAAAATAAAGCTTACCTTAAAAGTTACGGGGGAAGACGTTAAATGAAGCTGAGATTCAACAGAAAACAGCTTTGTATCCCGTACGCTGTGTTTTTGATACTGTTTGTAATATTTCCGCTGTTGGTGCTTGTGTATCACGCGTTTACAAACGGACAGGGTAAATTTACTTTTTCCAATTTTACCGCCTTTTTTTCAAGTACCAACACGCTCGGCACGCTTTTATATTCGTTTGCGGTTGCCGCCGTCACAACGCTTGTCTGCCTTGCGATAGCTTATCCCACGGCGTACATACTTGCAAGAAGCAACTTTAAAAAGAAGTACGCACTGCTTCTGCTTTTCATACTTCCCATGTGGATTAACTTCACGCTCAGGGTAACCGCGCTTAAAGAAATACTTACGCTTATCGAAGGAAACATTTCGAAATATCAGTTTTTTAATTCCGTAACGGGTATGACGTACGACTTTCTGCCCTTTATGATACTGCCGCTGTACACGTCGCTTTCCAAGCTTGATAAAAGCTATCTGGAAGCCGCGGCGGATTTGGGCGCGGGTAAATTTACGACGTTCATGCGCGTAACCCTGCCGCTTTCGGTCCCGGGCATTATTTCGGGCGTGACTATGGTGTTTCTCCCTTCCATGACCAACTACGTGGTTCTGGATATGCTGTACAACAGCACATACATTATGGGCAGCCTTATCGGCAGTTATTTCAGCGCGTACGACTGGAATAACGGCGCGCTTATATCTCTCGTGCTGCTTGTCATAATTTTTATAGTTACGTTAGCCACAAACCGTTTCAGCGAAAAGGATTCGGGCAACAGGGGGACGCTGCTGTGAAAAAGTATTTAGGCATAATATGGTTGGTTCTTGTGCTTGCGTTCATATACGTGCCCGTGGTCGTGCTTGCCGTGTACAGCTTTACGGACGCTTCTATGGTCGGCGCTCCGGCAAACGGATTTTCCTTTAAAAACTACGTAAATCTTTTTGCCGACGAGGGTCTGAGGAATATGATTTTCGGCACGGTTGTGCTTGCCGTTGTCTGCGCGGCTGTTTCAACCGTGCTTGCAACTTTCGGGGCGATAGGCGCGTTTTATTCAAAAAAGGTCACCAAATCGCTTCTGAACGCCGTCAATCAGATACCCGTCGTAAACGCGGACATAGTTACCGGCTTTTCCATATGCGTGCTTCTCATAGTTATAATGCAGGTAAGCAAGGACACGTATATTCCGCTCGGTCTGGGACATATAGTTCTCACCGCGCCCTTTGTATATCTTTCCATACTTCCCAAGCTTAAACAAATGGATAACAGTCTGTACGAAGCCGCGCTCGATTTGGGCGCAACCCCCGCGCAGGCGCTGTTCAAGGTGGTTATTCCCCAGCTTATTCCTGGTATACTTTCGGGCTTTATGCTGGCGGTAACTCTTTCTTTGGACGATTATTTCGTGACAACGTACACAAAGCCTTCCACGTTCGACACGATAAGCACTTACGTCGTAAACGCGACGAAGGGCAGCCAGACGGAAGCGAAAACCGCGCTTTGGGCGCTTTCCACTTTGATTTTCATTGTTGTGATAGTTGCGGTCGTGCTCATGAACGTACTGTCCGGCAGAAAAAAGGAGAAAAAAAATGAGTCTCGTTAAAAGATTTTTTTCCGCTTTTGCGGCGGCGGCAATTATTTTTCCGTGTTTTGTCGGCTTTGCGGGCTGTAAAAAAAGCGACTCCGCAATCACCCTGCGCGTGTGCAGTTGGGAAGAATATATCGACGAGGGCGACAGGGAGGAAGGGATAAATCCCATGGTCGACGACTTTACGGAGTGGTTCAATTCCTCGCACGACTATAAAGTGAAAGTAGAGTATTCCACTTTCGGCACCAACGAGGATTTGTACAACAGTTTAAGTCTGGGCGACGTTTACGACCTCGTTTGTCCGTCCGATTATATGATTATGAAGCTTATTGCCGAGGACGAATGTCTGGACTATTCGGACGAATTCTTTGACGGCGCGGCGGAGGAAAATTATTACGTCAACAACGTTTCGCCCTATATAGACGGAATTTTCAAAGCAAACGGCTGGGACAAAAAGGCCGCATGCTACATGTGGGGTACGACGGGGCTGGTTTACAATTCCGATAAGTTAAAAAATACTAAGGACGTTTCCACCTGGAAAATACTTTTAAACGAAGCTTATAAAAGGCAGGTCACCGTAAAGGACAACGTGCGCGACGCGTATTTTGCGACTCTCGGCATAATCAACAGCGATAAACTGGGCGGTGAAATAACTTCCGCGGAACGAAGCGCCCTGTTAAACGACGTTGACGCGCGGACCATTGAAGAAGCGGAGCGCGTTTTAAAGAAAATAAAGGAAAACGTTTATTCCTTTGAAACGGACGCGGGCAAATCGGATATGGTGACGGGCAAGGTTATAGCAAATTACCAGTGGTCGGGCGACGCCGTTTACATCATGGACGAAGCGGAAAACGACGGTACAAGTCTTTGGTATTCCGTCCCCGACGAGTGCGCCAATCTCTGGTTTGACGGCTGGCTTATGTTAAAACGCGGCATAAGCGGAAACGCGCAAAGGCGCGCCGCGGCGGAAGCGTTCGTAAACTTTCTGTCCCGTCAGGATAACGCCGTAAGGAATATGGAGTATATAGGTTATACCTCGGCAATAGCGGGCGAGGAGGTGTACGAATATATAAACGACAGCTACGCCGCCGACGGAGCGGAGGAAACGTTGGAATACGACGTAAGTTATTTTTTCGGCGGCGAGTGCAAAATAATTGCGGATAAAGCGGACTTCGGCTTCGACGGTATAGATATAAACCGCGGCAGACAGCTTTTCGCGCAGTACCCTCCGCAGAACGTTATTGACAGAAGCGTAATTATGATGGATTTCGGCGACGGGCTGTCGGACATAAACGCAATGTGGATAAGCGTGCGCTGTCAGGATTTAAAGGATATTTCTCCCGTCGCGATAGGCGTAACCGCCGCGGTTGCCGCCGTTGCGGTCACGGGCGTTCTGCTATATGTTTTCAGATACAGAATATTCGGGGAGTATAAACCCAAAAAGGGATACGAGAAAGTAGAAAAATAAATTGTTCTCAATTAAATAAAACAACCGCCGCGCGGACAACACGTTGTCCGCGCGGCGGTTTCGTTGTTTCAACTCATTGAACCGTTAACGGCGTAAACTGTTGACTTTAAATGCCGTAACTGCTATATTTTAAGCATGACCGAAAAATCATTTTCAAGGACGGAAGCGCTGTTCGGCGCGGAAGCAATGCGCAGTCTCGGCTCCGCGCGCGTGGCTGTATTCGGGTTGGGCGGCGTCGGCGGTTACGTGACGGAAGCGCTTGCACGCGCGGGTATCGGCGCGCTCGATCTTATAGACGGCGACGTCGTTGACGAAACTAATATAAACCGTCAAATTTTTGCGTTGCAAAGCACCGTCGGACGGGCTAAAACCGAGGTTGCGGCGGAACGTGTTTTACAAATCAATCCCAAATGCGACGTAAAAACGCATATGATATTTTATACGGAAAAAAATTCCGACATGTTGGATTTTTCCGCGTTCGACTATGTCGTCGACGCCATAGACACGGTGTCCGGCAAAATTGCGATAGCCGTAAACGCGCAGAAGAACGGCGTTCCCGCTATAAGCTGCATGGGTACCGGCAACAAGCTGGACGCAACGGCGTTCGGAGTGGCTGATATTTATTCCACCTCGGTCTGTCCTCTGGCGAGAGTTATGCGCAGGGAGCTGAAAAAACGCGGAGTGGAAAAATTGAAAACGGTTTATTCCGAGGAGCTTCCGCAAGACGGCGCCGCCGCGGAAAACTCAGACGGAAAACACGTGCCCGCCAGCAATTCTTTCGTGCCCCCCGTCGCAGGTTTTATAATCGCCGGCGAGGTGATAAAAGACGTCGCCGCGAAAAAATCCGGAAAAGCGGATTTGCGGCGCTGACGGGCGCATATGCGGCGTTTTACGTGTTTTTAACGCGTTGCGGCGGATTAACGCAAAAACATGCGCCAAATGCGCTTTAAGCGCCATATTTGTTAATGAATTTACTTGATTTTGAAAAAATTTTGTTATACAATTTAATAAAGTATTCACAGAGGTAATGCATTATGTTGGAATGGTTGCAAAATTCTCCTTTATTTTTGCCGAACTGGGCTTGGCTTGCCATAGCGTTGGTTCTGGTCGTATTGGCAATCTTAATTATTATTATCGCGGTGGTAGGTAAGAACAGTAAGCGCAAAGGCGAAAAATCTTCGCCCGCGCCTCGTGAAGAAGAAGTACCTCCCGTCCCCGTGCAGACTGCCGTAACGGAAGAGCGTTATGCCGCGGCAGAGCCTTACGAAACTTACACTTACAATCCCGCAGATCCCGCGCCCGCGGCAGACGACGGACTTGAAGAAGTTACAGTAAAACAGGTCGTTGAAGAAGTGGTCGTTGAAGAAGTTCCCGCAGAAGAAACGCAGGAGAAAAAGCCCGCAAAACCCGCGGCGAAAAAACCTGCGTCAAAGCCCGCCGTCAAGAAGGAAACAAAACCCACGGCGGCTGCCAATAAAAACGCAAAACCCGCCGAAAAGAAAGAAGAAAAGCCCGCGGCAAAGAGAGTTTCTACCGCAAAGCTTGTAGCGGCTAAGGAAGAAAAAGCGGCGAAGGCGGCGGCAAAACCCGCCGAAAAGAAAGAAGCAAAACCCGCGGCAAAAGCGACGGCTAAAAAAGAGACGAAGCCCGCGGCAAAAGCGGCGGAGAGCAAGACCGTAAAACCCGCGGCAAAGCCCGCGCCCAAGAAGGAAGAAAAACCCGCGACTAAAACGGCGGCTAAAAAAGAGACGAAGCCCGCGGCAAAAGCGGCGGAGAGCAAGACCGTAAAACCCGCGGCAAAGCCCGCGCCCAAAAAGGAAGAAAAGCCCGTCGTTTCAAACAGAAACGACGACACCGATAAAAAGGTTTACCATATTTCCAAACGCAAGGACGACGGAAAGTGGCAGATAAAGGCGGAGGGCGGCGCAAAGGCAATCAAGCTTTTCTATACCCAGCAGGAAGCGATTGATTACGCCAAGGCAATAGCCGACAACCAGCCCGCGCGCGTTGTCGTGCATAAGATGGACGGCTCTTTCAGAAGTCTTAATTACGGCAGCAGAAAGTAAGATAAAGCATTGCGCCCGCGCGTCGCGCGGGCGTTTTCGTATTAAAAGTTTGATATTCTATATTTAAGTTTATAAAATATTTTAAGGAGTGTGTTATGACAAAGATAGATATTTTTTCGGGATTTTTGGGCGCGGGCAAAACCACGCTTATTAAAAAGCTTATAAAGGAAGCTTATGCCGGCGAAAAGCTTGTGCTTATAGAAAACGAATTCGGCGAAATAGGCGTCGACGGCGGCTTTATGCAGGACGCGGGCATAAAGGTGAACGAGCTTAATTCGGGCTGTATATGCTGTTCGCTTGTAGGCGACTTCGCAAAAGCGCTTAAAAAAGTTTACGCGGAATACCGCCCCGACAGAATTCTGATAGAGCCGTCCGGCGTGGGCAAGCTTTCGGACGTAATAAGCGCGGTCAAAAGCGCGGGGCTCGACAACTGTAAAATTAACGCTTATACCGCCGTGGTCGACGCGTCCAAGTGCAAAATGTACATGAAAAACTTCGGCGAATTTTTTAACGACCAGATTGAAACCGCGGCGTGCATAATTTTCAGTCATGCCGACGTAACCGACGCGGACAAGCTTGAAGCGGCGGTAAAGCTTGTGCGCGGACATAACGGCAAGGCGACCTTGGTCACTACGGATTGGCGGCAGCTTGACGGTAAAGATATTCTCGCCGCAATGGAGCATGCCACTACGCTTGAAACCGAGCTAACGGATTTAAAAGAAGAACACGAGTGCTGTCACGGTCACCACCGTGAAGAAGAACACGAGTGCTGCCACGGTCACCACCATGAAGAGGAACACGAGTGTTGCCACGGTCACCACCACGAAGAAGAACACGAGTGTTGCCACGGACATCACCACGAAGAAGAACACGAGTGTTGTCACGGTCACCACCATGACCACGGGCATGACCACGCACATCATCACGCCGACGAAGTGTTTACCAGCTGGGGTGTTGAAACAAGCAAAAAATTCGACAAGGCGGAGCTGGAAAAACTTCTTTCCTCTCTTTCCGACGCGGCGCGTTTCGGCGAAGTGCTCCGTGCAAAGGGCATTGTCGCGGGCAGCGGGGCGGAATGGATTCATTTCGACTATATCCCGGGCGAGGTCAACGTGCGTACGGGCGCGGCGGCTGTAACAGGCAGACTGTGTGTTATAGGCGCCAAGATAGACGGCGGCGCGCTTGAAAAACACTTCGGGGTATAAAATGCAGGACGTATCCGTATACCTGTTTCTGGGCTTTCTGGAATCGGGTAAAACCAAATTCATACAGGAAACGCTGGAAGATCCCCGCATGGAAAACGGAGAGCGGACTATGCTTCTCGTCTGCGAGGAGGGCGTGGAGGAATACGAGCCGGACAAGTTTCAGGTAAACAACGTGGTAGTGGTTACGCTGGAAAACGCAAGCGAGCTTACCGTGCAGACGCTGGAATCTTTAACCGCAAAGCATAAGGCGCAGCGCGTTCTTGTCGAGTATAACGGCACCTGGCTTTTACAACAGTTTTTCGACGCCATGCCCGAAAGCTGGGTCATTAACCAGATGATGACGTTTTTCGACAGCAATACTTTCCTTAATTATAATGCGAATATGCGTCAGCTTGTTTTCGACAAAATACAAATGACGCAGATGGTCGTATTCAACCGCTTCAAGGGCGAATACGATAAAATGCAGTTCCATAAAACAGTGCGCGGCGTTTCCCGCCGCCCCGATATCGTTTACGAGTATCTGGGCGGAAAGCCCGAGTTCGACGAAATAGAGGACCCTATGCCTTTCGACGTCGACGCGCCCGTAATAGAAGTAGAGGACAGGGATTTTGCCTGGTTTTACCGCGACATGGCTGAAAACACTCAAAGCTATATAGGAAAAACCGTAAAGTACAAGGGTATGGCGGCCGTTTCCAAAAAAACGCCGTCGGGTTGCGTTATTCTGGGTAGGCACATTATGACCTGCTGCGAGGCGGATATCGCGTACGACGGTTTTGCGGTCAAGACCTGCGGACTTTTGAATGATATAAAAACGCGCGACTGGCTTACCGTAACCGCAAAAATCGTATACGAATATAATGCCGCGTATCGTGCTAAAGGTCCCGTTTTAATAGCGGAAAAGCTCGAAATTGCGGAGCCGCCCGCAGAAATTGTCGCAACCTACTATTAAAAACGGTCGTATTTTGACGAAATTACACTACTTTTGAGGACCGGCGGTTTTTGTGGCGAAATTTTTTGTTTTTTGAAAAATCATGTGTTAAACTTTAACCATACAAAGGTTTCGGAGGAAAACACATGAAAATTTCGCTTGATCAAAACTATATAGACAAGGTAATCTGCCTTGCCAGAATCGAAAAGGAACTTGAAAAAGTTGAGGAAGTTTTAAAGACCCCTTCGAGGACGGTTGAAGACATAGTAAAACACATACAGTTATTAAAAGAAAAAAAAGAAATGGCTTGAAAATTTGCCGCCGCGCGTAGATTTACGCGCGGCGGCGTTGTTGTTTCCGTCACGCCGCGGTTATAAAAAATATGCAAATTTATGAAAAAAAGTAATAAAAATCCGTTGACTTTTGTTGCATTATTTAATATAATAGTCAAGCGTGTAAAATAATGTGCGTATGGGATGAAGCGTAAAGTTACTGTAAAACGCCCGATTTTCAAGCCGGAAGCGACAGATAATTTGCGCCGACAAATGTAGAAGCAAGACTTCTGCGACTAACCGCGGCTTTACCTTTTAAACGCCCTTAAAACGGTGTTTTTTAATTTCAAAAAGCGCGATACACACGGATAAGTTGACACGCCGTAAAATGTTAGTATAAAAAGGAGCAACACAAATGGCAGGACAGAAAATAAGAATTAAACTTGCGGCATACGACCACGAATTGGTAGACTTGGCGGCTTCGCGCATAGTCGAAACCATGAAAAAGAGCGGCGCTAAAATTTCGGGACCCGTTCCCCTTCCCACCGAGAGGGAGATTGTTACTATTCTCCGCTCTCCCCACAAATACAAGGACAGCCGCGAACAGTTCGAACAGAGAACTTATAAAAGGATTATAGACATCTATACCCCCAACGCTAAGCTTTTGGACACCGTTCATCTTCCCGCGGGCGTAGATATCAAGATAAAGCTTTAACGGTTAAAGCAAAGTAATTAAGCTTATTTATGGATACTCTACGTAAAGCAGACGACGGCAACGGCGGGACGGCGGCGCGCGGTATCCGAGAAATATATAATATAAGGAAAGGAGAACTTTATCAATGAATAAAGCAATCATCGGACGTAAAGCGGGTATGACCCAGATATTTACGCCGGAGGGAAAAGTAATTCCCGTAACCGTAATAGAGGCAGGTCCCTGCCCCGTTGTCCAAATCAAGACTGCGGAAAAAGACGGTTACTGCGCTTTGAAGCTCGGCTTCGACGAGGCAAAGGAAAAAGCGTTGACGAAACCCGAACTCGGTCAGTTCAAAAAAGCGGGCGTTAAGCCCTGCAAAGTCTTGAAGGAATTCAGACTTGACGATTTATCGTCATACGAAGTCGGAAAAGAAATCAAGGCGGACGTTTTCACCGCGGGCGACAGGGTGGACGTACACGGGGTGACCAAGGGTCACGGTTATACGGGCGTCATCAAAAGATGGAACCAGCACAGACTGAAAGAAACGCACGGCGTCGGCCCCGTACACAGAGAGCCCGGCTCCATGGGCGCGAACAGCTCGCCTTCGAGGGTTTTCAAGAATAAGCGTCTCGCGGGACAGTACGGCGTTGAAAACGTCACCGTTCAGAATTTGGAAATCGTGCGCGTCGACGTTGAAAGAAACTGCATTCTCGTAAAGGGCTCGGTTCCCGGCGCGAACGGCAGCGTCGTTACCATAAACGACACCGTTAAATAAGGAGTATCAAGATGCCTAATATAAAAGTTTATAAGATGGACGGCAAAGAGGCCGGCACGATAGATTTAAGCGAAAAAGTATTCGGCGCGGAATACAACGAAGCTCTCATACACCAGGCGGTCGTTACCCGTCTCGCAAACGAAAGACAGGGAACCAAATCCACTCTCACCCGCACGGAAGTGCGCGGCGGCGGAAGAAAGCCTTGGAGACAGAAGGGCACGGGCAACGCGCGTCAGGGCTCTATAAGGGCGCCTCAGTGGAATAAGGGCGGCGTTGTGTTCGCACCCAAAAGCCGCGATTTTTCCAAAGATATGAACAAGAAGGCGAAAATCGCCGCGCTTGTTTCCGCTCTTTCCAAAAAAGTTGCGGACGGAGAACTTCTGGTTGTGGACAAGTTGGAGGTTAAGGACGGCAAGACCAAAGAGATGGTCGCTTTCCAAAAAGCCTTGAAGCTTGACAAAAGCGCGATAGTATTTATGGATAACGACGACGTAAAGGTTATACGCGCCGCGCAGAACATAGAAAATTTCGGAACGCTTCCCGTAGCGCAGATTTCCGCGTATGAAGTGGTTGCGAACAATAAGGTCGTTCTTACCAAAGAAGCGGTCAAGAAAATAGAGGAGGTCTACGGAGAATAATGGTAGCCGAAGATATAATTTTAAAACCCCTCCTCACGGAAAAGGGATACGACGGCATAGCCGATAAAAAGTATACTTTCATAGTAGCCAAATCGGCAAACAAAACCCAGATAAAGCTTGCGGTTGAAAAGCTTTTCAACGTAAGAGTAGACAGCGTCAACACGGTAAACTGCAAAGGCAAGTTGAAGCGCATGGGCAGAAACGAAGGTTACACACCCGACTACAAGAAAGCAATCGTCCAGCTTACAGCCGATTCCAAGGCGATTGAATTCTTCAACTCGTTATCGTAAGGAGAAAAGAAAATGGCAGTAAAAAGGTATAAACCGACCTCCCCCGCACGCCGTTTCATGACGGTCAGCGCGTATACGGAGCTTTCGGGCGACAAACCCGAAAGAAGCTTGCTTCACGATAAGCGCAAGTCGGGCGGAAGGAATAATCAGGGCAAAATAACCGTACGTCACATCGGCGGCGGCAACAGAATCAAATACAGAATAATAGATTTCAAGCGCAATAAGGACGGTATCCCCGCGACGGTCAAGAGCATTCAGTACGACCCCAACAGGTCTGCGCACATAGCTCTCCTCGCTTATGCAGACGGCGAAAAGAGATACATTCTCGCTCCCGTAGGTCTTAACGTAGGCGATAAGGTCGTATCGGGTTCCGGCGCGGACATCAAGGCGGGCAACGCGCTCGCTCTTGCGGATATCCCCGTAGGTACGGTCGTTCACGCGATAGAAATGAAGCCCGGCAGGGGCGCGCAGATTGCAAGGTCTGCGGGCATCTCCGCGCAGATAATGGCAAAAGAGGGCGCTTACGCCACAATCAAAATGCCTTCCGGTGAAATGAGACTCATTCCCGTAACGTGCAAAGCTACGATAGGTCAGGTCGGCAATCTCGAGCATGAGATTATCCGCGTCGGCAAAGCCGGCAAGACCCGTCACCTCGGCATTAAGCCCACCGTCCGCGGCGCGGTCATGAACCCCAACGACCACCCTCACGGCGGCGGCGAGGGCAAATCGCCCGTCGGCCATGCAGGTCCTATGACCCCTTGGGGCAAGCCTGCGCTCGGCTATAAGACGAGAAAGAAGAAGAACCCCACTTCCAAATTCATATTAAAGAGAATCAATTAAGGAGGAATAGACAATGTCAAGAAGCGTTAAAAAAGGCCCTTATGCCGAAGGTAGACTTATGGCAAGAATCGAGGCGATGAACGCTGCCGGCGAGAAGAAGGTTGTTAAAACCTGGTCGCGCGCGACAACGATATTCCCCCAGATGGTTGGACACACTATAGCGGTTTACGACGGAAGAAAGCACGTTCCCGTATATATAACCGAAGATATGGTAGGTTGCAAGCTCGGCGAGTTTGCCCCCACCAGAACGTTCAAGGGGCACGCGGCTAAAACCGCCAAGAAGTAAGGAGTACTATTATGGCAAGCAATATGAATAAAAAGGTAGAAAGAATTGCCGCCAACGGGGATAAGCGTCCTTACGCAACGGCAAAATATCTCAGACTGTCCCCTTACAAAGTGCGCACGGTGCTCGCGCTTATCCGCGGTAAATCCGTAGACGAAGCCGAGGCGATACTCACTTATTGCAACAAGGGCGGCAGCGACGAAGTAAAGAAAGTGCTGTTGTCTGCGGCAGCCAATGCAGAGCATAACAAGGGCATGGACAGAAGCGATCTTATAGTAGCGGAGGCGTTCGCAAACGGCGGCCCTCATTTAAAAAGAATGCAACCCGTTTCCAAGGGACGCGGACATGCGATTTTAAAGAGAACGAGCCACGTTACCGTAATACTCGACGCGAAGAAGGTTTAAGGAGAAGAATATGGGACAAAAAGTTAATCCTCACGGTTTAAGAGTCGGCATAATAACCCCTTGGGATACCCAGTGGTACGCGGATAAGAAAACTTTCGCTACCAACCTCAAAGAGGACAGCGATATCCGTACCTTTATCAAGAAAAAGTATTATGACGCAGCTATCAGCAAAATTACTATCATAAGGGCGGCCAACAAGGTCGAAATAGGCATCTATACGGGGCGTCCCGGCGTGCTTATCGGCAAAGCCGGCTCCGAGATAGAGGTAATTAAGAAAGACCTTTCCAAGCTTACGAAAGGCAAGGCAATAATAATCAACGTCAGAAAGGTCGAAAAAATCGACCAGGACGCACAGCTTGTTGCGGAGGCGGTAGCTTCCCAGCTTGAAAAGCGCGTATCTTACAGAAGGGCTGTAAAACAGCAGATTGCAAAGGTTGCAAAGACCGGCGTAAAGGGCGTTAAAATAACCGTCAGCGGCAGGCTTGACGGCAGGGAAATCGCAGGAAGCGAAAGCTATCACGACGGTTCCATTCCCCTTCAGACCATACGTGCGGAAATAGATTACGGCTTCGCGGAAGCGCATACCACTTTCGGCGTGCTCGGCATCAAGTGCTGGATTTACAAAGGCGAAGTGCTTGACGCTGCGAAGAAGCTGACGATCTCGGACGGAGGAGAAGAGTAAAATGTTAATCCCCAAGAGAGTTAAAAGAAGAAGACAGCACAGGGGCAAGATAAAAGGCTCCGCGCAGAAAGGCAATAAAATTGCTTACGGCGAGTACGGTCTTGTAGCGGAGGAGCCCGCAAGGATTACCTCCCGCCAGATAGAAGCCGCCCGTGTAGCAATGACGAGATTCATAAAGAGAGGCGGAAAGGTCTGGATAGACATTTTCCCCCACAAGCCTATAACAAAGCACCCCGCGGAATCCCGTATGGGTTCCGGTAAAGGCGCGGTTGAATATTGGGTAGCTATAGTAAAACCCGGCAGAGTAATGTTCGAAATGGCGGGCGTTGCTGAGGACGTGGCAAGAGAGGCTATGCGCCTTGCCAGCCACAAGCTTCCCATTAAGTGCAAATTCGTAAAGAAAGAAACCGAAGGCGGTGAAGCCAATGAAAGCTAAGGAAATAGTCAATTTAAGCGACGAAGAACTCGACGCAAAGCTCAAAGAGCTTAAGACCGAGCTTTTCAATCTTCGTTTCCGCCATGCAAGCGGACAGCTTGAAAACCCCCTGTCGATAAACCTTGTAAAAAAGGATATCGCGCGCGTCAATACGGTTATCCGCGCAAGACAGTTAAAGGCGTAAGGAGTATCTAATGGAAGAAAGAAACCTCAGAAAGGAAAGAGTAGGAATAGTCGTTTCGGACAAAATGGATAAAACGGTCGTAGTAGCCGTAACCGAAAAGGCAAAGCATCCTCTTTATAAAAAGACCATAACCAAGACCACGCGTTTTAAAGCGCACGACGAGAAAAACGAGTGCGGCGAGGGCGACACGGTAAGGATAGTGGAAACGCGCAAGCTGTCTAAGGATAAAAACTGGCGCGTGGCGGAAGTCGTCGAGAAGGCAAAGTAATTTTATTCGCGAAAATCTGCTTACGTATATTTTCCGTGAGTTTGCTTATGTCGTAAAATGCTTAACGGGTGAAATTAATCCGTCCTTGCATTTTTCGGCGTCGATATTTTAAAAAGTAAGACAGGCAAGATTGTTTGCCGGCGCGCAATGGAGAGCGGAACACTCACTTCGCTTATGTGCACGCGGCGCAATCCTCTGCGTAAATAAAGTTGTAAGTTCAAAAATAGGAGAGTTTTTATGATACAACCCCAGACAAGGCTCAAAGCCGCGGACAACAGCGGCGCGAAAGAGCTTATGTGTATTAAGGTGTTAGGCGGGTCTTTCAGAAAGACCGCAAACATAGGCGACGTTATCGTATGCTCGGTTAAGACCGCAAACCCCGGCGGCGCGGTCAAGAAGGGCGAGGTAGTCAAGGCGGTAATAGTGCGCAGCGCCAAAGGAATCAGGCGCGAGGACGGCACATACATCAGGTTCGACGACAATGCCGCGGTTATAATCGGCAACAATCAGGAGCCGCGCGGAACGCGTATCTTCGGACCGATTGCAAGAGAGCTGAGAGAGAAAAACTACATGAAGATAATTTCTCTCGCGCCCGAGGTTCTGTAATTAAGGAGATAAAGCTATGAACGTAAAATTGAATGATAATGTTTTGGTTATCACCGGTAAGTATGCGGGCAAGCAGGGCAAGGTAATTGCCGCGTCTCCCAAAAGCGCAACGGTAACCGTAGAAGGCGTGAATATTCACAAAAAAGCCAAGAAAGCGAGAAGGGCGAACGAAGTTTCTTCCATAGTAAGCGTTGAGGGTCCCATTGACGTTTCCAACGTAATGGTGGTATGCCCCTCCTGCGATAAAGCAATCCGCGTAAAGCACGGTTTGGAAGGCGAAAAGAAAGTAAGGGTCTGCCCCAAATGCGGCGCGGTACTCGATAAAGCTTACGGCGGCAAGGCTGCAAAGAGCGCCAAGAAAGAAGAACCCAAGAAGCGCGTAAGAAAGCGCGCCAAGAAAGAAGAAGCCGAAACGACGCCGGAAACACCCGACGGCGATAAGGCAGAGTAAGGAGCGGAAAAATGGCTAAGAAAGAAAAAGTTTATAATTCCAGAGTATGCGAAGCTTACGAAAAGGAAGCAGTCCCCGCCCTTATCAAAAAATTCGGTTACAATAACCCTATGCAGGTTCCCAAGCTTGTCAAGATAGTAATAAGCTCGGGACTGGGCGACATAAAGGACAACGCGAAATCCATTCAGATGGCGCAGAACGAGCTTAAACAGATTGCGGGTCAGCAGCCCGTCCTCTGCAAAGCGAAAAAATCCGTAGCAAACTTCAAACTGCGCGAGGGCATGACGATAGGACTTAAAGTTACGCTTCGCGGCAAGATGATGTACGAATTCTACGACAAGTTCGTTTCAATCGCTTTGCCCCGTGTGCGCGACTTCCGCGGCGTTTCTCCCGAAGCGTTCGACGGCAAAGGTAATTATTGCATGGGCGTCAAGGAACAGCTTATCTTCCCCGAAATCCAGTACGATCAGGTTGAAAAGATAAGAGGTATGGACATTTGCTTCGTTACTACCGCTAAAACGGACGAAGAAGCGAGAGAGCTTTTAAGGGCGCTGGGTATGCCCTTCAAGAAGTAAGGAGAGAATTATGGCAAAGAAAGCAATGATAAATAAGCAGCAAAAGCCTGCTAAATACTCCACGAGGGCGTATACGAGATGCTCCATTTGCGGCAGACCGCACGCGGTTCTCAGAAAGTACGGAGTATGCCGTATCTGTTTCAGAAACCTTGCTTACAAGGGACAAATCCCCGGCGTAAAGAAATCGAGTTGGTAAGACGGAGGTAATAAGTTATGACAGACCCTATAGCGGATATGCTCACACGCATCAGAAATGCGATAATGGTAAATAAAGACACGGTTGAGGTTCCCTCATCCAACATGAAGAAAGCAATTGCGGACATATTGCTTGCCGAGGGATACGTTTCCGACGTAAAGACCGTAGAAGACGGTTACAACGGTAAGCTTGTCATCACGCTTAAATATATCGGCAAAAAACGTTCGGTAATAAACGGATTAAAGCGGGTATCCAAGCCCGGACTCAGGTCTTATTCCGGCGTGGAAGATATGCCGAAGGTTCTTAACGGACTTGGCGTTGCAATACTTTCCACAAACAAAGGAATAATGACGGACAGGCAGGCAAAAGCCGCAAACGTTGGCGGCGAAGTGCTTTGCTACGTCTGGTAAGGAGGTAATTTAAATATGTCGAGAATAGGTAAATTACCCGTAGCGGTTCCCGCAGGCGTTACGATAACGTTTGAAAACGGACTTCTGACCGTAAAAGGTGCGAAGGGAACGCTTACGCAAAATGTAGTCGGCGATATAGATATTAAGGTTGAGGGCGCGGAAGCGCACGTAATCAAAACCGCAGACAAAGAAGGCACCGACGCGAAACACGGACTCTACCGCGCGCTATTACACAACATGGTTGTGGGCGTGACGGAAGGATACAAAAAAACGCTTAAAGTAAACGGAGTCGGCTGGAAGGTTGCAAAACAGGGCAACAAAGTCGTTCTCAATATCGGCTTCTCGCACCCCGTAGACTTCCCCGAGCCCAACGGCGTAAAGCTTGAATGTCCCGGCCCCAACGAAATAGTGGTTTCCGGCATAGACAAAAATCTTGTCGGTCAGACCGCCGCGAATATCCGCGAACTCAGAGTACCCGAACCTTACCACGGCTACGGCATCGCTTACAGCGACGAAGTAATCGAGCGCAAGGAAGGCAAGACCGGCGGCAAGGGTAAGAAGTAAGAGGTAAAAAAATATGATTAATAAGATAGATAAAAATAAGGAAAGGCAGCGCCGCCACGCGAGAGTCAGGAAAAAGATTTTCGGAACGGCGGAAACGCCCAGACTCAGCGTTTACAGAAGTCTTAACCATATTTACGTTCAGGTTATCGACGATACGAAAGGCGTAACGCTTTGTTCCGCTTCCACAATGGAAAAGGACGTTAAGTCTGCCGTAAAGGACATGACCAAGACCGACGCGGCTAAGGTTGTAGGCAAGGCGGTTGCGGAAAAGGCGCTCAAAAACGGCGTTAAACAGGTTGTTTTCGACAGGGGCGGATACCTTTATACGGGTCGTGTTCAGGCGGTAGCGGACGGCGCGAGAGAAGCCGGACTCAATTTCTAAGGAGCTTATTATGGAAGAAAAGAAAGAAAGACCTGCAAGAAAAGATAACAGAAGAAGACAGCAGGAAGACGACGGCTTAATCAAAAAACTCATTCAGGTTAACAGAGTTACCAAAACCGTAAAGGGCGGCAGAAACATGCGCTTCGCGGCGCTTGTGGTTGTCGGCGACGGCAAAGGCTCGGTAGGATACGGAATGGGTAAATCCAAGGAAGTTCCCGAAGCTATCGAAAAAGCCAACGCGCAGGCAAAGAAAAACATGCGCAAGGTTTGCCTTAAAGGCACTTCCATTCCTCATACCGTGCTCGGCACGTTCGGCAGGGGCTCCGTCCTCATGATGCCTGCGTCCGAAGGTACCGGCGTTATCGCCGGCGGCCCCGTACGTGCGGTTATGGAAGCGGCAGGCGTTAAGGACGTAAGAACGAAATCTCACGGTACTTCCAATCCCATAAACTGCGTTAAAGCCGCTATTTGCGGTCTGTTCGAGCTTATGTCCCCCGAGGACGTTGCGAACGCGCGCGGCAAAAACGTGGAAGATTTGACTGTATAACGGAGGACGGGTATGATTAAGGTTACTTTAATTAAAAGCGTTTCTAACGAAACTAAAACGGTCAAGGCCACCGTTGAGGCATTGGGTCTCAAAAAAATAGGTCAGACTAAAACCTTTGAAGAATCACCCGCCGTTCTCGGTCAGGTCAAGAAAGCGGGATATCTTCTGAAAGTAGAAAAGGGAGAGTAAAGTTATGAGAATAGATACTTTATCGCCCGCGGAAGGCTCCACCTCCCGCGTAAAAAGACTCGGCAGAGGCATAGGCTCCGGTCACGGCAAGACGTCCTGTAAAGGACATAAAGGTCAGTGGGCGCGTTCCGGCGGCGGCGTACGTCCCGGGTTCGAAGGCGGTCAGATGCCTCTCGCAAGGCGTATACCCAAACGCGGATTCCACAACAAGTGGGCTACGCACTATACGATAATAAATCTCAGCCAGCTTGAAAAGCTTGCAAAGGGCACCGTTGTCGACTTCGCTTACGTTGAAGAAAACAATCTCGCCAAAGACGTAAAAAATTCCGCGGGACTTAAAGTCCTCGGCACGGGCGAGTTAAAGGTCGCTCTCACCGTAAAGGCGGCAAAATTTTCCGAAAGTGCCAAGGCCGCGATAGAAAAAGCCGGCGGCACCTGCGAAATAGTCGGATAACGCAATTAAAACCCGAAACCGCCGCGGCGCTTTTTATAAAGCTTCCGCGCGAGGAGATTATTTATGTTTCAAACAATAAAAAATTGTTTTAAGGTTAAGGAAATAAGAAAGAAGATCTGGATAACCCTTGCTCTCCTCCTTGTTTTCAGACTGGGTTGTTATATTCCGGTACCCGGCATAACCGTCGAAACTTTTAAAGACTATATTACAAACGGAAGCTATTCCTTCCTTGAAATTCTGTCGGACATCACCGGCGGTTCGTTGCAAAACGCCACGCTGTTCGCCCTCGGTATAAGCCCTTATATCAACGCTTCGATTATTCTGCAGCTTTTGACCGTAGGTATCCCCGCGCTTGAAAGGCTTTCCAAGCAGGGCGAGGAGGGCAGGAAGAAGATAGCGCAGATTACGCGTTACGTAACGATAGTGCTTGCCGTAGCGCAGGCTGTCGGTATAGTCGTAAACTTCGGTATCCAAAGCGGCTCTTTAAAGCTTGCACTGTTCGGCGGCGGCGCGATAGGCGCCATAAGCGATACGGGCGCAAAGTGGCTTGCGGGCATTTTCCTTACGGTTGTGTATACCGCGGGCGCAATGCTCGTCATGTGGATAGGCGAAAGAATTACGGAGTACGGAATTTCCAACGGTATTTCGCTTATAATTTTCATAGGTATTCTCTCCACTGCGGGACTTACCATCGTTGATAAATTCGTTACGGCGTTTACCGGAACCCCTTCGGTTCTTTGGGAGGTTTTGGGCTTCGTAATACTGACTGTTTTGGAGTTTATTGCAATTGTCGCGGTCGACCTTTCGGAAAGGAGGGTACCCGTACAATACGCAAAGCAGGTCAAGGGAAGAAGAATGTACGGCGGTCAGTCGTCGGTAATTCCCATAAGAATTTCCGGCTCCGGCGTTATGCCTCTCATCTTCGCATTCGCGATAATTTCGTTCCCCCAGATGATAATAAGTCTGTTCTGGCCCGACAGCGGCGCGGCAACCGGCATAACAAACTGGTTCTCCGGCTCGTCGCCCTATTGGTACGGACAGCTAATTTACATGGTAGTGCTGTGCGCTTTGATATTTGCATTTGCGTTCTTCTACCAGTCTATGCAGTTCAATCCGGAGGACGTTTCAAAAACAATTCAGCAAAACGGCGGCTTTATACAGGGTTTCAGACCCGGCAAGCCCACTGCGGATTATCTTAAAAAGATATCGAACAGAATTACGCTTTTCGGAGCGATTTATCTGTCGCTGGTTGCGTTCATACCCTCTATCCTTTCAATGATAGTCACAAGCTTGAACCTCGGCACGGATACCGCGCTTCTTTCCGTATTCTCTACGACCGGTATATTGATAGTGGTTTCTGTTGCGCTCGAACTCGACAAGCAGCTCGAATCGCAGCTGATGATGAAGAATTATAAGGGTTTCCTTAAATAATTATGAACATAGTTTTACTCGGCGCCCCGGGCGCGGGAAAAGGCACGCAGGCTGTAAGGATAGCCGAAAAGTACGGACTTGTCCATATATCGACGGGAGATATTTTCCGCGCGAATATTAAAGACAATACGCCCATAGGTCAGGTTGCCAAATCTTATATAGACGCCGGCAAGCTGGTTCCTGACGAGGTAACGTGCGAAATTGTCAGGCAAAGGCTTGAAAAGAAGGACGTTTCCGCGGGATACGTGCTCGACGGGTTTCCGCGCAATCTCATTCAGGCGCACGAGCTTGATAAGTTTGCAAGCATAGACGTGTGTCTCGATATAGACGTGGACGAAGCGCTTCTTTTAGAAAGAATATGCGGCAGGCGCGTCTGCTCATGCGGGGCAAGTTATCATATTTCTACGCTTAACGGCAAAGATACCTGTGCAAAGTGCGGCGGCAAGCTGTACGCGCGCGAGGACGACAATCCCGAAACGGTGAAGGCAAGACTTGCGACCTACAATATTCAGACCGCTCCGCTGATTTCCTATTACGGCGCGCAGAATAAATTGAAAACCGTAATGTGCGGTACGAAAACTCCGGACGAGGTTTTCGCCGCCGTGTGCGGATTGCTCGGTTAAAATGGTAACTCTGAAAAACGATAACCAAATAGCGCTGATGCGCGAAAGTTGCCGCATCGTAAAGGAAACGCTTGATTTCGTGGGTAAAAATATCCGCGCAGGCATGACCACTAAGCAGGTTGACGAGCTTGTTTACAGATATATAACATCCTGCGGGGCGTATCCGTCCGAGCTGGGCTATCAGGGTTATCCCGCAAGCTCCTGCGTTTCGGTAAACGAAGTCGTGGTTCACGGAATACCTTCCGACAGAGTAATTCTCGACGGCGATATCGTCAGCGTCGACATAACCGCGGAAAAGAACGGTTATCACGGCGACGCATGCAGGACGTTTTTGATAGGCAACGTTTCGGAGGATAAAAAAAGACTTGTCAAGGTCACCGAGGAGTGCTTTTTCAAGGCTGTTGAAGGCTTACGCGAAGGCACGCCGCTTTTCGATATCGGATACGCGGTTCAGACCCATGCGGAAGCGAACGGTTACGGCGTCGTGCGCGCGCTTACCGGTCACGGTATAGGTAAGGAAATGCACGAAGATCCGTCCGTTCCCAATTACGGCAAAAAGGGCACGGGTATGCGTCTGAAAGCGGGCATGACCATTTGTATAGAACCGATGATAAACATGGGGACGTATAAAGTTACGTTCGACAGAAGCGACGGCTGGACTGTGCGCACCGCGGATTCGAAGCCCGCCGCGCACTATGAAAATACCGTTCTTATCAAAGAGGACGGGGTAGAAATTTTAACGCTGTAAACGGTGAGTGTTCATGAAAGTTAAAACCCCTGTTCCCGGCGGAATATGTCAAAGTACGCAGGGCAGAGACAAAGACAGATACTATATCATACGTTACGTTTATAACGAAAGCTCCGTGGGCGTCGTGGACGGCAATTTTAAAAAGCTTGCCGCGCCTAAAAAGAAAAATCTCAAACACCTCAGGCTTCTTCCCGAAAAGGCGGAGTCGATAGCCGCAAAATTCGAGGACGGCAGGCAGGTGTTCGATACGGAAATTTATTCCGCATTGAGAATTTACAACGACCCCGCAAAAAAACAGGAAAATCAAGAAATAAATACGCCGCCGGCGTGCAAAAATGAAGAGGTTTAAATGTCCAAAGACGACGTAATCGAAGCGGAAGGCAAGGTAATAGAGTGCCTGCCCAATGCAAATTTCAAGGTTAAACTGTCAAACGGCTATATAATTACGGCTTACATTTCAGGTAAGCTCCGCATGAATTATATAAGAATCATAGAGGGCGATAACGTCAAGCTTGAAATGAGCCCCTACGATTTGACCAAAGGCAGGATAGTCTGGCGTAGTAAGAATTAGTACATTTTAAGGAGATAAGGAAAATGAAAGTAAGACCTTCTGTAAAGCCCATGTGCGATAAATGCAAAGTAATTAAAAGAAACGGTAAAGTAATGATTATTTGTTCCAAGAACAAAAGTCATAAACAGCGTCAGGGCTAACGTCGGGCGCATTTACGCGCTTTGCCTTCCACAAAGGGCACGGCTTCACGTATGAGGAGCAGTTATAGGCATACCTCGTCACCGCTACGCCTGTTTTGTAATTTTGTGCGCAGTCAAGACGCCTTGCACGCCTCTTTGTGTCATTCTGAACGAAGTGAAGAATCTTGCAAGATACTTTGCTAACGCGCGGTATGACGGTTGCTTATTATAAAGCAGATTGTCGCAAAAGCAATAAAGAAACGTCGTTAACGTAAGGTTATGCTTGACGGGCGGCAAACAAGATTGCCGCAAAAGCAATAAAGATACGTCGTTAACGTAAGGTTACGCTTGACGGGCGGCAAAAAGAATTGCAGTCAAAGCAATAATGATACATCGTTAACGTAAGGTTAAAAACAATTCCGTCTGCGTTTTCCGCCTCATTCCGAATTTTCGGGCGGGCGCGCCGAGCGGTTGACATACAAAAATACACTTTTTAAAATTTTAACGGAGGAATTAAATCGTTATGGCACGTATTGCCGGTGTAGATTTACCCAGAGAAAAGAGAATAGAAATAGGGCTTACCTATATCTACGGTATCGGTTTGAAGACGTCCCAAAAAATTCTTGCGGCGACGGGCATAGACCCCGACACGAGAGTTAAAGATTTGGACGAAAACGCCGTATCCAAACTGAGAGAATATATCGACCATAATTACAGGGTTGAGGGCGAACTCAGAAGCGAGGTTTCGCTCAATATAAAAAGACTTATGGAAATAGGATGCTATCGCGGCATTCGTCACAGAAAAGGTCTGCCCGTACGCGGACAGTCCACAAAAACCAACGCGAGGACGAGAAAGGGTCCCCGCCGCACGGTTGCAAAGAAGAAGGGAGCGAAGTAAGGAGGATAAGGTATGGCATCAGCTAACAACAAAAAGCAAACCGTTTCCAGAAAACGCAGAGAGCTTAAAAAAGTAGATAAGGGTCAGGTTCATATCCAGTCCACTTTCAACAATACGCTTATTACCGTAACCGATTTACAGGGCAACGTAATATCCTGGTCAAGTGCCGGCAGCCTTAACTTCAAGGGTTCCAGAAAAGGCACTCCGTTCGCGGCGCAAATGGCTTGCGAAACAGCGCTTAAAGCCGCTAAGGACCACGGACTGCGTTCTGTGGAAGTTTACGTAAAGGGTCCCGGCGCGGGCAGAGAGTCGGCTATAAGGGCAATCGGCGCATGCGATTTGGAAATTACTTTGATTTCCGACGTTTCGCCCATTCCCCACAACGGTTGCAGACCGCCCAAGCGTCGCAGAGTATAATCGGAGGTAGAAGAAAGATATGGCAACTTACAGAGAAGCAAAATGCCGTCTTTGCAGAAGGGAAGGCGGAAAACTGTTTTTAAAGGGCGATAAATGTTATACGGGCAAATGTCCGTTCGAAAAGAGACCTACCCCTCCCGGAGTACACGGCGCAGGCAGAAAAAAGGTTTCCGAATACGGTCAGCAGCTTCGTGAAAAGCAGAAGGTTAAACGTATTTACGGCGTTCAGGAAGGTCAGTTCCGCGCATATTACGAGAAAGCCGACAGAATGAAGGGCATAACCGGCGAAAACATGCTTTCGCTTTTGGAACGCAGACTCGACAACGTTATTTACCGTATGGGTATAGGCGCAAGCCGCTCGCAGGCAAGGCAGCTTGTAAATCACGGTCATTTTCTTGTCAACGGCAAAAAAGTCAATATTCCTTCCTTTGTAATTAAGGCAGGCGACGTTATAACCGTTAAAGAAAGTAAAGCCTCAAATAAATATTTCGAAGCGATTAAGGCTATGAAAGTGGGCGTTATGCCCAAGTGGTTGGAGTTCAACCCCGAAAAGCTTGAAGGCAAAATCTTAGCGCTTCCCACCAGAGAAGATATCGACAGCCAGATTTCCGAACACATGATTGTCGAATTATACTCCAAATAACATCTAAATTTCAGGAGGTAACAAAATGATCGAAATGGATATGCCCAAAATCGAGGTCGAAGAAAGCGACGATCAAGCCTATGCGAAAGTAGTGGTAGAGCCGCTTGAAAAAGGCTTCGGTCTGACGATAGGCAACTGTCTGAGAAGAATTCTCTTATCGGCGCTTCCCGGGGCGGCGGCGCAGGGCGTAAGATTCCTCGACGGAAGCGTCAAGCACGAGTTTTCCGCTGTCGCAGGCGTCAAAGAGGACGTAACTGAAATTATACTTAATCTCAAATCTCTTGCAATAAAAACCCGCATAACGGACAAGGACTATGTAAAGGTTCTCCGCCTGTACAAGGAAGGTCCCTGCGAGGTTAAGGCAAGCGACATTCAGGAAGATGCCGAAATAGAAATAATAAACGGCGACGCGCACATCTGTACCGTCGACGCCGGCGGCAAAATCGATATGGAAATAACCGTGGGCCGCGGCAGGGGCTATAAGGGCGCGGATCATACCCGTACCGAGCTTCTCGACTATATCCCCGTGGATTCCATCTATACGCCGGTTAAAAAGGTAAACTATTCGGTTGAAAATACCCGCGTCGGACAGAACACCGACTATGACAAGCTTACGCTGGAAGTTTGGACGAACGGCGCGTTCGGCGCAAAGGAAATAGTTTCCCTCGCGGCGAAGATAATGCAGGATCATATTTCGCTTTTCGTAGACCTTTCGGAAACGATAAGGGGTATGGATATTCTCGTCAAGAACGAGGACGACAAGCAACAGAAGATACTCGCTATGGCAATAGAGGAAATGGACCTTTCCGTCCGTTCCTACAACTGCTTAAAGCGCGCAAACATTCATACGGTGGAAGATCTTACAAGAAAGACGGAAGACGAGATGTTAAAGGTAAGAAACCTCGGCAGGAAGTCTTTGGACGAAGTTATTTTGAAGCTTCAGTCTTACGGTCTTACACTTTCTAACAAGGAGGATTAAAAGATGCCCGCAAAATTAGGAATGACGGCTGAGCAAAGACAGGCAATGCTCCGTAACCAGGCTTCCGAACTGTTGTGGTACGGTAAAATAACCACGACCAAAGCGAGAGCTAAGGCTTTGCAGCCCTACGTTGAAAAAATCATAACCAAAGCGGTAAAGGTCTACGACGACAATGTCGAAACGCAGACCAAAAAAGCCGATAAAAAAGGTAAAGAAGTTACCGTAAAATCCATAAAGGACAGTCCCAAAAAGCTTGCGGCGCGCCGCGCTATCATGGCGAAGCTGCGCGACTTGCAGGAAGTAAAGGCTTTCAGCGAAAAGAAGTCCGACTTCAAAAAGAGAACGGCGGATATTCAGCATCCCCTTATGGAAAAGCTTTTCAACGAAATTGCGCCCAAATACGCACAGCGTGCCGAAGAACTCGGTCAGGGCGGCGGATACACGCGCGTATATCTGCTCGGCTCGCGCCGCGGCGACGGCGCGGAAGAAGCTATAATAGAGCTTGTTTAACGCAAACTGAAATGCGGCGGTAAAATCCGCCGCATTTTGTCATAATTTGCCAAATTGCGCAATACATTATAGAGGGTATTAATTTTATTCATATTTGACTTAAAATATTTTTCGGCTAATTGTTGACATATTTTTCAGATATGGTATAATATAACTACAAAACATTTATTCAAGGAGAATTAAAATGGCAGCTAGTAAGAGCGATTATTTTGGCCTCAGCTACATTGTCAGCCTCATTTTGGCTATCATCCCCGTAACATCTTGGATTTGCGGCGCGGTTACCAGATTCCAGGAAGGCAAAATCGTAGCAGGACTTCTGCGTCTGTTGCTTGGCTGGGGTATCATTTGGCTTATCGACTTAATCCTTATGATTGTCAGCAAGCACATTATGCGCATTATTCCCGTATAACTTAAACAAAAAAATCCGTCCGTAAAACGGACGGATTTTTTATATGCTCAGTTTGTCGTAAATATTTCCGTCGAAGGTCTTAAACGCAAAAGTCCTGTTTTCATACACAATATATCCGTGTCCGCTGCCCTCTTTAGGCAGAGAAACCGACCCGGGATTAAGGTGGTAACAGCCGTTTTCAACCGCGTTAAGCGGAACGTGGGTATGTCCGGTGATATATACGCTTCCCTTTTTCAGCGGCGGCGTTTCTCTGTGTCCGTGCGAAAGTATCATTTCCAATCCGTCGGCGAAAACCGCGGCATAACCGCACAAAACGGGGAAGGGCAAAACCATTTGGTCGACTTCGCTGTCGCAGTTGCCCTGCACGCAGATAATTTTGTCCTTCAAGCCGGAAAGGATACGCACAACCTCCTGCGGAGAATATTCCGCAGGCAAAGGGTTTCTCGGCCCGTGGTAAAGTATATCGCCTAAAAGAAGAAGCTTGTCCGCCTTTTCCCGTGCGAACGCTTCCGCCGTCAGACGGCAGTATTCGGCGGAGCCGTGAATATCGCTTGCTATTAAAAATTTCATACAAATATAATACCACTGCGGCGGCGGAGTGTCAACTCCGACCGCCGCAATTTTTAAATCAGCGGAGAGAACAGTTTCAGAAGAAATCTGCAAAAACGTCGCGGCGCGCTTATACGTTTTTCGTCGAGCGGGGAAGAAAGTTTTAAACAAGCGTCGAAATCCTTTTCCGCAAGACCGGTCATTTGCCCGTCAAACTTTATTCCGCATTCAAAGTTATAGTGCATGGAACGGAAGTCGAAGTTGTAGCTTCCCAGATAGACGTCGCCGTCGCAGATAAGGCATTTGGCGTGCATGAACCCGGGCGTGTATTCGTAAAACTTCACGCCCGCCTCGGCAAGCGGTTTAGCATACGCCTTTGAAATTTCAAACGCATATTTCTTATCGGGAATATGCGGTATTATTATTTTTACGTCCACGCCGCGTAAAGCCGCAAACCTGAGCGCCGCCGCGGTTTTTTCGCCTGTGCAGAAATACGGTGTGAGAATATGAATACGCTCGGCGGCTCTGTTTAAAGCGCAGACGTACGCGTCCTCGCAAAATGCCCTGTAAGGCGGACTGTCGTAAAAAGGCATACATGAAAAATTTCCGCCCGACGGCAGCTCCGTTTCGAAGCTTTTGAACCAGACCGATAAAAACATCGCTTCCAGCGCCTTAGCCGCCGCGCCGTAAACGCCGACGCCGCTGTCCTTCCAGTAGCCGTGCGGGCTGTCTATATTCGCATACTCGTCGGCAATGTTTATCCCGCCGGTGAAGGCGGCTTTGCCGTCGACGGATATAATTTTGCGGTGGTCGCGGAAGTTGAGGCGGGCGCGGGGGAAGGGGGTCAGCCTGTGAAAAATTTTGACTTCGGCACCAAGCTTTTCAAGCCGTTTTATCTGTTTTTTGCCTATTCTGAAAGCCGAGCCTATTCCGTCGTAAATAATTTTTATTTCCGCACCGTTGCGCGCGGCGGAGTTCAAGGCCTCCGTAAGTCTTTCAAACACCGCGCCGCGGCTAATTATAAAAAATTCCAGATAAACGCTTTTACGCGCCTTTGAAATTTCTTCGAATACCGCGTCGAAAAATTTGCTTCCGCAGTCGAAGTATTCCGCCCTGTCGTAGCCGGCAACGCATGCCCCGCAACAGCTTTTACCGTCAGGCGTTTTAATTTTCAGCAGTCCGCACGGCTTCCGCTTTACAGTGGCAAGCAGGTATATGACAGCGCCCGCTATGGGCAAAGCGGTGATAAGCACAAACCAGGCACACTTTGCTTCGGGTGCGCCGCCGCGCGCAAAAAGCGCCGTCGCCGCAGCCGCAGTCACTATCCAGATTGCGGCATACACAATTGCGGACGGCAGAAAGGAAGGGATATAAAAGCACAAAAAAATAATTGCGGTCGCCTGAACCGCAATCGTGACAATATATAAAAAATTCAAAGAAAAAATAAATTTCGGTAAATTGCGCATACGGGTATCGAAACCCGCGGTATGCGTCAGAGAATCATTTTAAGCACCGTCATTTTGGCTTTGTTGGACGAAGCGATATTTTCGTAGCGCTCCGCAATCAATGCAGCGGGGTCGTACTCGGTTTTAACTTCTATGTCGAACACGTCGGTCCTGACGGCGCCGCGCAACAGCATATTAATAACCCCGTCGGTGTAGCCGTAAGCGTTGGTCACGCCGAAAATTTTCAAATTTTTCTCAAGCACGTCGCATACGTCTATATTGCTGTGCATTGCCGTGTAACCGCTAAGAACTATGCTTTTTTCCTTGCCGATAAGTCTTGCAGGCAAATTCATAGGCAGGCGCGAGCTTGCCGAATATATCGCCGCGTCGCACAGCTCGCCGCTTGTCGCGTCCGTAACGTTGCCTTCAAGGTCGTCGTCGTCGGGGAAAGCGTAACTTATGCCGCACTTTTTCGCTTTATCCAAATTGCTGGGATTGTTTTCGATAACAATGGGAATCAACTTATGATATTGCAGAACCTGCGCTATTATGTTGCCCATAAAGTCGCCGCCGATTACCGCAACTCTCTGACCCGCGGAAAGATTAAGTTTGTCATAAATATTTTCGGCAATTCCCGTCATTTCTATGCAAAGCGCAAGCATATCGTCAAGGTTGTCGGGCAGAGGTGTAACCTCAGTATAATCGCATACGACGAAATCGCGCAGAAAACCGTCGAAATCTCTGCCGGCAAGCGCTATATCAGTGCAATTTTCTTTTTTACCGCTTTTGCAGGCAAGACATTTGCCGCAGCCCCTTGCGGGATGAAGATACACGCGCTTATTCTTCTTTATGCCGTAACAGTCCGCGCCCGCTTCGGTAACTATACCGACGGCGAACCTGCCTAACGTCTTGGGATATTTTGCGGTAATCTCCCCGCCCCATAACAGGGCGTCGTAATTGGAGAGTAGCAGATGCGTAACTTTAACTTTTACCTGCGTGGGCGAAATTTCCGCCGACGCGGCAGGCGTATTTACCAAATTACGCACGCCGTTTAAAATCCAGTTATCCATAAATTACCTATATTATACGATAAAAACGCCTTTTTGGCAACTAAAATAACCTAAAAACGCAAAATAAGCAACTTTTTTAAAACATATGTTTTTTTGTCGAATAGCCGTAAAATCAATTGACTTAACTTGTTATATTGTATATAATTATTAAGATTTAAAGAATTAAGCATTAAAAAGAGGTAACATTATGAAGCCCGAAATACATCCCGACTATCATGAAGTAACGGTTGTATGCGCTTGCGGAGCTACTTTCAAGACCGGTACGACAAAGAACGTCGAAACCTTAAAGGTTGATATCTGCAACAAATGTCATCCGTTTTTCACCGGTAAGCAGAAGCTTGTTGATACAGGCGGCCGTGTAGACAAGTTCAACAAAAGATACGGTTTGTAAACAATGTGGCTCCAAATTTTTTTGGAGCTATATTTATTTATTCCGCTGCGTAAATTAATTGTAAGGAGGGTATTCCTTGCAGACCGAAAACAAATCAAAGGTAAAAATGGCAAAACAGAAAAAAAATTGTACTTATATCGGCGGTCAGGCAGTGCTTGAAGGCGTTATGATGATGGGCAGGCAGTCCATGGCAACCGCCGTGCGCGACCCCGCGGGTGAAATTCAGATTGAAGCCAAAAGGCTGAACAGGAATAAACACGTCCGCCGCGCAAGCAAAATTCCGTTCGTCCGCGGCATAGTAAATCTTGTCGGATCTCTTGTGCGCGGCACAAAAACGCTTATGCGTTCCGCCGCGGTTTACGGCGAGGACGACGAGGAAGCGGGCAGACTGCAAAAGTGGCTGGCGGAAAAATTCAAAGTAAGCCTTATGGATATAATAGCCATTATTTCCGCCCTTTTGGGCGTGGTAATAGCGGTGGGTATATTCATATTTCTTCCGCGCGTGCTTGTGGATTTAATTCCGACCATTGACGAACAGCACTGGGCATATTATGTGCTTTTGGGCGTTTTCAAGCTTGCGATATTTTTAATTTATCTCGGTCTGATACTGTTTTTAAAGGATATCCGCCGTTTGTATATGTATCACGGGGCGGAGCATAAAACCATTAACGCGTACGAGCGCGGTATAGAGCTTACGCCCGAAAACGTAAAAAAATGCTCGCGCATACACGACAGATGCGGAACGTCTTTCCTCTTTATCGTACTGTTTATCAATATCGTAGCCATATCGGTTGTGACCTGGGCGTTCTATACTTATGTATGGAGCATAGATAACAGTATCGCAAAATTTTTCGTCAATATCGGCATAGAGGTGGTTTTGCTTCCGATTATTTCGGGAGTCTCGTATGAAATTTTAAAATTCCTCGCCCGCTTCGACAACAAGTTCGCGGCAATATTCAAGTGGCCGGGCAAGCTGATACAAAAATTGCTCACCACGCGCGAGCCGGAAGAACAAATGATTGAAGTTGCAATTGCGGCTTTCAATAAAGTTTTGGAAATGGAAGCGGACGAAACCGTCCCCGAAACGCAATTTATGACGGGCGGCATACTTTCCAAAATGCTTGCCGCGACAAAAAAGAAATTCGCCGAAAACGGAATAGACGAAAGCGACGCAGAGTGGATATATTCGCTTGTATTGGGAATCAAACGCAGCGGGCTTGCTTCGGAAGCCATGGTAAAACCTTTTGAAAGCAAACGCATTAACGAGATAGTGGAAATGCGTCTTACCGGCAGACCGCTTTGGTATATAATAGGCGATACGGAATTTTACGGTTGCAGAATCAAAGTGGACGAACGCGCGCTTATCCCCAGACCTGAAACCGAGCTTCTTGCCGAAACTGCGGTTAAATCCGTTGAAAACGGGGATAAAATTCTCGATATGTGTACGGGGTCGGGCTGTATAGCCGTGTCGGTTGCAAAGCACTGCGTCGGCAAACAGGTAACGGTCACGGGTGCGGATTTGTCGGACGCGGCGGTAATGCTTGCGCGCGAAAACGCGGCGCTTAACGGTGTTGACGTCAACTTTATCCAAAGCGATATGTTCTCCAACGTGCGCGGCAGGTTCAATTTGATAATATGCAACCCGCCTTATATTAAAAGCGGGGACATACCACTGTTACAGAAGGAAGTGCGTGAGCATGAGCCGAAAATTGCATTGGACGGCGGCGCGGACGGTTTGGATTTTTACCGCGCTCTCGCCAAAGATATAAGGCATTATCTTGCAAAGGACGGCGTCCTTCTGCTGGAATGCGGAGAGGGTCAGACCGACGAAATTTTAAAGCTTTTCGGCAAGCGCGATTACGCAATGGTCATAAAAGATTTAAGCGGAGTAGACCGCTTCCTTAAAATTGCTTTTTAATAGAGTAAGGTTAAGTTTGACCGGCGGCAAGGCGTGCTTCCGCAAAAGCAATAAAGATACACCGTTAACGTAAGGTTAAGTTTGACCGGCGGCAAGGCGTGCTTCCGCAAAAGCAATAAAGAT
>ERZ777011.1113-NODE-1113-length-32177-cov-4.359504_pt1 | contig 32177 bp, 22 predicted proteins | sample MGYA00374964_ERZ777011 | MGnify/ENA primary metagenome ERZ777011 (study PRJEB29310, sample SAMD00008975) | mouse gut metagenome | study: EMG produced TPA metagenomics assembly of the Metagenome analysis of fecal microbiota from mouse which was promoted...
AGGTCGGGAGAAGCCGGTCCCGGGAAGCCGGGAGCCGGTCAGAGGAGGGCTTGGGAAACCGCTGCCGGGATTTCGGACGACAGCCGGAGGCAGTACCGCTGCTGGAGGACAAGTGGCTGCAATTGTGTGCCATTTATCCTCATATTAAGCCGTTTCAGGACCAGCGAGAGTATCTTTCCATCAGACCGCAGGATTTCGTACTGTTTTCTGCGGATTCCTATAAGGCAGCAGGCAACAGCTTTATGCTTCATGGATATTACAACTATCGGCACCTGATTCTGGCCAGGGAAGAAAGGCGGGGAGAAATCCTGTATTATGTAGGTGTTCCGGGGAATTATTATGACAGGGAGAAACAAGTGGCGGTCATGTTTGGTTTTGAGAGCTTTGAATGTGCCCAGGAACCTGCGCAGTCGTCGGATTTTGGGTATTATATGATGCGGGTGCAGATCTAAAAGGAGGGGTCAGGTTACCCCGGAGCCAAAGGGCGGAATAAAGCTTTCCTCCGCCGTGGCGCCCTCCTGGAGGAAGCCGTTTTCAATGCCGATCTTTTCTGCAAAGTCCAGCACCCGCTGATATTCATCCTCGGTGAGACGGCGGTTCAAGTCGGGTATATGTGCGGTATGTGCCAGGGGAGTATACTGGTTCATAATACTGACATAAATGTCGTTTCCGTAAGTGTCATGCAGATACCGCAGAACTTTCTTGGAATCCTTTACCTGGCCGGGGAGTACAAGATGGCGCACGATGATCCCCCGCCGCATCATGCCGGCAGCCTCATCGAATTTCGGAGGGCCTGCCTGGCGGAACATTTCCGAAATGGCGGCTGTGGCTCTTGTAAAATAGTCCGGGGCATGGGAAAAGGCTTCGGAGAGCGGGGAAGAATAATATTTGAGATCCGGCAGCCAGATGTCCACCAGCCCTTCCAGAAGGCGGAGGGAAGCGGGCAGCTCATAGCTGCCGGTATTGTATACTACGGGAATGGACAGGCCCCGGGCTTTTGCCAGCTCAAGGGCGCGGCAGACCTGGGGGAGGAAGTGGCCGGCAGTCACAAGGTTGATGTTTGCGGCTTGCTTCTCCTGAAGCTCCAGGAAGATTTCTCCCAGCCGTTCGGGCGTGACGGAACATTCTCCTCTGCGGCCGGCAATGGTATGATTCTGGCAGAAAACACACCGAAGGCCGCATCCGAAGAAAAAGACCGTACCGGATCCCCGGGAGCCGGAGATACAGGGCTCCTCCCAAAAGTGCAGGGCAGCCCTGGCCACACCGATTGCGGCAGTCTGGCCGCAGAAGCCGCTCTGACCGGCTGCCCGGTTGGCATGACACTCCCTGGGACAGAGGGTACAGTCAGACATATAGGCATTTATCCGAGAAAGAGTCATTTCCACAGGCCTCCTTTTGCATTTCCGAAGTGCTCATCTTTATGAAAATACCGTATATCCGGGCAGGACTCCACCCGGCTTCCTCACGGCACATGGGAGGTTCTGCTTAGTGCTGCTTTGTTCCCAACCTGACACGGTTCACAGTTCCCATTGCGCGAGACCGAATTTCATTATCCTGCCACAAATATACGGCTTTATTAGTGTATCGGTTTTTACGGAGTTTGTCAAGGGTTTGCAGCACCTTGAAAACAAAAGGGGTTTATGATAGGATATTTTTGAAACCTGTATACAATTGATTCGTGTATTTCCGGAATTGACAAAACGGAATTGTGGAGGAGAACATGCGGATTGCAATCTGCGATGACGAGGCGGCCCAGCGGCAGCTTTTGAAGAAGTATCTGGAGGAATGGGCAAGTCAGAACAGGGTCATATTGGAGACAGAGCTGTTTGCCGGCGGGGAAAGCTTCCTTTTTGCCTGGGAGGACAACAGAGAATATGACCTTCTGATCCTGGATATTGAGATGGTGCGGCTCAGCGGCATGGAGCTGGCGGAGGAAATCCGTAAGAAAGACGAAGAGATCCCTATCCTTTTTGTAACGGGATATGAGAAATATATGCTGCAGGGCTATGAGGTGTCCGCTCTGCACTATCTGCTGAAGCCTGTCTCCAGGGAGAAGCTGTTTGAAATTCTGGACAAACTGCGGATGAAAAGAAAGCGGGAGGATAAAATTTTCTTTCAGATGGAGAAAGGCCCGATTTCACTGCAGGCGTCAAAAATCTGGTATATTGAGGCCATGGCCCATCAGAGTATTTTATATACGGAGGACGAGAACTATACGCTGCGTTCTTCGATTGGGGAGGCAGTACGGCAGCTTGCGGGGAGGAAGGAATTTGTGCGCTGCCATCGTTCTTATCTGGTAAATGTACTGCACATTGCCGCGATCACGAAGCCGGAGCTGATTCTTGACGACAAGCGCAGACTACCGTTAAGCCGAAGCGCAGAGAAGGAAGTTAACCGGCTTTTTGTGGAGATGTTTAGGGGATGACGGTGATGATTTGGCAAATAACGGGTATCTTTTTGATTCTGCTGGTGATAAACCTGCTGCTGTGGAAATTTGCCATGCCCGGGTATGTGAGCCGCAGGCTCCTGCGTTTCCAGAACGAGCTGGTGAACAGGCACTATGTTGAGGTAGAGGCTGTCTACCGTGAAATGCGGGGCTGGAGGCATGATTATCACAATCATATACAGACTTTAAAGGCTTATATGAGCCTGACCCAGTACGAAGAGGTGATTCGGTATCTGGAATCCCTGGACAAGGATCTGACATCGGTGGATACTCTGCTGCGTACCGGTAATATTATGATAGATGCCATTTTAAACAGTAAGCTGTCGCTGATCCAGAAGCGGGATATTAAGACGGATGTGACTGCAGTGGTGCCGGGAGAGATTCCCATTTCGGATGTGGATCTGGCGGTTCTGATCGGCAATCTTCTGGACAACGCCATGGAAGCCTGCGCCAAGGTGCCGGTTCAGGATCGCTTTATACGAATTTACATTGATGTTCTGAAGAAACAGCTGTATATTGCCGTCACCAACTCTATGGAGGGCAGGCCTGCACGCAGGGGAGATCGTTTCCTTTCGGACAAGCAGGGCAGCCATGGTTTCGGGCTGATGAGGATCGACGACATTGTAAAAAGAAACGGAGGCTTTATCAACCGTCAGACAGAGGAGGGCGTGTTTGCCACGGAGGTGACGCTGCCGCTGATAAAGCCGTAACGCAGAATACGAAAGAAGACAAAATCGGGGAAGGCCGGCACTTTGTAAGGAAGTGCCGGCCCTTGGCATTGTGCGACGCCGGAAAAGCCGGTTTGGCGGGTATGCGCCAGGGCGATGCGGGTTTCGCGGCCGGGCAGGAGCGGTGCAATTAGTGCAGCCAGGCATGTCATTCGTGCAGGATTTTATCATTTTACCGGATTTTGTGCTACACTGAACATTGTAATAAGCAGGCAATGCTGTTTTGGAAAACAAGCCTTTTAAAGGAGAATGCACATGCTGAGATCTCATGTCTTTGAAGACCGGGCAAAACGTAAATACGGACTGGTCAGCAATTACATTTACAATATGAAAGCGGGCAGGGAGTGGGACCGGAAGTTGTTTTGGGCTCAGATTCTGATGATTATTCCCAATGTGGGGGCGTCTTTGCTGGGTACCTTCCTGCCCTCCCGGCTGGTGACGGATCTGACCGCACAGGTGGGAGTACGGCAGCTTCTCCTGGAGACGGGATTGATTGCCCTGGCCATGTGGCTTTGCAGTATGGTATTCAACATAGCACTGGATTACTGTGATCTGATGGGAGATCTGATCAGCACCCATTATGCAGGGAAGTATGCTCAGAAAGCCATGGACGTGGACTATGATTATCTGGAGGATGCCGAATTTCAGAAAGTATCCGGAAACGCATGGAGGGTGGCTCGTTACGGACAGGGTGTGGCCCATGCGGTGCTTGCACTGCCCTTATTCCTTTCTTCCATGGTGGGAGTGCTGGTATACGGGTTTCTGCTGATCCGCAGAAGCGTGATCCTGCTCCTGGCTGTCTCGGCCTCGGTGGGGATCAGCCTGTGGCTGCTGGCCATTGCCAGGAAAAGGCATAGTCAGTATTATGAAAAGCTGCAGCGCTCCGCCAGACGGGAAAGCTATATCTCGGCCCAGGCCGCTGACAGTGCGGCGGGGAAGGATATACGGATTTACCGGCTGATGGATTGGTTTATCGGAAAATATGACGAGTCCTTAAAGGAAATGGGTAAAATATATGGAGCTATCCATGACTGGTATGTCTTCCGCAACATTTCCCATGCCTTTTTGCAGATGATAATGAATGCGCTGGCTTTCGGACTGCTGGTACATATGCTGGTAAGGGGGGAGATTACTCCGGCGGAATTTGTATTTTATATTGGTCTGGTAAGCGGCTTTTCCCTCTATTTCGAGGAGGCCCTGCGTCAGATTATGAGTTTTAACAATACCAGCGCATCCATCAGCTACATCCGGGAATTTCTGGAGACGAAGGACACCTGGAACCGGGGGGAGGGCGTGGGGAAGGAGCGGCTGGAGCAGTTTCGCAGCCGGGCTGTGAAGCTGGAGCTGCGAAACGTGTCCTTCACTTATCCCGGGAGTGAAGTCCCTACGCTGAAAAATATCAGCGCCGTGATCAGGCCCGGGGAGAAAGTGGCGCTGATCGGTCTCAACGGAGCAGGGAAAACCACGCTGGTGAAATTGATCTGTGGCTTTTACCATCCTACGGAGGGGGAGATCCTGTTAAATGATATTCCCGCTCAGGAATTTAACAGGGAGGAGTATTACAGTCTGGTATCCGTGCTGTTTCAGGATTCCACACTGCTTGCCCTCACCCTGGATGAAAATCTGACCGGCCAGCCCCGGGAGAAGACGGATCGTCAGAGATTGAAAAGAACCCTGGATTTATCGGGCTTTGCAGATGTTTATGAAGGGCTGGCGGAAAAAGGGGACACTCTCCTGGTAAAGGAATTGAACCGGAATTCCACGGACTTTTCCGGTGGGGAGCGCCAGAAAATGCTTTTTGCCAGGACACTGTACCAGAATGCGCCTCTGGTAATTCTGGATGAGCCTACCGCCGCATTGGATCCCATTGCGGAGAATGAGCTTTATATGAATTACGGGAAGGCGATGGAGAATAAAACGGGCATCTATATTTCCCATCGGCTGTCCAGTACCAGGTTCTGTGACCGTATCCTGCTTCTGGAGCATGGCGAGATCATAGAGGAAGGCACCCATGAGGGACTGCTGAGGGGAAAAACCCGTTATGCGGAGCTTTTTGAGGTGCAAAGCCAATATTATAAGGAAGAGGTGGAGAGAAAGCGAAGGAGCGCATTTATGGATGACGTCTACCGGGCCAATGCAGGGGAAAGGGGTGTGTTCGATGAGTAGAAAGGACTGGAAGCTGGTGATTTCCGTGCTGGGCAGCCTTTCGGGGAAGCATAAGGATGTGCTGGCCGCCATGGTGGGTTTGGGCGTACTGGCAGGGGCGCGCCCCTTTATAGCGGTAATCCTCACCGGAATGCTTGTGGATGCAGTCTATGGGGGCAGGGAGCTGGGGGAGCTTTTGCGCTATGTAGCCGTGGGTGTGGGCGTGACCTTTGTTATACAGATTCTGGAAGGGATCATGACCATGTTCTTTAACAGGAAGCTGGAATATATGCAGGAGATCCAGGCCGGGCCCCTCAATGAAAAGAGCATGGAAATGGATTATGAGTACCTGGAAAATGCGGAAGTCCAGGAGATGAGGCAAAGGGTGGAACGCTTGGGAGGCTGGAGCCTGACCGCGCAGATGCTGAGTACATTGAATAAGATTACCCGGAATCTGACGGCGGTGGCGGTGGCAGTGGTGGTGGCAGTGCCCATGCTTTTTCGGGGCAGCCACAGCTTGTCCCGGGGCTTTGCAGGTTCCTGGCTGATGGCCGTATTGTTTCTGGCAGCGGTAATGCTGCTGATCCTGCTGGAATTTAAGCTTGGCAGGTATTTTAACCGCAAGGTGGCGGAAAGCAGGCAGCAGATGTCCGGCTATGAAAACCGAAAGAAGTATTATCTGGAAATCCTGTCAGAGCCGGAAAAGCAGAAGGATTTAAGAATTTGCAGGCAGCAGGGCCTGTATGAGAAGGAGTTCGCGGATGTGGCCCGGGGCATTCGGAGTACGGCAGGCAAGGTGGCGAAGCATGTCTGCTGCAGTATTTCCGTGGAACAGACTATTTCCGCATTTACGGGATTTCTGGTGTACGCCTTTGCCGGACTTCTGGCCTGCGGGGGAATGATAAGCATTGGCGGTGTAGTGACATATGCAGCCAGCGTCCTGAAATTCACGGAGAGCATGGGCAGCCTGGTATATCAATTAAGCTGGCTTGGCGGAAATGTGGCCAGGGCCCGGGATTATACGGACTATATGGCACTGCCCCAGCGTAAGCATGCAGGTACCATTCCCGTGGAAAAGCGGAGGGACGACCGATTTACGGTGGAGTTTGACCATGTTTCTTTCCGGTATCCGGGCACGGAAACCTATGTGATCCGGGATTTAAGCCTGAAATTTGAGATCGGCGAGAAGATGGCCATCGTGGGCAGAAACGGTTCGGGCAAGAGTACCTTTATCAAGCTGCTCTGCCGGCTGTACGATGTAACGGAAGGCTGTATCCGGGTAAACGGCATTGACATAAGGAAATACAATTATGGGGAATACAGCGATCTGTTTGCGGTGGTATTTCAGGACTTTCAAGTATTTGCTTTTCCTTTGGGGGAAAATGTGGCAGCCGGTTTCGCAGTGGAGGAGGAGCGGGCGAAGGATGCCCTGGAGCGCGCAGGTATGGGGGAGCGCTGCCGCAGATTGGAGGCCGGACTGTCTGCCTGTATCGGCAAGGAATTTGCAGAGGAGGGCGTGACGTTTTCCGGCGGGGAGAAGCAGAAGATCGCCATTGCCCGTGCCATCTACAAAAATGCTCCTTTCGTCATCATGGATGAGCCTACCGCCGCGCTGGATCCGGAATCGGAATGCGAGGTGTATGCGGGGTTTGACAGGATGGTGGGCAGGAAGACAGCGATCTATATTTCCCATCGTCTGGCCTCCTGCAGGTTCTGTCAGGATATTCTGGTATTTGACCAGGGGAAGGTAGTCCAGAGAGGGCGGCATGAGGAGCTGGAAGAGCAGGACGGCCTGTACCGGGAGCTGTGGAATGCCCAGGCCCAGTACTACGCATAATGCCGGCGGCGCTATTTCTCGGGGTACATCCAGCCGGAATAGTTCATGATGGACATTTTTTCCTGCCGTTCTTTGGCAAAAAGGGTTTTGTTTCGATACTCCCGGGGCGTCGTCTGCATGACCTCCATAAAGTGCCGGTTAAAGCTGGACACGGAATGAAAGCCCACCATTTCGGAAATATCGAGAATGGAGTGCTCTGTGCTGCGGAGCAGGTTACAGGCCTTATTGATACGCGTACTGTTCAGGAATTCCAGAGGGCTTTTGCCGATGATGTCGTGAAATACGCGCCGGAAATGGGTGGGGCTGAGGCAGCAGATGCTGGCCAGATAATCGACGTCGAAAGGCTCGTCGTAATGATCCTCTATGTAGTCCAGCACCGGGGAAAGCACCATGGCATTTTCCGGGGGCTGGCTGGTGGAGGTTGCTATATGGCCGCTTTTGTCCTGAATGCGGTGCAGCTCAATACAAAGGGACAGCAAAAGGCCCATAGAGCTGGTCCTGTAGTGGGGGGGGCAAAATTCGATTTCCCGAATAGCCATTGTAGTGAGCTCATAAAGGCAGGGAAATTCCTCCCGGCTCAGAATATGGCGATATTCCTTATAAGCGCTGAGGGACAGGTCGAAGCCCTGAAGATCCGGCGCCACACGTTTAAAAAGATCCTGGGTATTTAAAAACAGGTAGGACCACCGGCTCTCGGTGCCGGGAGAGCTGTAGGTGGTGTGGGGAATATTTCTGGGTATGCAGGTGACATCCCCTTCTTTAAAGAAGAGGCGTTCTCTGCCGTTGAATTCCATGTAGCCGCTGTCGGAATGGCATAAACCGATCTCCAGGCAATTATGAAAATGCAGATGCTTGCTGGGAACATTGGAAATCTTCCAGTGGTCTCCCGTCAGAAGGAGCACGGGAAAATCCGACGGCAGATAATAATTGCGGTATTCGGCAATATCACTTTTAGGTCTGGGCATAACGGCATCCTCCATGCTGAAACAGGCAGAAATATACATAAACATCCGCGGCAGATATAACGGGCTGCGTATTTTGACCGTAACTATTCAAATTCAGTATAGCATAAACGGTCTTATTTGTGCACTCAGAAATATTTATTTGTTAAAAAATGTGTTGTGCAGAACGGTAAAATTTCCCGTAAGTTGAAAAATATGGTATGATGGATGAGAAGGAGGATCCCGAAATGCGGAGATATGATTTCAGAGAGGAGGGGGCCGGCCTTTACACCAGGGAGAAAGGATTCGGTTTCGTTACGGAGAAGAACAGAAGAGACGACTCCCTGCTGCAGATTGCTGAGCTGAACGGCGGTTTTGACGTGCCCTATTGGTATCGGGGAGAAAGCCTGACGGAAATTCGGCAGGACCAATGGGGCTGCTATGTAGATTCCGCAGAGGCTGTGGCCAGAGTGGAAGCAGAGCCGCAACGGCTGATCCCTCTTTGCTTTAAGGCGGATGTGGAAGAGCCGGGTAATTACGAGGTGGAGCTTGTGCTGCACGGCGGAGGGGAAATCAGCGTGTTTGCCGGGCCAAGGCGGCTTGTCTGCAGGAAGTGTGCAGCCGGGGAGGAGACATGGAGGTGTCGTTTCTTATTAAATGTCTGTGACATTATCCCCCGGGGGAAGGAACGGAGCTTCGCCAGGCGCAGCATTGATGTTGCCGTAATCGGCGGACAGGTACGGCTTTCGGCGGTAAGCTTTAAAAGGATTGACTGTCCTACCCTGTATATAGCAGGAGATTCCACTGTCACGGATCAGCCGGGGGAATATCCCTATGCTCCGGGCACAAGCTACGCGGGCTGGGGGCAGATGATCGGCTGTTGCCTTCCGGAGGGTGCGGCGGTCTCCAATCATGCGCATTCGGGCCTGACGGTGGAGAGCTTTCGGACGGAAGGCCATTACGCCATTGTCCGGGAATACATCCGTCCGGGGGACTATCTGATGCTGCAGTTCGGTCATAACGACCAGAAGCTGATGCACCTGCAGGCGGAGGGCGGCTACCGGGACGGCCTGATCCGCTATGTGGAGGAGGCACGGCAGGCCGGGGCATATCCCATCCTTGTCACGCCTCCGGCACGGAATTCCTGGAAGGCGGACGGCAGCACTTACAATGACCTGCTGGAAAAATATGCGGAGGTCTGTATCGGGCTGGGACGTCAGTATCAGGTGCCGGTGATCGACCTGCACGGTCTGAGCATGGACTGGATTAAAAAGAGCGGCCTGGAGGCCGTAAAGGCATATTTTTACCCCAGGGATTATACCCATACCAACGATTACGGGGCTTATAAGATGGCCGGCTTTGTGACGGCAGACTATCGGAGGGCAGCGCAGGAGGCCGCGGCAGAGGGCCGGAAGGACGGGGAGGCATACAGGAGGCTGGCCGGGCAGGTGGTGGAGAAGGGGGTTCCCTGGGAGGCGGCGGGAACCATCCGGCTGCCGGAGATTCCTCCGCGGTACCGCCAGGTATCCCGGCCTGAAGAGAACGGGGATCCGTTCCCGGATCCGGAGAGGCCGCAGGATCCTTTGACCCGGGCCGAGGCGCTGGATCTGGTCATTCGGGCGGCGAGGCTGTTTCCGGTCAATGTGTTCAACGACCTGTATGAGGATATTGTGGGGCATGAATGGTATGCCGGGACCGTGGAATGCGCCGGGCAGAACGGGATCATTCCCTCCTGGATGACAGTGAACCGGAGGCTTGAGCCGGATAAGCCGGTGACGCTGGAGGAATTTCTGGTGCTGATAATGGGAGGATATAAGTGCAGGAAGCTGATGCCGAAGGAAATTCCCTGTCCCTTTGACGGCATCTGCGGGCAATACGCCCTTTCCCACGTACGGGCGGCTTTTGCCCTGGGGGTGGTGGAAGCCGGGGAGGACTTAAAGGAAATTCTGACGAGGATGCGGGGGGTTGAAATCTGCAGGGCCCTGGATATTTAGCCGATGTAAGGCAGGAAAGGAAGGAACGCGTATGGTAAAGGGATTTAAGATGAAACTATTTCCGGGACAGGAGGAGGAATATGAGAGACGCCATAATCTGCTGTGGCCGGAGATGAAGGAGATGATCCATGAGCACGGCGGCAGGAATTATACCATCTTCCTGGACAGGGAGACACTTACCCTCTTTGGGTATATAGAAATTGAAGACGAGGGAAAATGGGCAGCAGGGGCGGACACGGCCGTCAATCGCAAATGGTGGGACTACATGGCGGATATTATGGAGACAAACCCTGACAACAGCCCGGTATCCACAGACCTGAAGACGGTATTTCACCTGGATTAGGGAGCAGGCTTCCCACCGGAAGAAACACGGAAGGGAACCGTCCGGGATTTGCGGAAACTGCCTTGCGGGGAAAGGATTGGTTGTGATATACTGATTTTACGTCGGTAGTCCGTGAGACGGAGTAAAAGGGCGCGAAAGGAGAAGGAATATGAATAAGAGTGCACTTTATCAATTATCTTACGGGGTTTATGTTGTCAGTACATGGGATAAAGGGAGGGCTACAGGCTGTACGGCAAACAGTGCCATGCAGATTACTTCGTCGCCGGCTACGGTGGCAGTGAGTATTAACCATGATAATTATACCAATCAGTGTATTCAGGACACCGGGAAGTTTGCGGTTTCCGTTCTGGGGGAGCATACCGATCCCGGAGTGATCGGGACGTTTGGCTTCTACAGCGGAAAGGACACCAATAAGTTTGATAAGGTGGAGCCTGTCATAAAGTCCTTTTTGCCGGTAGTACCGGACGCCTGCGGATATATTGTGTGTGAAGTGATCGATAAGCTGGAAACCTCCAGCCATACCGTATTCCTGGGGAAGGTGGTGGATGCGGATGTGTTAAAGCAGGACACCCCCATGACTTACGCATACTATCATAACGTTATCAAGGGTAAGAGCCCGAAGAACGCTCCCACATATCAGGGGGAAGGCGAATAGTGCCTTTGAGGCCGGCACAGATAATCAGCCCGGGGAGGCGGGGGATTCTTCTGTTTTCCTGTTTCGGATCCGCAGCTCAGTGAAGAATGTCTTCAGAAGAGTGCTGCATTCCTGTTCCAGGATACCCCTGCTTACCTGGGCCTGATGATTAAATTCCGGCATTTCCAGGATATTCAGGATGGAGCCTGCGCAGCCGGCCTTTGGGTTCATACAGCCGATGACTACCTCCGGGATACGTGCCTGGATGATAGCTCCTGCGCACATCTGGCAGGGTTCCAGGGTCACGTAGAGGGTGCAGCCCTCCAGCCGCCAGTCTCCGATTATTTTGCTGGCTTTGCGAATGGCGGTCATTTCGGCGTGGCAGAGGGTGTTTTTATCGGTATTGCGACGGTTGTAGCCCCGCCCGATCACTTTTCCTTCATATACAATGACACAGCCGATGGGCACTTCTCCGAGAGAATATGCTTTCTTTGCCTGTTTCAGGGCTTCCCGCATATATTTTTCCTGAATCGTTGTAACAGCTGCCATATCTTCCTCCGATACACTGAAAACGGTGTAAGCTGAATTTGACAATTTTCCCAATTAATTATAGTATAAAATGAAAGAGTCCGCACGTCAATCCAGAGTGGTCAAGTACACTGCGCTGTTTTCCGCGGAACCGGAAAGGAAGCAAAAAGAATGGTATCAATTAAAGAGGTTGCAAGACATGCAGGAGTGGCGATTTCCACGGTATCAAAGGTGCTGAACGGTTATCCCAATATCAGTGAGGAGACGAAGAAAAAAGTCAACGATGCAATCAGGGAGCTGAATTATATCCCCAATTCCATTGCCTCAGCCCTTTCCTCCAAGCAGTTCGGCCGCCTGGCCCTGCTCCTGGATCCCAAGCGCCAGACCCAGGCCATTGACCAGATTTTCATGCAGTATTTGCTGGGAGCCCTGGATAAGGCGAAGGAGCTGAACGTGGAGGTGGTGACGGTATTTGAGTCCATGGTTCGGGAAATGGATGCGGAGGAGCTGACAAGATACTTTTTATCTCAGAGCATATCGGGAATCATTATCTATGGCCTTTCCAAGGAAGATAAAATATTACAGAAGCTCATCGAGGACCGTAATTTTGCCTGCGTGGTGGTGGATGCGCCCGTTGTCAACGAGAGGACTACATCTGTCAGTATCGATCATGAGCAGGCGCAGTACGATGTGGCGAAGAAAACGGTATTGGACGATAAGTGCAAATCCATTCTGTACATTTCGGGGAAGAAGGACGGCTTTGTCACGGAACAGCGTATCCGGGGGATGAAGCGGCTGGCGGAGGAGCTGAAGCTGTCCATGCTGATCCGCCGGGGAGATTTCAGTGAGATGACGGCCAGAAATGTGGCTCTGAAATATGCTAAAAACAGGGATTGTGTGGTGTGCGCTTCGGACCTGATGGCTATCGGCGCCATGAATGCCCTGATCGATATGGATATATTCCGTCCGGTGTGCGGCTTCGACGGCATCACCCTTATGGGATATGTGGGGAAGCAGATGAACACTGTCCGTCAGGATTTTTATGCCATCTCCAGCAGGGCGGTGGAGGAAGTAAAGCTGCTGATGGATGGCAGGGAAGGACAGCAGGTGGTGATGCCTCACAGTATTGTGAAGATGTATTACAAAGACATCATCTGTTGAATTGACGAATCAGAGGCATGGAATTTGGCTATTTTTCACAAAGAATTATTTTTCTATTGCGGAAAACGTTTTCCGGTGATATTCTGGAATTATCAGGGAATTATAATAGTACGGTCAGATTGAAAACAGTAGGAGGTATTATGATGAAGGCAGCTACAAAGAGCCTGGAGGGGCAGTTAAGTGAATTGACAGAAAAGATGTACAAAAAGACCATTAAGGAATGTACGGATGCACAGCTGTACAACAGCGTACTACAGCTGACAAAGGAGCAGATGGCAGAGAAGCCCGTTATCGGCGGTAAAAAGAAGGTTTACTATATTTCCATGGAATTCCTGATCGGAAAGCTCTTATCCAATAACCTGATTAATCTGGGAATCTATGAGGAGCTGGAGAAACTGCTGGCTGAGAACGGCAAGAGCCTTTCGGCGATTGAAGAGGCTGAGCCGGAGCCTTCTCTGGGCAATGGCGGACTGGGACGTCTTGCGGCATGTTTCCTGGATTCCATCGCCACACTGGGACTTCCCGGGGACGGAATCGGCCTGAATTATCATTACGGCCTGTTTAAGCAGGTATTTAAAGAGCGTCTGCAGAAGGCGGAGAAGAATGACTGGATCGGGAAGAATTCCTGGCTGACCGATACGGGCACCCGTTTTACCGTTTCCTTTGGTGACAGGAAGGTAACCTCGGTACTTTATGACATTGATGTGATCGGATATGAAAACGGCTGCAACAAGCTTCACCTCTTTGACGTGGAATCCGTTGACGAGAGCCTGGTGAAGGAGGGAATCAACTTTGACAAGACTGCAGTTGACAAGAACCTGACACTGTTCCTTTATCCCGACGACTCCGACGAGGCGGGCAACCTGCTGCGCATTTATCAGGAATATTTTATGGTGAGCAACGGTGCCCAGCTGATTATCCGTGAGCTGAAAGAGAAGGGCTGCGACCTGTACCACATGGACGAATATGCGGCAATTCAGATCAACGATACTCATCCTACCATGGTTATCCCCGAGCTGATCCGTATCCTCACCTGGGAGGAAGGCTTTACCATCGAAGATGCGGTGAATGTGGTGAGCAGGACCTGTGCGTACACGAATCATACGATTCTGGCAGAGGCGCTGGAGAAGTGGCCCCTGGAATATATTGAGAGAGTGGTGCCTCAGCTGGTGCCGATTATCAAAGAGCTCAGTGCCAGGGTGGCAAAGAAGTACAAGGACCCGGTGGTGCAGATCATTGATGAAAATAAGCGTGTGCATATGGCCCATATTGATATTCATTACGGCTACAGTGTAAACGGTGTGGCCGCCATTCACACGGATATTTTGAAGGAGACGGAGCTGAACCATTTCTACAAGCTGTATCCGGAGAAATTCAACAATAAGACCAACGGTATTACATTCCGCCGCTGGCTGCTGTCCTGCAACAGGGAATTGGCACAGCTGCTGACAAAGACCATTGGAGACGGTTATAAAAAGGATGCCGCCGAGCTGGAGAAGCTGCTGGCAAAGAAGGACGATGCGTCCGTGCTGAATGCCATCGAAGATATTAAGATGCAGAAGAAGAAGGCTGTGGCAGCTTATATCCGGGAGAAGGAGGGCGTCACTCTGGATGTGAACTCCATATTTGACATTCAGGTAAAGCGGCTTCATGAGTATAAGCGGCAGCAGATGAATGCCCTGTATATCATTCACAAGTATCTGGAGATCAAGGCAGGTAAAAAGCCGTCCAGGCCCATGACCTTCATTTTCGGAGCCAAGGCAGCGCCTGCTTATGTGATTGCCCAGGATATTATTCATCTGCTGCTGGTACTGGAGGAGATCGTAAATAAGGATCCCGAGGTAAGCCCCTATATGAAGGTGGTGATGGTGGAGAACTACAATGTGAGCTATGCGGAGAAACTGATTCCCGCCTGCGACATATCCGAGCAGATTTCCCTGGCATCCAAGGAGGCCTCCGGCACCGGCAACATGAAGTTCATGCTGAACGGAGCCGTTACCCTGGGCACCAGCGACGGCGCCAATGTGGAGATTCACGAGCTGGTGGGGGATGACAATATCTATATCTTCGGAGAGAAGAGTGACGCGGTAATTGAGCACTACGCGAAGAAGGATTATGTGGCGAAGGAATATTACGAAAAGAGTCCCGTGATTAAAGCTGCCGTAGACTTCATTGTCAGCGAGGAGGCACTGGCTGTGGGGCATGAGGAGAACCTGACCCGTCTGCACAAGGAGCTGTTAAACAAGGATTGGTTCATGACCCTGCTGGATCTGGAGGATTATATCGCCGTCAAGGATAAGGCGTTTGCCGATTATGAGGACAGGGAAAAGTGGAAGAGGATGATGCTGGTAAATATTGCCAAGGCCGGATTCTTCTCCTCTGACAGAACTATTGCAGAGTACAACAGGGACATCTGGAGGTTAGTATGAGAAAGGTATGGAAAAGGAAACTGGCGGCCATAAGCATGGCCGTCATGATGGCAGTTTCGCTGACGGCGGGGTTCATCGGGGCACCGATTACGGCAAAGGCCGATGAGGGTGCAGTTATTAAGCTTCATTACAACAGGCCGGACGGAGATTATGAGCCCTGGCGGGTCTGGTTCTGGGAGACAGGCGGTGAAGGCGGCGATTATTATTTCGAAGAAACGGACGGAGAGCAGGTGGCGACATTCAATGTTTCTCCGGGAGTGACCAGCGTGGGCTTTATTGTTCGCACGGAGGAGTGGGCGAAGGACGTGGATAAGGATCAGTTTATTGATATTCCCGAGGTGATTTCCGGTACGGTGCACGTTTATGTGGAGTCCGGTGTGGAAGGCTTTACCAAGGAGTACGGAGACGATATAGTAACCGGGATTAAGCTCACCGGCGCCGTATACGACGGCGAAGGCATCGTGGAAGTAGCGCTGACCGCCCCGGTGGAAGACCCTGAGAAGGCCTTTGCCATAATCGGCGGCGAGGGAAAGGTGGGGATAGCCGGACTGGAAGTATCCGAAAGCAGCTATACACTCACTCTGGAGACGGCGCTGGATCCCTTTGGAAGCTATGTGATTGTCTTTGACGGAAATGAGTATAAGGTCAGTATGCCCAACGTTTATTCCACGGAATCCTTCGAGGCGGAGTACACCTACAGGGGAAATGACCTTGGCGCAGTCTGGACGCCGGAAAAGACCACCTTCAGAGTGTGGGCGCCTCTGGCAGAGGAGGTTTATGTCAACCTGTACGAGTCGGGAGATGCGGCGGCGGAAGACCTGGTTGAGAGCCTTGCCATGGAGAAGGACGTAAACGGTACCTGGGTGCTGGAGGCGGAAGGAGACAGGAACGGAGTTTATTATACCTATAAGACCGTAACCGGCGATGAGGTGACGGAGGCCTGCGATCCGTATGCCAGAACTACCGGTGTCAATGGCGACCGGGCCATGGTAATTGATCTGGACGGTACGGATCCGGAGGGATGGGAAAGCGACAGCAATCCTCATGCGGGAGAGAAGATTACCGATGCCGTTATTTATGAGCTTCATATGAGGGACTTTTCCGCGGATGCCGGCTCAGGAATTCAAAATGTAGGAAAATATCTTCAGTTTACGGAGAAAGGGACAAAGACGGCAGGGGGAGTGACAACAGGGATTGATTACCTGAAGGAGCTGGGCATTACCCACCTGCATATCCTGCCCATGTATGATTTCGGCTCCGTGGATGAGACCGGGAGCGGTTATAACTGGGGCTATGACCCTAAGAACTACAATGTCCCCGAAGGTTCTTACTCTACTGATCCCTACAACGGCGCGGTTCGTGTGGGTGAGGTGAAACAGATGGTACAGGCCCTTCACGGTGAGGGAATCAGCGTGGTAATGGACGTGGTGTATAATCATGTACACAGCGGAGGGGATTTCTGTTTCAACAGGCTGGTACCGGGCTACTTCTCCCGTATCAATGAGAACGGAAGCTATTCCAACGGTTCGGGCTGCGGAAACGATACTGCCAGCGAGCGTAGTATGGTGAGAAAATATATTGTGGATTCGGTGTGTTACTGGGCCGATGAGTACCATATTGACGGTTTCCGCTTTGACCTGGTGGGCCTTCTGGATGTAGATACGGTGAACGCAATCGTGGAAGAGGTACATAAGTCTCATCCGGATGTGATTTTTTACGGGGAAGGCTGGACTATGTCCACACAGGTGACGAAGCCCAATGTGCAAATGGCCACGCAGATGAATTCTGCCTGGACTCCCGGATTTGCTTATTTTAACGACAAGATCCGCGACGGGTTAAAAGGCGGTGTATTTAATGATAATGAGGCAGGCTATGTATCCGGTGCCACAGGCTCCATCCATGAGGTGGCAAGGGCATTTGTGGGAAATTCCACCTGGTGCCAAAGTCCTGCCCAGACCATTAACTATGCGTCCTGCCATGACAATCTCACCTTGTTTGACAAGCTTCAGAAGTCCCGGGCGGACGCCTCACGGGAGGATCTGATCCGGATGAATAATCTTACGGCAGCCATTTATATGACCTCCCAGGGTGTGCCTTTCCTGCAGGCCGGAGAAGAGATGCTTCGGACCAAGGTGAATGCGGACGGCAGCTTTAACAGCAACAGCTACAATGCCGGGGACGAGGTCAACAGCATCAGGTGGAGCAGCCTGGAGCAGGAGGAATATCGCCAGGTTCTGGAGTATTACAAGGGCCTGATCGCCTTCCGCAGGGAGCACCCGGTTTTGCGTTTGGACAATGCCGAGGCAGTGAAGGAGCATGTGGCCCAGGTGAAGGATGTTCCGGAGAGCGTGCTTGCCTTTGATCTTACCGGCGGCATAGGGGGTGAGACGGCGGAGGAAATGTTTGTAATCTTTAACCCGAACACGGAAGCCGCCGAGGTTGCACTTCCCCCAGGGGGATGGAGCGTGTATATAGAAGGCGGAAAGGCGGGAACGGAAGCACTGAAAGGAGTATCCGGCAAGGTAAGCGTGGAGCCGATCTCCGCTATGGTACTGCTTAAGGACGACAGTGTGCCTGTAACGGAGGAGCCGGAAGCAGCCGGGGATCCGTCAGAGGGCGCAGATGCAGGGGAAGACGGCAGGGAACCGGCGGAGAAAGAAAGCATTAGCGGCGTATTGATCGGGGTGATTAGTGCCGTGGCGCTGGCAGTGGTCGGAGGGATTTTGATCTTACTGGGCAACAGGAAAAAGAAATAATTATATGAAAAAAGAGGGTTAGCCATGAGAGCAAGCGGGGTGTTACTGCCGATTTCGAGTCTGCCGTCGGCATACGGAATCGGATGTTTTTCAAAAGAAGCATATGACTTTGTGGACAGACTGAAGAAGGCGGGGCAGTCCTACTGGCAGATACTGCCCCTGGGCCCTACCGGGTACGGGGATTCCCCGTATCAATCCTTTTCTACCTTTGCGGGGAATCCTTATTTCATCGATCCCGAGGATCTGATAGAGAGAGGGTATATCACGAACCAGAAATGCGGCAGCTATGATTTTGGGGATAATGCGGAATATGTGGATTATGCCAAAGTATATGAGAGCCGTTTCCTGCTCCTCAGGGAGGCGTGGAAAAACAGCAAGATTGCGAAGGAGCCTGCTTTCCGGATCTTTGTGAAGGATAATGCCTATTGGCTGGATGATTATGCGCTGTATATGGCGGTGAAGGTTTCCTTTGGCAATGTATGCTGGGTGGAGTGGGACGAGGAGATTAAGACCCGCAGGCCCGAGGCCCTGGAAAAGTATCGCAGGAAATTTGCGGAGGAGATAGAGTTTTACCAGTTTCAGCAGTATATGTTCCGCGTCCAGTGGGAGAAGCTGAAAAGTTACGCCAACCGCAAGGGTGTAAGAATTATCGGGGATATTCCCATTTATGTGGCTTTTGACAGTTCGGATGCCTGGGCGAATCCCGAGCTGTTCCAGTTTGACGAGGACTGTAATCCCACGGCCGTGGCCGGCTGTCCTCCGGATGCCTTTGCTGCTACAGGGCAGCTTTGGGGCAACCCCCTGTACCGTTGGGACTATCACAAAAAGACCGGTTTCGAGTGGTGGATGAAGAGGCTGGAGGCTTGTTTCAAGATGTATGACGTGGTCCGCATCGACCATTTCAGGGCATTTGACGCTTATTATTCCATTCCCGCAGGCATGACGACTGCAGAGATTGGCGAGTGGGAGCCGGGACCCGGGGATTCCCTTTTCGAGACCATGAAGAAAAGGCTGGGAGAACGGGAAGTGATAGCGGAAGACCTTGGTTTTCTGACCCCGTCTGTGCTGGAGTTGGTGAAGCGTACCGGCTATCCCGGGATGAAGGTGTTGCAGTTTGCCTTTGATTCCAGGGAAGACAGCGATTATCTGCCCCATAATTACGGCAGAAATTCCGTGGCCTATACCGGAACCCACGACAATGATACCACACTTGGCTGGTATTACGGGCAGCTGGCGGAGGCCGACAGGGAATTTTGTGACCGCTATCTGAATCTGGGAAAATGCAGCAGAGAGGAAATTAAGTGGGAGTTTATCAGAGCGGTGCTTTCCTGCGTTGCCGATCTGGCGGTGATCCCCATGCAGGATTATCTGGGTCTGGGTTCTGAGGCCCGGATCAATATTCCCTCCACCCTGGGAGGCAACTGGACCTGGCGGATGAAGAAAGGCGCCTTTACCAAAGAGCTGGCACTGGAAATCCGGGAAATGTCAGAGCTTTACGGAAGGACTCCGAAAAAGGAGAAGGTAAAGAAAGCGAAGAAAGAGTCCGAAGATTCGGCGGAAAAGGGTAAGAAGGGAGCGAAAGCATCGGGAAAAGGTATTAAGTCGGAAACAAAGGCGTCCGGGAAGGGGAGCAAGTCGGAGACGAAGGCATCCGGAAAGGGAAGCAAGTCGGAAACGAAAGCGTCCGGAAAGGGTAGTAAGTCAGGGACGAAAGCATCCGGAAAGGGAAGCAAGCAGGGCTCGAAGGCTGCCGGGAAAGAGTAAGAATTTATGGAAATTCACGGATTTAACAAGACAACTTTATTGGATTATCCGGGACATGTGGCAGCCACCGTTTTTACCGGTGGCTGCAATTTTCGCTGTCCCTTCTGTCACAATAGCAACCTGGTGCTGAATCCGGCGTCGCAGCCTCAAATACCGGAGGAAGAGGTATTTGCCCATCTGGAAAAGCGGCGGGGGATTTTGGAGGGAGTTTGCATTACCGGGGGGGAACCTACCCTGCAGCCGGATCTGCCGGATTTCATCAGGAAGGTAAAAGAGCTGGATTATCCGGTGAAGCTGGATACCAACGGCTATGAGCCAAAGGTGCTGCGGCGGCTTCTGGAGGAGGGGATGCTGGACTATGTGGCCATGGATATAAAGGCGGCTCCCGAGCATTACGCGGAAGCGGCCGGCTGTCCCGGGCTGGATTTTTCCAGAATAGAAGAGAGCATTCACATTTTAAAGAACTGCGGAATTCCCTATGAATTTCGTACTACCGTGGTGCAGGGGCTTCATACGGTTGAGGAGTTTACTGCCATCGGCCGGCTGCTGGAGGGCAGCCGGGCCTATTATCTGCAGTATTTCAGGGAAAATGAAAATGTGATACAGGACGGATTTGGCGTATTCTCTGAAGAAACCATGGCTGAGATCAAGAAGAGTCTGGAGTACCATATCGGCGGGGTTTGGCTTCGCGGGTAGTGTGAGAAGAGTTTCTAACCGCTCACAGCAGAGGCAACGAAAGCTTTCAGTTTCCCTCATCCAGATAGATCTGAACTCTGCCGTCGATGATCTCCGCCGTCTGCCGGGCGCTCTTGTCTCCGGCGTAAAACGCATCCAGCTCTTCGGAAATGATTGCCATTAAATCAGGGTACAGCGTGGGGGCGGGAACACAGCTTTCCAGGAAGGAAATTGCCCGGTGGAGGGAGGTGGAGCCGTCCTTCAGAACAGCCAGTTCTTCTCCCTGCCACAGATATTTCCCTTCCGGTGACAGCTCGATTTCATCCACATGAAAGCGGCGGACGCTTAAAACCGGGTCTGTTATTTCGCTGTGGTGTTCGCAGAGGTCCTGAATCGTATCTCCCAGGAAGTATTCCAGATAAGCTTCTATTCCTTTCGTGTTTCCGGCATTTACATTAGCCACCAGCACCCCGGAGCTGTCCAGGTAATTACCGCTGCTGCCCCTTGTGGGGAAGCCTACATATCTGCCGCCCTCCCTGTCTGCTGTCACATCGAAATGATCCATTTGAGTGCAGGAATTGAAGTTGACGAAGGCAATACTTTTTCCGCCGTGAAACCAGCTTTCCGAATCGACATACAGGGCATCCCGGGCGCCTTCTTTGGTTAATTCCAGCAGGCGGATAAAGCGTTCGTCTTCAAAATGGCTTTCACGCTTCTCCCAATCGATCAGGAAGGAATCCGCCAGACTGTATTCTATCAGCCAGTCTGCTGTAACCCGGGGTGCAAAATAGCTGCCGGCATTCGGGTAATATAAAGCGGTTTCCAGCAGGCCTTCTTCCATAAGAGAGATAATGTCCTCCAGCTGCCAGGTATCCTCGTCCCAGGTGCTGCCGGCAACTGCCAGTCCCGTCACGGATGTGATATTCCCGGGAAGTCCCACCAGCTGTCCGTCGATTGTGCCCATATTGATTACTCCGGGCCATAGATCAGCCAGAGTCTCCGCCGGAATCAGATCCCTTAAATCAGCAAGCAGACCCAGCTCCTGCAGAAGCATCATGTCGGATCTGGATACATACAGTAGATCAGGTCCTTTTCCGGCCATAAGCTCCGCCATGATCTGCGTCCGAAAGGCGTCCGTGTCCTGCCCTGCAGCCTGATAGAGGAAGGGGTGATTCAAGTCCTTTCTGAATACCAGTCCCGCGCATTCCGATACCTGTTTGCTGCCCAGAACATCGTTTGCCAGATTTGCCACCTGTAAGGCATCTTCCCGCTGTACCGGCTCGCTTGAAAGGGGAGCCAGCCAATCCTCAACACCCTCATGGCTGTTTCGATACAGGCGAAGCAGCGGCGGCTGTCCGTCTCTGAACACCAGCATGGTCTGAAAGATTCCGGGAATTCCGTTTTCCTGATAGTTGAATACCAGGGTCCGGGTTCCGCTTTCAATATTCCAGGCTGCAATGCCTTCCTTTGTTTCATAGTAGATCAGGTTTCCCTGCATACCAAAAAGGCGTCTGATAACGCGGGCCGATGCGTTCATGGTTCCCAGAAGGTGGGTTTCTCCTGTTTCCGTATCGGGCCATATAAAATGATAACAGGATTCTTTCGAATCATAGACAGGGTAAATCAGTTCTCCGCTCCCGATCCGCATGGGCTCCTCAATGATTTGCTCCGGGGCTCCCTCATACTCCAGAATGACAGCGCCGTCTCGGTCCATTACATACAGCTGTGTATAACCCTGCTTCGTCAGTCCGGCTTTTTGGTAAGTGTTTCCTGCGCCGTCACAAATGCAGTATCCCGAACCAACGGACAAAGAGGGGCTTGGGGTCTCCTGGACAATGCCCTTTTCCAGATAAATGTCCAACAGATCCGCTGTGTGAATATCCTTCTGTAAGTCTGTGTAAATCATCCGGTTAAGGGCTTGAGTATACATATTATCGGAATTTGTTTCAAATGCTTCCCATTGGAAGACATAGCTGTTTTCATCCACCAGATCCATAGCTGTCAGAAAATAGTATCCATTCGCCGCCTGCCCAAGCAGCTCACAGGAAATCTCCCTGACGGCAGAGCTCATGGCTGCGGTATCATAAATTTCCAGGATCCACCTTGTAGGTCGTGCGTACGGAGGATGATAGACTGTATTCAGCCGGTATATTTTTTCACCGAGGACACGGGAGGGCGGATTCCCCAATAATGTGAGCAGCCCCTCTGTTTGCTCATCAAGGATGACGTCTTCATGTGTCCAGGGGATATATTCCGTGACCCAGAATGCCTGCTTTTCTTCCATATCCCCGGGGGTAGTAAAGCCTGTTGTTTTCCAGTCCACGGTTTCCTCTGTCCCTTCAGCCGCAGCTTCTTCTGCAAGGGGGTCTTCTTTCCCATTGCAGCCGGCCAGCATGACAGCGGACAGGAGCAGAAGTGAGACAGATAAAAAGATTTTAGAATGAGTTAGCTTTTTCATAATGAATTCCTTGCTTGAAAATTGATTTAAGATGTAACGAATTCAGGTTAGGTATGCCATAAGCTGCAACGTGCCGTAAAATCAATGATTTTATAAAACTGGATTCTGCAATAGCACACCTAATTAGGTATGTCGTTAATTATGGAGTACCTTGGATTTCATTTTATTTATTCGTAATACGATGTAGAACGATTATTGTAGGAATGATGTTCGGAATGGTGTGTTCCGCGCCAACGTACACCGTGTCCATTGGGGCATACTTTTGCAACAGGTGTTACCACACCATTTACAGTGCATTTTGCATTTCCCTTATGATCTGCCTTAAAACATAGGGTATAAAAATAACAATTAAATTATATAATGCAAGTATATGATTTTTTGCATAAAATGTCAAATGAATGTATTCCGAAATACGAACTATGATTTTTCAGTGAAGAATTTTTCACTTTCCACATTACGTATGTTTTTGATGGTTTCTTTCGATAGTTCACTTTAATGCTTATGGGATGTCTTAGAAGCTATGCACTGTTTCTTAAACTTACCCGATAATTAATGGACAGGAAGCAACTCATGGTGTAGAATAAACCTTACCGCACGCGTTAGAAGATTTGTAAGGGGCAGGAAGATGAACAGAAAGCGACTATTTGGAGACAGGAAATTTTATGCTATGGTGCTGGGGGTGGCGGTGCCGATTGTGATTCAGAATGGTATCACGAATTTTGTCAGCCTTCTGGACAATATTATGGTGGGACAGGTGGGCACGGAGCAGATGACGGGGATTGCCATTGTGAATCAGCTGCTGCTGGTGTTCAACCTTGCCATATTCGGGGCCATTTCCGGCGCCGGTATTTTTGGAGCCCAGTTCTATGGCTGTAAGGATCACAAGGGGGTACAACATACTTTTCGTTATAAGCTGTATATTTGTCTGGCGATACTGCTGCTGGGAATCCTGCTTTTGCTGTTTCAGGGGGACCATCTGATCCTGCTGTATCTCCATGGGGAGGGGCAGGATGTGGAGCTGGAGGCAACTCTTGGCTACGGGAAGCAGTATCTGCTGGTGATGCTCACAGGGCTTCTGCCTTTTGCAGTAGAAGAGATCTATGCCAGTACCCTGCGTGAATGCGGGGAGACAAAGCTGCCCATGATTGCAGGAGTTGCAGCCGTATGCGTGAATCTGGTGCTGAATTATCTGCTGATCTTCGGCAAGTTTGGCTTTCCTGTGCTGGGGGTGGTTGGCGCCGCCGTGGCTACGGTCATTTCCAGGTATGTGCAGGCGCTGATTGTGATTCTCTGGACCCATACCCATACCGGGCGGATGCCCTTTATCCGGGGGGCCTATCGAGAGCTTAAGCTCCCCGCAAATCTTGCGGGCAAGATACTGTCCAAGGGGATGCCGCTGATGATTAACGAGATCTTATGGGCGGCAGGGATAGCGGTTCTGAACCAGTGCTATTCCATGAGGGGGCTGGAGGCCTTGGCGGCACTGAACATTTCCACCACTATATCCAATCTGTTCAATGTGGTATTCATGTCTATGGGAAGCGCTATAGCCATCATAGTAGGACAGCTTCTGGGGGCGGGAAAGATGGAAGAGGCGAAAGAAACGGATGCCAGGCTTATCACTTTTGCCGTGTTGTCCTGCCTTGGCTTTGGCGTGATCCTGTTCCTGCTGGCTCCTTTGTTCCCGAAGCTTTATGACACCAGTGGATTTCCGGAGGTGCCGGCGCTGGCTGCCAGCCTGCTGCGGGTGGCGGCATGCTGTATGCCCATCTGGGCTTTTATGCACACCACCTATTTCACCCTGCGGACAGGCGGCAAGACCATTGTTACGTTCCTTTTTGACAGTGTGTTCCTCTGGTGCGTGACCACGCCTTTTGCTTTTATTCTCAGCCGTTATACGGCGCTGCCCATTGTGCCCCTCTATTTAAGCTGTCAGCTGCTGGATCTGATTAAATGCACTATCGGCTTTATTCTGGTGAAGAAGGGCGTATGGGTGAACAATATCGTAGAGAATGCGTAAGTGGAATTATCACATATAGCTATTTTACATCGTTGGCGCTTGCCAGGCCGGCGTTATAGTCCAGGGCGTTCTGCAATGTGGTTTCTGCAATGGCGTTTAAGGCTTCTCTGGTGAAAAAGCCCTGGTGAGAAGTTATCATTACGTTGGGAAAGGACAGAAGCCTTGCGGTGGTGGAATGCTCCAGAATTTCGTCGGAGCGGTCCTCGAAGACATTGTTGGTCTCTTCTTCGTATACGTCAAGCCCCACGCCTGCAAACTTGTGCATCCGGATTCCCTCAATCAGGTCATCCGTTTTGACAAGGGCACCCCGGGAAGTGTTTACCAAAATGACGCCGTCCTTCATCTGGCGAATGGTGTCGATATTGATTAGGTGGTATGTGGAGTCCATGAGAGGGCAGTGAAGAGAAATGACATCACTGTCAGACAATAATTTGTCCAGAGACACGTATTCCACAAAGTCCTTTAAAGACGGATTCTCATACACATCATAGGCGAGGACTTTCATGCCGAAGCCCCGACAGATGCGGCACATGGCAGCACCGATCTTTCCGGTACCGATAATGCCGGCCGTTTTCTCGAAAAAATTAAAGCCCATCAGGCCGCTGAGGCTGAAGTCATTTTCCCGGACCTTGTTGTATGCCTTATGCAGCCGGCGATTGGCAGCCAGGGCCAGAGCCATGGCGTGTTCCGCTACGGCCTCCGGCGAATAGCCCGGCACACGCATGACACGTATGTCATATTTTCTGGCAGTCTCCAGATCAACATTGTTGAAGCCGGCACAGCGCATCAGGATCAGACGGATGCCCTTCTGGTGCAGGATCTCTATGGTCTGTGCGCCCACGTTGGAGCTGACGAAGGCACAGACAGCGCCAAAGCCTTCGGCAAGGGCAGCTGTCCTGGGGTCGAGGTCTGATTTTGTGTATTCGATCTCTATGCCAGAGTAATTTGAAAGGGCCTCCTGAAAGGAGTCCTTATCATAGCTTTTGGTATCAAAGAATAAAACCTTCAGGGATGTGCTCATGGAAGTATACCTCCTCTGTTTTTGTAGAATATTTTACCCATACAAACTACCGTTCATACATATTTGGAAGCCTGGGCTGCGATTTCTGCCGGCATCGGTAAGAAACAGTTCCTCAGGAAGAGATGGAATCAGCCCATGGTAATGACTACTTCTATGTCTTTTCTGCCCGGTTCACAGGGAATCACATGTCCCTCTACAGCCTTACCGTTCACGGTCATGGAAACCACGCCCTTTTGCACATTGGCGGGATTTTTGACCTGAATGTGATAAGTGCTTTCCCGGAATTTTCTGGTGATCTTGAAATCACCGAAGCCTGCCGGTACGCAGGGATCAACGGAAAGGCCTTCATGGGTAGGATATATGCCCAGAATGTATTGGGAAATATTGACGAAGGTCCATGCTGCCGTGCCGGTGAGCCAGCTGTTCTTGGCCTCTCCGTGGAATTTGGCGTCGCGGCCCGCTACCATCTGGGAATAAACGTACGGTTCCGTGCGGTGGATCTCGCTGATGTCCTCAATATAAGCGGGGCAGGTCTTTTTATAGATGTCAAAGGCTCTGTCGCCTCTGCCGATCACCGTTTCGGCAATGGATACCCAGGGATTATTGTGGCAGAAGATACCGGCATTCTCCTTGTACCCGGGGGGATAGGAGGAAACTTCACCAAGCTCCAGATGGTACTCGGTGTAAGCAGGCTGCAGGATCATTACGCCGTATTTGGTGTCCAGACGCTCTTTCACGGAGTCCAGGGCGCGTTCTGCCAGACCTTCTTTGACGCCGACGCCGGCCAGCACACAGAAGCCCTGGGGTTCAATGTAAATCTGGCCTTCCTTACATTCCCGGGAGCCTATTTTGCGGCTGTATGCGTCATAAGCCCGGAGGAACCAGTCGCCGTCCCAGCCGTGGGCAAGGATGGCGTCGTACATAGCGGCAGCTTCCTTCCGCGCTCTTGCAGCTTCCTCCGGATCATCCATAAGTTCACAGAGCTGGGCATACTCCTCACCATATTTAACAAACATTCCGGCAATAAATACGGATTCCGCCACGGGTCCCTCGCTGGGGCCGAAGGTCTGGAAGGATTCGCCGGGGTGAGCAGAGAAGCAGTTCAGATTCAGGCAGTCGTTCCAGTCCGCCCGGCCGATCAGGGGCAGGCCATGCGGCCCCTTATGGTTCACGGTGTAATCGAAGGAACGTTTTAAGTGGTCCATCAGGGACGCCGCAACGCTCATATCGTTATCAAAGGGTACGGTCTCCGTCAGGATGGAGGTATCCCCGGTTTCACGGACGTAAGCGGAGGTACCGGCAATGAGCCAAAGGGGATCGTCGTTGAAGCCGCTGCCGATGTCGGAATTGCCTTTCTTGGTCAGTGGCTGGTATTGATGGTATGCACTGCCGTCCTGGAACTGGGTGGATGCAATGTCAATAATACGCTCTCTGGCACGATCCGGAATCAAATGTACGAAACCAAGCAGATCCTGGCAGGAATCCCGGAAGCCCATACCCCGTCCGATGCCGGACTCATAGTAGGAAGCGGAGCGGGACATGTTAAAGGTTACCATGCACTGGTACTGGTTCCAGATATTTACCATTCTGTTTACATTCTCGTCGGCGGATTCCACGCTGTATCTGGAAAGGAGCTGCTGCCAGTAGGCCTTAAGCTCTGCAAAGGCCTTGTCCACGCCCTCCCCGGAGTCGTACTTTTTCAGCATATCCCAGGCTTTCGCCTTGTTGATAACGCCATGGGATTCCCACTTGTCTTCCTCGGCATTTTCAATGTAGCCCAACACGAAAATAAAGGTTTTGCTTTCACCGGGTGTCAAAGTCACATCCAACTGATGGGAAGCGATGGGAGCCCAGCCGCTGGCCATGGAATTGGTGCAGGCACCGTTCTCCACTGCCTGAGGCTTGTCCGCACCTCTGTATGCGCCCAGAAAATCTTCGCGGATAGTGTCAAAGCCTGTAATGGGGGCGTTGACGGAATAGACTGCAAAATGATTGCGGCGTTCCCGGTACTCGGTCTTGTGGAAGATGGCGGAACCTGCTACTTCAACCTCGCCGATGCTGAAATTCCGCTGGAAATTTTTCATATCGTCATCCGCATTCCAGAGGCACCATTCCACATAGGAAAACACGGAAAAGGACTTGGAGGAAGGGGACTCGTTGGTAAAGGTAAGCTTCTGTATTTCGCAATTATCGCTCATGGGAACAAAGGAAAGCAGGGATGCTTTCAACTGATTTTTCACGGAGGTAAAGCGGCTGTAGCCGATGCCGTGGCGGCATTCATAGCTGTCCAGCTCCGTCTTTGTAGGCTGCCAGCCGGGGTTCCAGACATCATTGCCCTCCTTTATGTAGAAATATTTGCCGTTGTTGTCCGTGGGGACATCATTGTAACGGTAGCGGGTCAGGCGCAGCAGCTTGGCATCCCTGTAGAAAGTATAGCCGCCGCAGGTGTTGGAGATCAGGCTGAAGAACTGGCTGCACCCCAGATAATTGATCCAGGGCAGGGGAGTCTTCGGAGTGGTAATTACGTACTCCCGGTTGGAATCGTCAAAAAAACCAAATTTCATTGCATCCTCCATTCCTGCCGCATCCTGCAAAACAGGCGCAGACATATATTGTGTGAGCCGAGACATCTGTCCGTGATGTCTTCCTATTCATTATATAGAAATCAGGGAAGCATTGCAAGAGAGGATGGGAGGAGTTTGTGCGACCTTTGCGCTTGGGGGTCACGGATTGTTTGTGCCGGGGAAGCCGGCACTGCCGCCTGCGGCGGCATGTGGGAAGCCCTATCGGGAAGTCTATCGGGAAGTGTGGGAAAATCGTCAAAAACCTGTTGCCCTGAGAAGCAAAAAGAGTTATAATGAATATCGACACGGGGATATAGCTCAGTTGGGAGAGCGATGCGTTCGCAACGCATAGGTCAGGGGTTCGAGTCCCCCTATCTCCACGAACGAAGGATCATGGGAAACCGGCGGGAAACACTGTGGAATCAGAGGTTTCCCGTCGTTTTTCATGCTTTTTTAACAAGGGAATATTTATCTAAAAAGCAACATTTTTATCATTTTTTGCCATGAAATTTGTCATGACTTAATCCCTGTCTGCTTATCTTTGGGGAGATTATATCTTCTCCAGCACCTTCCGATAAGGCATCAGCATCCCTTCTGTCATTTTGTTTCCCATTTTAGCCTGAATTTTGGGATTTGACAGCAGTGTACCCACAAGCTTCATTTTCAGGATAGTCCTCCTTTGTTTCTGCGGGAAATCATAAATTCCGTGTTCCTTGTAAAATTGATGGTCTGCTTTCATCATGCCCTGCATCACCCAGATCAGATCGCGGAAGATTTTCATGCCCCCTACACCCAGGAACATGGCTGAAGGCTGCAGTTGGTGCTTTAAAGCATAGGCGAGGGTCTTTGCAAGATTTTGGATACCTTCTGCGTCCGTTGCCACACCTGCCAGATAGTTGCCGCCCACCTGGGCTCTGCCTTCGATAATCATCTGCAGATTTGGTTCTTCCTCCAGATTTCCGTTTACCAGGTAGCCGAAGGGCATTCCCATAGTGACGGTCCTGTGGCCGTTGCAAAACTGCCTGTCGTCATACATTTTCATCCTGGAGCCCATGGAATGATCCTGTATCGTGAAAGCGCAGACAATGGCTGCCCCGGCCTGAATTTCCCGGCGCAGGAAATCATCAAAGCCGTCCTGATAAATACACTTCCCGGAAACCGCACAGCGGAAACAACCCAGGCAGCCGCCGGCAAGAGGATATTCGTTCATATTTACCACTCGGGTTTTGTAGGGGTAAGCCGCCCGGAAATCCGCTATCATATTTGCAAGGGAGGTATCTTCCCCGGAAAGGCAGGTGACAATGACCGTTTCCCTTCCCTCCCGCTTTTTTACTTCCTTCAGGGAACGCTGGTAAAGTGGAACCGCTTCTGCAGTCCGCCGCGGTTTCCTTTCATAAATGTTCCGGGACTGTTTCCACAGGATCAGCCGCCAGAAGGAGACTGCTTCCCGCTGTCCCTTTTTAGTCAACAGATCCTCCATGTCCGCCGACAGGCCGCCCAGATACTTTAAGCCCAGGTCCTGACAGTTTTCCTGGATGAATTTATGGGCGGTGGTATCATAAAAATGCTTTGAGGTGCTGAGCTGGGCGGCATATTTCTCATCCAGCCTTATGCCGGAGGCCTTAAGAAGCTCAATAAAACGGTGGAGCTGGGCCGGGACGATAAAAGTATATACAGGATAACAGAAAAGAAGAAGATCTGCCTCCGCAACGGCGTTCAGCGCTTCTGTCAGATCCTTTTCGTACATTCGGATTCTCTGTCCCACATGCAGCGTGGTAAAGCTGCAGTCAGGGAAACATTTTTCCAGAAACAATACGGTCTGATAGGTGATGCTGTTGGGTCCCTTGGGACTGCCTGACAAAACGCATACTTTCATAGTCTTTCTTTTCTCCTTCGCTGGCTCTGTATTTTAAGGTATTTCCTACATTTTACCACGGAGGGGCAGCATTTTCCATTTCAAATTACCCGAAACCGGATTTTGTCCGAATATTCCTTAAATTTGGGCTGCCTGCGCCGCAGAGCCGCGCTTCCCCTTGCTAATCCGTGTGCACCGTGGGAGGTTCTGGGGAAGCAGTGATTTCATCAGTATTTCCTTAGGAAAACGCTGATGAAAGCGTTTCCCGCAAGCCAACTTGTTGGCTTTGGGATTTGCGTTGCGAAGCAGGAAAACCCCCTGCAAATCCGTGCGCATCCGCCGGAGGCTCTTAAGGAAGCGATGATTAATCAGCGCTTCCTTAGGAAAACCTGACAGGAGGGTGTCAGGATAAGTATGATAAAATGGACTTGATTCCAATAACATATACTAAAAACTGCAGAAAATAGGAGGAACAAAAATATGGGAAGGCCTGTCACAAAATCAGAGCTGTTAAATGCGGCAGAGGAAAATTACGGGAAAATGAAGGAAATGATTTCTTCCATGTCGGAAAAAGAGCTGTCAACACCCTTTGATTTTCCGGGAAAAAAGGAAGCACACTGGAAAAGAGACAGCAATGTCAGAGATATATTAGTGCATTTATACGAATGGCATATGCTGCTACTGGATTGGGTGCGGGCAAACCAGGAGGGCTGTGGGAAGGCCTTTCTGCCGGAGCCATATAACTGGAAAACTTATGGGAGTATGAATGTGGAGTTCTGGAAAAAGCATCAGGGCACTCCGCAGGAAAAGGCGGAAGAAATGCTGGCAGAATCTCACAGGAAGGTGATGGAGCTGGCGGAAACCTTTTCCGATGAGGAATTGTTTACAAAGGGAGTATTTAAATGGGTGGGAAGCAGCACCCTTGGCTCATATTTTGTCAGCAACACCTCCAGCCACTACGACTGGGCCATGAAAAAGCTGAAGGCCCACCGGAGAAACTGCGGTCAGGATTCCCGCATTCACTATACCGGAACACGCAAAACGGAGGTATAATGGACGTCGGATCGTTTTGCTTCAGGTTTTATGTCCTTTAAGGAATTATTAAGAATTAGGTAAAGACAGTTAAGGATTGAAATGGTATGATTGTTACGGGATACCTGAAGCAGCAGGGCGCAGGGACAAAGATACGTAATCAAGGCGACATTCCGGCAGACGTATAAAGGCCGGGCCCGGAGGTAAGGGAATGGAATATGATTGTCTGATTATAGACGATGAAAAGATGCTTGCAGACAGCACGGCGGAATATTTTAATCTCTTTGATGTGAGGACGGCGGTGGTATACAGTGCTGCTGACTGCCGTGCTTTTTTCCGGGAAAATGCGGCAAAGCTTCTGCTGCTGGACATTAACCTGGGGGACGGCAGCGGATTTGAACTCTGCAAGGAGCTTCGCAGGACCACCGATATTCCAATTCTCTTTATCTCTGCCAGAACCAGTGATGACGATAAGATCATTGCGTTGAACATCGGAGGCGACGATTATGTGCAGAAGCCTTATACTCTGGGGGTTCTTCTGGCGAAGGTGAAGGTGGTTCTGAAGAGATACGGGCAGAGCAGTCACAGGGTGGAATACTCGGATGGAAGGCTGTGGGTGAATGCCGATTCCAGGCAGGTTAAGATAAATGACAGACATGTCAGGCTGACGGCGCTGGAATTTAAGCTGCTGTGGTATCTGATAGAAAACGGAGACAGGGTGGTGTCCAAGCAGGAGCTTTTTGAGAAAGTGTGGGAGGACAGATTTACCGGGGACGGTACTCTGAATGTACATAGGTAATTGTTAAATGCATTGCTTTGTAATGGAACGGCACAGCCGTCCATAGG